>Ga0335078_10000444_pt1 | contig 64666 bp, 56 predicted proteins | sample Lox_Sample_32_FD_206711 | JGI IMG/M metagenome (GOLD analysis project Ga0335078, IMG submission 206711) | Soil microbial communities from Loxahatchee National Wildlife Refuge, Florida, United States - Lox_Sample_3.2 | ecosystem: Environmental > Terrestrial > Soil > Wetlands | place: USA...
AGAACGCGGCCGGTCTTTTCGTCCTGGATGACGGCGGTGAGGAGGCCGTTAAGTTTGCTGAAGTCGAGATCCATAGTTTTCTTTGATTGAACAATAAAAAAGCCCGCCATTTGGTCGGCGGGCTCTCAAGTTGATTTCAGAAATCGATCAGAAGGCCCGCGACCGCCAGACTGCGTGATGATGATGGTGGTGATGGGCGAGCATTAAAGCTCAGGGTAACAGATCCAGCGCTCGGAATCCAGAGCCGTTTCGCGGGCCCTAAGCTGGCGCGGGGGTCCAGCCAATGGGTGGTTCCTGGAGCAATTCGAGGAAAGCTTGACCCGCGCGATGGAAGCGCTTCTTGCGGCGGTGGACAATGCCGACCGGGCGGAATAGCTCGAAGCCGGCGATCGGGATGGGCACCAGTCGGCCCTGGCGAACTTCTTCTTCCATGATGCGCGCGGGCATGATGCTGACGCCGGAGCCGTGCGCGACTGCTTCCTTGATCATTTGCAGATTGTCGAAGTGTAGTGTAACGTTGACGTGGACGCGCTGCTCACGGAGGAAACGATCGATGTCGCGGCGGATGGGGAGGTCTTCGTCGAAGCCGACGAAGTCGAGTCCATCGAGATCCTCGGGGCGAACTTCCAAGCGATTCGCGAGCGGATGATGCGGTGAGACGGCAACCACCATTTGTTCCTCGCGCCAAGGGAGGACACGGACTTCTTTGGTGGATTCGGCATAGCTCATCAGCCCGAGATCGGCTTGGTCGGAGACTACGGCCTCGTAGACTTTTTCAGGACGCAGGTACTCGACTTCCAGGCGGGCCTGCGGATGACGGCGCGAGAATTCCTGTTCGAGGCGCGACATTTCAGACAGCCCGACCGAGTAAATAGAAGCGACGCGGACTGAGCCCTCCACTTCGCTTTTCATGCGCTCGAGCGCGACCAGGAACTCATCGCGTTCGCGTAAGACTTCGCGGCACATCTCCAGGTACAGCTTACCCGGCTCGGTGACGGTGAGCGGGCGGGTGCTACGATCGAGCAGGGTGACGCCGAATTGCTGCTCGAGATCCTGAAGGTGCTGACTGGCGGCGGACTGACTTACGCCGTTCATAGAAGCGCCGCGGCTGAAGCTTCGCGCCTGGGCTATGTCTTTGAAAAGCTTGATATGATCGAGATCCATCGGCATGTCAATTATATTAACTGTGCTGATAGTTAGTCAAGATAAGATTTCGCTGGACTAATATTCCAGGTTTTGGTACAGTCAAGCATGGTTGGCCTTCCCGCGAAGCAAGGTCTGTACGATCCGCGCCACGAACACGACGCTTGCGGCATTGGTTTTGTTGTAAACACGAAAGGCGCGCAGTCTCACGAAATCGTTTCGAAGGGCCTGCAAATCCTCATCAATCTCGCGCACCGCGGAGCGTGCGGCTGCGATCCTGAGACCGGCGACGGCGCCGGGATACTGATTCAAATCCCGCACAAATTTTTCGCGCGGGAATGCGAAACGCTGGGCTTCACGCTGCCGCCCGTGGGCGAATACGGCGTGGGGATGGTGTTTCTGCCTGTCGAGCCGTCGCATCGGCTGATCGCCGAAGGAATCCTGGAGCGGATCGCGCGCGAAGAGGGCTTGAGCGTGCTCGGGTGGCGCGATACGCCGGTGAACGTGGATGCGATCGGACGGGTGGCGCGGGCATCGCAACCGTACATCGAGCAGATTTTTATTCGCGGCGCTTCGGGGATGACGGAAGACGAGTTGGAGCGCAAACTCTACGTCGTGCGGAAGCGGGCGGAGTCGGAGATTGCGGCGTCGGATCTTCCGGACAAGGGATTTTTCTACATTCCGTCGCTATCGGCGCGGACCATCGTATATAAAGGCCTCTTGCTCGCTCACCAGATTGCGGAGTTTTACAACGAGCTCACGGATGCGGACACGATGAGCGCGCTGTGCCTGGTGCACCAGCGGTTTTCGACCAATACATTTCCTTCCTGGCAGCTCGCGCATCCGTATCGATACTTGTGCCACAACGGCGAGATCAATACGATTCGCGGCAACAATGCGTGGATGCACGCGCGCGAGAAGATCCTGAGCTCGCAGCTGTTCGGCGATGATTTGAAGAAGCTGTTTCCGATCGTGGCGCCGGGCGGGAGCGATTCGGCGTCCATCGACAATGCGGTGGAGCTGCTGACGCTGGCCGGCCGCGATCTGCCGCATGTGATGGCGATGCTGATCCCCGAGGCGTGGGACGCGGACAGCACCATGCCCGCCGACAAGAAAGCCTTCTACGAATATCACGCGTCGCTCATGGAGCCGTGGGATGGTCCGGCGGCAATTGCCTTCACCGACGGGCGCGTGATCGGCGCGACACTGGATCGCAACGGACTGCGGCCGGCGCGGTATTTGGTCACGAACGACGATCTCGTGATCATGGCGTCGGAGACAGGCGTGCTGCCAGTGAAGCCGGAGGACGTGAAGTTCAAGGGCCGGTTGCAACCGGGGCGCATGCTGCTAGTGGATACGCGCGAGGGTCGCATTATTCCCGACGATGAAATCAAGCAGCGCCTGGCGAATCGACAGCCGTACGGAGATTGGATCCGCGAAAACCAGGTCATGATTTATAATCTGCCCGATCCGCCGCGCGTGTACGAATCGGATCTGGACACCATCGTGATGCGGCAGCGGGCGTTCGGATACACGGACGAAGACATTCGGATTCTGATGACGCCGATGGCGGCGACGGGCGAAGAACCGATCGGTTCCATGGGAGTGGACACGCCACTAGCGTGCTTGTCGGACAAACCGCAGCCGCTGTTTCACTACTTCAAGCAGTTGTTCGCGCAGGTGACGAATCCGGCGATCGATCCGATTCGCGAAGAGTTGGTGATGTCTCTGACCAGCTACATCGGCACGGAGCGCAACATTTTGGAAGAGACGCCGGCGCATTGCCATACGCTGAAGCTGCCGCATCCACTGCTGACGAATTGGGATCTGGAGAAGCTGCGGCGTGTGTCGACCAGCGATCTGCTGGCAACCACGCTGCCGATGCATTTCCGCGTGGCGGGAGGCGAGAAAGAACTGGAGCGGTCGCTCGATGAGCTGTGCCGGAGCGCGTCGCGGGCGGTGAAATCGCGGTATACGCTACTCATTTTGTCGGACCGGGGCGTGGACGAAGAGTACGCACCGATTCCGAGTCTGCTGGCGCTGTCGGCGGTACACAACCATCTGGTGCGCGAAGGATCGCGGACGCAGGTGGCTCTGATTATCGAGTCGGGCGAGCCGCGCGAGGTGATGCATTACTGTTTGCTGATCGGGTATGGCGCGAGCGCTATCAATCCATATCTGGCGATCGAGACGCTGGAGGATCAGGCGGCGCGCGGGAATTTTCCGGACGGAGTGACGTTCGAGACGGCGCTGAAGAATTACAAGAAGGCGATCAACAAAGGATTGCTGAAGGTTTTTTCCAAGATGGGCATTTCGACGCTGCAGAGTTATCGCGGCGCACAAGTGTTCGAGGCGATCGGGTTGAACGAAGCGCTGGTGGATCGGTATTTCACCGGGACGGCGTCGCGCATCGAGGGCGTTGGATTGGATGTGCTGGCGCGCGAAGCCAAGATGAAGCACGATTTCGCGTTCCGGCCGGTGACGGAAGCCGATGAGGAGCTCGCGGTGGGCGGAAGCTATCAGTATCGCGCGCGCGGCGAGTACCATCTGTTCAATCCGGAGACGGTGAGCAAGCTGCAGCATGCGGTGCGCCAAGAGAGCTTCGAGACCTTCCAGCAGTACACGCAGCTCATCGATAGCCAGAGTCGCGATTTGTGTACACTGCGCGGGTTGATGCAGTTCAAATTCGCGCAGCAGCCGATTCCGATGGAGGAAGTGGAGCCGGCGTCGGAGATCGTGAAGCGCTTCGCGACCGGGGCGATGTCGTACGGCTCGATCAGCAAAGAGGCGCACGAGACGCTCGCCATTGCAATGAACCGTATCGGTGGGAAATCCAACACGGGCGAGGGCGGCGAGGACGAAGCGCGATTCGAGCGCGATGCGAACGGGGATTGGCGGCGCAGCGCCATCAAGCAGGTAGCTTCGGCGCGGTTCGGCGTGACCACCAACTACTTAGTGAACGCCGATGAGCTGCAGATCAAGATCGCTCAGGGCGCGAAGCCGGGCGAGGGCGGGCAGCTTCCCGGCCATAAGGTTGATGAGACGATCGCGCGGGTGCGGCATTCGATTCCTGGCGTGCAGTTGATCTCGCCGCCCCCGCACCACGACATTTATTCGATCGAAGACCTAGCGCAGTTGATTTACGATTTGAAAAACGTGAATCCATGGGCGCGGATTTCGGTGAAGCTGGTGGCCGAAGTCGGCGTGGGGACGGTGGCTGCGGGCGTCGCAAAGGCGCATGCGGATCTGGTGCTGATCAGCGGTCACGACGGGGGCACCGGCGCGTCGCCGCTGACGTCCCTCAAGCATGCGGGGATTCCGTGGGAGCTGGGGTTATCGGAGACGCAGCAGGTTTTGGTGCTAAACGATCTGCGCAGCCGCATTCGCGTGCAGACCGATGGAAAATTGCAGACTGGGCGGGATGTCGCGATCGCGGCGCTGCTGGGCGCCGAGGAGTTTGGATTCTCGACCGCGCCGCTGGTTTCGATGGGCTGCATCATGATGCGGAAGTGTCATTTGAACACATGCCCGGTCGGTATCGCGACCCAGGATCCGGCGCTGCGCAAGAAATTTCATGGCACGCCGGAGAACGTGATCAATTTCTTCTTCTACATCGCGGAGGAAGTGCGCGCGCTGATGTCGAAGCTCGGCTTGCGGAACATGGATGAAATGGTGGGGCGCGTGGACAAGCTCGAAATGCGTCCAGCGGTGGAGCATTGGAAGGCGCGCGGGCTCGATTTTTCGAGCATTCTGTATAATCCGCAGGTGCCGCGCAAGGTGGGGCGGCGCTGCTTGATCGCGCAGGATCATGGCCTAGAGCAGGCGCTCGATTACAAACTGATCGACCATGCCAAGGAAGCGCTGGAGAATCGGACGCCGGTGGAATTCAAGATGCCGATCCGCAACGTGCATCGCACGGTGGGCGCAATGCTGTCGGGCGAGATCGCGCGGCGCTATGGATCGGAGGGGCTGCCGGAAGACACCATCCAGTTCGAATTCAATGGATCGGCCGGGCAGAGTTTCGGGGCCTTTCTTGCCAAGGGCGTGACGCTGAGACTCGAAGGCGACGCGAATGATTATGTGGGCAAGGGCTTGTCAGGTGGAAAGCTAATCGTCTATCCGCCGCGGACGTCGACGTTCCAGCCGGAGGAAAACATTCTGGTAGGAAACGTGGTGCTGTATGGGGCGACCAGCGGCGAAGCGTTCTTCAACGGGATGGCGGGCGAGCGATTTGCGGTGCGCAATTCCGGCGCGACTGCGGTGGTGGAAGCGGTGGGCGATCACGGATGCGAGTACATGACGAAGGGACTCGTGGTCGTCCTGGGACGCACCGGGCGCAACTTCGCGGCGGGCATGACGGGAGGCATCGCGTTCGTGCTGGATGAGACCGGCGAGTTTTCAGGCGTGATGTGCAACAGAGCCAGCGTGGATCTGGAGCCGGTGACAGAGCAGGCCGATCTGGATGCGGTGAGAAACCTGATCGTCAAGCACGTCGAGGCTACGAACAGCCCGCGTGGCCAGTGGATTCTCGAAAACTGGCTGAGGATGGCTCCGCAGTTCGTCAAAGTTTTCCCGCACGAGTACAAGCGGGTGTTGGGAATCAAGCGAGCTCCGCAAAGCGTGGAATTGTCGACGCGGCTGGTTCCGCGGCAACAGACGGTGGCACATGGGTAAGACGACAGGGTTCCTGGAATACACGCGCGAGTTGCCGCAGCGGCGGCCGCCGGCTGAACGGATTAACGACTGGTTCGAAGTCTATCAGGACTTCGAGGAAGCCAAGGTGCGGATGCAGGGTGCGCGCTGTATGGATTGCGGCGTGCCGTTCTGCCATACCGGATGTCCGCTCAATAATGTGATTCCGGATTGGAACGATTTCGTTTACAAAGATCGCTGGCGGGATGCGATCCGCGCGCTGCACGCGACGAATAATTTTCCGGAGTTCACCGGCAGGATTTGTCCGGCTCCGTGCGAGGCGGCCTGCGTGCTGGGGATAAACGAGCCGCCGGTAGCGATCAAGGTGATCGAGAAGACGATCATCGAGCATGCGTTTCGCGAGGGCTGGATTCATCCGGAGCCTCCGCCGGCGCGCACAGGAAAACGGGTGGCTGTGGTCGGGTCGGGTCCGGCGGGCCTCGCTGCGGCGCAGCAGTTGAATCGCGCGGGGCATCTGGTGACGGTGTTCGAAAAGGCCGACCGGATCGGCGGGCTACTGCGCTACGGGATTCCCGAATTCAAGATGGAGAAGTGGGTGCTCGATCGGCGGCTGGAGCAGTTAATGGCGGAAGGCGTGGAGTTCAAGACCGGCGTCGACGTTGGACATGCGATCAGCGGCGACGAATTGCGCGCGAAGTTCGACGCCATTGTGTTGACGGGCGGAGCGGAGAATGCGCGCGATCTTACAGTGCCGGGACGCGAGTTGAAGGGCATTCATTTCGCGATGGAATTTCTGCCGCTGCAGAACAAGTGCTGCGCGGGCGACGACGTGACGGATCAGATTCTCGCGACGGGGAAGCGCGTCGTGATCATCGGCGGGGGCGATACCGGCGCGGATTGCCTGGGGACATCGCATCGTCAGAAGGCTGCGTCGGTGCATCAGTTCGAGATTCTGCCCAAGCCCCCCGATGAGCGCGCCGCACAAACGCCTTGGCCGCTTTGGCCGCTACAACTGCGCAGCGAAAGTTCGCACGAAGAAGGCGGCATTCGCGACTGGAGCATCGCGACTACTGGGTTCAGCGGCGACGAAAAGGGGAATGTCAGCAAGCTGCATGCGATTCGCGTGGGACCGGCGCCGAAGTTCGAGCCACTATCGGGGTCGGAGTTTTCGCTCGATGTGGATCTCGTCCTGCTGGCGATGGGATTTACCGGGCCGCGGCCGGGCGGTATTCTAGATCAGCTCGGCGTGGCGCGGGATGCGCGCGGGAACGTCGCGGCGAATGCGGACTACAGCACGAACGTGCCCGGAGTTTTTGCGGCGGGAGACATTCGGCGCGGGCAATCGCTGGTGGTTTGGGCGATCGCGGAAGGCCGGCAAGCGACCGAGGGCGTGAATCGATTTCTGGGCGAGTCTGCTAACTAAGCGCTACCTAAGCCCAGGCACACGATCCCCACCAAGATCAGGCCGATGCCACACACCTTTGCGCTCGTAATGGTCTCGTTAAAGAACAATCGCGACCAGAATAACGAACAGATATAGGACAGCGACACCATAGGGAACAGCACCGATAGCTCGCCGTGCGCCATTCCTTTAACGAACAGCACGGAAGAAATCAGGTACGTCACCACGCCGGCCGCGAGTTTCCAGTTCAGAACGATGCTAGACAGGCTGCGTGTGACTAACAATGCGCCGGACTTGAGAAACACCGCGCCGATCGACCCGATGACGGAGCCACCGAGCACGAGCGCCATGGAGGAGACGGGCGTAGTCAATGGCTGCCTCCACGCCCGAGCGTCGCGACTCCGGCCACAATGATGGCGATTCCGACGCCCTTCAGCGGACTCATGGCCTCATGCAGGATCAGGACGGAGAGAATCGCGACCCAAACGAATCCCAGCGAGATCAGAGGAAACAAAACGGACAGTTCGCCGTGCCGGAGAGCGTAGATCATCATAGCGGCGAAAACGGCGTACAGGCAATAACCGGCGAACAGCGGCGGAATCGTGAGAATGCCGATCGCGGTAGCGACCATATCGGCGTGGCCGAGACGGTTGGCGCCGGACTTGATGAGCATTTGGGCAACCGCCACCAGAAACGTGCCCGCGATAATAATGAGAACCGCTTGACGACGTTTGGCGTGATCGACGGGCGTGTGCGCTGGGATTGTCGCCGTGCTCAAGAATCCTCCAGTTCTCCATCATAACAATCGGCCCCGGCGTAAAATAAGTTTATGCAAGCAGCGGCCGCCGCGGCGCCGTCGCCGGTGGACAAATTTTTCCAGTTCTCGCTGCTCGGGCTGCTGCTCAGCGGTTTCCTCGCAGTGGCAGGATCCGGATATCTGGACGGGCCTACGTTGTATGCGACCGCCACAGCGCTAGCGTTGCGCGCCCTGTCCGCGGCGGGAGTGGTGCGGATCGAGCTGCCGTCGGGCGTAGTGACTGCACTCACGCTGGGCTATATCGGCTTCTATCCGATCGACTATTTCTTCATCTCGCAAAACTTTATCCCGGCCGCGGTGCATCTGGTCTTCTTTGTCGCGATCGTCAAGATCGTGACAGGGCGCAGCGATCGCGATTACTTGTTCCTGAAACTGATCGCGTTTCTGGAACTGCTGGCCGCGTGCGTGCTTTCAACGCGCTTCAACTTTTTCGTTTTTCTGCTGCTCTTCCTGGTGCTCGGCGTCGCGACGTTCACCAGCGATGAGATCCGCCACTCGAGGGCGCGCCGGCAGTCCGTGGTGCGTATCTCCGGTGGAAGCCTTTTCGTGAGGCTGTCGGGTGTCGTGCTTTCGGTGTCGTTCGGAATCCTGGTGATCACGGCGGGGCTGTTCTTCTTTCTACCGCGCACAGCTCGCGCGGCGTTCCAACACCTGGTATCGCACCGCTACTACCTCGCGGGATTTTCAAACCAGGTGACCCTGGGGGAGATCGGTGAGATCAAGAAGGAAAGCACGCCCGTGATGCACGTGAAAATGGAGCCCCTAGAAGATCGTGGATTGCCGTTGAAATGGCGCGGCGCAATCTTGTCGGAATTCAGCGGCCGGGTGTGGTTCAATCGCCCGCCGCTGACCAGCCATCACATGCAGCCCGGCGACGGCTTTCAGATCCAGCTGGACGACAGCCGGCGGGACGCGGACAGATCTCATTACGTCTCCTACCAAGTGCATCTGAACGAGCTGGGGTCGGACGCGCTGTTCTTCGCGGGCACGCCGCAATTTCTGCGCATCACGTCGCCGGTAATGCGCGATCCGTTCGGCAACTATACGGTGCGATTTGGAGAAGCGCGGGACATCTCGTATAACGTATACAGCCGGCTAGAGCCGCCGTATCGCGAGTACGATCCTCCGGAGCTGATCGATCCGCTGCCGGAGAAGCTGCGTGAGACGTACCTGCAACTTCCGCGCCTCGATCCGCGCATTCCGGATCTGGCACACCAGATCGTGGGAGCGGAACGATCGGCGGGCGGCGAAGCGCGGCTCATCGAGAAATACTTGCGGACACATTTTGGCTACACGCTGGAGTTGCCTCCGTCCGAGCCGGCCGATCCGCTGGCGTTCTTCCTGTTCCATCGCAAGAAGGGGCATTGCGAATATTTTGCCTCCGCGATGGCGGTAATGCTGCGGACTTTGGGAGTTCCGACGCGCATGATCACTGGTTTTCAGAGCGGCATTTACAATCCGATCAGCGGGTCGCAACTGATTCGCACGTCGGACGCGCACAGTTGGGTGGAGGCCTGGCTTCCGCAGCGGGGCTGGACCACGTTCGATCCGACGCCGCCCGATCCGAATCCCGAGCGATTCTCCTGGCTCACACACCTGGGCTTCTACGCCGATGCCGCGGAAGTTTTTTGGAGCGACTGGGTGCTGAACTATAATCTCGATCGCCAGCTCCAGCTCCGCAGCCGGGTGGGCGAAACCAGCCGCAACGTAGGGCTGAAATGGTTCGATCTTCGTGGGCTGGCATCATTTCCTTTCGGCGACACGGCGAAACAAATTGCCATTATTTTGTTGGGCATCGCAGTGTTGGGCCTTGCCGGGCGTTTATTCGGACGAGAAAGCTGGCGCTGGTGGCAGACAAGGCGGCGCGTGTTAAAGGTCCAGCGCGGCGAGGCACAGGCGTCGGACGCGACGCTGTTGTACCAGCGGATGCTAGCGGTACTGACGCGGCGGGGAATCGAGAAGCCGGCGTGGCTGACCCCGTTCGAGTTCGCGCATGTTTTGCAAGAGCCGGAGCTGGCGCGGCTGGTTGAGGATTTGACCGAAGCGTACAACCAAGTTCGGTTCGGCGGGAACGGGGACGCCGCCGGACGGATGCTGCAATTGCTCGAGCAGTTGGAAGCTGCGCCTTGATCAGCGCGCACCTGCGACGATCGTGATTTCGATCGGTGCGGGTGCGAGCTGGGCGCTGAGTTGGGCAGGGCTCTCGGCAGCTTTCGCCCGCGCCGGCACCGGTTCGAAAGTGAGGCGGAACTTCTGCGGATCGGCAGTGACCACGATCGGTTCGCTGGGCAGGACGTAGCTGGAGTTGGCTTGAACGGAGACGCTGCCAAACGATTGCCAAACGCCTGCGGAATCGATTCGCGATAGTGTCACGACGCCTGCTTCGCCTGGAGAAACCCGAACCCGAACCAGGTCCCCGCGCTTCAGATCGGGCGTCAGGACCGGCACTACGTCCTTGGAGGCTGACTCCTGTTTCACTAACGAATAGCCGAAAATCGTCCGTACAATAGCAGTGCGATTCAGGGCGCCTCCACTGACGCCAGCTTGCGGCCGGATCTGGCTCTCTTGCGCGAGATTGGGCGGCGCCGCCGGTTGCTGATCGCGAGGGAATGCCTGCGAAAGCAGGGGCGAGGGAATCGATGGGAGTGGCGCTGGGGCCGTCGTCGCGGCAGGTTGCGGCGGCGATCCAGCACTGGTTGCTGGAGTAGCGGCGTGTGGTGGCGCGGCTGGTTTGCGAGCCAGCGCGCTCGGAGCCTGTCGGAGTGGCGTCTTCAACTCACCGATAGCGGCTGACGGGCTCGCTGGGCTCGGCGGTTTCTGGGCGGACGCGATTTCGGCCCGCTTTTCGAGCAGAGGCGTAGGACGCATCCAGAACACGATGAGGAGAACAGCGGCGGCAGCGACGGTCGCGATGGCGCCTCCCCAGTTCCACCACGATGAACGCGCTGGGCGCGGGCGATCCAACGCCTGTCGAATTTCAGCCCGAGCCGGCGGATCGGTCAACACGTCTTTGAGCGCCTGCTCCTGTTGCAGAGCGTCGAAGAGCTCCTGATCGTCCAGCGCGGCTTCGAACAATGCGCTGCGCTCGCTCTCAGTGAGCGTGTTGGTGGCGTAGCCGCCAAGCAGTTTGCGGATCTCTTCCTTATTCATCCGCTTTCTCCCAGCTTCCACCCATCAGCTCGAGCAAGCGCTTACGGCACCGGAAATCCCAGGTGTAAACGGTGTTGATGGAAGCCGCGCCCAGCGCGCTCTGGATCTCGGCGAAGCTTTTTCCGTCGAGCTTCAGCGCGAGCAGTTTACGACACCGCTCGCCCAGTTGCGAGACCGCCCGCACCAGACGATCGCGTATTTGACGCTGTTCGGCGGCCGTCAATGGATCCACGCCATCGTGCGCGAGTTGAAGTTCGTCCACCGGCACCTGCGCGTACTCCCCTCGACGCTGCGCTTTTCGCCGGTAGGCCATCATCTTGTATCTAACGATCTGGAGCGAAAGCGGGAGAAGATCTTCCAGCCGGTCGAGATGGCCGTATTTTTCGTGCAGCAGGAGCAGCACTTCCTGCGCCAGGTCCTCGGCAGCGTCCTTCTGCATTCTGGATGCCGCAAAACCGAGAATCCTTTCGCGCAGTTTGGCGAGCAATTCGTCTCGCGCGCGCAGGGCCGGTTTTGCGACGCTTCCGGGCAGCATCGCCCAAAGGATACAGCGGAGCGCAGGGTGGTGACAACTGCCGGACGGAATCGAAGACAATAAATGGCATGCCATTCGATGCCGCACGCGCTGCTGTTCTTGCGATGGATTGCCAGGCTGGGATCGTCTCCGTTTACGTGAAGCCCGCGGAGGAGTTTCTCGAGCGCGCTTCCGCGGTGCTGGGCGCCGCCCGGAAGGCGAACATGCCGGTGATCCATATCCAAGTCGGGTTCCGGCCGGGATTGCCCGAAGTGGGCAGCCGCAATAAACTCTTCGCCGCGGTTAAAGCGTCGCCGCAGCATCAACAGTTTTTTCAGGGACCCAGCGGCGCAATTCATCCCGCGCTCGGGCCCGAACCAGATGACATCGTCATCACGAAACATCGTGTCAGCGCGTTCCATGGCACAGATCTCGACATGATTCTTCGCGCCAAGGAAACAGAGACGATGGTTTTGTTCGGCGTCGCGACCAGCGGCGTGGTGCTTTCGACGCTGCTGGACGGCTGCGACGCAGACTACAACGCGATCGTGATTGCGGACTGTTGCGCCGATCAAGACCCCGAGCTGCATCGCGTGCTGGTGGAGAAATTGTTTCCACGGCGAGGCGAAGTCATAACGGCGGCGGAGTTTCTAGCGTCGTTGAATTCGGCCCCGCCAGCCGACGCCGGCAATCCATAGCATTCTGCTACACTGGTGCTTCCGTAGTAAACCAGTGCTGTCCCGTCGTACTTTTCTAAGAAGCGCGGCGCTCGGTGTAGCCGCACCGTTCCTCAATCGAGGAGTTTTCCGTCTGTCCGCGGCGATCCCCTCGGCCCCACAATATTCCGCGCGCACGATCGAGCTGGTGGAACAATCCACCGTGATCGACATGCTCGGCCTCCTGACGCTCGATTACCCCAAGCTGCTCGGCTGGGAAACACGGCCCGCAACGTTTCACGACGTGGATTTTTCCCGGCTGAAGAGCTCCGGCATCACGGTATTTCATCCCGCGGTGGGGTTCACGGAGGGTGACGTGTATTCGAGCTCGATGCGCGATATCGAGGGGTTGAACACTTTCATTGCCGCGCATCCGAATCGGTTTTTGCGAGTGGACGGCTCGTCCGATTTCGCACGCGCCAAGCACACGGGCAAGATCGGCATCCTCATCGGCCAGCAGAACTCGCGGCACTTTCGGACGGTGGACGACGTGGACTGCTGTTACAGCCTGGGCCAGCGCGTATCGCAACTGACCTACGTGCATAACGAACTGGGCGGCGGGTCGTCGGACTCCATCGACACCGGATTGAGCGCGTTCGGCGTGCAGGTAGTGGCGCGGATGAACGAGATCGGAATGGTTGTTGACATCTCGCACTGCGGGGACCGCACTACGCTCGACGCGATCGAAGCCTCCTGCAAGCCGGTGCTCATCACGCATTCCAACTGCCGGGCATTGGTGCAGGGTAGTCAACGATGCAAAACGGATGAGGCCATCCAGAGAACGGCGGCGAAGGGCGGGGTCATCGGAGTGACCATGGTGCGCAAGTTTGTCAGCTCCCATCAGAGCGCGACCATCGAGAACGTACTGGATCATATCGATCACGTCGTCAAGCTGTGTGGCGTAGAGCATGTGGGCATTGGAAGCGACGTGGATCTCGACGGGCGTGATGGGCACTCGCATCCGCGCAACAAAGCCGATCTCGACGGCATCGACTATTCGAAAAAAGTTTATGATTTGACTGAGGGCCTGCTGCGCCGTGGTTATTGCGGCGATGATATCGCGCTGATCCTGGGCGGCAACTTCGAGCGGGCGCTGGCCTCGATCTGGGCTTGACTGAGCATCAATTCGTTTTTCGCACGAAGTTCACTAGTCCATCGCGATAGTCGATGGTCAGCGTGAACAGGTCCAGCACCGGCAGGGCCAGGAATCCCGAAATTTCAGTGCCTACTCTACGGCTTTGTTCCCAGGTATCGATCGAAAACATCCCCATGCTCTTCTGTTCGAATCCGGCGAACTGCAGCGTGACCTCTCCGGTTTGGTAGAGATCCACTACGCGGCCGTTGATGCCGCTCATGCGCAATCGGGCTTCGGGCGCGAGCCGGCTCACTTCAGCCGCAAGGTCATATGAGATCAACGTCCGATCCGCGCCGGTGTCGAGAACAAACAACGATTCGCGCGAGCCATTCACGCGCGCCGGAAGCAACAGCAGATGGCCGAAGCGGAAGATGCGGGCGGCGTGCTCCAAGCCGGGCGGTATGACGCGATCCTCGATCCGGTTATCGCCGGGCTGGTAGCCAGGGAGCGGATCGAGACGCAACGCACGGCCAGCGAAATCGAGCGTGATCAGGAACAGCCCGAACACATTGGTTCCGATCAACCCGTCCGCGATCCCAATAGACTGCTGATCGGCCACGCTGACCAGTGCGTCGCGGTATTCTACATCGCCGATGCGCACGCGCTGGGCAATCCCGCGATATCCCGCCGAAGGACGTGAGCTATCGCCGAAGCCGCGCAAAGTAGCCGGCGCCAGCCTGGTGATACCCGCGCGCTCCGCGGCTCTTTTGGGCAGCACGATGCCGGATGCGCCGGTGTCGAGCAGCAGACGAAAAACAGCACCGTTCAGGCTCACGTCGAGGCCATAGCTGCGCATGCGAGTGCTGTTGTTCATGAACGTAGCGAGCGGTATCGCGGTGCTGGTGTAAGCGCTGGCGAGAACGTCGAGCGGAGGTCCTTGAATTGCCTTCGCCAATTGCAGCCGCTGCTCGTAGTCTTGGGGATCGGAGGGATCGGTGAGTAGCGACGGATTTTTCTCCAGGGCGCCAGTAAGGCGCTGTCCGGACTGTTGAATCGCCCAGTCGCGCAGGATTCTCGGCTCTTTTGGATCGAGCTGGTAGGCACGCTGGAAATATTCGCGAGCGGTCATGTTCAGCGATTCGCACTCGCTGACGCGGGCCAATCCCCACCACGCCAGCGCGTACTTGGGATCGAGCTTGGCGGCCGATTGGAATTCAGCCTCGGCCTGCGCGAATTCGCCGCGGCGGAACAGAACCTCACCGGCGAATTCGTGCGCGGAAGGAAGGTCAGGATGTTCGCCGAGAGTCTGCTGCGCCAATCGCCAGGCGGTGGCGACACCGTCGTTGCTCAGCGCCTTGCGTCCTGCCGCGAGCGGATCGTAGGTTTGCGCGGCGGCTGAGAGTGCCGCGAAAAGCAGGATTGGGAGGGTGCGGGCTGCACACGTAGGCACGGCGCGGCTCAGCTCCGTGTCGCGACTACTTCCAGATACTCTCCCCGAATGCGAGTGCGTTCGGAATCCGCCTCGTTATGTTTTCTCCACAGTTCCTCGAGGTCGGCGGCGTAACGGGCCTGTTCTTCGTTGTTCAAGCGGGCGAAGGCGAGCTTGGTGGGCCCGAAATATTCGCGGAAGAAGAGCACCACTTGGCTGGGAGGAAACGGGAAATCGAAGTCGGCCAGGCGCGGCGTGGCACGGATCTCGGAGGTATAGGGGCCCAGCCGCTCACGTACCAGTTTCTCGACGCCCCAGAGTACGGGCGCGGGAATGCCTTCGGGCGGAGGGATGTATTTAGCGCCGACTCGGAAGACCTCTCCTATAAACCCCGGGGGCGTCCAGTTTGCCATGGCGATCGTTCCGCCAGAGCGGCACACGCGACTCAACTCGGCAGCCACCAGCTCAGGCCGCGGAGCGAACATGGCTCCGAACATGGTTATCACAACATCGAACTGCGCGTCGTCATATGGCAGTTTCTCGGCATCCGCCTCTTCGAAGACGGCTTTCAGCTTTTCGGTTGCGGCGCGCTGCCGCGCCTGCTCGAGCAAGTTGGGTGCGATGTCGGCCCCCGTGACCATCGCGCCTCGCCGTGCCGCCGGGATGGCGAGATTGCCGGTTCCACAAGCGACGTCGAGCACGCGGGTGCCCGGCTGGATATTGAGCCGGTCCACGAATTCCGCGGCGGCGCGGGCTGAATAGCGCGCGATCTGACCGAAGTCCCCGGCGATCCAGGACTCACGCATTCGCTGTTTCAGTTTTTCCAGGCCATCGGCGGCGGGTTGCATCGCGTCCTCCTGCAAGCATTGATTGTACTGTGCTGGATTGAAGAACGCGAAGTACTGGCGCTTCCTGAGCGGAAATCGAATGGGCGTAAAGTTTGTAAAACTTAAGGCCGGTGGGCTTCACGCGGATGACGAATGCCGGCAACTCTTTGAAGGTAAGCCCTAACTTGTTAGGAGAGTCGCCTTAGACGCGTAACCGGCGGAAACCCGGTTCTGGGAGGGGCCGTCTATGAGTGCGTACCCCTCCGCGACCTGGGTGACGTGGAGTGTAAACTCAAGCAGGTTCCGATGCATTCGCGTACCGATTTATTTCGCTCCAGTAAATCCATAACGATTAAAACTTTTGCCGGCGTTGCGCTTCTGCTCTCCTGCGGCGCGGGATTGATGGCACAGGCCAGCCGTATCACAAGTCCGATCAACAACTCGCGGCGCGTAGCGCTGACGGGGCACACACATCCACTCGCGCGGACCGAGTTCGATCGCGGCACGGTGGATTCGTCGCTGGCATTGCCGTCAATCACAGTGATGTTGAAGCCGTCGGCGAGCCAGCAGGCCGCGCTCGCTCAATTGCTGGCTGCCCAGCAGGACCCGACGTCGCCGCAATATCATCAGTGGCTCACGCCAGAACAATATGCCGATCAGTTCGGCGCGAGCCCGGACGACATCGCGAAAATCACGAACTGGCTCACGCAGCAGGGATTCAGGGTGACAGCCACCGCGCGCGCGCGAAATTCAATTTCATTCAGCGGAACGGCCGGACAGGCGGCACATGCCTTCGGGGCCGAGATTCATCACTACGAAGTGAACGGTCAAATGCATTATGCCAGTTCTACCGAGCCTTCGATTCCGGCGGCCTTCGGAAATATCGTGCTCGGCATTCGCGGATTGAACGATTTCCGCATGAAGCCGATGCTGAAGCCGCACAGCGCAGTGCCTGCCTCTGAGCAGCCTCTCTATACTTCATCGAACAGCGGGAATCACTACATCGCTCCCGACGACTTCGCGACTATTTATGACCTAAAACCGCTCTATAGCGCCGGCATCAACGGGTCCGGACAGAAGCTGGTAGTTGCCGGCCAAACGCAGATCAACATTTCGGACATCGAGCAGTTCCGGTCGAAATTCAATCTACCCGCCAACGATCCGCAACCGATGCTGGTGCCAAACACCCGAGATCCGGGAATCTCGCAGAGCGATCTTCCCGAAGCCGATCTGGACGTCGAATTGTCCGGAGCGGCGGCGCCGAACGCGACCGTGCTTTTCGTGTACTCCGATGATGTGATGACCGCCGTGCAGTATGCCATCGATCAGAATCTTGCGCCGGTGATCAGTGTGAGCTATGGCTCCTGCGAACCGGAGACTCCCACTTCCGACGCGCTAATGTTTCAGCAGTGGGCGCAGCAAGGGAATGCGCAGGGGATCACGTGGTTTGCAGCATCCGGAGACTCGGGCGGAGCAGACTGCGTCTATCAGGGCAGCAACACCGATGGAGAGGCTTCGGTGGACGTTCCCGGCAGTGTTCCGGAAGTGACCGATGTCGGCGGAACTGAGTTCAACGAGGGTGGCGGGCAATTCTGGAGCAGCACCAACAACGCCAACAGCGGATCGGCCCTGAGCTATATCCCGGAAATGGTTTGGAACGACAGCTCGCCAGGGAATCCCGGGGCAGGCGGTGGTGGAGCGAGTGTGATTTTCTCGAAGCCGTCCTGGCAGACCGGGCCGGGTGTTCCCAACAATGGCGCTCGCGATGTTCCGGATGTCGCGCTGGCCGCATCGGCGGATCACGATGGATTCATGATTATCACCGGCGGGCAATTGCAGGTGTACGGCGGCACATCGGTGGCGGCGCCTTCTTTTGCGGGCATCGCGACGCTGCTCAATCAATATCTGGTTAGCAACGGCATCCAGTCCAGCCCGGGGCTGGGCAACATGAATGTGAAGCTGTATCCGCTGGCGCAATCCGCGCCAGGCGCCTTTCACGACACCCAGGTGGGAAACAACATCGTCACAGTGGCATGCAATGGGCGCGCGCGCAACTGCACACCTGGTTCGTATGGATTCAACGCAGGCGTGGGCTACGATGAGGCCACCGGATTGGGGTCGATCGACGCGAATGCATTTTTCACAGCCTGGCGCGGCGGATCGGTTTCTTCGCCACGCGCCACGCCATCGGTGACTGTGACCGCCGCGGCGAGTGCTATCGTCGCGTCATCCAGCACAACTGTGACAGCCACGGTCGCCAGTTCCAACGGTGGAACGCCAACGGGGACGGTTTCGTTCAGCTACAACGGCGCTTTGCTCGGCTCGGCTACGCTGAGCGGATCAGGCGGGTCGGCTACCGCGAGCATCGCGATCGGTGGATCGCAACTTGCAGTCGGAACCGATTCGATCGCCGCTCAATACAGCGGCGACAGCTCGTATAGCCCCGCCAGCGCGTCCATCACGATCAGTGTTTCTTCCTCGAGCGGCGCTCCCTCCATCACCAGCCTCGCAAACGGAGCGTCGTTCCGTCAGGGCTTCGCGCCCGGCGCGGTGCTGACGATTTTCGGATCGTCACTCGCAACCGGTATTTTCACTGCGGGTGCCGTCCCTTTGCCCGCGCAACTGGGCGGGGTGTCGGTGAGTATCAACGGAATAACTGCGCCTCTCTACTACGCGGCTCCGTCTCAGTTGAACGTACAGATTCCATACGAGACTCCCGCTAACGCGACGGTCACGTTGCAGGTAACGAACAACGGGCAAATCGCGAGCACGACGTTTGGTACGCAGACCGTCGCGCCGGGAATCTTCACCGACGCCAATGGCGCGCTGGTTCCGGCTAAGACCGCGTCGGCTGGGCAGACGATCTCGCTCTACCTCACTGGCGCGGGCTCCGTATCGCCGGCCATCGCCACCGGAGCCGCGCCGCCACTAGGGACTTCCGTGGCGAGCCTTCCGATGCCGGTGCAGCCGATCACTGTCTTGGTTGGTGGAATCGCCGTGCAGCCTCAATTTGTTGGTATTCCCACGGAGCTGGTCGGAGTGGTGCAGGTGAATTTCGCCGTCCCGAACGGGCTCTCCGGCTCGCAGGCAGTGACAGTGAACATTGGCGGCATTACCAGCCCGCCGGCGACTCTGACCGTCCAGTAACTTAGGTCTTCCTCAAATAAGGCACAAGAGTCTCGAACCGCGATTCGATTTCCGCGATCTCCTCGCGTGTCAGCGCGTAATCATGTTGGCGCGACACGGAGGTCTTGAAGATCCCGCGCTTTTTTAGCAGGTACAGGCGCGTTCCCGGGATATCGTGATCCAGATTCAACATGAGTAGAAGCTTCGCGTAGAGATCGCGGGCGGCTTCGGGCTGGTTCTCACGATGCAGCTCCCAGAGCCGCGCGTAAATATCGCCGTACATCGCGCCGCCGGTGATGACGCCATCGGTAGACAGGCGCATTTCGTATAGCCACCCGTTGCCGAAGTTTGCGCCGAAGACGCGCTTGATCGGATCGGGCCGGTGCGCGATTAGCTCTTTCATTCGTGAGATCACCGGATCGTGCTCTTCCTTCACATATCCGAAGTTCGGAAATTCGTGTGCCAAGCCGAGCATCATGTCGATGCTGGGCGCGATATTCGGCGCGCCGCCGGAAGTTTGAATGAAAACTGGCCGCGTAGTCAATTTGCAGAGTGCGCGGAAATAATCGCGATACTCGTCCATCGATTTTGCCTTTTTCGGCGGGATCGCGATCATGGCATCGGGCGCAAGCTTTTCCGCATGCTGGGCGTATTCGAGCATTTCCGCGATGTCGTCGCCCTGGACGCCGAGCACGAGCAAAGGCCTTTTGCCGCGAACGGCTTTGGCGAGCACTTCCATGCCCTGGACGCGCTCGTCCTTGCTGAGCTGGAGCAGTTCGCTCGAAAGCTGCGGCCACACGAGACCCTGCACGCCGAAGCGATCCAAGCAATCCACTTCCCTCGCCAGGCTGTCCCAGTCGACAGCTTTCGTAGCAGTGTAGGGCGTCGAGAGAATGATGAACGCGCCTTGCATCGGCTTCGATGCCGTTTCTGGCGCGGCATTTGCCCGAGATGCCGACAGAACCGCGGCAGATCCGGCAGCAGCGGCGAACAATTCACGGCGCGTACACGAGGCGAACATGAATCCTCCTTGATTCATACTTTCGACGCACGCCATAATGGGGCTCTTGGCGACGAAATTGAACACTACGATTGTAAGTCGATTGAAACGAGCCGGTGTGTTGGCTGGTAGTCCGCTAAGTGTGCGTTGGTGCAAAACCGCGATAGATCCAGGGCGTGATATAGAAGAGCAGAAAATATGTGAGCAGGGGCGGAATGATTGACAACCCCGCAACCCAGGACCACCTGACAATATAACTCCGCTGGTTTTGCTGCCGTGCGTAGCGGCGCAAATACTGCTCTGGAGTAACCGTCCACTTCGGATCGGTTGGCTTCTCGCTGACTGCGGATGATGAAGCGATTGGCGTCATCGATTCGATGTCCCATTCGGAATTGTACGCGGCAGGCCACGGTTTCCACCGGCCTGATTGAGTGGCGAGCAGGACGAAGGCGATCCAGCAAAGCACCATTAGCACGTAGAGCCGCTGTAGTCCGCGCCGGTAATTCATGGCGTGAGGATATCACGAGCGGATGGATTCCTGAACTGTTTCGGATGAACCCGGACATGGCGCACCTCGTCGCTGTTGTTCGCGGAATATTCTGATCGATTCATCGAGCCGCGTGACCCGATCTAGCGACTGTCTCTTAGCCAACTCCGCTTCGGCGATCAATTGGTCCCACGTCCCAAGCCTTAGCGGTCTGTCTAAAATGTCGCGTGGTAATATTGACTTTGTCTTATGCATTTTGTAAACTCCAGGTGTGGCATATACTTACACTAATCCTCACAAGCAGACTTACCAGCTTGTTCTGGATGAAAAGGCCAGTCTTGAACAAGAACTGAAAGACGTAACCGAGAGGGCCAATTGGATTACCGAGCGGCTCGCCCAGATAGAGCAATATTTGAAGGCTGTTGCTCCGTTCCTTGAAGAAGACCCTGGCGGCGTTACAGCACAGGTAGGACTGACGGAAATGTGCCGAAATGTTCTGGCCAAAAATAGCCGCTGGATGACTGCCGCAGAGGTCAGAAAATACTTGTCGGGTGTAGGAATCGATCTTACTCCATATAGCAATCCCATGGCGGTTCTGCATTCCGTCCTTGCGAGAGTAGGACAAAAACAGCGCGGGCCCGACGGCGCGTTGTACTACGGAGCAGACAACTTGATTTGGGACCCTTTCGCACAAGGATTGATCCGGGACCCACTCGCTGAAGTGATTGGTGAGTCCGCGCGAGCAAAACCAAAAGCGACAATCATTAGGCCGAAGAAGTGATTTTGCGGCTCGCTTGAGCTGCCTGACAAAAGCAAAGCCCCGACGATAGTTTGCACCTACCGTCAGGGCCAAATCAGCACGCGGAGTTAGCCGCAATGCCGACCGCAATTCGATTATCGGCTTGCTCCGCAAGGAAAGCAAGCCATGACCTGCCACAACTGCCGTACCGAATGCCAACGCTTTGGTAAACATCGCAACGGGCTTCAGCGGTTCCGCTGTCGCCAGTGCTCTAAGACGTTCACCGAGCCGCATGCCGACACATTGGATGGCATGTATCTGCCCATCGAGAAAGCCGAGATGGTTCTCCGGCTCTTGCTCGAAGGCAATAGCGTTTCGAGCGTCGAACGCGCAACGGAAGTTCACCACACCACGATTTTGAAGCTTCTCGTCCTCGCGGGTGAGAAGTGCGAGCGTATCATGGCCGCCAAAATCCGCAACGTTCAGGTGCGCGACGTGGAATGTGACGAGTTGTGGAGCTTTATCGGCAAGAAGCAAAAGCGCGTGCGGCCTGATGACAACCAGTTCCTGGGCGACTGCTACGTATTCGTTGGAATCGAGCGCCACACAAAGCTGGTTCTCAACATTGCGATGGGACGCCGCGACCAGGGCACCACGGACGCTTTCGTGGAAGGCTTGCGCCATGCGACGGCGCGGACGCCGTTCCAGATCACCACTGATGGATTCGCTCCGTACCGCTCGGCGATCACCACCACGCTCCATGATCGACTCACCGGCTTCGCGCAGCTCATCAAGGTCTATCGTGCAACTCAGGAAGGCGAAGCGCGGTACTCGCCTGCCGAGGTTCAGTCCGTCCAGGTGGTCCCAGTTGCGGGCGACCCGGACCCCGAGCGTATTTGCACTTCTATTGTGGAACGCCAAAATCTTTCGGTTCGCATGGGTCTTCGCCGGTTCACGCGGCTCACGAACGCTTTCTCGAAGAAGTGGGAGAACCACTGGGCTGCCGTGACTCTCTGGTTCGCGTTCTATAACTTCTGCCGCGTTCACAAATCGCTCCGTACGACTCCGGCGATGGCCGCAGGGATCTCTGATCACGTTTGGAGCGTTCGCGAACTGCTGGAGGCCGCGTGAAATCATTCAGGCTCGTTCGGGATGTCGCAGCGAAAGCTGAGCTGCTTCTCGGCCTTTCGCAGATTGTTATACGCGCCCTGGAGTCCAAATAGGCCGGGGCCAAGAGATGAGTCATAGCTCTTTCTGCAACCAGGACACTCATTCGGCAGCAACTCGCCGAATGATTTTGCATACTCTGATGGCTCTCTTAGATCAAGCACAACTCGCGTCTTGCAATGCTGACAGGATACGGATACAAAGCGAAGATTCGCGAGCGATAGAACAAATTCTTTTTGCATGCTTGGTATGGTACATCCCCGGCTGGTCGCCGACTCTACCGAGGCCGCCACCATACGATCAACGCTCATTTAGCGGACCACCTGTTGGCTGGGCTGGCTTCCGGATTCCTGTGTGCCCAGCCCGCCGACCTGGTGCTGCGCAACGGAAGAATCGTCACGCTGGAGGCGAGCGGAACTGTCCAGGCGCTGGCCGCGCGCGGCGGGAAGATCGTCGCAGTTGGAACGAATCGAGATGTCGCGCCGCTTACCGGACCATCCACGCGGATCATCGATCTCAACGGACGTCTGGCGATTCCCGGACTCATCGAGGGCCACGGCCATTTCATGGCGTTAGGCGCGTCCAAAATCGAGCTGAACCTGCGCAATGCGCGGAACTGGGATGAGATCGTCGCGATGGTCGGCGCCGCGGCGCGCGAAGCCAGACCCGGTACGTGGATTTTGGGCAGCGGATTTCATCAGGCGAAATGGGATAAGCCGCCGTCGCCGAATGTGTTCGGCTTTCCGGTGCACGATGCGCTGAGCAAAGCCTCCCCGAACAATCCGGTGTGGCTGCTTCACGCCAGCGAGCATGCTGGATTCGCAAACGCGGAAGCGATGCGGCTCGCGGGCATCGACAAGAATACGCCCGATCCTCCCGGCGGCCAGATCCTGAAGGATGCCGAGGGTCGGCCGACGGGCCTGATGAACGAGAAGGCGCAGGCTCTGGTGAACCAGGCGCTGGCATCGTATCGCGCCAAGCTGCCTCCCGCTGAACGCGAGGCCGAAGCACGCAGGCAGGTGGAATTAGCGGAGCGCGAGGCGCTTTCGAAAGGAATCACGACGTTCGAAGATGCGGGGTCGCCCATGGCGACGATCGATCTGATGAAGGACTTGTCAGAACACGGAAGGCTGGATATCCGCGTATGGATGATGCTGCGGCAGCCGAACACCGAAATCGAGCCGTATTTGAAGAAGTATTTCTTCATCGGCGCGGGCGACCAGCATTTGACCGTGCGCGCGATCAAACGTCAGATCGACGGAGCGCTCGGATCGCGCGGGGCTTTATTGCTCGAGCCCTACTCCGATCTTCCGCCGGATGCGCCGAATCGTTCCGGATTGTACACCGAGGATCCGTCGGACATTCGCAAGACCGCCGAACTCGCCATCGCGAACGGATTCCAGATGTGCGTGCACGCCATCGGCGATCGTGCGAATCGCGAAGTGCTGAACTTGTACGAATCGATTTTCAAAGAGCATCCCGAAAAGAATGGCAAGACACTGCGCTGGAGGATCGAGCACGCACAGCATTTGAACGTCGCCGATATTCCACGGTTCGCACAGCTCGGCGTGATCGCGGCGATGCAGGCGGTCCATTGCACCTCCGATGCGCCTTTCGTTCCGATTCGTCTCGGCTTCAAGCGCGCCGAAGAAGGCGCCTACGTCTGGCAAAAGCTCATGAAGTTGGGCGCAGTGGTCGGGAACGGAACCGATACGCCTGTCGAGGACGTCGATCCGGTCGCGGGCTATTACGCGTCAGTGAGCCGCAAGTTGAAAGACGGGTCGATATTTTTTCCGGACCAACGCATGAGCCGCCTGGAAGCGCTGCGATCGTACACCGTGAATAATGCCTACGCGGCGTTTGAAGAAGACATAAAAGGATCGCTAAAGCCGGGAAAACTGGCCGACATTACGATACTGTCCAAGGATATTCTCACCATTCCGGAAGATGAGATCCCCTCGGCAAAAGTAGATTACACGATTGTTGGCGGGAAGGTGAAGTTTCAGAGTAGTAACTGACCTAACGTGCAATCGACTTGATTTGGAAGTATTCTTCCAGGCCAAACATGCCGAGTTCGCGCCCAATGCCCGATTGCTTGTAGCCGCCGAACGGCGCCAACGGATTGTACCTGCCTCCGTTGACGTCCACCTGGCCGGTGCGTATGCGGCGCGCGATCCGCATGGCTCGGTCCGTATCGCCGGACCAGACGCCACCCGCGAGGCCGTAAATCGTGTCATTGGCGATGCGCACCGCTTCGTCCTCGGTATCGTAGGGCAGCACCGACAGCACCGGGCCGAAAATCTCTTCCTGAGCGATGGTCATTTTGGAATTGACGTCGGCAAAAATTGTCGGCTCGACGTAATAGCCTTTGCCGAGGGCCGCCGGGCGCCCACCTCCCATCACTACGCGCGCACCTTCCTGCTTGCCTTTCGCGATGTAGCCTTCCACGCGCTGCCGCTGCGTGTCGGAGATAAGCGGGCCGAGCCGGGTGGACGCGTCCATGGGATCGCCTACTTTGAGTCCGCCGATGGCTTGCGCCGCAAGATCGAGCGCTTCCTGATAGCGGCTGCGCGGCACGACCATGCGCGTCCAGGCGGAACAGGTCTGTCCCGAGTTGAGCATCGCATTGCGCGCGCCCGCCGGAATCGCTTTGTCGAAGGGCGCGTCGTCCAGCACGAGGAACGCCGACTTCCCGCCCAACTCGAGTGTGACCTTTCGAATCCCCTCGCCCGCGAGTGCGCCTACGCGTTTTCCGGCGCGGACCGATCCGGTGAAACTCACCATGTCCACCATCGGATGCGACGCGATGGCTTCGCCCACCACCGGGCCGTAGCCGGTGACGATGTTCAGCACTCCGGCCGGTAGTCCGATGGACTGGCACGCGTCAGCCAGCAGGAACGCATTGAGAGGCGCGATCTCGCTCGGCTTCAGGACCACAGTGCAGCCCGCGGCAAGCGCGGGCGCCACCTTCGCCATGATCTGGTGCAGCGGATAATTCCACGGCGTAATCGCGCCCACCACGCCGTACGGCTCGCGCACTACCAGCGAATTACCCAACTCCTGTTCCAGCTTCAGCTCGGTGATGAACTGTGCGTAACTCGCGGTGACCATCACCGGCAGCCCAGCCTGAATGCTGGTTGCCATGGTGATCGGCGAGCCCACCTCTTGTGCGATGGTCTTGGCGATTTCTTCGCCGCGTTCCTTGAGCGCGCCTGAAAGCTTGCGCAGCCAGCCGGCGCGGTCTGCCACCGAGGTCTCACTCCAGCCGTTATCGAATGCGGCGCGGGCGGCCCGCACGGCGCGATCGACGTCTTCCACTGTGCCTTCCGGTATCGAGCCAATTACTTCTTCGGTGGACGCGGACAGAACATCGATCGACCCACTACCAGATTGCGGCTGCCATCCGCCATCGATGTACAGATCCCGATAATGCGTTGTTTTTGCTGGTGCGCCAGTCATAAGAATCCCTACTCATTATAGTGGCGCACTCAGCTGGGAGTTTGGACGCGCTACTTGGTCATATAACTCCGGTGAATCCAGGCGTCGGATTGTGCGCGGTCGCGAGTCTCGAACACGATGTTGTGCTCGGTCTCCCTCACGTGGAGGCTGGTGCGATCGGTGAGCTGGCGCGCACTGGCTTTTCCGGAATCCGCGTCGGCGAGAACCGATCGAACCGCGGCAACAGTGGCAGGGGTGAACTTATTGGCGGCGTCGTACTCCGAGACTGCTTCGATCGCACTCGCGCGCAGCAATTTTCCCCACAGCTTCGTAAATAGCTCGCGCGAAGCATAAACGTCGGCGCTGTTCACCTTGCCGTTGATCGCGAACGCGTAGCCGATCACGTCCGGCTTGCCGTCGACCACCTTCTTCAGGTCAGCCAGATATGCATCGGAGGACTTTTGCACCACAGGCGATTGCATTGTCATCGGCATGCTGGTGGGTGAAGCCGCGGCGCGCACGTCCATACGCAGCGCGCTCGAAATGCTGGCTTGCGCGGCCGCCACCTTATCCCAAACGGAGCGCTGATCTTCCTTCATGCGCACCGCCATCTTGAGATCCTTGGTCGCGATGGCGTCGGTGGCGGATTCGAAGGTGGAAACCGATTCATTACCGCGCCGGCTCCAGCGGCCATGCTCGACACAGAATGCGTTGATGTTCACGCGGCCGGACTTGGTGGGAAGGATTATGTCGTCCTTCAGCGTGCGGTCCTGCGCGCCCCCTTTGACGATGTCCCCGGATTCGATGAACACGTCTTCGTTCGAAACATTCTCGATCGTGAGCTCGTTTACGTTGCGCGTTTCGTACACGATCACCTTGTGTTGCGCGATGGCCTCTTCGAGCGACAGCAGCGGCTTCACCGGCTTCGCCGCCCCATGAATCAGAAACACGGACAGATTGTCGTGCGTGAACGGACCGCTGATCCGGTAATGGCCGGCCTCGTGTTGCGTCTCGGCCGCTAGCTTGCGAAACGTGAACATGGCCAGCACCATGGAGGCGAGTGCGAACACACTGCTACTAAACACTTTCATGCGGAGTCTCCTTTGGACCGGGCGTCGAGTGATGCGGCGGTCTCAACCAGGAAATGCCGCGCCGGGCGCGAGCCTTTCACAAGTTTTTACATCCGGCCCGCCGTCGTTGATTAGGTTAAGCTGGCATTCGTATGCGACCGGAATCGTTCGATCCAGGCTTAACGACCCAATTCAGCGGCGAGTTGCGCCGCACCATCAATCCCGACGGGACGTTCAACGTCCGGCGCAAAGGTCTGCGCCTGCGCGACTCCAACCTCTACCTGACGTTGATCGATACTACGTGGCCGCGCTTCCTGAGCGCCGTGCTGTTGATTTTTCTGGCGATCAATATGCTGTTCGCAGGTATCTATCTGATGATCGGCGTTCAACAACTGCACGGCCTCGAGCCCGAAATGGGCCCGTTCCTGAATGCTTTTTTCTTCAGCGTCCACACTTTGACCACCGTCGGATACGGCAACGTCTTCCCCAGCGGTACTCTCACCAACGCAGTGGCGGCGCTCGAAGCGGCTACCGGACTCATGGTCTTCGCGCTCGCAACCGGTCTGTTGTACGGGCGATTTTCAAGACCTTCCGCCCGGATTCTCTACAGTAACAGCGCGGTCGTCGCGCCATATCAGGATGGGACCAGCATTCAGTTCCGCATCACTAACGCGCGAAGTAATGTGTTGATGGATTTGGAGGCGCGCGTCCTCTTGATGACCGTGAATCGTCAGGACGGCCAACTGAGGCGGGCCTTCGTTGACCTGGAGCTCGAAAGGCGCAACGTTTATTTCTTTCCGCTGACTTGGACGGTGGTGCACCCGATCGATTCTCTGAGTCCATTGAACGGAAAAACGGCCGATGATCTGCGTGAAATGGAGGCGGAGCTGCTGATCCTGATAAAAGGCTTCGACGACACGTTCAGCCAGGAGGTCCATTCTCAGTATTCCTATCGTCACGATGAAATCTTGTGGGGCGCGAAATTTCTTCCGGCTTTCCACGTGGACCCGAAGGGAGACCTGGTGCTCGACATCAACAAAATTCACGAGCTCAAGATGTTGAGCTAGAGCCCGCGCGAGAACTCGATGATCGTAATCTCTGGGGACGCAAGAAGCTCACGCGCATTGGATGGGACGAAGAGCGGCGCGAAATGTGAGGCATCGTTGATTTTCGCCGCTGCTTCGGGCGTGAGCCAGATCGTAGGCATTCCGTAAAGTTCGAATGGGATGTTGACGTACGCGGCGTTGAATTGGTCAATGTTGATGCCATCGAGAAAAATCGTCTTCTCCGAGTGCGCGGCGTGATACTTCACTACCTTCTCGACAAAATCGCGCGCGATAAGGCTGCGGTTTACGTACCAGGTGGTGGTTTGCCACGCGGCCGGTAGAGCGAACGCGAGGTACGCCACAGCCAACACGGCACATGGAACGCGCCAGCGCGAAGCCAGTGCGGCGCCTAGGATAATCGCGAGACCGATGCTTGAGCCAGTGAGAAAGTATTCGAAGATGTGTTCCGGCAGAACCAGAAAGGGGACCAGCAGGATTACGAACCATGCTGCACCGAATATTCCGGCGCGGCGAGCGGCGATTGCGGCCGCGCAGACCCCGACCAACAGGACCAGGCCGGCGGCGGAAATCAGCGTGGACGGCCAAGTCCACTGAAAATGTCCAAACCGTTCCGGGCCGAGCACCATGGTGATGTACGTCTTCAACGTCGAGAAGATTCGCGAGTCCAGGTGCATCGCATAGGGGCCGGTTTGCACCGCGGGCGCGGCGTAGAAATGCAAAGCGGTGAAGGCCGCGGAAACCGCGTACAGCGGCAGCGTCGATCGGAATTTCACACGATCGTAGACCAGTGCATACAACGACGCGATGCAGGGATACATCACCGCTGTTTCCTGCGAGCCGAGGGCGAGAACGAATACGGCGACTTGCAGCCAGTAGCGGCCTCGCATGAGCAGCCACAGCGCGAGAAGAATGCAGAACACGTACTGCGTCTCATTGCAGATCGATGCCCACGCCAGATCCGGGCTGAAGGCGGGGTTCGCGATCCAGAAAAACTGCGCGGCTGTGGCGGCCAGCGTGGACCCGGTCAATTGTCGAACAATGGCAAACAGAAGAGCCAGGCTCGCGATGACAGTCGCGAAAATCGCGATATGAAACGGCAGGGCGTTCATCCCGAAAAGCTTGCCAAGGCCCCAGAAGAAAAGATTTTCGCTCCATGGGCGGATGTTTCCGTGCGCTTTGGGCGCGAACAGCAGCCTCGCCGAAAACGCCATGGGATGCGGGCCGAGCCCCAGATGCAGCCAACCGAAATCGTCCTGGTAGAACCAGGCGTTCAACGCGCGCCAGTAAAATATCACCAGAAACAACGGGGCCGCAGCCGGAATCGCGAGTGACTTTGCAACTTTCCGGTGCGCGTTCTGCATCATCGTGACGATATCACGAAGATGTTACGCTGGACGCGATGATGCGTGTGTTTCTGGTCTGCTGGTTTGCCGCTGCGGCGTCCCAGGCGCAGTGGACGCAGCCCCCGTTTGCACCCGACACCGCCAGACTGGAGCGTGCCACGCTCACCGAAGTGCTCGGGTTGCTGTGCCCCGGGCAAGAATATGTTGGACCAGAGAGCGGGTGCCATGCGTGTCCGGCATCCAGCAAGCGGGCCGGAGCGCGAGGAGATGCGAGCATCGTGGCCGCCGTCGGAGGGCATTTTCTAAAGCCCGATTCGGACGATCTTCTGCTCGATTTCAACGGGTGCGGGCCGGCGCTGCTCTCGCATTCGTCAAGTGGCTGGTTTGCGGATCGCGCCGAGGGGCTTCCCGATGGACCGTGTCGCAAAGTCGCCGGCCGCGATGGACGCGTTGGTCTCCTCTGCTACGAAGCGATGACCACTCCGGACCGGGAAGATGCGCGGCTGGTATTCTCGCTGCTTCCAGACCGTATGAGCGATTTGGCGGTCGCGCTCGACAATACCGGCGGCGCGTGCGATTCGCCCAAGCGCGTCGTAGTGCAATCGGCGATTCAGGACGTGAAATTCACGCTAGGCGCGGGCGGCAAGGTGACAGTCGCTATTACAGCCCGCTGCCGGCGCGGGCCGTTAAGCGAGCGATCACGGAAAGCCTGCGCGCGCGGACCCGGATTCGAAGACATCGGACCGGCGACGGCGTTTCGTGCATATCGGATCGAGTATGTCTTGCACGGCGACAGCTTTTCACTCGCGCCGGCCAGCGCCGCAATCAAGCGCGCCTACGATGCGTGCACCGCGGCTCCCCAATGAGATTCTTCGCGTCATTCCTGCTGACAGGCGTGCTGATTGCGGCGCCGCCCGCTGATCTCGACTCCAAAGCACTCCTCGAAACTGTGCGCTCCAAAGTCCTGCGGAACGCGAAGGCCGTTCCGCGCTATGTCTGCCGGCAGGAGATCGAACGCCGCGATTTCGAGCTTGCGCACGACAAGAAGACGCCGTTGCCCTACGATCACCCGGCCCGCATCTGCGAAATACTCGGCGCGGAAGAGCCGGGAAAATCGTCGCGCTTGAAACTGATGGATTCCGATCGTGCCAAATTGGACGTCATGCTCGCCACCGGAACTGAATTGTTCGCCTGGCCCGGCGAGCGCAGATTCGATGTCAAGACTCCCGGAGATCTCATCGGCGGGGGCTTCTCGGGGAACGGCGATTTCGCTGGATTCCTGATCGATGTTTTCGCGCCTAACCAGGCCCGCTTCCACTACCAGGGAAGCTGTGGCGCTGCTTGCGCGCACTTTGCCTACGAAGTTCCCCCCGAGGTGAGCCGATACACGGTAAAAGCCGCGACCGAGCGCGCCACCGTCGGATTCCATGGAACTTTCGACGTCGATCCGCGATCAGCGGACCTGCTTCAGTTAACCGTAATCGCTGACGATCTTCAGAAATGGCTCGGTGCCGTGTGCGAGACGCGGACTCGGATGACATATCGGGTCAACTCGGACGTCGGAGCGTTTCTGGTACCGCAATCAAGCGAGAGCGAATTCCTGGCGACCGATGGCTCCTATTCGGTAAATCGGGTTTCCTACATTGGATGCCGGCGCTACTCCGCGGAATCCGTTGTCTCCTTCGCCGGCGATGGCGCTGGCACGAAGGTGAACGCGCCCGCCAAAGCTCCAGCGCTGCCCGTCCCAGGAAGCACGTTACGGCTGCGCTTCCTGTCGGAAATCGATTCCGAGATAAGTTTTGCGGGCGATTCTGTATCGGCCGCGCTCGACCGCCCAGTTCTGGACACGGACGGCGGCGAAATACCCGCCGGCACGTCACTTCACGGCCATGTGGCTCAGTTGAAGAAACTCTACGGCGCCCGCCCTCAGGTAGAGATCGCGCTCCGATTCGACACCATCGTCTTACACGACCTACCCGTCCCGATCAGACTCGAAGCGAGAGGAAAAATGGACGACCACGGGCGAGCCGTGTTCCGTTTTTCTAGCGAGAAGACGGTGCTCGGCAAAGAGTTCGTGTCGCAGTGGCGGGTGCGCTAGGCCCGCGCTACCGCAAAACGTTGCTCGCTTCCGCTTCCGCGATCAATCGGTCAGCATCAGACTGGAGTAAGAATCGATCCTTCACCAGGTGCGCCGCGGCGGTGCGGACTTGCGCGACGTATTTCTCGTGCGTGCCGTAGCGTTCTTCCAGCGATGGGCGCGGATCACCGGCCGCGAGCCGTTCTGCTTTGGTCTTGGCAAACGGAACATAGCCGCCCGCAAATCCGCACTCGGTTCCCTTGAAGTAACCCGAGCCGGTCACGTTCCATCCTAGATAGCTACCAAGCGGCGCCTGATGCAGCACGCTCGCGACACCCGACATTTCGTTGCCGTCCGCGTTCACTTTCGCCGCGAGACTCGGCAGAACTTCTTTGATGACCGGCGGCTGAATCGTGATCCAGCCCGTGAGATCGCGGACATTGAGCTTCGGACCGAAGTCGTATTCGTACAACGGAAGCTGGATGCCGTCGGGCAGCGGAACGCCGGGGATCACCGGGAACCCGAGCGCCTGGTGCACCGCAGGTACCAGATCGCCATGGTCCAAGCGCGGATACTGGCTCGCGGGAGGCGCGCTGTTCTTCGTTACCCATTCAACTAGAGCAACACCGAGCGCGCGCATCGTGTCGGATGATGGATTGGGATTGTCCGGCAATTCGCAGCGCCCGGCGGATGCGTGCGTTTCCGTGGAAAATCCACCGCGACCTCCACCGTGCGTAACACCGGGGAAATAATAGCGGCGCACGTTGGCCGGTAGCGGAATATCGCGATCGGCTTTCGTCCCCACTAAATCGGGCGAGGCGCGCAGGCCCCACATTTCGGACGCGCCGAAAGTCTCGACAATTTTAGGGCACGTCTTCGTCGCGTTGCAGCGATCGAGCAGGCTACCAGACGCAATGTGCCGAGCTTCGTCGGCGTAATCGCTCCACCACACGATGCCATCGCTGCCCGGCTGATAAAGATCGGCCGCGCCGCCGGGAACCGCAAAGCGGAAATTCATCGGATTCTGCCGCGCGGCGATGTTCGGATGCGCGCCATCGAACACGATGCGCTTCGATTCGTCCTGATTAAACCCGAGATGAATGAAGCTGCGCAGATAATTGCCCGACTGCGATGTGCCCCGCCCGATAGCGTACTGGATTTTTCCGGCTACCGGATTCGGCGTGCCGGTGTCATCCGCCGTCGCGTAGCGCAGGAACGAATTCAGATCCCTCGTGGCCGCGTATCCGATGCCGAGCACCAGCGGATCTTTCGCCGTGTAGACCAGCTCGTAAAGATACGCCGGATCGAACCCACCCTTCACGCAAACCTTGTGCGGATCGGCTTCGCCAGGGAACGGCGTCTTGCTGCAATCGGCGAACGCCCAATCGCCCGGCTTCAGCGGGATCACTTCGCGTCCCTCGCCAGCGCGGCGAGTCATGACGGCGCGCGAAGTATCGAGACTAGCCGGCTGCGGCGAAGGTACACCGGCGCCAAGTCCGCCGGCCATCTCAAGCGTGGTCGTCCCCGGCCGCATATCCACGAACCGCACCATCACGGGACCGGTGATCTCCGAGCCATCCGCGTTCTTGGCGATCGGTACCGTCAGCGTCTCCATGCCGTTGGTCGGCGGGATGTCGCCCTGCCAACCGCTCGAAACCAGCACGTGCCCGTAGACGAAGAAGTCGGCCATTGCGCCTGCATTGTTCGCTTGGCCCGCCAGCGCCGACCGTCCGCGATTCGGGACTTCGTAAACCAGCACGCCGCTGCCCTTCCCCGCATCGAGCGGCTTGGCAAGCGAGAATGTGCCTGAGTATTCCACTTTCCCGTGCGCGTTCCGCGGCGCAAGAGCGAGATCGGTGATGATCACATTCAGCGGATCCTTGGGATCGAGCTCACCGAAAAAGTGGCCGGTCAGTCGCTCGTACGATCCTGCTGCGCCAAACGCTTGGCCTTTAAACGCGGGCGAGTCGCGATGTTCGATGACAATGCGCGTGACGCGGGCTTGCGCGGAGAGAGAAACCGCCAGAATCGCGGCGAAACCGACGAATAAGCGACGAGAGTCCATTCCAATGACATTATCGGAATGGCGTGGCCAAGCGCAACCGAGCGCTTTAAAGGACCTTGCTCACCATTTCCCAAACTTGCGCCGCAATCTCCTCTGGCGCGCCATCGCCGTCGATCAGCCAGAAGCGGCCGGACTCGCGTCTGGACAATTCGTGATACGCAGCGCGGGCCCTTTCGTGGAACTCAACCGACTGCTCGTCGATCCGCGATTCCTGCTTCCCCGTGTCGGTCCGGTTGCGCGAATGCGCGCGCGCCAGGCCGGTCTTGGTGTCGATATCAATGCACAGCGTCAGATCGGGCACCAGGCCTCGGCAGGCGATCCGGTCCAGATCGAGCACCGTCTCCCAGCCCAACCCGCGCCCCGCGCCCTGGTACGCAATCGAGGAGTCGGTGAAACGATCGCACACAACGATTTTGCCGTCCTCAAGCGCGGGCAGAATCCATTGCTCGACGTTTTGGGCGCGCGCGGCGAACATCAATAGCAGCTCAGTGGTCGGGCGCAGGTCTTGATTCGCAGGATCGAGCAAAATGCGCCGGATCTGCTGGCCGATTGGTGTGCCGCCCGGTTCCGCAGTTTCGAGCACCTGATGTCCCTTCGCGCGGAGCCGTTCGGCGAGCAAACGCGCCTGAGTGCTTTTGCCGGAACCGTCGGGACCTTCAAAGGTCAGGAAGCGCCCGCGCCTAGTCGTAGACATAGTGCAGGACCTTCTTTAGATCCTCCCAGGCCTCTTTCTTCGCGTTCTGGTTGTAGGGGCGCAGCAGATACGACGGATGATATGTCACCATCACCGGAATGTCGCGCCATCGCTGCCATTTTCCCCGCAGCCGCGTGACGCCTTCCTTAGTGCCGAGCAGAGCCTTCGCAGCCGTCGATCCGAGCGCGCAGATGGCCTTCGGACGAATCGCCTGAAGCTGGCGATAGAGAAACTGGCCGCAGACTTCCATCTCGTCCGGCTGCGGCGTGCGATTTTCCGGCGGCCTGCACTTCACGACGTTGCATATGTAAACATCGCTGCGTTCGAGGGGAATGCCTTCCTTGCGCGACGTTCCCTCGATCATTTGAGTGAGGAGCTGTCCCGCGCGGCCGACGAAGGGCAGCCCCTGCGCATCTTCATCCGCGCCCGGCCCTTCTCCAACGAACACCAGCTTGGCGTGCTCGTTCCCGACTCCGAAAACTAGTTTGTTGCGCCCTTCGTGCAGACGACAGCGTTTGCAATCGCCGATGTCTTCAAGGATTTTGATTAGCGAATCGCCGACGGGCTCGAGTGCTGGCAACTTGACGGGCGCCGGTCCCGGTTCGCGCCGAATTTCCGGTTCGGGTGCGGCGACCACGAGCTCAGCCGGGGCAGCCTCTCCCACCGACGCCGCTTGCACGAACACAGTCTTCACTCCGAGATCCTGATAAAACTCCAAATACCGCCGGATTTCGTCCTTCGTCATTGGGCTGCGTGCAGCGCAAGACGCAGCTTCAGGACTTGATCGAAAATCCGGTCCGCGACTTCGCGCTTCGGCGCCCTCGCGATGGGAATCGTCTCACCCGTCCGCAACACCAGCACCACTTCGTTCTCATCGGACTCGAAGCCGGTGGCATCCTGATTCACCAGGTTCGCCACCACCATGTCGCAATTCTTCGAATCCAGCTTTTGGCGCGCGCTATCCACCAGCTTTTCGGTCTCGGCCGCGAACCCGATCAACAGCCTGTCGCCTTTCTTCTGACCGAGCTCGGCGAGAATATCGGGCGTCGGCTCGAGTTCGAGCGACATCTTCATCGCTGTCTTTTTGAGCTTGTGCTGTGGAACGTGCGACATGTGATAGTCGGCAACCGCGGCGGACTTCACGATGATGGTCGATTCGCCGAGATGCTGCATCACGGCTGCGCGCATCTCGATGGCGGTTTTGACGTGAACGACCTCCACACCCTGCGGCTCGGAAAGCTGCACCGGACCTGAAACTAAAATCACGCGCGCGCCCCGATCCACCGCGGCCTGCGCGAGCGAGTAACCCATCTTGCCGCTGGATCGGTTGGAGATGAAGCGAACTGGATCGAGCGGCTCCTGCGTCGGGCCCGCTGTGATCAAAACCGTCTCGCCGTCGAGATCGTGCCGATGCAAACCCAATCCCGCCACCACATCGGCGATCCGCTCCGGCTCGGCAAGTCTCCCCGGCCCCGTCATCCCGCACGCCAGCATGCCTTCGTCAGGCTCCACGATCAAATGCCCCCGCTTGCGCAGTATGGCCAGATTCTCCTGCGTCGCAGGATGCATCCACATGTTCACGTTCATTGCGGGCGCCAATACCACACGGCCAGTGAACGCGAGATAACAGGTGGTAAGAAAATCGATCGCGTGCCCGTGCGCCAGGCGTGCCATCAAATCGGCCGTGGCCGGCGCGATCACCATCACGTCGTTTTCCTGCGCGACGGAGATGTGCTCGATCGCGCTCGAGAGCGTCTCCTCGGCGCCTCCCGACGACGAGAACAGATCCGTGATCGCCTTACGCCCCGTGAGCGCAGCAAACGTCAGCGGCGTGATGAAGCGCTGCGCCGCGTGCGTGAGGACAGGCTGTACGCGCACCCCGCGTTCCATGAGCGCGCGGGCCAGCTCGGCGGACTTGTATGCCGCGATTCCACCGCCAACGCCCAAAATCGCGTTCATGGTCAGGCTCTCCTTGGGACGCGCACGCCCTCCGGATTACTCCTGCGGCGCGGCTTCTTGAGGTATCTCGCGCAAAATGTCGGTGTACTTCACCAGCCCGCGCCGAACTTCTTCCATCGACGTGACAGTCGGCTTCTTCGATGTCGTGGGCAGAAACGGTCGCGCGCCGTTCTGGAGTTGTCGGGCGCGCTTCGCAGCGACAATGATGAAGCGATAGGTGCTCTGCTCGATGTCGTCGGGGATCGCGTACATTGCGTTGTTCTTCAATCTCTCAGCCATGCTCTTAGAAACCTCAGCCTTTTTTCACTTCCTGCTCGAAGCTTTCAAGGATCGGCCGGACTTCCACTTCCATCCGGGCCTTTCTCAGCCGCTCGGCCTTGACGATCGTCGCCAGCCGCGCAGCCGACTCCTCGATCTCGCGATTGATCAGGACGTAATCATATTGCGAATAATTTCGAACCTCAGCCGCCGCGCCCCGCAAGCGGCGCTGGATCACTTCCTCGCTGTCTTGCGACCTGGCCCGCAGCCTTTGCTCGAGTACCTCCCGGGAGGGTGGTAGCACAAACACACTAATTGCCCCCGGGATAGCCACCTTTAATTGTCGCGCACCTTGGACGTCGATGTCGAGCAGCAGATCGCAGCCCTCGCGCGCGGCGTGTTCCAGGCTCTCGCGGTTGGTTCCATAGTAGTTGCCGAACACCTCGGCATGCTCCAGAAACTCCCCCGCTGCCATGCGTGCTTCAAAGTCCTCGCGGCTGATGAAAACGTAATCGACCCCGTTCGTTTCGCTCGTCCGCGGCGGACGAGGGGTGTAGGAAATGGAAAAAGTCAGACCGGGAACCGTGGCCAGCAGGCGGTGAACCAGTGTCGACTTGCCGGAGCCAGACGGCGCCGAGATGATGAAGACGGAAATCATGCGGGATCGGACCGGAGTCGCGTCATTCGAGGTTCAGCGCCTGCTCGCGAATTTTCTCGATACTCGATTTGCATTGCAGCGCCAGATCGGTGATGCGTAAGCCTAAGTCTCCCACGCCGCTGGTCTTCGAGAGGATCGTATTCGATTCCCGATTCATCTCCTGTAGCAGGAAATCTAACTTCTTGCCTACTTCCCCGCCCGCTTCGAGAATCTCCTCCACCTGCCGCGCATGAATGGTCAGCCGCGCGATCTCCTCGCCGATGTCGCTCCGATCCGCCAGCAGCGCTGCTTCCTGCGCCAGCCGCTGCGGATCGAGCGGGATGTTCGCAAATAATTCGCACAGCCGCTCTTGCAGCCTGACCTGGAACGCCGGCTGTGCCTTCGAACGGATCTTCTCCATCTCGGCCGCACTTTGCTGGACAAGCCGGTTCTGCTCGCGGATCACGGCCGCCAGTTCCGCGCCTTCGCGCGCGCGAAAACGATTCAACGCCTCCGTCGCTTCTTCGAGCGCCTGTAACACCACGCCTTCCACGGCTGCGTCCGCTTCCTGTTCCGCCGCCGCCCCAAACATGCCTGGAAGCTGAAAAATCCGATTCAGATCCGGCTCCCCGCGGATCCCTTCCTCCGCGGCTGCCTTGCGAAACGCCGCGAGATAAGCGCGAAACAGCGGGACGTTCAACCCGCCCGCCGCACCGTTTCCAGCCTTCGCACAAGTGCACCGGATATCGACGTGCCCACGCAGAATCGCGCGCTTCAGAGCCGCCCGTATCGCGCCCTCAAAGGAATCGAGTTCCGGCGGCAGATGAAAATGCAGATCCAGCCCCCGATGATTCACGCTTTTTATGCTGAGTGTGAGGTCGCCTTGAGGCGCCGAGCGCTGCACGCGCGCGAACCCGGTCATGCTGCGAATCGGTGCACTCATGAGCGCAATGACCGCCCCGGACCCTCGGCGGCGGTGGAAACATGCTGCGCGGCGGCATTGTGCGCGCTTTCGAAGCTCGTCACCGAATCCGCATCGAGAAATTGCAAACCGTGCAACCGATTATAAATCCCGCCGTGGCGGATCAGTTCCTCGTGTGAGCCGATCTCGGCAATGCGCCCCGAATCCAGAACCACGATCTTGTCGGCGCGCCTTATTGTGGACAACCGGTGCGCGATTACGATCACCGTTCGATTGCTCATCAAAGTTTGCAGCGCGCGTTGCACCAGGATCTCCGATTCGGTGTCGAGATGCGACGTGGCTTCATCCAGAATAAGAATCGGCGCGTTTTTCAGCAGCGCCCGCGCGATCGCCAGACGCTGGCGCTGGCCTCCACTCAATTTCATGCCACGCTCGCCGATGACGGTGTCGTAACCCTTCGGCATCTGCTGGATAAATTCCTCGGCCAATGCGTTGCGCGCCGCCTCGCGAATCTCGTCGTCCTTGGCTTTCGGTTTTCCGTAACGAATATTGTTGGCCACGGTGTCGTTAAACAGAAACGTTTCCTGCGCCACCATTCCAATCTTCCCTCGCAGCGATGCAAGCTGAAGATCCCGAATATCCTTGCCGTCGATCCGCACCGCGCCCGACGTCACGTCGTAAAAACGCGGAACCAGATTCGCCAGCGTCGTTTTGCCGGCGCCGCTCGGCCCCACCAGCGCCACCACCTCGCCCACCCGCACCTCTAACCGCACGCCATCGAGACAGAATCCCTGCGGCGCGCTGGGATACCGGAAGCTGACATTGTCGAGCACAATCGCGTCGTGAAATTTCGATAGCTTCGCCGCGCCAGGCCGCTCCGAAATCTGCTGATCGCCATCCAGATACGAGAAGACTTGCTGCGACGCGCCGGCCGCCTGCTGGAAAATGTTCTGAATCCCGGTGAGCCGCTTTACCGGCTCATACAGCATCAACAGCGCGATCACGAAGCTGGTGAACTCGCCCGCCGTCAGCGTCCCCGCCTTGATCTGCAAACGCGCGTAGGTGAGCAGACCCGCGATGGTCAGCGCGGCGAAAAACTCGATCACCGGCGACGCCAGCGCCTGCTGCAGCACGTACCGCAGATTGCTCGCTTTCAGCCGCTCCGCCGCCACTCGAAACCGGTTCGATTCGACATCTTCCGCCCCAAACGACTTCACTACCTGATGCCCGCTGATGGTTTCCTGAAGAATTTCATTCAGCTCGGCTGCATCGTCCTGCGCGCGCCGCGTGGTGCGCCGGATGTGCCGCCCGAGCCGCAGCGTCGGCACTAGCACGAACGGCAGCACGGTCAAGCTCACCAGCGCTAGCCGCCAGTCTTTTTGGATCACCACGAATAGCAGGAAAATCACCGAGAACGACTGACGCAGCCAATCCGCCAGCATGTGCGACGTCGCTACCTGGATCTTTTCGAGATCGATCATGATCGACGACATCAAGCGTCCGGTGGAGTTCGATTCGAAAAAATTGGCGTCCTGCCGCAGTACCCGGTCGAACACTCGCTGCCGTAGATCTGTAACCGCAGAAAATCCGACGTAGTTTACAAAATAATTGCCGAAGTAATCGCACAAACCCTTCACCGTAAACGAGCCAATGATCGCGATGAACACCATCGTCCAGACATTGTGGATATTCGCAGGCAGCAGGTCCTGCAAATACACAATGTGCTGGAAAACGGGAATGGTGAACAGCGCCACCGGAGCGTCAGGCGAATCCGGCTTCAAGACGCGATCGAAAATCGGGCCGATCAGGATCGCCATGAAGCCTTGCGCGGCACCTACCAGCGCCATTAGGATCACCGATAGGATCAACGGCGCGGCATACGGCCTCACGAAACGCAGCAGTCGTTTCATGGGCTCGATCGAGTCGATTGCACCCGGCGTGGCAAACGATACGGCATGGTTAGTAAATGGCGGGCGTTACTCTTCAACTTTCGCTTCATCGATCAGCATGACTGGAATGTCATCGCGAATCGGGTAAACTCGCTTGCACTGCACGCACTTCAGCCCGCTCTGATCGGGGTTCAACTCCAAATCGGCCTTGCACAGCGGACACACCAGTATCTCTAGCAAGTCCTTGCTAATTGGCATTCCGATCTAGTGTAACAAGGCGTACGAGCGGCTGGCCATACCGAGTCACAGTGCGCCGGAGGGGACAAGAAGTAACAACGATGGTCCGGTTGCCGGCAATCATTTAACATCCTGAGAGTTTTTTCTGCTGGATGTCGCTTCTTGATAGAGGAACCATCATGTTCAAACGACAACTCACCATTCCAGGCCTTGCGATTCTGGCCATTCTTGCGACTCTGCCGGCAGCACGCGGAACCACCGTCGACACGTTCAGCTTTACCGAGGGTGACTGGAGCAATTTCTCCATGATGAGCAACGGCACCGTGACACTGAATCCAATCCCGACCGGCATCCTGACCGGCTCGTTCACCGGAGTCGTGGAGCCCGGTGGTTTCATCGAACTCGCAGACTTGAGCGCCTTCACCTTGGCGTATCAAAGTCAGAGTCTGACCACTGGGGAGAATCTCGCTAGCCTCACATTGTTTTCTTACGACACCAATGGAGGCGCCAGCAGTCTGGATATAGCAGGCCTTGGTTTCCCATTCGATCTCTGCGTCGGTGCCGCGGCTACGTTGCAAGCAGGTTGTACCGCGAACTTCCAGGAAAATTTCCCGGCCGGCACCAAAGGCGTCGTCGACTTCGATGGAATTTTCGAAGTGTCGCCCGATCAACCGGTGATCACCTTGGTGTCGAGTGTCACCACCAATCCGACCGTTACGCCCGAACCCCAGTCCACGGTTTTTGTGATCCTGGCCCTAATCGCGCTGGTTCTTGCGCACTCGCGATCGAAATCCAATCGCACTCTATAATTATGCTGTGACTGATGGCGCGCTCCTGCATCATATTTCCCGGCTCCCTCACGCCCGCGCCACGTTCAAGCAACTGGTCCGCGAACTGGGCTCGCGCGGAGAATCGCGCCTGGACGTGGAAGCCGCTCTCGATCGTTTGACGGATCGCGGCGAGCTGGTGGAAGTGCGTTCCGGCCACTTCATCGCCACTCGCTTCAGCCGCGAGTACGCCACTGGGCGGCTCAACATGCATCGCGACGGTTTCGGTTTTTTGATCTCCGATCGTCCCATCGAAAACCTGCGCGGCGATATCTACATCCCGCGCGACTCCGCGCAAACGGCCATGCATGGCGACCGCGTCGTGGTCCGCATCGCACGCATTGAGAACGATGGCCGAGCCGACGGCGAGATCGTCAAGATCCTCCGCCGTGCCCACCAAACCGTGGTCGGTGAATTTCACCTGAGCAAGCGCGGCGCATACGTGATTCCACACGACGAACGCATTCGCCAGTGGATCGATATTCCTGAGGACATGGCACTGCCGCACGCTTCCATCAATCGGGATCGCGTCGGCGTAACGCCAATGAAAATCTCCGGCCCCGAAGATCTCGACGGAATGATCGTCAATGCCGAGATCCTTGAGTTTCCGGAAGGCGCCGAACGGGCCCTGGGCCGTGTGGTTGAGATCCTCGGACGCCCGGATGACTTCGGCGTCGACGTCGAGATCGTCATCCGAAAACATCACATCCCGCACCAGTTTCCGCCCGCCGTGCTCGAACAGGCACAAAACTTCACCGGCGTGATCCGCCACGATGAGCTCGACGGCCGCGAGGATTTTCGTAATTTCGACATTGTGACCATCGATGGCGAAACCGCGCGCGATTTTGACGATGCCGTCTGGATCGATCGGCTCGCTAACGGCAACTATGCGCTCCAAGTCCACATCGCCGACGTCAGCCATTACGTGAAACCCGGCTCGCCCATCGACGAAGAGGCGTTCCTGCGCGGCACCAGCGTCTATTTTCCCGACCGCGCCGTCCCCATGCTGCCTCTCGAGCTATCCACTGAGATTTGCTCGCTGAAGCCTGCCGTCGACCGATTGGTGCTCTCAGTCCTCCTGGAGCTCGACCATCGCGGTGACGTTGTCGCACAACGATTCTGCCGAGGCGTCATCCGCAGCGCGGAGCGGATGACCTACACCAACGTCCACGCGCTGCTCGAAGGCGACGCTGGGCAACGCCACCGCTACCAGCACCTGATCCCGCGCTTCGAGCTCATGCGCGAGCTTGCTTTGATTCTCAATCGCAAACGCGTCCAGCGCGGCGCGATTGATTTCGACATGCCCGAACCGTTGATCGAATTTGATCAGTTCGGCGAGATGACCGGCGTCACGCGCAGCCCCCGCAACATTGCGCACCGCCTGATCGAGGAGTTCATGCTCGCGGCGAACGAGGCCGTGGCCTCGCACTTGGAGCAGTTCGGGATTCCATCGCTGTTTCGTATCCACGAGAAGCCCGACCCTAAGCGCGTCATGGAATTCGAAGAGATCGCCACCCATTTCGGGTACTCGCTCGGGATCGGTGCGCTGCGCGTCAAAAGATTCAACGTCGCCGTGCGCGGCCGCGATGGACGCAAAACGCGGAAAACCGTCGAAACCCCGGGCGACATCCCCATCTCCTCGCGCAATTATCAAAAGCTGATTGCGAAAATCGAGGGAAAACCCGAGGAGCGTATCCTGAGCTATCTGATGCTGCGCTCGCTCAAACAGGCCCGCTACAGCGCCGAAAACCACGGCCATTTCGCCCTCGCCGCGCAAAGCTACACGCACTTCACCTCGCCCATCCGCCGCTATCCCGACCTGATCGTCCACCGCATCCTAGGCGCTTGGCTGGATGGCCAACGTAATACCATCGCGCCCGAGCGTCTCACCGCGATCGCTGAAGATTGCTCCGAGACCGAGCGGCGAGCCGCCGAAGCCGAGCGCGAGCTGGTCGAATGGAAAAAAGCAAAATTCATGGAGGACCGGGTCGGCGAACAGTTCCCCGCGTTGATCATCAGCACCACGCGTTTCGGCTTCTTCGCCGAGCTCCAGGATCTGTTTATCGAAGGTCTCGTCCCCATCGACTCACTTCCGGGCGACCGTTACACCTATCACGAGAACACGCACAAGATCATCGGCCAGCGCACGCGCCGCGAGTTCAGCATCGGCCAAACCGTGAACGTTCTGCTGGACCGTGTCGACCCATTGGAACGCAAGCTCCAGTTTTCCCTGGTAGAGCCCGAACGCCAGCGCCGTCGCTCAAAAAAATAGTTTAGTGCGATGCAGCCGAAGCGGCACGCAGCGGAAATCCCTGCGTGGCAAGCGACTCCAGCAAATGCTCATGAATCCCTGGCTCCAGCATGTAATACGTACGCCCGTCGTCCTCCATCAGCACCGCCATCTTCTTCGCCGCTAGCAGTAAACAAACCTGCTGCTCGCCAGGCGTCAACATCGCCACATCCACGCGCGCCGTCCCCCTCGGCCCGGGCGTCAGCTTTCGCAAGAAATCCCGTGTAAAAATCTGATGATCGATCCCTTCTAGCGCCGCTCCCGCCGACATCCAGCGATGTTCCGCGGCTCCAAAGAAATACGGCCCCGAAGCGAACGCCAGCAGGAACACAATCACGTCGATGAACATCGCCAGCGCCAGCGCAAACGCGTGCCGCGGCGTCGGAGCCGTGAATAATTCTTCGAACGCGACCAGCAAATCTTCCTGACCAGAAACCGTCCGGTCGACAAAATCGCTGTACGCGGGAACGGCCGGCTTGGCGATCGTGCCCGTATGCAGCGCCTGCTCCACATCGTTCCATGGCACGTGGTCGTAAACCTGCCGGTACGCCGCCAATTGTTTGTCCGTCGGATCCAGCGGCTTCGCTTGCGCCACGAGAGCCGTCAACTGCGCCTGCGATCGCTGCATCTCGCCGAGCCCCTGCTCGGCCATCTGGGTGTACCGGTCGAACGCTGTATACCGCACGCCCTCGCCCGATCCCTCCCGATATCCCGCCGCGTAAGTTTGCGCCTCACGCGCCACCGCCGCACGTACTTGACCCAGGTACGGATCGGCGTCCTGCGCCCGCGAAATATGCCCGTGCGTTTTCTCTGCCTCGGTCATCTCGTGGAGCGCCAGGATGTGTTTCTGCTGCTCGGCGATCGCTCCGGTCAGAAGCTTTTGGGTTTCCCCGGCCGACGCGTTCAGCGTGTCGTAGAGCCTGCGCTCCACCATCGCCGGACGTTCGCGCGCGCTGAACCACGTGTATAGACTCGTGTACGAAAACGCGATCGAGATGATCGCCGTCACCACGTACACGCCGATTAGCATCGGTCGCCGTCCCGCATTGCGCGACGATGCAGTGAACCCGATCAGCCACGCCACCAGAACCAGCGCCGTCTGCACGCCGATCGAAGCCAGCGCGGCGAACCAAATAGACAAATACAATCGCATTCCCGCGAAAGTGGTGTACCAGGAAACAATGGCGAGCAGGCAGCTGGATACAAACAGCGCCTGAACCATGGGGCGAGTCAGGCCCGCGGAATCGGTGGGAGCGTTCGAGGATACAGAAAACACACTAATCCTCCTAGCGTGAACTACGTAAGAAAACCTTTAGGCGTTCCCAGAATAACGCGTTCCGTGGACCGCTATTCTTCTTCCTCTTCCTCGCCGGTCTTGAGCGCCTTGGCAGCCGCGATGATCTTCTCCATCTGCAGCGCGGGCACGTAATCGTAGTGATCGAACTCCATCGAATACGACGCCCGGCCTTGCGTCATCGAAATCAGGTCGTTCTGATAGCTCAGCATCTCCGACATCGGCACTTGCGCGCGAATAATCTGTGTCGCGCCCTTGGTGTCCATGCCCTGGATTCGTCCGCGGCGGCCGTTCAGATCGCCCATCAGATCACCCGCGTACTCCACCGGCGCCTGAATTTCCACGTTCATGATTGGCTCCAGAATCGCCGGCTTGGCTTGCTGCATCGCCGCCTTGAACGCCTTGCGCGCAGCCAGTTTGAACGCCATTTCCGACGAGTCGACGTCATGATACGAGCCGTCATACACGGTGACTTTAAAATCGACCACCGGGAACCCGGCTAAAAATCCATTCGCCGCAGCTTCGACGATCCCCTTTTCCACCGCCGGAATGTACTGGCGCGGAATCGATCCGCCGAAAATCTCGTTCGCGAATTCGAACTTCCCGCCGCGCGGCAGCGGCTCGATGCGAATCCAGCAATCGCCGAACTGCCCATGACCGCCGGTCTGCTTCTTGTGCCGGCCTTGCACGTCCGCCTTCCCACGAATTGTCTCGCGATACGGAATTTTCGGCGCGTGCAGCTCCACATCCACGCCGTAGCGCTTCTTCAACCGGCTGACGATCACCTCCACATGCTGCTGCCCGCTGCCCGCGAGTAAAAATTCCTTGGTCTGCGGATCGCGATAAAACCGCAGCGACTGATCCTCTTCTAAAATCCTTTGCACCGCGTTCCCCAGCCGGTCTTCATCCTGCCGGCTCTTGGCAGAAATCGCAAACGCAATGGATGGCTCCGGCAGCTTCACCGGCGGATAGGCGATCAACGACGCCTTGTCGTCCAGCGTGTCGCCCGTCACAGTTTCCTTCAGCTTCGCCACCGCACCGATGTCGCCCGCATGCAATTCCGGCACCGGCTGGATGGTCTTGCCCATCAGCACGCCGATATGTGCCAACCGCTCCGCCGCTGATGTGCGCGAGTTCACCAGATTCGCATCGTTCTTCACCACGCCTGACATCACTTTGAAATAAGTGACGCGCCCGGCGAACGGATCGGCCACCGTCTTGAACACGAACACCGACACTGGCTCGGCATCCTTGATGGCCCGCTGCGCTTCCTTGCCGTTCACCGCCCCCATCACCGGCTGATGCTCGGTGGGCGCCGGGAAATTCTCGGTCATGAAATTCAGCACCGCGTCCGAACACACATTGTGGAGACCTGAAGCGCACAATACGGGATAAATCCTGCGCTCCCGAATCGCCTGGCGCAGCCCGGTCTGGATCTGCTCCGGTTCGAGCGTACCCTTATCGAAGAACTGCTCCATTAGCGCGTCGTTGCCTTCGGCCACCATCTCGATTAGAGCTTCGTGCGCTTTCTGCGCCGCCTCGGCACGATCGGCAGGGATGTCGCCTTCCTTGCCTTTGCCGTCGCCGTCGGCCGCATACGTGTAAGCCTTCATCCGCACCAGATCGATGATGCCTTTGAAGTCTTTCTCCGCACCCAGCGGTAACCAAACCGGAACCGCCGACCGCCCGAAAATCGCCTGAACGCTCGCGAGCGCCCGATCGAAATCCGACCGCTCGCGATCCAGCTTATTGATCAGGATCGCCCGCGGCAATTGAAATTCCTCGGCAAAACTCCACACCTTTTCGGTCTGGACCTCGACACCCGCCACGCCGTCCACCACCACCAGCGCGGCATCGGCCGCCGCCAGTGACGCCTTCGTATCGTTGATGAAAATATTGAACCCGGGCGTGTCGATCAGATTGATCTTCTTCTTGCCCCATTCGACTACCGCGAGCGCCGTGGAAATCGTCAGTTTCCGCTGGATCTCGTCGTCGTCGAAGTCCGTAATCGTGTTGCCCTCATCCACACGAGTCAGTCGATTGGTGGCGCCAGCCGTGAATAAAAATCCGGCAGCGAGTGTCGTCTTTCCGGAATGTCCGTGCCCAATCAGCGCGACATTTCTGACATCTGTCCCTTCGTAAGCTTTCACGTGGTTCACTCCAGGTAGGAAGTCAAGACGGCATCTTAACACAATTAAATGTATGTGACGGTACCATTGCAACCCGCACTGGACCAATAGGATCGAAGATCTTCTGAGCAGCCAGCGGCCGGCCGCGTGACACCGCCGCGAAACCTGTCCGAGTCATATGCCGTCTCTGCGGGTGAGTGGGTTGTTCGCTCAAGGCACTGACTCGAGGAGATCGCAGACAAATGATTACAAAAAATCCGAGGATCCAAAGAAGACTAGGAATTGGATGTGCGGCGTTGGTTTTATTCGGAGCCGTGGCGTTCGCGCAAGCACCGCCCCCTCCGCCAATCTTGCCGCCGCAGGAGCTGGACCGGCTGGTTTCGAGAATCGCACTATATCCCGATTCCCTGCTCGCCCAAGTATTGGCCGGCGCCACTTACACCGATGAGATCCCGCCCGCATCCGGGTGGGCCAATGAACATTCCTACTTGCATGGCGACGCTCTCGCCAATGCCATCAACGAAGATCATCTGCCCTGGGATCCTAGCGTGCAGGCCTTGCTGCCATTTCCGTCCGTGCTCGACACCATGGCGCGCGACATGGCCTGGACTTCACAGTTAGGCAACGCCTTCATGGCCCAGCAGCAGGACGTCATGGACGCCGTTCAACGCGAGCGCCGCAAAGCGTATGACTACGGCTATCTCCGAACCGGCCCGCAGATCGTCGTTACGCCAGGGCCGTACATCGGAATCGCGGCCGTCAACCCGGGTCTCTATTACGTGCCCCTCTACGACCCCCTGATAGTCTTCGCTCCTCCGCGCCCGGGCCTTTTCATCGGCGGAGCTATCCGCTTCGGCGGCGGCATCACCATCGGCGCCGCGTTCGCACCCTGGGGCTGGGGTCACGCAAGCTTCGGCTGGAACACTCACACGGTCATCATCAACAACCACCCCTGGGCACGTACCTGGGCGACCCGTCGCACTTACGTTCACCCCTACAGCGTGCAGCGCTACGCCCCCGCGCGCCGCGTCGAACATCACGAAGTCCACGAGCACGAACGGCGCGAAGAACGTCGTTAGCCAACCGGCAGGGCGCCTCTGGCGCAGGGACGCCCGCTACTTCCCGAACCAGTGTAGTGGTGCAGTCGTCAACCACGGCACATACGTAATCAACAGCACCGTCCCCATCAAAATAAACAGGAACGGCAGCGTCGCCCAGATGATCGTTCCCATCGGCTTCTTGAACCGGTACGCCGACAAAAACAAATTGATTCCCACTGGCGGGTGTAGGTACCCCAGTTCCAGATTCGCGATGAAAATGATTCCCATCTGAACTGGATCGATCGCGTACGCCGCCGCCAGTGGTTTGATCAGCGGCACCACCACCAGAATCGCCGCAAAAATATCCATCAGCGCACCCACCACCAGCAGCGCTCCGTTCAGCAGCAACAAAAACAGATATTTCGACTGCACGTGCGTCTGCACCCAATCGATGAGCCGCGCCGGAACCTCGGCGTCGATCAGATAATTCGTGAACCCGAGCGCAACTCCCATGATCAGCAAAATCCCGCCCACGATCGTCGCGCACTCGATGAACACCTCGCGATAATCGCGCGTCAATTTCAGATCGCGATAGATAAACACCTCGACCACAAAAGCGCAAAACGCGGTCAGCGCCGCAGCTTCCGTCAACGTCCCGAACCCCCCGAACAAGCCCGTGATCATGATCACCGGCAGTAGCAATTCCCACTTGGCCTTCCAGATCGCTGTCGCTGCGTGCTTAGGCGAAAAAGGCTCGCGAACCACATCGTTCTTCAGTCCCATGTGGATTCCAACCGCCGCCACGCAAGTGATCATCAGCAGTTCTGGCAGAATCGCTCCCGTAAACAGCCGCGGCAGCGGTGTCTGCGAATACACGCAATAAAGAATTGCCGGAATACTAGTGGGAAAGAGCAGGCCTAACGACCCGGACGCGGTCAGCAACCCGACCGAGAAATTTTCCGGATACCGAGTCTTGATCATCATTGGCACCAGCAGCCCGCCGAGTGACAAAATGGTCAGGCCCGATCCAGCGAACGTGAACACCGTGCAGATCGCCACCGTCGCGATCGCCAAGCCGCCTGGTATCCAGCTAAACAGCGCGGTGAAAACTTCCAGCAGCCGTTTCGTCGCCCCGCCCTGCACCATGAAATATCCGGCCAAAGTGAAAAGCGGAATCGACGGCAGCAGCGGCGATGCCACCAGCCGATACATCTCCACCGGCACGGACGCAACCGGCGTCCCGCTGTTCCAGAACAGCAGCAGCGCCAGCCCGCCAAACACCGCGAAAATCGGCAGGCCCAGAATCGTGACGAACAGCAGCGTCAATAGCGACAACGGAAGAATTCCAGGCGTGCCCGGCTGAATCGCGAAGCCGAACAGCAGCGGTATCGGCAGCCCGAGCGCCGCGATCGCGCGACCCGTCCAACCCGGGCTTGCGTGCCAAACCGCGCGCAGCGCGATCACCGCGAATCCAACCAGCATAATCGCCAGCGCCACCCACTTCGGCAGTCCCGGCAGAAGCTGGCTGCCCGCCTCCCGTTCCGACTGCACGAATACCCAGCTCGCCCAGGCCAGACACGTCGACACAGCCGCCAAAGCCGCCCCTGCTGCAACCTTGGCCCGCGGCCTCCATGACTCCGGTAGCATCGCGCTCGATGACAATGCCAGTAGGCGGTCCGACCGTGATGCCAGCATCCCGCCCAGCATCCCAATCCACAGCGTCAGTTGCTGAACCACCACCGCCGATCCCGGAATCCCCGGCCAGCGGAATTGACGCGCCACCATCTCGATCACCGGCAGCAGCGTCATCAGCGACAACGCCAGAATGGAAAACGAATTTTCGAATAATTGGAAGGGCGTTGTGGGCCCGGATGCTTCCGGTAGCGGCGCCCCGTGGCTCACTGTCCGCCCGCCGCGCTGCCTACCGGATGCGACTTGCGATAATCATCGCGCAGCCGCTTCACTTGATCGAACAAATCCGCCGGCACCATCGACCCGCGCAACTTCGGCCAGATCCCCTCAGCCAACTGCCGCCATTCCGCCGACGCCTTCGGATCCGGCTTCACCAGGTTCAGCCCGAATTGCTGCATGATCGGAATCGATCCGGCTTCAGCCTTCCGAATCTCTTCGCGCAGCGCCACTCCCGCCTTCCGTGCCGACGCGAGCATTTCCTTTTGTACCGGCGCCGGAATCTTGTCCCACACGCTCTTGTCGATCACAGTGGCGCCCACCAACTGCGCGAACGGAATATCCAGCATGTTTTTCGCCCCGCCGAACCATTGATTGCTCAGCGCGATCAACGGCGGCGCTTGGAATGCATCGATCAATCCGGTTTGCAATCCGGTGAGAATATCCGTCGCCGCCAGCGCCACGGGATTAAATCCGTTGATTTTGTAGAGCTCGAATGTGCTGTTGTCGCCTTGCAGCACGCACAGTTTCATCTTGCGGATGTCGTCCGGACGCGCGGCCGGCTGCTTGGTGAAGAAATGCACCCAGCCCGCATCGCCCCAATTCAAAACTACGAAGCCGTGCTGCGAGAGCCCTTTCTCCAGCCGGTCCGAAATATGGTCGCGCACGTAATCCAGCTCTTCGTACGACGCCAGCATCATGGGAATCTCGAGCGCCGTAACGGCCGAATCGATCCCGCTCAGCCCCGCGCCCGACAACGCAACGGCCTGAAGCTTCTTGATGCGAATCTTCTGGACCATCTCCGGCTCGTCGCCCTGCTCGCCGCCGGGATAAATGCGAAGCTCGACTTTTCCGCCCGAAGCCTTCTTCCATTCCTCGCCCATGTTCAGCAAAATCTCGTGCCAGGGCGATCCCTTCGGCACCAGCGTGCCCAAACGAATGACGGTTTGACCGGGAAGCGCGACTGCCGCGAGAAGGAACGCGAGGACAACGCGGGCCATGACCAAAATAGTAGCAGTTGCGCGAGCGCACCCACTCGGACGCTCGGTTACAAATTGCTTTTGAATAATGCTACGGCTGCTGCGCCGCCAGATCGTGCTCGAAACTCACCGGTGGATTGTAGTACAGAATTCGCCCGCAGCTCTCGCACTGCATCATCTGCTCGCTGTGCCGCAGGTCCTGAAAAAACTGCGGGCGCAGCAGGATCTGACACGCCCCGCATCGCCCTTCCAACACTTCCGCCACAGCTGACCCGTGCCACTTCTTCCGGATGCGTTCGTAGGTCTTGTACGTCGGCGGCTTCAGGCCCGCAACCAGTGTTTTGCGCTCCGCTTGCGCCTGCTCCAGTTGCTTCTGAACCGCGGCCGTCCGATCGCGTGCGACCGCTTTCTCCGTCTCTACCTGCTTCTGCTCTTCCTTCAGCGACGCTTCCGCTTTCTTGACATTGGCGTCCAGCGGTTCCGATTCCGACATCAGATCTAGAATCCGATCGTCCGCCTTGCGAATCGTTTGCTCGCAAAACTCGATCTCGTGCGAGAACGCACGATACTGCTCGTTCGTCTTGGCGCCCAACATCTGATCTTTCAGCTTGGATATCTTCTGCGCTTCGACTTTGCCGTCGTCTTCCAGGCGCTTTCGCTCTTTCTGATTGGCGGTCAGCGCGGCTCGATCCGCCTCCAATCGCCGCAAGTGCGAATCCAATGCCTTCTCGATTTGCGCAATATGCTTGGGAAGCGTGGCAATTTCCCGTTCAAATTCCGCGATCCGCAGGTCCAGTGACTGCAGACGCGTGACCTGCTCCATCTCTCCGGTCATCAAGTTAGATTTTATCACCTCCCACCAAATGACACCCTACTCTTGCGGCCTCCGCATGCCTTGACACTCACAAATCGCGTCTCTAGACTGGCCCCCAGGGCTTACTTGGTGAACCTCACATCGATCGCATTCCTCGCCGCCGCAACGGCAGCAACCGCTCAATCGCAAATCAGTTCGCCAACACCGAGTCCAAGTTTCGAAGTCGCCTCGATCAAGGCCTGCAACGTCCGCAATTTCCAACCTGGTATGCGAAGCGCATCCGGAATCGAAAACTCCCCGGTAGAGCTAATCCTGGGCTGCCAGCCTTTAGAACGCGTCATCGAGGAAGCCTTCGGTGCTTTCGCGGATGGTCATCACCATCCTTTTACGTTCATCCCGATTTCGGGTGGACCCTCCTGGATCAACTCCGATCCCTACGAGATCCGCGCAAAATCCGAGACTCCTCGAAGCCGAGGGATGCTGCACGGGCCCATGCTTCAAGCTCTCCTCGAAAATCGATTCAAGCTAAAAACTCATCGGGAGACCAGGCAAATTCCGGTCTACGCGCTCACCGTGACTAAAAATGGGCCGAAACTCCAACCGTACAAGGAGGGAGGCTGCATCCCTTGGAACCCTGACGATCCGTTGCCTATACCGCAGTCACCCGGCCAGCCGTTTCCCAATTCGTGCGGCATATTCGTAGGATCAACCAAAGGATTTGATGGGCACAGCGTGACGACGGAGGATCTCGCCAATCTTTTCCTGGGTCGGCTGGAAAGAAAAGTCATCGACGCAACTGGGATCATCGGAAAATTCGATGTCCATCTGGACTTGTTGCCGAACGACCTCCTCGGCAGAAGTCTCGCCACCACAACGCAAAATGACGCCAGCGACCCTACACCCGCAAGCGACCCGTCCCTGATCTTCAGCGCAGTGAATACCGCTCTCCAAAAGCTTGGCCTAACTCTGAAGGCCGCCCAAGGACCCGGCGAATTTCTTGTCATCGATCACGTCGAACGGCCCAGCGAGAATTAGCCAATCGGCATTCTCCCGACTTTCCCGAAACGTCGCGCCGCCTCGCCCGTCGAATATGATGAGATAACATGCTCACCCGCATCCTGCTGACTCTTGCGGCTGCGGGCACCCTTTTGCACGCGCAGTCGCCGGCACAAACTCAATCCGAACAACTCCACATCGGCGACTCCACCATCGACGTCAGTTTCGGTTCCGGTGAATTCGATCTCCCGACGCCGAAAATCGTTGCCTGGATCACGAACGCTGCTAATGCCGTAGCCTCGTACTTCGGCCGGTTCCCTGTCGCGCACGCCCGCGTTTTGGTGCGACCAGTCCAAGGTCGCAGCGGCGTCTTCAACGGAACCACCTGGGGCAATCGCCGAGCGGCCGATGCCTTCACCCGCATCTCGGTCGGCCAACATGCGACTCAGCAGGACCTCGACGACGATTGGATGATGACGCACGAACTCGTGCACATGGCCTTCCCCGATGTCGAGGGCCAAGATCGCGAGCATCATTGGATGGAGGAGGGCATGGCCGTCTACATCGAGCCCATCGCGCGCGCCCAGATCGGACAGCTCAGCGTGGATCACGTTTGGGCCGACATGGCGAAATCCATGCCGCAAGGCCTGCCGAGCGACGGCGACGAAGGTCTCGACCATACCCACACCTGGGGCCGCACCTACTGGGGCGGCGCGATCTTCTGGCTGCTCGCCGACGTCCAGATCCGCCAAGAGACCGGAAACAAGAAAGGCCTGCAGGACGCCATGCGCGCCATCATGGAGTCCGGTGGCACGCTCGATCATGACTGGCCCATCCAGCGCGTCCTCGAAATCGGCGATAGCGCGGTAGGCTGCTCGGTGATCCAGGATCTCTACAATCAGATGAAAGCAACACCAGTCGAAACCGACCTGAACGCGCTATGGCGCCAACTCGGCGTCGGAATGGATCACGGCGCCGTCAAGTACAACGACAAAGCCCCGCTGGCGAATATTCGCAAAGCCATCACAGCCCCGGTGCGCCCCGCAGTCGCTCCTAATCCGCCGGCGCGCTGATCAATTCCTCAATCTTCGTCAACACTGCCGCCGGCGAATACGGCTTCTCAAAATACGCATTCGCTCCCAACCCCGCCACGTGCGCCGGAATCCTCGGATCGCTGTCCCCGCTGATCACCACAATCGGCAGCGACGCCAACCGCGCCCGCACCGCCTCGATCAACTCGAACCCGTCCATGCTCGGCAGCGTCAAATCCGTCACCAGCGCCGACACTTCGTTCGCGTCCAGCCACTGTAGTGCTTCTTCGGCCGTCGTCACCGACCGCACCTGAAGATTCGGAGCTTTCATCAACGCCATCTCCAGCATGTCGCGGCAAAACTCCGCGTCTTCGACAATCAAAACGTTCCGCGTCATGCTGCTCTACGGGAGAAATCGATACCCAACACCATGCACCGTTAGAAAATGCCGCGGACGGCTCGCGTCCGGCTCGAGCTTCTGGCGCAACCGCACTACGTGCGCATCCACTGTGCGCGTGTGCGGAAGCCAATCGTAGCCCCACACGGAATTCAGAATCATCTCGCGCGTCAATGGACGATCCGCGTTCTGCATGAAATACGTCAGCAGATTGTATTCGGCGCGAGTAAGTTTCAGCTCCACTCCCGCCCGCTTCACCACCCGTCGCGTGAGATCCACGTGCACATCGCCGAACTCGAGCTGCCGCGTTTCTTCCGGCGCCGACCGCCGCAGCACTGCCCGAATCCTCGCCAGCAATTCCCGCGCGCCGAACGGCTTCACCACGTAATCGTCCGCGCCGATCTCCAGCAGCCGCACCTTGTCCGTCTCCGTGCCCGCGGCGCTCAGCACGATCACCGGCGTCTTCATCCCGGTGGCCCGCAGCTGCTGGCACACCTCGGCGCCGTTCAACCCTGGCATCCGCAGATCCACCAAAATCAGCCCCGGCTTCAACGCCAGCGCCTGCTGCATTCCCGCGATTCCATCATCGGCGAGCACGGCGCGATAGCCCTCTTGCTCCAGCATCACGCCTACTGTGTCGCGCACACTGAGATCGTCGTCGATGACTAAAACGGTTTCCATGTCTCGATTGCTATGGCGATTGTACCCGAGATTGTTCGCTGAAAAGCCTGTTCGCAAAACCGTTTCAGGGCCTTTTACAAGACTTTTACAAGTCGGCAACGAACAGGCGCAAAAAGCAAAAATCACTACAAACTGCCGCTTCGCTTTGAGTGCTGCTACGATGCATAGCGCACGCCGCAATGCCGTGGCCCGTCCTGCTGATGGCTCGCGAACTCGATCTAGGGGGAAGCGAGCGCCAGATGGCCCTGCTCGCCCGGGCTCTGGATCGCGCTACCTTCAGTCCGATCGTCGGATGTTTCCGCCCCGCTGGATTCCGTGCCAGCGAGCTCCAAAACGCCGGAATCCCGATACAACATTTCCCCATCTATTCGTTTTTATCGACCGCCGCCGCGACCGGCGCCTTGGATCTCGCGCGCTTCATCCGCTCCCGCAAGATCCGCCTGGTCCACACCTTCGACTACCCGCTCACCGCCTTCGCCATACCCGTCACGCGCCTGCTCACCGCCGCCATCCCCGTCTCCAGCCAGCGCTCCCACCGCGATCTCATCCCTCCGCCCTACCACCGGATCGTCCGCTTCACCGACCGTCTTGCTTCCGCCATCGTCGTCAATTGCGGTTCCGTCCGCCAGCACCTCGAACGCGACGAACGCGTCCCGCCCGCGCGAATTCGCCTCTGCTACAACGGCATCGATCTCGACGAATTCTGCCCCGCCGAGGCTCCTCGCCCGGCTGCGCTCCCGCCCGATTCCATCGTAATCGGCGCAATCTGCGCCCTCCGGCCGGAAAAGAGCCTACCGGATCTCCTCCACGCTTTCGCCCAAATCCACCGCGCTCACCCGGCCACCTCGCTGGCAATCGTGGGAAGCGGCCCCGAGCAAAACACTCTCCACTCGCTCGCCCGCTCGATCGGCATCCTCGATCGCTGCGTCTTCGAACCCGCCACGCAACAAGTGCCCGCCTGGCTTCGCTCCATCCACATCTTCGTCCTGCCCTCGCGGTCCGAAGCCCTCTCCAACTCGCTCATGGAAGCGATGGCCTGCGGCTGCTGCTGCGTCGCCTCCAACGTCGGCGGCAATCCAGAACTCCTACAAAACGGCCAAACCGGCCTGCTCTTCGAATCCCAGAACATCGCCGCACTCGCCTCAGCCCTGGATCTCCTGATCCGCGATGCCGCCCTCCGCAAACGCCTCGCCGCGTCCGCCCTCCATCGCGTCCGCACACACTTCTCCATCCGCGCATCCGCCCAACGCATGTCCGAAATCTACGCCGAACTGATCGATCGCCGAGCCCGCCCTTGACCGCTGGGCATCAGCCCCCGAACCTCCGCCGCCGTCAGCTCCCGATACTTCCCGACCTGTAAATCGCCGATCCCCAACCCGCCGATCCGCACCCGCACCAGCTTCAACACCTTGCTCGCCACCGCCTCGATCATCCTCCGCACCTGCCGATTCCGTCCCTCCCGAATCGTGATCTCCAGAAACGTACACTTCGCCGAATCCCGCACCCGCGTCACCACTGCCGCCTGGGTCGGCCCATCGCTCAACACCACTCCGCGCCGCAACTGATCCAGTTGCTCGTCGGAAAGCAGCGTCGACGCCTTCACCAAATACGTCTTCGGCACCTTGTACGCCGGATTCGTCATCCGTTCGGCAAATTGCGTGTCGTTCGTCATCAGCAGCAGCCCGCTCGTATCCTGATCCAGTCGCCCCACCGGAACCAGCCACCGCCCCGCCTCGCGAACCAGATCGTAAACCGTCGCGCGACCTTCCGGGTCCTTGTACGTCGTGATGTAACCCTTCGGTTTGTACAACAGCAGATAGCTTTTCTCGCCCCCGCGGATCGGCCGGTCGTCCATCGTCACCGCGTCGCGCTCCAGGTCCACCCAATGATCCGGCGTGCGAATCACGCGCCCGTTCACCTTCACTCGCCCCGCTCCGATCCACTTCCGCGCCTCCGTCCGCGACCCCACGCCAGCCTTAGATAACACACGGTCCAGCGTCTTGAGCGGCCGTTTCCCTGGCGAAACTTTCATCGCAATTCAGGCTAGCAAGCTGGACATCGCGGTGTAGTCTGATAACAGTCTCGACCGATGCCCAACGTCACTCTCGTTCGTGGAGCCCGCCAGCTACTCACTTTGCGAGGCCCCACCGGACCCCGCCGCGGCGCCGATCTCAGAAACCTCGGCCTCATCCAGGATGGTGCGGTTCTCATCGTGGACGGCATCATTCGCGAAGTCGGCCCCAGCCGCCGCATCGAGAATCTCGCGCAGTCTCGCCGCGCCGCCGAAATCGACGCCAGCGGCTGCGTCGTCATGCCCGGCTTTGTCGATTGCTGCACCCACCTCGCATCCGGCCCCGCGCGTCTCGCCGATTTCGAGCTTCGCCTCGCGGACGCAACTCCCCGCGAGATCGATCAGGCCGGAGGCGGCGCCGTCGGACTCGCCCGCTCCATCCAGGATCTGTCTTTCCGCGTCCTCGAATCCCTCGCCCAGCGCTTGCTGGAAGACGCCGTCCGCCACGGCACCACCGCCATCGAAATGCGATCCGGCCTCGGGCTCACCGAAGTGGTCGAAATGAAAATTCTGCGCGTGCATGCCGCGCTGAGGAAACTTCCCATCTCCGTCATCTCCACTCTGCTCTGCTCCCAAACCGCACCCGGCTACCGCAATCGCCCCGACCAGTTCATCGATTGGATGGCCTTTCACCTCCTTCCTCTGATCAAACGCCGCAAGTTCGCTGACTTCGCCGCCATCCGCTTCGCGCCCTCTGGGTTCACTCCTGCTCAGGTCCGCTGCTACTTAACCGCCGCGCGCCAGCTCAAGCTCCCCACGCGCATCGATGCAAGCGATGATCCCGCCCCTGCCATCGCACTCGCAGTCGAGTTCGGCGTCGCGAGCGTCGATGGCCTAATCGATCCGGCCAACCACGACGCGGTGCACCTCTCCCAATCCGCCGCCATCGCGACCCTGCTCCCCGGTCGCTCTTTCTATCTCGGCGCCGCGCCCGTTCCGGCCGCCCGCCGCCTCATCGAGCACGGTGTCCCGGTTGCCATCGCGAGCGGCTATCATCCGGAAACCAGTCCGTCTCAAAACATGCAGATGATGCTTTCGCTCGCCTGCACGTCGCTCCGCATGACTCCCGCCGAAGCCATTGCCGCCGCTACCATCAACGCCGCCCACGCCGTCCGCCGCGCCACCGAAATCGGATCGCTCGAATGCGGCAAACGCGCCGACCTCCTCATCTTGAGCGCCCCCGATTATCGCGAGCTACCCTATCATTTCGGAGTGAACCTGGTGGACTTGGTGATGGCGGGCGGCGAAATCCTGGCAAGACGATCCGAGGTGCGGTGGCCGGTCAACTGATCGAGTGCGTGCCGAATTTTTCCGAGGGCCGCGATCCAGCCATCCTCGCCGCCATCCGTTCCGCCATCGCTTCCATCCCCGGCGTTCGAGTGCTGCGCACGGAATCCGATCCCGATCACAACCGTTCGGTCATCACCTTCGCTGGTCCCGCCGAGACCGTCGGCGATGCCGCCTTCGCGGGCCTAAAAACAGCAATTGAGCGTATTGATTTACGACGCCACGCCGGCGTCCATCCCCGCATCGGTGCCGCGGACGTCGTCCCCTTCGTCCCGCTTGCAGGCGCAACCCTCGCCGAATGCGCCGAAATCGCCCACCGCACCGGCCAACGCGTCTGGAACGAGCTCGGCGTGCCAGTCTATTTTTACGAAGCCGCGTCCACCGCTCCCCACCGCGCCCCGCTCCAGAACATCCGCCGCGGCGGTTTCGAGAATCCCGCTCTTCCACCCGACCTCGGCGGCCCCGCTCTCCATCCCACCGCTGGCGCAGTCATCATCGGCGCGCGCAAATTCTTGATCGCCTTCAATGTAGATCTCAAAACGACGGATCTCGCCGCCGCCCGCGCCATCGCGCGCAAAATCAGAGCATCGTCCGGCGGTCTTCCCGCACTCAAAGCCATAGGCGTCGCGCTCCCCAGCCGCAACATCGTCCAGGTCGCGATGAACCTCACTGATTTCGAGCGCACACCGCTGGACGTAGTTCTCGCCGCCGTTCGCATGGAAGCCGCGGCTCACAAAATCGAAATCGCAGGCGTCGAATACATCGGCCTGGTTCCACGCGCAGCAGTCGAAGACGCCGCCTCGCGCGACCCAGAATGGTCGCAGTTCAACCCCGACCTGATCCTGGAATACCGTCTCGCGTCCTGACCGCGCGCGCGCGTTAGCGCGTACCGTCCAACTGACTGACGGGCTGGTTTCTCCACACGCCCGACGATACCTCGCGCGCCGTGTATGCATGCATTACGATCACCGCATCCTTCACGCGCTCAAACTCGGCACTCGTCTTCACCGAATCCACTCGCGGCGGAAACGATGCAATCTCTCTATCCACATACTCCGTCCGATTCCCCGGATTCGGATGATCGCTCGTAAACTGCGACCCGCGCGCCCCATACTTCGCCTCGATCGCCGAGAAAAACTCCGCCAGCCCGCGCGGATCGAACCCGGCGTTGTATGCAAGCTTCGCGCCTTCCAAATCCGCCTGCCGCTCCGCCGCCCGCGACATCTTCAAAAATCCGAGCCCAGCCGTCAGCCCGATTCCCTGCGCCGCGATATCGCCCACCGCGCCGCCCAGCACCACGCCGGCCGCCACCTGCCCGATCCCCGCCAGCAACCCCACACGCCGCTGCTTCTCCGCATTGCAAACCGAATGCTGCAACACGACGTGCGAAATCTCGTGCGCCATCACGCCGGCGAGCTGCGCCTCATTCTCCGCCGCCTGAATCGCGCCGACATTCACGAATACCGTCCCGCCCGGCAGCGCAAACGCATTCACATCGGCCACATTCGCGACATGAAAGTTGTAAGGCCACTTGTACCCCGGCGCGACCGCCGTCAACCGCTCCCCGAGCTGCTGAATGTACTGCGTCACCGAGCTCGAATCCGAAAGCACCGGCATCTGCCGATACACAACCTGCTTGGCCTTCTCCCCAAGCTCGATCTGCTGCTCCGGAGAATAATGATTCTTGCAAGGCGCGAACTCTACTTCGGCAGCCGCTTGCATCGCCAGCCCCGAAAGCAGCATGATCGACAGCCCGAGATTCCGTCGCCCATCGCGCATGCCTCCATTCTATCCGCGATTCACGCCACCGGTTGCACTGTTTCTTCATGATTCTCAGTGATTTGCAAGACTGGCGTCAGTTCGCCCATCAAATTTGGCGTAGGTTGATCTTTGGAGCAAAGCGCGCGCGGCACCGAGCCGAATGTCCAGCGGCGCGGATCGGTAAAAAAAGATTAAAATTTTGACGCCACCCCGCGCAAAACCCCGGTTTGCGTCATGCCCTGTGGAAATCGCCTCCAACCGCTAAAATAAAGCTGGTGCTCGTCTCCATAGAATCCAAACCCCCTCGCCCCAACTGGCTCCGCGCCCCTGCCCCCGCCGGCGAAAACTACCACGAACTGAAACGCCTCGTCACCGATCTCAACCTCCACACCGTCTGCGAAAGCGCCGCCTGCCCCAACGTCGGCGAATGCTGGAACCGCCGCACCGCCACCTTCATGATTCTCGGCAACGTCTGCACCCGCCGCTGCGGGTTCTGCGCGGTCCAAAAAGGCGCACCTCTCGCGGTCGATTTCGACGAACCCCGCCGCGTCGCCGAAGCCTGCGCCACCCTCGGCCTCCGCTACGCCGTCATCACCAGCGTGAATCGTGACGACCGTAAGGACGGCGGCGCCGAACTCTTCGCCCTCACCATCCAAGCCATTCGCGAGCGCATCCCAGGCTGCAAGGTCGAAGTCCTCGTCCCCGACTTCCAAGGCTCGCGCGACGCCATGGAAATTGTCATGCACGCGCACCCCGACGTCCTCAACCACAACATCGAGACCGTCCCGCGCCTCTATCGCCAGGTCCGGCTCGGCGCGCGCTACCAACGTTCGCTCGACATGCTGGCCTTCGCGCATCGCACGCGCCCCTTCGTCCCCACCAAGTCCGGCCTGATGCTCGGCCTCGGCGAAAACCTGAACGAAGTGGAACAGGTGATGCGCGACCTTCGCGCCCACCATGTCCAGATCCTCACGCTCGGCCAGTACCTGCGCCCCTCGCAAAAACATCTGCCCATCATCCGCTACGTCCCGCAAAACGAATTTGACGATCTCAAACGCCTGGGTTACGAAATGGGATTCACTCACGTCGAATCGGGCCCGCTCGTGCGAAGCTCATATCATGCCAGCGACGCAGTCTGACGTCCAGGGATTCCGCGAAGTCCACCCGCACGTTCTCAAGCTGGCGCTCCCGCTCCCCTTCGAGCTGGAATCGGTGAACGTCTACCTGGTCTCGCTCGACTCAGGCTACTTGCTAATCGATTGCGGCATGGAAACCGACGCGGCATTCGATACGCTCGACTCCGCAATGAACGCCCGCGGCATCGCATGGCGCGACATCCGCCACATCTTCCTCACGCACATGCATCCCGACCACATGGGCATGTCGAAGCGCCTGCTCGAGCTGAGTGGCGCGCAACTCGCGATGCACGAAGCCGAAGCGAAGCATCTCAGCATGGTCGCGGGAGCCGAGCGCCGCTTCCCCTGGCTCGACATCGCCTACGCGCAGGCCGGTGTCCCGAAAGGTCTCGAGGACACCATGAACGCGCATTTCGCCGACGTGCGCAAGAACTTCCACACGCTCGCGCCCGACACGCTGTATTCCGGCGGCGAGCAAATCCCCACCGCACTGGGCCCCCTCGAAGTGGTTTGGACTTCCGGCCATTCCCCCGGCCACGCCTGCCTCTATGCGCGCGAGCGCAAGCTCCTCTTCTCAGGCGACCAGATCCTCGAACACATCACGCCCAATATCTCCTGGCACCCCGGCCGCGACATGCTCGGAGAATATCTGGATTCCTTGCGCCGCCTGCTCGATCTCGAGATCGACTTGATCCTACCGGCCCACGGCGAACCGTTCACCGGCCATCGCGCCTGGATCGAACAGACCATCGCACATCACGGTGAGCGGTGCGACGAGATCCTGGTCTTGATCGCGCACCAGCCCCGCACCGCGCATTCACTAGTCGGCGACATGTGGCGCAAGAAGCTGTCGCCGATCAATCACCACTTCGCAGTCTTCGAAGTCTTGGCCCACCTGGAACACATGCAGCGCCTAGGCCGCGTCCGAAATCGCGAGGAAAACGGCGCCCTAGCCTGGCACACTTAGCGCGGACGCAGTGGTCAACTGGCCGCCGGCAGCAGTGAAATCGGCGAACATCTTATTCGCCGCGGCATCGTCCAGAGCCTTCACCGCATCAGTCACGATTTCGACGCGCTTGCCGGTCTTCAACAACCCGAACGCTGCGAAACGCACGCAGATTTCAGTCACGACGCCGTACACGACGTAGCGATCCGCATTCAACTCACTCAGCAACGGCATCAGCGCAGGATTGCTGAAGCAGTCCAGCTCCTGCTTTTCGAGAATGATCTGCTCCACACCATCCACACGTGACGGAATCGTGGATCTTTTTTCCCGCAACAGAATCACCGGCTTCTGTTGCCCCACCGTCCCCGCCACGCAATGGTGCGGATACACTTTGAACTCGGGATCGTCCTCCGCATGGGTGCACATTGTGGAGATCACCAGCGGCGCACGACGATTCAGCTCCGCGATCGTCCCCAGCACTTTCTCTGCGCCCGGCACATACAGCGCTCCGGCCGGATACATGAAATCAATCTGCGTGTCGATGTCGAAGAAGACCGTTTTCATTCTGCACTTTCTCGTACAGCGCCAGCAGCGCCGTGCTGTACTCCACCCGATACTGCTGATCGGTGTCGAACAAACTTCGGATCGCCATCGGCAGCTTCTTCACCGATTCCGCCGCGTACTGCCGCGTCTCACTCAAGCTCGGCAGCGGCGCCACCAGCTTCCCTCCCAGCATCACCGGGCGCAGCAGCGCGCGCGACTGAGGTTCATCCTTGCCGCATCCCAAGCACTCCCAACTACACGCCAGCACATCGTGACCCGCGAACCGGAACACCTGCTTCGCGCCAGGCAACGTATGCTTGTCCTCGCTGAACTTCGCCGTGAATCGCCCATCCAACTCCACCAGCTTGTAGACCACACCGAGATTGGGCGAGTCGGTGGACGTCGCCAAATCCGTACCCACTCCAAACGCATCGATGGGTGCGTCCGCGGCGGCATATTCCAAAATCTTGTACTCGTTCAGTTCGCTGGTCGCCATGATCTTGGCGTCCTTCATTCCGGCATCGTCCAGGATCTTCCGAACCGCGCGAGACAGCTCCACCAGGTTGCCACTATCCAGCCGCACTCCCCACAACGGCCGCCCCATCGACGCTGCCAGCTTCGCGCCTTCGATGGTGTCGTAGGTGTCGATGAGATAAACGGTCGCGTCGCCCAGCAGCGCTTGCAGCCGCTCATACGCTTCTCGCTCGGCCGGAAAAGCTTGCACCCAGGAATGCGCCGCGGTCCCGAACACCGGAATCCCGTAGCGGAACCCAGTCTCCGTATTGCTCGATCCGATACAGCCGCCGATGTACGACGCACGGCCCGCCAGCACGCCCGCTTCCGGCGAGTGCGCGCGTCGAGTGCCGAAATCGACGACCGCCCGGCCGCCCGCCACTTCCGCGATCCGCGAAGCCTTGGTCGCGATCAGCGATTGAAAGCCGATCATAGCCAGCAAATAAGTCTCGACCAGCTGCGCTTGAATCAGCGGCGCCCGGACTGTAAGGAACGGTTCGCCCGCAAAAATCGGAGTGCCTTCGCGCATGGCGAACACATCGCCCGTGAAGCGCAGCGCGCGAAGCATCTCGAAAAATCCGGCCGGAACTTTTTGGAATTGCGGCAGCCCTTGCAGATACCGGATTTCATCTTCGGTGAAATGCAGATTTGCGAGATACTCCACCACCTGCTCGAGCCCAGCCGCCACAACGTAGTTGCGATAGCGCGGCAGATGCCGGAAGAAAAGTTCGAAGCTTGCGATTTCCGCGGCTTTACCGGACTCGTAATAACCGGCCGCCATCGTGAGCTGGTAGAGGTCGGTTAGGAGGCCGGTCATGATGGAGAGTCGGGCCGGCCTATTTCTTCGCGGGTGGCGGCGCGGCCGGCTTCACGTCGGAGGCCGCCTTCGAGAGATCGTCTACAGTTTTCGCGTCCAGGCCATACAGCGCCGGCTCGTTCTCGCGCTGCGCGACGTAGTCACTGCCCTGCTTCGCGATGAGTACCTTCTCGACGCGCTTGCCGTCGCTCCAGGTCACCGTAATATCGATTGTCGGCGTGCCCAGCGTCCCCGAATCGATGAACTTCGACGCCGCGAGATCGCGCAGCTTGTCGAGGAACGACTGCACGCTGATCCCGTCCATCTTCTTGCCATTCGAGTTCCAGTCGTCGCCGGATTTGGTGAACGAATAGGTCTTGCCGGAATCATGCATCTCGATTTTGCTCGGATCGTTGAATCCGAAATCGAACAGCTTCTTCTGTCTAAAATCGTCCAGTCCCTTGTCTACGCCCGTCCCGGTCTCGGCCGGAATCTTGTAAACGCCCGCCACCACGCTCGATTTCGCGTAGTAGTCGTCTTTGTTCTTACGAATCTCAATGCTCTGCGTACCCGACGGATCGGTGAATTTCGCCACGGCCACCGGTGTCCCCGACGCGAACGCAGCCGCGGCTTTCTTTGCATCTTCATCGGAGAGCGAAGTGTCCATCTTCACATCGCGCAGCTTGCGGATCACGTCATCCACCTGCGATCCATCGGCGCGCAGCGGCTTCGGCTTCACGATCTGCCACTGATCCTTGTCCCGCCCGAATTCCTCAGTCTGCTTCTTGGCTGTCAACTCCACGCGGCTGAGCTTATCCTGATCGAACGTCAACAGCCGCTTATCGCGCAGGTCGTTGAAGGTTTTATTCAGGCCGCTCTTGACAAACGCCGCCACCGTGTAGACTTTCGGATTGCCTTCCACCATCGCGTACGAACCGGCGTTGGCGGGCGCATCGTCGCCGATGATCAACTTGGTGGTCTTGCCGTCCTTAGTCGTAATGTTGACTTCGAGCGACGCATCGTCAAAGCCGTACGTCTTCGGATCGGACATCTTGTCTTCCACCACGCGATCCTGACTGATGTTATCGGCTGCGGTGACCAATTGATTCACGGCGTCCTGATCCGCCGGATATTCGGGGCTGGTCATCTGCCATTTCCCCGAACCATTCTTCTGCAATACTGTTTCGGCCCCGCCCTTGGCCTTCACGGAGATTTTCGTCACGTCGATATCGTTAATCGAAACGATCTTCGCTGCCGAGGTAGGCGGCTTAGCGGCCTCGGCCGCTTTTTGCTTGTTGGAAAAATACAGACCGACCGCGAGCGCC
>Ga0335078_10000445_pt1 | contig 64207 bp, 50 predicted proteins | sample Lox_Sample_32_FD_206711 | JGI IMG/M metagenome (GOLD analysis project Ga0335078, IMG submission 206711) | Soil microbial communities from Loxahatchee National Wildlife Refuge, Florida, United States - Lox_Sample_3.2 | ecosystem: Environmental > Terrestrial > Soil > Wetlands | place: USA...
TCTTCTTGTTGGCGACCGACCAGGCCAACGCCTGGCACAGGCGGTCCACCCTCGCCTGATCGTAGGTCTCGAGGATGGCGAGCGCCTTGCGGGCTCGCTCGAACACCGAGCGCAGCTCCTCCTCCTGTTCGCGGGTGATCTGTCCCTTGGTCGCAGCAGCGGTCGCCATGGCGTCTTCCTTCCTTGAAACCGGGGTTTCGGACGAGCGTTCGCGGACCCCTCGCGCTCTTTCCTGGGCTAAGACTCTATGCTCGTGGAGCGCAGTGCGATCATCGAAGGCACCCCGGTTCCCCTCCCGGGAGAACGCGAGAGGTCATGGCCAGGAGTCTGCGTCGGCGCGATGCAGAGGTAAAATATATCTTTCGTCCTGGTCGATATATATTGCGTATCTTCAGCGGGCTGCATCATGGAACTACGTCATCTGCGATACTTCGTCGCCGTTGCCGAGGAACTCCATTTCACGCGCGCTGCGGAACGCTTGCACATTGCGCAGCCCCCCTTGAGCCAGCAGATTCGCCAGCTCGAAGACGAACTGGGGGTGGCGCTCTTCACCCGGGCGCACCGCAGGGTTCACCTCACGGAGGCTGGACGATCGTTCTTGGGCGACGCTCGAACGATCCTCGCGAGGGTCGACCAAGCCACGACCGAGGCTCGACGCGTGGCACGCGGGGAAACCGGTGCTCTCGCCGTCGGGTTCGTCGCCTCCACCACCTATGGCCTGGTTCCGGCGCTGGCGCAGGAGTTTCGTCACCGTCACCCGGCCGTGAGGATCTCGCTATCTGAACTCTCTACCGAGGAACAGGTCGTGGCCCTGCGCGCCGGGACTATCCACGTCGGGCTGGGCAGGCCCCCGGCCGATGATCCCTCGCTGCGGGCCGACCCCCTACTTGAAGAACCCCTCGAGGTCGCGCTGAGCGCGACCCACCGACTGGCGCGAGAACGAGCCATACCGCTTCGCGCTTTGGCGGAGGAGCCGTTCGTGCTCTTCCCGCGCCGCCCTCCCCGTGGATGGGCCGACGTCATCTTGGAGCACTGCCGCTCAGCCGGCTTCTCCCCGGCTGTGGTGCAGGAGGCGCAGGAGTTGTCCACGGCGCTCATCTTGGTGGCGGCTGGCCTCGGCGTGACCCTGGTGGCCGCCTCGGCACGGACGCTCCACCCGCCGGGCCTGGTCTATCGCCCTCTCTCGGCACCCGCCCCCGTCACCGAGCTCATCGCGCTTTACCGGCGCGACCCTGTCCCGCCCTCGGTCACCGCCTTCCTGGAGGTGGCGCGCTCGGTTCTCGCCCGCAACGGGACGCGGTTCACCAGGCGCCGTCGAACACAAGCCAAACAGTCGTGACTTCGGCCCACCCCGCCCGTCAGCTACAGGTGCAGGGCGCGGCGGCGATGCGGGGAGGGGTTCCCGCCCGCCAGAGCCTGGGGCTGGGAGGATGCGGTCGTGATACGCTCACGCCAGGGCACCCTGACGGCGGGAAGAATCCATGACCCCCTCGCTCTTCACCCCCCTGCGTCTCGGCCGTCTGCAGCTTTTGAACCGAATCGTCTGCCTCCCTTTGTACCTGGCATACCCGGACCCGGACAACGAGGTGAACGATCTCGTCCTCGACTATTACGGAGAGATGGCCGACTCGGGAGCTGGCCTACTCATCGTGGAAAACGTCACCGTGGAGCCTTGCGGGCTCGGAAACCCCCGCACCCTCCTCATCTCCGACGACCGCTTCGTGCCTGGGCTCGCGCGACTCGCAAAGACCATCAAGGCAAGAGGGGTGCCCGCGGTCCTGCAGATCCATCACGCGGGCCGTTACGCCCGGCGCCCGGACCGGATCGCACCGTCACCACTCGAAACCTGGGGCGTCGTGCCGAGAGCCATGGCTCAGGCCGACATCGACCGCGTGGTCGCTGCCTTCGCGGCCGGGGCGCGTCGAGCCCGGGAGGCCGGCTTCGATGCGGTGGAGCTCCACGGGGGCACGGGTTATCTGCTCACGCAATTCCTTTCGCCACGCACCAACTCCCGTCAAGACCGCTATGGCGGAGACTTGACCCACCGCATGCTCTTCCCCCTCGAGGTGGTGGACGCCGTCCGCTGTGCGGTCGGCGCGGACTTCCCGGTGGGCTACCGTTTTGTCGCGGACGAATACCTTCCGGGCGGCCTCACCCTGGATGAGTCGGTGCCATTTGCCCGCGAACTCGCCCGCGCGGGCATCGCATATCTATCCGTGATGGTCGGCTGCTATGATTCCTTCGTTCTCCCACGGTACATCGAGGAGGATCGCACGGAAGGATATATGGCTCCCTTCGCCGGAGCGGTTCGAGCGGCGGTGCCGGGGGTGCCCATCATCGCGGCCGGTCGCATCCAACGCCCAGCGACTGCGGAAAAGATCCTGCGCGACGGAATGGCCGATCTGGTGGGCCTGGCGCGCGTGATCTTCGCCGATCCGCTATGGCCCAAGAAGGCCCGCGGTGAGATCGCTGAGCCCATCAACCCGTGCACGCCCACGTGCAGCCTCTGCATGAAGCGCATCCTCGCCCAGAGGCCCGCTTATTGTGGCCGCTGGCCCAAGGAGCGGAGGGATCGATTCCTGAGCCGCGTCGGCGGCTGAGCCGAGATGCCGCTATCAGCGAACAAGCGCCCGCACTGCTCTCGAAGGAAGGGCGGCCGGCCCTGAATGCAGATTCCGGGCTAGCGGCCCTGCCCCCGGGGCAGAGCCAGCCCTGAATCCCTTCTTCATGCTCGCCGCCACCAGCAACGACACCAGGCGACCATCGGTGCCACGAGCCACGGCGAAAACTGACCAACGCCCTACAGATGAAGCGGATGAACCCGCCACCCATCACGCTCGCCACCTCATACCCGACGCAGGCGCCACCGTATCGATACTCGGTGCCGAAGAACTCCGTGAACAGTGGGCTGCTGCTCGTCGAGGAGTGCGGACCCCGACATCTGGACGCAGGTGACCGGTGGGCGGGAAGGGGGGCGTTAAGGCCGACGGCTCGACTCCTCGGAGAGCGCAGGCGGGCGCTGCACGACTGTCCCAAGTCCCTGTCACCATCGAACAATATTCTGGGACACGCAGCAGATAGCGGCTCCGCCTGGCCAGGGAACGAGAGTGCCTGGATGACGAAGGAAGCGAGGGGCCCCGGGTTGTACTTCGCTCGCCGGACGGGCCCGGCCCACTCGGTGCGGCCCGATCGAGCCCCAAACCAGCGCTCTCGGGCACCGCTGCCGGCGGACGTCGAGCCTTATGCCGTGGTGACGGCCCTGTGTTTCCGTACTGGCCGTGCGTCAGAGCGGGACGTGTGCGACTATGCTCGTCAATGGACCGCGGACAGCGTCTGGGCGTGGGTTCCCTGAGCAGAGGTCGACCCGCACCAGAGCGGGACGTCGGCCGTTGGCGCTGGGCGTGGGGCCTCGTGGTCGTTTTCGTTCCAGCAGTGTGGGGCTACAACTGGGTCGTCATGAAGGAGGGGCTCGCCTACTCGGGACCGTTCGAGTTCGGAGCCTGGCGCTTCTTGCTGGGCGCCGCCGTTCTCTTGGTAGCCATGGCCGTCAGCCACAGGCCCCTCCGCGTCTCCTCGGTGAGCGGCGTCGCCTGGATCGGTATCCTGCAGACCGCAGCCAACACCGCTTTCGGTCTCCTAGCGCTGGCGGGCGGCCCGGCGGGTCGCAGTGCCATCCTCGCCTATGCCATGCCGTTCTGGGTTCTCGTCATGTCGTGGCCGCTCTTGAGCGAACGACCCGACCGCCTGCAGTGGATCGCGACCGGAGGCGCACTTCTCGGCATCGTCCTCATCTTTTTCTCGAACACCACGCACTGGCGCGTCGACGCGGCGGTGTTTGCCATCCTCGCCGGCCTTGCCATGGCAGGCGGTGCCGTTCTCACGCGCCGCTTGCTCTCACACGAGGGGTGCGATCCGCTCGCGCTCACCACCTGGCAGATGCTGGCCGGCGGGGTTGTGCTCGCGATCGCGGCGGTAGTGGTACCGGAGCGGCCCATCCGGTGGACACCCACCTTCCTGCTCATCATGGCCTACGAAGTCCTGCCCGCCACGGCGATGGCGTGGCTCTTCTGGACGGCCATGCTCGGCCGCCTCGACGCGGGCGTGGCGAGTTGCTTCCTCCTCGCCACTCCCCTCATCGGACTCGTCACGAGTGCGGTCCAACTCGGGGAGCGCCCTGCACCTCTGGAGGCCGCCGGCATGGCGCTCATCCTAGCTGGTCTGGTGGTGGTGGGCCCGATGGCTCTGCGGGAGTCTCGCTCGCGGTCGTTTCGCGGGTGAGATGCCCTCGCCGAAGTCTCTTCGTCACTTCTGGGCTTGAGCGGCTCGTCGGGTCCCCCACACGCCAGCCGAGACCAAGTCCTTCACCTCGGTCTGGTTCGTCGACTCGAAGAAACGGTTGGGATGGCACCCTCAGCTAGGAGAACGGCATGAAGAGCCGGCTGCACCAGATGACCCAGACCACCCCCACCTGCCTGTGGAACGACTCGGCCGCCATCGAGGAACTGAAAGGCGCCGTCAGTCACGGTGCCGCCGGCGCCACCTGCAACCCGGCCATCGCCGTAACCCGTCCTCAAGAAGGAGTTGGCCAACTGGAAGCCCCGGCTCTAGGCCGTCGCCAGGGAGATGCGCATCGCCACGGACGATCTGAGCGGTCGGCGCGCGGTGGAGGACATGCCGCCAACGCGGCGGCTCTTGCGCGCCATCTTCGACGCCAGGAGCGAAGAAACAGCCGGCTCCCCATCCAGACCGACCTCTGCATCCTCGGAAAAGAAGGCGCTTGCAGTGCAGGCTGAGCATTTCAGCCCGTCGCTCAGAACATGATCGTCAAGATCCCGGTGGCGAGCGCGGGCATCCCGGTGATCGAAGAGCCACCTGGCGGTGCGCCAGCATCAACGCGACCGTCTCCTTCACCTCTCACGGTGCTCAGCGGTGGCGGAGGCGGTGGAAGGCAAACGACGCGAGAAGGAGGGCAGAGACGTCTCCACCCCGGGACCTATCTGCACCCTCATGGTCGGCCGACTGGATGGTTGGATGAGGGTGGTCGCCAGGAAGGAAGGGCTCTCGATCGATCCGGGCCAACTGAACTGGGCGGGCGATATGCCGCTCGCGGTTCACTCGGTCCTGAAGGCGGTTCCTGCTTGGGGCGTGAGGCCTGCCGGAGCAGGGTCGCGCCGTCCATCCATAAACTGTCAGTGATGGTAGCTCTCGATCCATTTCTCCTCAGGCCTGCGTGGAGGGGCCACTCCGGTCCTCGTGGTCTCAGCGGCGCAGGTACCTCAACTCGTCGGGTAGGGCGATATTGTTGCCGTAGGCATCCTCACCGTAGCCACAGGAGGCCAGCAAGTGGAGATCGGCCAGGACGCGCCGATCCCCGCGGAAGGTGGCGGTGACCGGCAGGATGATGTCGATCTTGCCGAGCGCTTGGAACCGAGCGATGGCATCCATCACGAAGGAAAGGACGGGCTGCCCCTCGCGGAGGCCGCCTTCGACCTGGGGGAGGGGCTGTTCGTACAGTATCACCTTGGCCTCCTCGGCCAGGCGCATGAGGACGTTGCGCACTGCCCGGATGAGATCGTCTCCCAAACCCTGCTCCTCGTGATCCACGAGCCGTGCAATCTCGTGAGCGAGGCAGCGCCGCTTCTTTGCGTTGATGAGCTCGTTCGCGCGAAAGAGTTCGAGGGGCGAGCCGGCGTCGTACGTCTCGCCTTCCAGCGTCATGGAAACCGGGCTTCCGTAGTGGTACGCCACACGAGCCACCAGAGTGGAAGGTCTCACATGAAAACCCCGAAAGCGAGGCACGGGGACGGTGATCTCTCCTTGCTCGGCATAGCACCTGAGGAGTTCCTGGGCGAGGGTCCGCCCGGCGCTGACGTATCGCGAAGCAAAGGCCAGGGTGTTCTCGCGCAGCACCGTCTCCAATCGCTCCGACCCTGGACCGAGCTGGTCCACAAACAGCTGGATCGAGTCTCGCGCGGGTTCGACGTGGATCACGTGGCGTTCGTAATAGTGGGTGAGGTCCGTGGCGGTTTCGAGGAGGTGGTAGACCACCGAGGCATGGCCGCGAAGAGAGAGGAGCCTTGGATCGGACTGTTCAGCATCGGTGAGAGCCACGTGCGTGTCGTAGAGAGCCTGGAGGTTGTGGAAATCCTCCGACAGGCGCCTCAGCTCGGTCTCCTCGGGAAGGACTGGGGGCAACAGGTCTTGGCCGCTCACCTTCGGTGCCGAACAGAGCGCGCTCGCTTCTTCCGCCAGGCTGAGGAACGCCGTAGCCAGCCGGGCTACCGTCCCGGCCACGTCATCAACATGCCGGAGTGAACAGTCCGGGGCCAGCCTACCCGCTGGCAAGCGTTCCTCGCAGACCGCCACGGCCTGCGGCGTGAGCCCCAGGGTGGAGGCGGCCTCCGATAGGCACCGGCTGGCCGCCTGTAGCATGCGCGCGGTGAACCGCCGGGAATGCAGTAAGGCCGAAGAGAGGTTCCCCTCGACGGGGGGGAGATGGTACTGCGGCGCAGCGTGGGACAGGTGGAGCAACGAATAGTGCACACGAGCGAAGAGTTTCAACGCCGCAACCACGCGGCGAAACCCGCGCCACTGTTCGTTTCCGAGTGCCCCGTAAGAGTCCAAGAGCTCTTCCAGCTGGCTCGCCTCCGAGAGGATGACCGCCACGAGCGGGCGGGTCAGCATGGTCAACTTGGGGTCGATGTCCTCCGAGCCCGAGGTGCCCAGACGCCGGGCGAGACCCAGAAGTGAACCGGCGCGCAAGTTGATGACCGAGCAGAATTCCTGCTTGTCGAGGCTAAAAGGTCGGTTGTCCATGTTGATTTTGAGTCCCGACGCAAGGCGCCGACCTGCGAAGTCACCCCTAGCAAAGGAGCCGGCACTCTAACATGCGGGCGAGATACGAGCGTACTCCTCGATGGCCTCAGGCCCCATCACTGCGACGCGCCACCACGCACGCACACCGCAAGTCGCTCCACCCGAGCCATGACTCGAGAGATGTCCGGTGCGCGCCCTGGGCGCGGCCCTGCAGGGTCACAAGAACCCCACTTGAGACTCGATGCTGCCTCGGCAAGGAACCGGGCGTCCCAGGCCCGCGATACGGTCTCGCAACCTGAAGGGCGCAGCTCGCCAAGGCACCAGGGGCAAGGCCCGGACCGCACCACCACCGCGGTGGCGAGGGCCTCAGCTCGGGATGCGAGTCAGCTGGGCTCTCGTCGTGAAGCGGTGACCTACACGGCACCTCACGGCTCTCACCATGATGGTCGTTCCGCTTCCTCGGCACGCGCTCTTAGTGTGGCCCTTCACGTAGCCACACCCGCATCGCGCCGGGCTCGCCGTTACCCCAGGACAGGTAGGGTACGGCCGTGAAGGCCACTTCCCCCGCCCCCTCTCGCCGCGGCTTTTCCCCGACGGGAAGGTACAGGCGGTCGCTCCAGGGCTTGCCCGGAGCTCGGGACCTGGCGAATCCCCTCAGCACGATCAGGCCACCCGGCGAACCGGGTTCCCACACCGCCTCGAGCGGAGTCGAAGGGTCGACCTCCAAGTCGCGGAGATCGATCCCCCGGTGATTCCTCGCCTCGACGCAGTACAGGACCGGTCCGCGCGTCAGGGCTACGCGCCCCGTGTCCTCGGGCACATGGGGATGGGCGGAGAGGAACCGGGTGGGCAAGGGCAGGGAGAGCTGTACTTGGTCACCGCGTTTCCAGCGGCGCCGCACCTCCGCGTATGAACCGGACCTGAGGTCATGAGTCATCGGTTCGCCATTCACACGCACGGACGCACCGAGGGACCAGCCCGGAATGCGCAGGTTTAGTGCGAACTCTCCATCCGCCTCGACCTCGAACGAGACGCTGCCCTCCCAGGGGTAGCGGGTGCGTTGCACCAGGGTCACCGGCTGGTGACCCACCTTGAGAGTGGCCGCGCTCTGCCCGTACAGATGGACGAAGACGGCATCTTCGCAGGTGCCGTAGAAGTAGCCGGGAAGGGCAGCGATGGTCCGCGCCAAATTGGGTGGACAACACGCACAGTGGTACCAGGGCTGGCGGCGATGGTGTCCATCGTCTTCCAGCGGATTCACGTACAGATAAGAGTGGCCATCCAGCGACCATCCGGGCAGCACGGCGTTGAGGAGAGTCCACTCGAGGAGGTCGGTGTACCGGGCATCACCCGTAGCCGCAAGCATGCGGTGACACCACATGACATTGCCGATCGCGGCACAGGTCTCGGTGTAGGCTCGGCTGTTGGGCAGCTCGAAGTCCTCGCCGAAAGCCTCACCGTCGTGACGTGCTCCGACTCCACCCGAGACATAGAGTTGCCGCATCACCATGCGTGTCCACAGGCGCTTCAGCACATCCATCAGGGCGGGGTCACCGGTCTCCAGATAAAGATCGGTAACTCCGCACATGAAGTAGAGAGCACGCACTGCGTGGCCGGCCATGCGATCGAGCGACCTGAGCGGCGCGTGGTCCTGGAAGTAGGTTCGGTCGAACCACCCTCCGGCGAGCAGGCCGTGCCCGCGCGCCTCGAGGAAGTATGCGGCCTGCTCGAGGTACTTGCGCTGCCCGGTCTCGCGATAGAGCTCTACCAGAGCCATCTCGACCTCCTCGTGCCCGTCGATGCCATGACGTGGCTTGGAACCGGGAGGGCCGAACTCGGCGCAAATCAGGTCAGCGAAACGCGTCGCCACGCGAAGGAGCCGCTCGCCGCCGGTGGCACGTCGGTGCGCGACCGCCGCCTGGATGAGGTGCCCCGCGCAGTAGAGCTCGTGATTGTCACGCAGGTTGCTGAAGCGCTCGCCCTGCCGCTCCAGGCTGTAATAGGTATTGAGATAGCCGTCGGGCTGTTGCGCCCCCTCGGCGAGCGCTATGCCTCCCTCGATCAGCCGCTCCAGAACGTCGTCGGGTCCCCCGGCCAGGCACCAGGACGCCGCCTCGAGCCATTTGTACAGGTCGGAATCGTTGAACACGCGTCCCTGGTAATTGCCCCCGACGAGCCCAGCTGCCCGGCGGAAGTTGTCGAGGCGGCCGGTCGAGTCAAGCTGCTTCCACTGCTCGACGAGGCTCACCTCGCGGTTGATGCGAAGACGCGGTCCCCAAAACTCTCCGTCCAAGGTGATCGCCGAGACAGGCACCGGCCTGAGCCGTGCAAAGGGACTGTGAGTCACGTCGACCACGGGCGTGCGGCGCGAGGCGTTGCTCATGGGTGCTCCAGTTCGAATCGCACTCCAGGCGGAGCCTGGAGCCTTTGCGATCTCTCACGGGGTGCACGGCCGCCACAAGGTGCGAACGGCGGGGTAAAGCAGAACGATTCCGACGTCCGGCCACGGCCCCGCTTCGAGTCGGACGCCCGCCTGGGTTCAAGCAGTGTTGATGTGCAAGTGCGAATAGAGGTCTCGAAAATGGCTTGGAGCCACGCCCACGTGGCGGCGGAACATGCGCCGGAAGTAGGTCGTGTCGTGATATCCGCAGCGCTCGGCGACCTCGTTCACGTTCAACGCCTCGTCCATGAGCAAGGTCTTGGCCAGGCGGACCCGCAGGGCGTGCAGATCGTCCATGATCGAGATGCCGTAGCTCTTCTTGTAGAGACGGCCCAAGTAATCCGGATTGCAGGTGAGCTTGCGCGCGACGAGGCTCGTCGTGACGTCCTCCTGGAAGGACCGGGCCAGAAAGCGCTTGGCCTGCCGGGCCAGCATGGGAACGCGTTCGTCCGCGTCGGCTGCATCTCGTCGCTGGTGAGCCAGCATGAGCAGCATCATGTGGCAGAGCCCGTTGGCGAGCAGGGAATCCAGTTCCTGCTGCTCCTGGGCGTCCAAGAACCAGCGAAAGAGCTCCTCTAGCCGTTCGGGGTCGCTCAGCCGCCCATTGCGGGGGATCTCGGTCAGAAGCCGGCTTCGACCGTTCGATTCTGCCGAGCTGGCAAGCTGAAAGTGCAGCCAGTAGAACTCCAGACCGGCCGGATAGTCTTCCGCCGCCCAGTGCCGGACCCCCGGGACCAAGATGAGGTATTCGCCTGCTCCCACGGCATATTCCCGGCCCGCCTCGCGCAGGCGAAGCAGACCGCGCACCACGCTGATGATCTCGTAGGACTCAATCACCCGATCGGGGTGGCGACCATGTCCCCGGCTGATGAACAGGCCGGCGTTCTCTGCTTCGATCGGGGAACGCAGGTCGACGGCGAGGCCGTGCTCCGGCCCAGTCGGAATTGTACTCATAATCTACGCAGGGTGCCTCTGCCCCTCATCCTCTGCCTTCCCGTACGCTTCACGCCAACACTGTCATTTCATCCTTAGAACGGAGGCTACCATGCGGAGTGCGTTCTCGCTCGCGGCGCGATTGATGTTGCTCCTCCTGGTCGGAATTGTACACCCCGGCCGCGTCACAGCGAAGGAAGCCGTGACAATCAAGTATGTCTACTGGGGCAGCCCGCAGGAGAAACTTGCCATCGAAAAGGCCTGCGCCGAGTTCTCGCGAAAGGCCGGCGTCAAGGTGGTGCCGGTCTACATCCCCGAGCAGGATTTCGATGCCAAGGTCACCGCTATGGTGGCAGCGGGTGACGCCCCCGATGCCGGATACTGCACGGCCCAACTCGCCTCCGTCTGGAACGGCCAGGGCAAGTTCGTCAACTGGTTCGAGATGCTGGCCAAGGATCCCGATTTGAAGAAGAGCGATTTCGTGAACGGGATCTGGTTCCAGAACAGTCCGGACTATGCCTACGGTATCAGCACGGCCGTCGAAGCCTTTGGCCTCTTCTACAACAAGACGGCTTTCAAGGAGGCCGGCTTGCCCGAGCCGCCCACCCGCTTCGAGAAGGCCTGGACCTGGGACGAGTTCTTGAACGTGGCGCAGAAACTGACCATCGATCGAAACGGCAAGAACGCCACCGAACCCGGATTCGACTCCAGCGCCATCAAGCAATTCGGGGTGACCTTCGAGAAGTGGTGGGGGCCGTGGTCGGTTCACGTCTTGAACAACGGCGGCGATTACCTCACCCCGGACGGAAAGGGGTTCGGCCTCACCGACCCTTCCGCAACCCGGGCTCTTCAGCGCCTGGCCGACCTCATCAACAAGTACCACGTCGCACCCAACCCCATTCAGTTCAAAGCCATCCCAAGCCAGGCGGCCGCCATCCAGGCGCGCCTGGCCGCCATGTCCATGCACGGTCAGTGGATTGACCTCGATCTTGGCGCGGCCAAGGCCAGCTATGGAATTGGCGTGCTGCCCAAGATGGACAAGGACAGCGGCACCATCCTCGTGTCCGGTGTCAGCGTCATCTTCAAGGATACCAAGCATCTGGCCGAGGCCTGGGCCCTCAGCAAGTACCTGGCCAGCGATGGAGCACTGCCCCTTTACCAGAATGGCCTGTGGATGCCCACCATGAAGAAGTTCTACACCGACCCGGCGCTGCTCGCGAAGTGGGCTGGCCCTGACGCCTCCCACCCGGCCGGATTCAAGGATTCGATGATGGACATGGTGCTCAACCACTCGCGGCCCAGCATCACCTACTACGTGAAGAACTTCGGGAAGCTCGACTCGATGGTCTCGGCAGCACTCGATCCGGTATGGCAGGGGGAGAAGACGGCCGAGCAGGCCATGAAGGAGCTCGAGCCCCAGATCACTCCCGAGATCCAGGGCAAGTACCAGCTCAAATAGCACTTCGGGGTGGCGGTCTGGAACGGAGCCCCGAGCGTCTCCGCTCTCCGTTCCAGACCGCGAAGCGGGGGCCGCACGCTCGAGAGACCGGGTGTCAGACCCGGAAGGACGCGGAAAGGAGCCGAGGCAAGCCGGACGATGATGTAGTAGAGCCCACCCGAGGCACGAGAGCCTCGGGCTGGAGGCTCTTTGCTGCCATGGAGCCGCACATGCCAAGCCGGAGCGCCCGGCGACACGAGGCGGTCGCGGGCTGGGCCTTCGCCGCACCCGTGATCCTGGGCTGGATCATCTTCGTGGCCGGTCCCGTGCTGGCCACCTTGCTTCTGTCGCTGAGCGACTACACGGTGGGCGCATCGCCCCGATTTCTCGGCCTCGAAAATTACCAGCGCTTCTTCACGAGTGCCGACCCGTCCTTCTTCGCTTCCGTGCGGGCCACAGCACTCTACAGTCTCCTCAGCGTCCCAGCCTGCGTGGCGGTATCCTTCGGGCTCGCACTCCTCCTCAACACCAAAATCAGGATGCGCGGCCTGTTCCGGGCCGCGCTCTTCCTGCCTGTCATCATCCCGCTGGCGGCCAGCTCCGTCATCTGGATGTGGCTGTTCCAGCCTGACTTCGGGGTCGTGAACTTCGTGATCCGGACCCTGGGCTTGCCACCGCCTCTCTGGCTCGCCTCGGAGCGGACCGTCATCCCGACCATGGTCCTCATGAACGTGTGGTTGACCGGAAACTCGATGGTGATCTTCCTGGCCGCGTTGCAGGGCGTGCCCCGTCACCTCTACGAGGCTCTCGAGGTGGACGGCGGCAATGCCTTCCACAAGCTCATCTACGTGACGCTGCCGATGATCTCGCCCACCATCTTCTTCACGGTCGTCACCGGTTTCATCAATGCCTTGCAGGCCTTCGTCCAGCCGGCCATCATGACTTCGGACGCCTACCATGCCGGCGGCCCAAACAACTCGAGTCTCCTGTACGTCCTGTTCATTTATCGCGAGGCCTTCCGCTTCTCCAAGCTCGGGGGAGCTTCGGCGGCGGCTGTGCTGCTCTTCGCCGTCATCGGCGGCCTCACCTGGTTCTTCTTCAGATTTTCTCGATCGCTGGTCTACTACGAGGGAGGGGAGCGTTCGTGAGCGAGATGCCCAGGAAGCCGCGAAGCCTGGCGGGGTGGTTCCTCTACCCCCCCCTCATCCTGCTCGCCGCTGTCTTCCTGTTCCCCTTCTATTGGATGCTCAAGACCTCCCTGGTCGACCTCGGAAGCATCTTCGAACCGACCCCCAGCCTCATCCCACGAAGCCCCAGCCTGTCCAACTACGTAACCGCCCTCACCATGTTCCCGTTTGGCAGGTTCTTCGTGAACAGCCTGATCGTGGCCGTGTTGACGGTGATGGGGACCCTCCTCAGCGCGTCCATGTGCGCCTTCAGTTTCTCCAGGCTGCGCTGGAAATGGCGCAGCAAGGTCTTCTCGGTGGTGCTCACCGGGATGATGCTCCCGTTCTTCGTGGTGATGATCCCGCAGTTCATCATGTGGCGTTTCCTCGGGCTCACGGACGGGTTTACACCGCTCATCGCTCCAGCTTGGTTCGGTGGAGGGGTGTTCAATATTTTCCTGCTTCGCCAGTTCTTCCTGGGCATTCCTCCCGAACTCGACGAGGCGGCTATCATGGACGGCGCGAGCTACCTTCGTGTCTTCTTCCAGATCATCTTGCCCCTCTCCAAGCCCGCGCTCATCGTGGTGGGGCTCCTCACGTTCCTCGCGAGCTGGAATGATTACCTCGCGCCCCTCATCTTCATCACCTCGGAGCAAAAGTACACGCTCATGCTGGGGCTCAACATGTTCCTCGGGGGGTACACGGCTCAGTGGAATTATCTCATGGCGGCTACGTGCGCCATCGTCCTGCCTTCGCTCGTCATCTTCCTGGTGGCGCAAAGGTACCTGCTCGAAGGCATCGTCATGACCGGGCTCAAGGGATAGCCAGCGGCTTTGGCACGCCACCTCCTCGAGGGCCTCACCAGCCGATTCTCGTAATCCTGCCCCTGGCTGAAAGCTGGCCGCAATCGAGGCGAAGGCGATCTTCGTCGGAAGTTCGGCCCGTGGATGCCAGCCATCACGAAGCGTTGTACACAATGGACATGAAAGCGAGACCGAGCACCGTGTCCAAGATCGTTCCGGTGCCCGTCACGAAGAGCTTCGCATTTAGGGGGAGGGCCTTGCCGGCGGAAGGCCGGAGATGAAGTGACCCGACGAGAGGACGAGCACGCCCATCCCACGGACATGGCGGCAAGCGTGCGATGAAGGGAGCGCACGCAAAGGCATTCAGGGCGCCCACCAGCATCGCCCTGATCAGGCGACTTGGTCCTGCCCGCGCGAATGAGCGAGCGAGTCTAATGCGGAAGATCGGCGATCCCTCCAGCGTTGACCACGTCCACAAAGCCCGCGCGTTTCAGCATGGCGGCCGCCGCCGCGCTGCGTGCACCCGAGGCACAGTAGAGGACAATGGCGCGATCCTTCGGAAGCTCTCCCAGCCTTGAGTGGAGAATCTGAAGCGGAATGTTGACTGCTCCTGGGTAGGCACCCGACCTGTACTCTTGAGGCGACCGGACGTCGATGACCTTGGCTCCGGCCGCGAGCTTCTGCCTCACAATGTCGCTGGACACTCTGCGCGCTCCCAGGATTCGAGGGAGGAGGAAGAAGGCCACCACCGTGGCCACGATAACAACGAGCCCCGCGTTCAAGGGCCCTCCACTTCGAACCCACCCTCGGCCAGCATGGCGAGCCAACCTCCGGTGACGTTCGCGACGGCGGCGAAACCCCGTGCAACAAGGATGCGGACGGCAAGGTGCGCACGAAAACCCGATCGGCAATGCACGAAGATCTTCCGGTCCTTGGGTAGGCCGTCCCAGCGGCTGCGCAGGTCATCCACCGGTATGTTTACCGCCCCTCGCAGGTGCCCCTGCGCGTACTCTGCGCCACCCCGCACGTCCAGCACGAGCGGTGGCCGATCACTGGCGAGCGCCGTCTTGAGCTCCGCGGGAGTGACGAGCGGGCTGAACCCCGACAGGTCGTTCAAGCCCACAAAAGCAGCGACGTTCACCGGGTCGTTCGCGGTTGAGTAGGGCGGGGCGTACGCGAGATCCAGTTCGGCGAGATCGTTGAGCGTGAGCTCGCCTTGCAGCGCGGTGGCAAGGACGTCGATGCGCTTCTCCACCCCGGCGTGGCCGAAAGCCATGCCGCCGAGGAGCCGCCCTGTCTTGCGGTCATAGATGATTTTGAGCGCGAGTTCCTGCGCGCCAGGATAGTAGCTGGCGTGGTGGTCCTTGTAGATCGCGGCGGCGCCGACCTCGAACCCCGCCTGTCTCGCAGCTTGCTCCGAGAGCCCGGTCATTGCAGCGGTCGCCTCGAACACCTTGACCACGCTCGTCCCGAACGCACCCGGGTAGTGCAGATCGAGCCCGAGCGCGTTCGAGGCCGCGATCCGCCCCTGCCGGTTGGCGGGTCCGGCAAGGGGCACCCGTACCGGCTTTCCGCTGACCCGGTGGACGATCTCCACCATGTCTCCGGCTGCGTAAATGTCCGGGTCGGAGGTCCGGAGACGACCGTCGACCAGCACGGCCCCGGCCGGGCCGATGCGTAGACCCGCAGCACGAGCGAGCGGCAGCTCGGGGCGCACCCCGACAGAAAACAACACGAGATGAGCATCCAGGCGCCTGCCGTCTGTGAGTTCCACCTGGCGCTCCGCTGAGAGTACCGCTCTCACCCCGATCCCGGTGTAAAGGCGGACCCCATGTGATTCAAGTTCCTGAGCTACGGCTGCGCCAAAGGCACGGTCCATCGCCGGCATCACGGAAGGCAGGAGCTCGACGACGGTTGTCTCGAGGCCGCGCTTGCGAAACGCCTCCGCCATCTCGAGCCCGATGAATCCTCCCCCGACGACGAGCGCACTCTTCGGCCGTTGCAGCTCGATGAATTCGTGGACGCGGTCCATGTCCGGGACGGTCCAGAGCTTGAAGACATGCGCCGCATCCGCTCCCGGCAGCTGCGGGGCAACGGGGTGCCCACCTTGTGCCAAGATGAGCTTGTCGTAGGGGTAGAAGACTTCGCCCGAGGGACCGTTCGCTCGAACCCTCTTGTTCTTTCGATCGATCTCCAGGGCTTCCGTGTGGATGTTGACCGATACGCGGTACCGGCGATGGAAACCCTGCGGCGTCTGCAAGAGGAGCCGGGAACGCTCTTCGATGTCGCCGCCGATGAAGTACGGCAGGCCACAGTTCGCGTAGGAGACGTACGGGCCCCGTTCGAGCAGCGTGATCTCGGCCGTCTCGCTGATACGGCGCGCACGCGCCGCCGCCGTCGCGCCCGCGGCGACTCCGCCGACGATGACGAGCCTCGTGTTCGCCACGGTACCGCTCCTTTCGTCGAAACCACCCCGGTTGGCCGTGAGAGCCGGCCAGCGACAATAAGGGTTCGCGCTCTAGGAGCGGTATCTCTTCCACGAAGGAAGAGAGAACTCCGCACTCATCCTACCTGCACGCAGTCTGGCTTACCGTTGCTCGAAGGTCGCCCAAGATAACCGCAGACCCTCTGCCCCTTCCGGTTTGATCGCGAGCAAGGCCTACGGGGCCCTCTGGACCAGGCCTCCCAAGACAGCGCCTGGTCTTACGAGGCGAACCCCGCAGGCCAAAGCTCGTGGAACTCAGGGCCCGTTGCCGTCTTTCCACCGACACCTCGTCTTGCGCACCATGACGGACCGTGCCACGAGGATGAGCGATCGCGCAGCCTCCGTCCTCAACCACACCGAAAGCAAAGGCTCGTGCACCCGGCCCCTGCTCGCCCGGTCGAGGACTCGTCCGTTTTGATGGACCTGCGAGCGCTCAGAACGAAGCCGAGACAGACCAAGATACCCGAACGGTATCTTTGGGATTCTTTGAGCTCGGAATTCAGGTGCCTGTGCAATAACTTGACGCTGACTCGATACGATGGGCCAACCTAGTAAACGTCCGTGAGCGTCGATCCCTTACCCGCAAACGAAAGTCCAGGCGCGCGGTGGATCGCGCCGCTGGTGGCGGGTACGCTCTTCATGGAGAACCTCGATGGGACCGTCATCACGACAGCGATCCCTGACATGGCACGCGCCTTCGGGGCGCGCCCCATAGACCTCGCCTCGGGCATCAGCGCTTACCTCCTGACGCTCGCCGTCTTCATCCCGATCAGCGGCTGGGTGGCCGACCGCCTGGGCCCGCGGAGCGTCTTCGCGACGGCCGTTGCCCTGTTCACCTCGGCGTCCATCCTCTGTGGCTTCTCGAGCACGGTGATCGGGTTCACGATCGCTCGCGTGATCCAGGGTATCGGCGGTGCCATGATGGTACCGGTCGGTCGACTGGTGGTGCTGAGAAACACTCGGAAAAGTGAACTCGTCCGCGCCATCGCGACGCTGACCTGGCCTGGCCTCGTGGCTCCCATCCTCGGGCCTCCGGTGGGTGGATTCATCACGACTTGGTGGAGTTGGCGCTGGATCTTCTTCATCAACGTTCCGCTTGGTTTGATCGCGCTGGGGCTGACGCTGGCCGTCGTCCGCGGCGGTCCAGGCGAGCGTCGACCGTTCGATGCACTCGGCTTCGTCCTCACCGGAGCTGGTTGTGCCGGGCTCATGTACGCGCTGGAAGAGATCGGGAACGCCCCAGCCCGGCGAACCCAGTTCATCTTCGGGCTCGGGGCGGTTGCGATGGGCTGGGCTCTAATTCACCTCCGACGGACACCTCACCCCCTGGTCGATCTCTCTGCAGTCCGGGTCCACACTTTCAAGGTCACGCTCCGCGGCGGGTCCTTCTCGGCCATCGCGGTGCTGAGCGCACCGTTCTTGCTGCCCCTCCTCTTTCAAGTTGGCCTGGGGTTGAGTCCGGTCACCTCGGGCTCGCTCCTTCTCTTCCTCTTCGCCGGCAACCTGGCCATGAAGCCCTCCACCACCTGGCTGATGCGGAGGTATGGGTTCCGGAGCGTGCTGGTCATGAACGGCACGCTGGTCGTGGCTGGCTTCATCGCCTGCGCGTTTCTAGGCCCCGGAACGCCCCACGTCGTGGTCGCGGCCGTGTTGTTCATGAGCGGCCTCTTCCGCTCGATGCAGTTCACCGCGTTCAGCACGCTCGGCTTCGCCGATGTTCCATCCGCGCAGATGAGCGGTGCGTCCACGCTATTCAGCGCGGTTCGACAGATGAACGGGGGTCTGGGGGTGGCCCTGGGAGCGGTGGGGCTCGAGTGTGCCCAGGCCCTGCGGGGCCACCTCGGCAACCGGCTCGAGGTGGCGGACTTCAGAATCGCCTTCTTCATCGTGGCGGCCGTGTCCGCCCTGGCTCTTTGGGACACCTGGTGCTTGCCCGCGGACGCAGGCGCATCGGTGAGCGGGCACCGCACCGATCGCCGGAACCCTGACCCGGCTTAACGAGCTTCGGGTAAGATCCTCGTCGAGAAGCACGGAAGCCAACACCATGATCTCCCGCTCGAGGACGACCCGCTTCGACGTCCGACTGCGCGAGGCGGAGATCACGGCTGGGTCGCGCTTCACGGCATCTAGCATGTACGGAATAGCTCACGCTGGGTTGGGACGTCCTCTAGGTGGTGCGAGCCGAGACTCAGGGGAACGACGCCATGATCGCCAATCCAGAATGACCTCACTCACCGGTAATATGCGCCATCCTCGAAGTGGGGTACTGACCGTTCGGGCGCGCTTGTCCCAGGTTGGGGCGCCTCCAGTCGGAGCTGCTCGCGCCGGCCCGGCGTGGGAGCCATGCGGCGGAACTCGATTTCGCGAGACTCAGGGCCTCGCATCGCCGTGGGCGTCGAGAGCCTTTCGCTCGATGCACGAATCGAGGCGGAGTGCGTCGCCCCCGACCTCATCGCGACGCTAGCGCCGAGACCTTCCGGTGAACGCTGGCCGCCGGCTCGCCGGACGAAGAAGGGCATACGGCGGTGCTCTACAGGACGCGGAGCAGCTTTCCGTGAGCGGCGGGGTGTCGCTCGCCGTCGCCATGCGTGCCGCCCCCAGGTAGGCGCCCGCCGCCCCTGCGGCGTCCTGGGCTGGCGTGCCGGATGATGCGGCTCGTCGCGATCCCTTCAGCGGCCAATGCATAAGTGCATAAGTTCGCGCTTATTGAAGGATTTGGGCCCAGGTCTTAGGCGGCGGCGAATTTCACCGTGATTGCGGGGCTAGGCAGGGCGGGGGGCATGCGCGCGCCTTCGGGGGAACCCGTCGAGCCGAACCAGGACCGAATCTCCATTTTGTAACATCCTGATTGAAAAAAAGGGGACCCCATGAACGCCCTAACCCTGGTCTTCACGGCGCTTTGCGTCTTTGCTCTCGCGTATCGATTCTACGGCCTGTTCATTGCGCGCAAAGTGCTTCAGCTCAATCCCAATCGTCCGCCACCTTCGATCACGCTCGCTGATGGGCACGACTATCACAAGACGAACCGCTACGTGATCTTCGGCCATCACTTCGCTGCCATTGCAGCGGCAGGACCGCTCATCGGGCCGGTCCTGGCCGCGCAGTTCGGGTTCCTGCCGGGTGCGCTTTGGATCATCATCGGGTGTGTCCTCGGCGGCGCCGTGCATGACATGGTGGTCATGTTCGCGTCGGTGCGGCACAGGGGCAAGAGCCTCTCGCTGCTCGCCGAGTACGAGATCGGCAAGCGAGCCGGGATCGTGGCGTCCTTCGCCATCCTGTTCATCCTCATCCTGACGCTGGCGGGCCTCTCGATCGCAGTGGTCAACGCGCTCGCAGAGAGCGCGTGGGGGCTCTTCACGGTAGCGTGCACGATGCCGATCGCTCTCCTCATGGGCGTCTGGATGTATGTCGTCCGCAAGGGGAAGACCACCGGGGTCGCCGAGGCGAGCGTCCTCGGCGTGGTGCTGCTCGGCGCGGCGTTGCTGGCCGGACCCCATGTCGCGGCCGATCCGGTCTGGTCAAGATGGCTCATGCTGTCGAGGCCATTCATCTCCCTGCTCATCCCGGTGTACGGCTTCGTCGCCTCCGTCCTCCCCGTGTGGCTCCTCCTCTGCCCACGCGACTATCTCTCGACCTACCTGAAGATCGGCACGGTGGCCGCGCTCGTGATCGGCATCTTCTTCGTGCATCCCCATCTCCAGATGCCGGCCGTCACGCAGTGGATTCACGGCGGCGGGCCCATCATTCCCGGCACCGTGTTCCCCTTCGTGTTCATCACGATCGCCTGCGGCGCGCTGTCGGGCTTCCACGCCATCATCGGCACCGGCACCACGCCCAAGATGATCCCGAACGAGAAGGACGTCCTGTTCGTGGGTTATGGCGCAATGCTGCTAGAGGGGGTCGTGGCGATCATGGCGCTCGTTGCGGCCTGCGTGCTCCTGCCGTCCGACTACTTCGCCATAAACACCCCGGCGGCGGTGTACGCGAAGCTCGGCATGTCGCCCGTCAACCTGCCGGCTCTATCGGCGGCCGTGGGCGAGCACGTCCAAGGGCGACCGGGCGGTGCGGTCTCGCTGGCCGTGGGCATGGCCTACATCTTCTCTTCGCTTCCGATCATGAAGCACCTCGCCAGCTACTGGTACCACTTCGCCATCATGTTCGAGGCAGTCTTCATCCTCACGGCTGTCGACACGGGCACCCGCGTCGGCCGCTACATGCTGCAGGAGCTCGTCGGACACGCCTGGCCGAAGATCAACGAGAAGAAGTGGATGCCGGGGATCCTGATCACGAGCTTCTTCTTCACCTTGGCGTGGGGTTATCTCGTTTACACCGGCGACATCGCTACGATCTGGCCGCTCTTCGGTATGTCGAACCAGCTCCTCGCCACCTGCGCGCTCATCGTCTCCACGACCGTGCTGATCCGGCTCGGCAGGGCCCGCTACGCGTGGGTGACCGCCGTGCCGGGTCTATTCATGATCCCAGTCACGATGAGCGCCGGCTTCCTCAACATCAGGGACAACTATCTACCGAGAGGTGATTGGCTGAAGGTGAGCCTCTCCGCCGCCTTGATGTTGCTCATGGCGGTCGTCTTCATCGAGGCGTTCTACAAGTGGTACGAGTTGCTCAAGGTGAAAGAGAAGATCCGAGATGCCCACGGCGATGCCGTGCTCGCCGAGGTCCCAGAGTAGTTCCGGAGCATCCGCAGAGAGCGGCGTGGGGAATACCCCACGCAGGAAACGGCTCCTGGAGTGACGCGCTTGACATGGGCCGGGTCGCGCGGAGGATGTGCGGGCATTCGGAGGCCGGAGCTCGCCAATAAGAGAACCGTCTTGTTCTGGCTCTCGGACCCTGACGCTCCACCCGAGGACGGCCCGGAGCGCGGGCTTCTCAGGCTACCGGGTTCCGATGGCAGAGGTTCAACTGTCCGCCGATGCGCGGGTCGCATCGGATCGCTCCGACAGTCGTGCTGGCGACTCGAGGGTGGTCGCGGACGCATGAGCCCTCCCCGTTCCTGCTTTCGTCAGTAGAACCGCAATGAGTGACACGCCCCTGTCGGTCGGCAGACCGGCCCCAGCAGGCGGCCCTATCAACTCTCTGGACGCAGAGATCGGCCAGCACGCCGCCTGGGTAGGCGTTGCCCCGCCGGCCCCCCTTTGTGATGGCTCTGCTTTACCTGGTATGCGATGGACCAATCCGACACCTTGCCCCGCCGGGAGTGCTGAGCCCCACCTCGCACTGACGGTGACGCAGCGCATCGCCAATCGCACCGCGCCGCCCCACCACCGAAAGAGGGCGCCCCCAAAGATGGACGGGCACCCATGCCGCGCTCCTGAACAGCACCGCACGCCGAGGCCGAGTCCCTGACGAGACTGAAGGTCCGGTGTGGCGCGAGCCAGGGCAGCGGATGGCGAGTATTGTAGGTTGTCACCGCGACCGATCGGCGAACATCGAACTCCAGGTGGCGCGTCGCTAGCGAAGCTCGGCAGTGAAAGTGAACGAGAAGAGCTCGGACGCCAAGGTTGGCTTCGTCAGACCACCGAAGGGGGACGCGCCCCAGTCGGGCACCACCCGGAGGCGCGAGGGACCACTTCGAGAAAGGCACCTCGCCAGAGGGACACACTATGGCTCTCATCTATCGCAATGCTTCAACGGCTCTCCCCGCCTTCAGTCCGGCCACCATCCCCAGTTACCAGTCGGTCCTGTTTTCTCTCATGCTTCGCAACGTGACGTCCGAGGGTTGGGTGCTCAGGGATCCCTCCGGGAATACGTCATTGCCTGGTGTGATCATAGCTTCGCCATCGTACCAGGGTGACGATCCCACCACCAATCAGAACTACGTATACAATTGGACTCGCGATGCGGCGATCACCGCTCTTGAACTGGCGGCGGCCCCCCCCCCTTACACAGCGCTCGCCGCTCCAGGAGATTACGTCTCCTTCGCGCAGAGCTGCCAGGCAGCTTGCCTGGCCAGTGGGGTCTCCATCTCGCGCGCTTGCTATCTGGTGAATGGCACGCCCCGCGACTGGAGCGACCAGAACGACGGCCCCGCCCTTCAGACCCTGGCCATACTGACCCTGTGGCCCGACCTATCGCCCCCGGCTCAAGCGATGGGGCGCGAACTCGTCCAGGCGAACGTGAACTATCTCCTCGGTTGCTACGAGGCCGCTACGACGAACCTCTGGGAGGAGGCCTTCGGGCAGTCGTTCTTCGCGCAGTCGGTCATCCTTCGCTGTTTCACGCAAGCTCTGGCCCAGAATTCGCCCTACGCTCTCGGACTCAACCCGTCCCTCTTGAATGCCGCGATCCTCGCGCTGAACGACCCGACGTCCGGCGTTTCGGCGTCCTTCTGGAACTCCGGGAATGCGCGCTATGTATCGATGATCAATTGCTCCATGCCCTACGCGGGCAGTGATCTCAACGTCGACGTGGTCATGGCGAGCGTGTACGGTGCGATCCCGTGCACAGACCCGAAACTGCTGTCCAGCGCGGCGCAGATCCTGGAATTCTTCCAGAGTGCCTATCCGATCAACGCGATGGACCAAAGTAGTCCGGAGGTCGGCCCCATGATCGGCCGCTATCCGGGAGATAGCTACGACGGCGATACAGCCGATCCCAATTCTGGCCAGGATCACCCCTGGGCTCCATGTACGGCCAATTTCGCCGAGCTCTACTACGCCTTGGCGAACTCCATCAAGAGCGGTCCAGGACCCAACGTCAGCATCGACCCGCTCGCTGCCGGCTTCTTCGCCCAGGTGGGAATCACCGCTGCCACTGATGTCGGGACTGCGGTCAGCCTCCTCCAGAATGCCGGCGACAAGATGCTTCTCGCCCTCATCTATCACTCGGATTATCTTGAGCTGAGTGAACAGTTTGACGGAACGACCGGCTATGAGAAGAGCGTGCGTAACCTCACCTGGAGCTACGCTGCCTATCTTTCTGCACTTCGCGCTCGCGCCAAACTGTCATGAGCAGGATGCGCGGTACTCGCCTCACATGGTTCTCCCTGTGGCCTCGACCCGAGACGAATGACCGACCTCCCGAGGCGCAGGGGGATGGGCGATGACATCGTCACGCATGGGGTTCACATGCCGGTGGAGCAACATCAGGCCGCCATGCGCCACCCGTGAGCTCAGCCCCTGAGGAGCAGTACGTCACAAGGTGCATGATCGAGGACAAACCGCGCGGTGTGGCCGACCGAGCCTGGCCCGAGGCGTGGCGTTCCTGCAAAGCCTTCGCTCGCACGGAGGGCGATGAGCTGACACCCGAGCGCCTCGGCCTGGGCGATGAGGACGTGTTCAGGCCGACCGCGCTCCGAGTGCACATGACAGCGGAACCCTGCGCGTTCAGCCTCCGCGAGGGCTTCCTCGAGTGCCGCCTGGGCCGCTCGCTCCTCCGCTTCGTCGATGCGCCGGTCGTGCTCGTGAGGCGGCGGATGCCGCGGACCATGGTGCGGCGGAGGCGGCGGCGCGCCCGGGGGAGGATGCGGGTCAAGCGGCTGGTGCCTCGGTCCGTGCAGAAGCCGATCGAGCGTGTGCCGCGGCCCCAGGTCCGTGACATGTACGAGATGCAGTTCATGAGACGGGCCAGTCACTTCGAACACGTGTTGGACGAGCTCACTTCCTCCCTGGATGCCGACTGCACAGAGAACGTTCATGGCAGTGTCCTCTTCTCCAGCTGGCGAACTCACCAGCGGAGCCAGATGAGTGCGCTGCCGGCGACGAGCATCGCCGGTACCAACACAATCCCGAGCTTGAAGTACTGGAACGACGAGACCTCGAGACCCTTACGCCGCAAGATGAGGACCCACAAGATCGTGGCGAGCGAGCCCACCGTGGTCAGGTTCGGCCCGAGGTCGCAACCCAGCACCGCAGCGTAGGTGAGGCCCCGCGGCAAAGACACGGCCGCACCCATCGGGCGTAGCGCCGAGATCATGACCAACGCCATCGGGACGTTGTTGATGAGGTTGGCGCCAGTGGCCGAGCCGACAGCCGTGAGCAAGGAGGCTCGCAACGGGCTCCGGCCTGCGAGCGCGATGAGGACCGACCCGAACTCCCGGGTCAAGCCCAGGTTCTCGATCCCTCGCACGACGAGGAACATGCCGGAGATGAACACAAAGAGGGACCACGAGATGTCGTGACGGAGGCGACTGCAATTGAGTTGGCCATGGAGCGCTGCGGCCACGAGCAGCAGAACAGCTCCACCGAGTGCCACAAAAGCTACCGGCTGTTGAAAATACGAAGCCGTGACGAACGCCACTGCGCTGCCAGCCAGGGTAGCCGAGGTCCAGCGAAAGAAGGAGCGGTCTGGCGGGTCGGCTGGCGGGAGGTCGTCGAGCCGGTAACCGCGGCGAAGGTCCGAGCGGAAGACGAAAAGGAAGGCCCCCAGGTTGATGGCTATGCACAGGAGTGCCGGTAAGAGCAGAGCCCGCAGAAATGTGCCAAGGTCGCCTCCCAGGCCGTCGAGGAAGAGGATGTTAATGGGGTTACTCACCGGAAGAAGAAATGACGCCGTGTCAGCGATGAATGTACAGGCAAACATGTAGGGCAGCACGGGAAGCCTGAGCCGCGTCACGAGTGCATACACAGCAGGTGTGAGTATGAGGGCAGTGGCATCGTTGGAAAGGAAGGCGGTGATCCCGGCCCCCACCGCAAAGACGCCCACGAGCAGGCGCCGGGCGCTCCCCTTCGCCCACTGCCCTGCGCGGCTGGCAAGGCTCGTGAAGATTCCTGCCTGGTCGGCGATAGTGGAGATGGTCATGAGCCCTAAGAAGAACCCGTAGACGTTGAGCTGGCGTGAGAGGACGTGAGCGGCGTCCGCAAGCGAAACCAGGCCGGTGATGAGCATGGCTGCGGCACCGATGGACGCCGCGACCGCTTCAGAGATGCGGTACGGTCTCACCATGATGGTGACGAGGGTACCGACGAAGATGAGCGTTCCTAGGACGGTGCGCATGCGGCGCCTTACAGGGGGCGATGAACTGACGAGTTGCACGGCCCGGCAGAGGTCCCGCCTCTGAGGTGTGCACGGAACGAGGTATCCGCTGCACTTCAGCGCCTGCAGGCCCCAGAACGGCCAAGATCCCTGGACGGGAAGGCTACCGGGACACTCTCCAATGTGGAGGCAGCTCGAGCGCCATCCGCCGGAGGCAATCTGCTGTGAGTCAAGCCCGGGTCTCCGCGCGCGTCAAGGATGAAGCCTGACGGCCCTCGACCCCATAGACGCTTCCTCGCCCATGTGGCTTTCGGGACCTCTGCGGTTGCCACACCGATTGGGAGGAGCGGTGGGAACCCGATCGGTCTGAACGGCGGCCACCTACCAGATCAAAGCCTCCATCAACGATGTGACTGGCCGCTCGCGTGCTCCTGTACTGCCTTCTTGCCACGAACGCCACCGCGATCCCCCTCGTCCGGGCGACGCCACTCGGCCCTAACGGGGCGCTCCGCGGCTGGCTCACCGGGGCAGGGCCGAGGGGGCGTGACCATCCACCCTTAGCAGCGCTCACCCCATGACAAGCGGACTGCATCGCGCATCGCTTGGTTCACGCGGCTCGGAGCCTTGGCTGGGCGGAGGCTCTTGTCAGTGCACGATAGGGTGGCGGCTATCTAGGGCGCCCTTGGATCTCAATCGGCGCCCCACCGGCCACGGGAGGGGCGTTCTGCCCGGCGGAGAGAGGCTCCAGACGCCGGGGTGCCGTCCTACAAATGGAGGCTAGAAACCTCGACGCCCCGGAGCTCTGGAGCACCGTACTCGTCCTCCGCTCTTCGCAGGATGAGCGCGAATGGGCTTTTTTTCTACAGCGGGTCACCCGCGCCCCCCGACGAAACTCCGTTGCCAACGAGCCGCGGAGCAGGTGCCGTTCGATTGAACAATAGAGGAAGGGGCACGCTCTGCTCGTCTCACCTCTTCGAGCGAAAGCGAAGACTCACGCTCGCTCACGCGCTCCCTGGAGCGCGCTCGGTGAACCTGGCAGAAGCGTGCCCCCCCGTGGTTAGCCCGCCTTGGCGACTGGCCTCTTTTGGCCTAGCTCGCTCATGGGTACGTTGTAGGTTTCGCGCATGGTCGAGGCCGAGATCGCCGAAATCACGGAGACCACGGTGGTGAACAGGGCAACCGGCATCCAGCCGCCCGGACCTGGCCTGAGCAGCGCGCTTGCAATGGCCGGGGCAAAGCCTCCCAGCATGAAGCCGATCTGCGTCCCGATGGCCATGCCCGACAACCTCACCCGAGTATCGAACTGCTCTCCATAGAGTGCGGGCCAGATACCGTTCGAGGCACTGTAGATGACGCCTGATAGCAGGAGACCGATCACGAAGATGAAAAGGACGTTCGTCTGGCTGACCGCCCACAGGTACGGCCAAATCAGGACCGCACACCCGAGTGCCCCGAAGATGAAGATAGGCTTTCGCCCGATGCGGTCGGCGAGCGTAGCCCAGGCTGGAATGGCGCCCAGAGCGACAATGTTGGCCATTACCACCAGGGTGAGCATCGTCGACTTCGGCATGTGCATCGTGTTCACGGCATAGGACAGAGAGTACAGAGCGAATATCGTGCTCACGACCGAAATGAGTGCAGCAAAAATGATCCGAACCACACTACCGGGCGCCTCGCGAAGCAGGACGGCCACAGGCAGCTTGACCGCCTTCTTCGTCCGCTGGGCCTCTTTGAAGACCGGTGTCTCCTCGAGCGTACGCCGAATCCAAAGACCCACGGCGACCACGATGACGCTCAAGAAGAAGGGGATACGCCAGCCCCAAGCCAAGAGCTCGGCCTCGGGCATCGACGCCATGGGCAAGAAGACGATCGTGGCCAGGATGAGTCCTGCCTGCGTCCCGCTCAGGGTAAAGCTGGTGAAGAAACTCCGACGATCGGGGGGAGCGTGCTCAAGGGTCATCGAGTTCGCCCCTGCCTGTTCACCGGCGGCCGAGATTCCCTGCAGGAGCCGCATGATGACGAGCAAGACAGGCGCGAGGATGCCCACGTCCTTGTAGGTGGGGAGACAACCGACGAGGAACGTCGAGGCACCCATCAGCACCAGGGTAAAGATGAGGACCTTCTTGCGTCCGTACTTGTCTCCCACGTGGCCTAGAAAGAATGACCCGACCGGCCGCGCCAGGTAAGCGACGCCGAAGGTGGCCAGGGAAGCGATGGTTGCCGTCTTGGGATCGGCGGACGGGAAGAAGATCTTCCCGAACACGAGCGCTGCCGCAGTACCGTAGACGAAGAAGTCGTAGTACTCGAGCGCGCTCCCAATCCATCCAGCCAGTGCAGCCTTCTTGGGCGTGCGGATTCCTGCGGGTTCTTGCTGCGCCGCGGTTTCCCCTAAGGTCTCAGGCGTCATGGCTCTCCATCTGGGCTCTGAGGATGGTTTCGCAAACAGAACGCAGTTCTCTTATGAGCACGGTAGGAAAGTGCAGCCGAAAAAGCAACGGAAATCGAGCGTCCTGAGTCCGGGAGCCAGGGAGAGGAAGCCCCCAGACGCCTGGCCGGCTTGTTGCAAGTAGCATGCGCGAGCCTGGACCCACTCGCGTTTACGGCCCTCACCGGACTGATCTGCGCATAGCGAGGCCTGGGGATGGGCGGAGCTCGCCTGTCGGTCGGTTGGCCGAGCTCGACCGCGGCGAAGTCGGAAGGATTTTCCACCAGCGAGCGCGCTCCTTCCGCGCCGCACTGCCGCTCCACTCCGCCTGCGCGAATGCCGCGCCGAAGGACACGATTCGGCGCGGCATCGAGCCCGGCCCGAAATCGGGCTACTCTGCTATTCCACCGCGAGCAGGCGAATGTGTACGCCGGAGGCCCCCTTCTCATTGGCGAAGGTGCCGATGGTATTGATGCGCGCGTGTTTGAGACGCCCGAGGTTCGTCACGTTCTCGAGGATGGCAATCTTGTTGCCTAGCAGGATCTTGTGCGAATCGGTCGAGTCACCGTCAGGAGAAATGCTCTCAAGGCCTAGATAGCGGATCTTCTTGTCCGCCAAATACTGAGCTGCTTCGGCGGCGAGGTACGGATAACCATCCGTAATGAACTTCTTCTTGTCAGGCCAGTTGGCATCATGTCCGGTGTGAAGGAGAACCCCCTCCCCGGCGCGGATCGCGCCATGCTTCGCTTCCCATCCCTTGATGTCGGCGGAAGTGATGGCGTAGGAGCCCGAGGGAACCTTGAGAGTCACGACGACGGCCGGTCCAATTAGGATGGTCGGAGAAACCGTCTCCACCGCTCCCCAGCTGCTGTTCACGTGGAACGGCGCGTCCATATGCGTGCCCGTATGAGGGCAATAGTGAACATCCTCCAGGTTGTGGAGTGGAGAGAACTCCTTCGAGCCGACCTCCGAAAACCAGGTGTAAGTCGGCGGCGAGATCTTGGGATCCGCCGAGGGCATTTCGGAGTCCGACACATGAGAGAGATCGGTGATGGTCGCGCCCTTGAGTTCCCAAGGGTTCGCGGCCGTGCTGGCTTGTGCAGATCGCTCGAACAGCACGGTTGCCGCCATCGCTGTGGTGACCGCCGAGATCATCAAACCCACCTGTATCTTCCGGTGCATGCTCGTCACTCCTGCTCGATGGTTAGACTGCTCATCTGCCGTTGCAGTACAGTGTTTTGCTTTACAGAATCTCGTCCATCCCCAGTAATCGGCCCTGCGAACGGGTGTGCTGTGACCGTGTACGGAACACCTCGACCTCATGAGGCCGCCGCACGGGCGATTAGAATTTAGTTCTATTATACTGGCAGCCTCCGAGAGCCGTCTCCATGAGGCCCTTCTGGGCTGCCTCGCCTGGGCGCCTGACCTCGCAACGAGCCACGAGCGGGGATCCCGCAGTCACGAGCGTCCCGGGGCCGGCCGGTGTACGCCCCCTGTCTGCTCTAGCTGTCCGGCGGGTCGATGACCATTCCGCGCCACGCCATGCAGCGCGCTCGCGGAGAGCGGGCGGCCCTCCTGAGGGCGGCCTCGCCTGCATGCACCGGTGGACTCTCACCCCTGCCCTGCAGCGGTCAGGCCTGCGATCGTCTACTGTGCCCGCATGTCCCTGCTGTACGGCCTCTACCTGGCGAGTCGGTGGGCGATCCGCATCGTCATGATTTTCTACGTGCCGCAGCGCCGATCGCCCAACGCTGCCCGGGCCTGGCTCCTCCTCATTCTCGTCGAACCCTACGTCGGCCTCTTCCTCTACTCGCTCTTCGGCAGGCCTTTCGTACCCCGGCGACGCCTTCGTCGACAGCAAGAAGCTTCACAGTTGGCGCGTGACACTCCCGCCGTGCAGGCGCCATCCGCTCAGTCTCAGCTCCTGCCCGCCTTGCAACCGGTGGCCAGTCTGGCGCGGGCGCTCGGCGACTTCCCGGTGGTCGCGGGAAACCGCGTCGAGCTCCTTAGCGACTACGACGATGCGATCGGAAGGCTCGTCACCGACATCGACCACGCGCAAAGCACGGTCCATCTCCTCTACTACATCATAGAGCCCGATGAGACCGGGTGGAGGGTCGGCCAAGCCGTGATGCGCGCCGCGCGACGGGGTGTCGCTTGCCGGGTATTGATGGATGCCATGGGATCGAAACCTGGCCTTCGAAAGATGGCGCCGCGACTCCGCGAAGCCGGTGCAGAGGTGACGGCGATGCTCCCGCCAAGTCTTCGCGGTGCTCGGCGTGACCTGCGCAGCCACCGCAAGATCGCGGTCCTGGACGGGGCGGTCGGTTATGCCGGTTCGCAGAATCTCGTGAACGCCTACGGATACAAGAAGCGGGACCTCACCAACGAGGAACTGGTCATCCGGATCGAGGGTCCGGTGGTGCGCCAGTTGCAAGCGCTCTTCCTCACCGATCGCTTCCTCGAGACGGGCTCCCGGCTCGAGCACGCACCTCTTTTCCCGGAAGTGCGAGAATCTGGATCGACCTGCGCGCAGCTACTGCCAAGCGGACCCACCTACAGGACAGAGAACAACCAGCGAGTCTTCATCCAGCTGCTCTACCAGGCCCGTGAGCGCGTCGTCATCACCTCCCCGTACTTCGTCCCTGACGCGGCTTTCGTGGAAGCCATGCAGGCCGCCGCCCAGCGCGGGGTGGCCGTCCACTTCGTGACGCCCCATCAAGCCGACCAGTTGCTTGTTCGTCTCGCCCAGGAGTCCTTTTACTCGGCCCTGCTCGACGCGGGCGTGAGGATTCACCTTTATCGGCCGGGCTTCTTGCATGCCAAGCAGCTGTCAGTGGACCGAGACGTGGCCGCCATCGGGTCATCGAACATGGATCTTCGCTCGTTTGGCCTCGACGACGAGGAGATGGTGATCTGTTACGACCGGCAACTGACCGAGCAACTCTTCACGATCCAGGAGCGCTACTTCCGAGACTCAGACGAGCTGACCCAGCAAGCATGGCAAAAACGGTCCCGCTTGCGGGCGACTGCCCAGAACCTGGCTCGCCTGATGGATTCCCTGCTTTGATCAGCGTTCCGGCGGCTCAGGCCCAGCGTCACAGGATCCGCCAGGGCTTCGCCATGGATAGGCGATTCACTTCCGAGGAAGCGTGGAGCGGTTTCGGGTTGCACAGGTGTGTGGTCCCGAATTCGTCAACCGTTGGCTCAGGGCCCAGCGAGTGCCGCCCTCGCCGAGCAGGCGGTGCACTCGGTACTTGTCCTCGCGACCGGCTGCTCATCCCCCGGTCGCCGTGCTTGCGCCAACGCTAGGACGGTCTGGCGAGCCGCTCCTTCATCCGGAGGCAGCCCGGCCGGGTACCTTCAGCGCCCCTGGCGGCAAGGCGATGGCACCACATCCAACTTGAAAAAGGTCCTTCTGGCGACCGATTGCCCCGATCGCTACGCGGCCTCGCCCTCGCACCTGGAAAGTAAGTGCGAGCGGCCCGCGGGCGTTGGCAATCCCAAAGCAGAGTGTGCGTACCCTTCCGTGCAAACGGGACCATGCGCGGCCGGTCGCCTCCTCCTCCGCGTCCTCACTCGCGCATCACGGCAGGAAGACGACCTTGAGCGCCCGTCCGGCGAGGGCGAGCTGTGCGCCCTCAACAAACCGCTCGAGTGAAAACCGATGCGTCACGAGGTGCGGCACTGGGATCCGGCCCGCCGCGATGAGCTCCAGGGCTTTTAGATTGTGGCGGGGGGCGAACGTCGTCACACCGATGAGGTGCAGGGCCTCATAGTGGATGCAGTTCACGTCGATGCCGGGCCTCGACTCCCCCTGGGGTAGCCCCCCGAACTGGATCACGCGCCCGCCCTTGCGGGCCATCTCCACCCCCTGCACTGCTGCCTGCGGCGAGGGGGTGGCGACCACGACCACGCTCGCGCCGCGCCCTCCGGTGAGCCGGCGGACAGCGGCGACCGGATCCTCGGCGCTCGCGTCGACCCGGGCGTCGGCGCCGAAGGGTTCGGCCAACGCGAGCCGGCCCGGGTCGACGTCCACGAGGACGACCAGGAACGCGCCGGCCAAGCGCGCCAGGGCGGCGTGCATGCAGCCGATGGGGCCGGTTCCGAGGATGGCCACCGTGTCGCCGAGCCCGACGCCGGCCTTCTCGTGCGCGTTCAGGCACGAGGAGAGCGGCTCAGCGAGCGCAACCAGCGCCGGGTCGAGCCCCTCCGGCGCCCTCTGGACGTTGCCCAGACGGAGGACGGGCTCGGGGAGCGCCAGGTACTCGGCGAGGCCGCCCGGCCAGGCCTGGCCGAGTTCCCGCTGGTCCTCGCACAGCTCGTGCCGCGCCTCCCGGCAATTCGGGCACACCCCGCAGTACGCCAGAGGACCTACCGCAAGCCTATCGCCCGGCTTCCACCGTCCGCGGTAGTCCTCGTCCGCCTCGACCACCTCGGCCGCCACCTCGTGGCCGATGGTCCAGGGGAAGGTGACCCGCCGGTGACCGTAGCGGAGCGTCCGGAGGTCGGAGCCGCACAGTCCGCATGCCCGGACGCGGACGAGCAACCCCGCCGGCGGCGGCGCCGGGATCGGGACGCGCTCGACCCCGAACTGCATCGGCGCCCGGACCACCACTGCGTTCATGGTATCGGCCATGGTCGTCCTCACCCTTGGTCTACGATGCCTCGAGGAGAGCATCCTGGAGCATGCGCAGCCGGTACACGAATGTGGCCGTGTCCGGCGCCGCGTCGTCGAAGGTGATCCAGTCGCCCCGGCGGACGTCGCGCAGGAGCCGGGCACCGGCGCCGATGCCGATGGGCAGCGCGCGGCGGGCCACCGCGTCGCGGTGGGTGACGAGGATGCCGTACCAGTCGTGCCCGCCGATCCCCTCGAGCCGCACCCCCGCCCGCAGGTCGCGCTTGGCCACGCAGATCACCTCTGAGTGCAGCGCCTCCGGCGCCACCGTCACCTCGCCCAGCAGCACCGCCTCGGCGATCGACTGCGGCGTCTCGAGATCGCACAGGTGGTAGGGGCGGTAGTGGAGGTAATAGGGCCCCTCGGCGCGGGTGATGAACTTCATGTCCTTGCGGATGCGCGGCTCGTCGGAGTGGACGACGGCGAAGACCCCGGGGGCGATGGTGCCGGTCGAGAAGTCGACAGCCCCCCTCCGCGAGAAGACGCCACCGTCGGCCCTGGGCACGAAGACCCGGACCAAGTCCTGAAGCTCGACCTTCGGTCCGTGCATACCCGGGACATCGGGGAGGAGCCCGGTCGCGTTCGAGACCGCCGCCATCTCCACCATGGTCTTCGTGCCGTCCTGAAAAGCGGCCAGCATCTTCGGGTTCATGCCCTTGGCCGTGGCTTCGCCCTGGCACGACTCGGCGGTCGCGGCCCGGTCCATGGGGTTGTTCTTCCCCTTGCCGAGCGCGATGACTTCGAACCCCATGAGCCGGGCCTGCTCCCAGAGCATCTTGAGCACACCCGGCTCATCGCCCGACGCCACGGTATAGAGAGCACCGGTGCTCCGGGCCAGGTCGGAGAGATAGGCGCCGACCGTGATGTCCGTCTCGACGTTGAGCATGATGATCGGCTTTTTCGCCATGATCGAGCGGTAGGCGACCTGCGCCCCAACGTCGGGAACGCCGGTGGCCTCCACGTTCACCTCCAGCGATGGGATCTCGGTCATGGCCAGCGCGTCCTCGGTGAGGACGCAGCGGCCAGCCCGGAGGGCGTCCTCAGCCTCGGCGACGGTGTGCGCCGCCAGCAGCCGCTCTGCACCCACGCCCAGCGCCGCGAAGGCGCTCCGAGCGCGCGCGAGGTCAACGTCGGCGATGGCTGCGACCCGCATGCCTTCCACGCACGACACAGCGTGTGCCAACCCGGAACCCATCTGGCCGCAGCCGATGATGCCAACCTGGATCGGCTTGCCCGCCGCCGCACGTGCCTTGAGTCGCCGGATGAGCTCCATCGCCAGGCCTCCTCGGTCTGCGTGTCAGCTGCGGGCGCGATCGCGAATCCTGGCGAGCGCCTTGAAGTCCTCGGCCACATGGCCGTAGAGCCGCTTGTAGAGCGCGAAGTACTCCGCGTAGAGCGCGCGGCGGGCCGGATCCGGCTCGAGCGGTTCGGTGAACTCCGCCCAGCGCTTGGCCACGCTGAAGTCCTTGAACACCGCGGTGGCTACCCCGGCCAGGATGGCATCACCCCAGGGCGCGCCCGTGCGCCTCTTCACCAGCGCGGTCGGCACTCCGAACACGTCCGTTATGATCCGCCGCCAGAGGACGCTCTTCGCGCCGCCCTCGTTCAGCACAATCGGAGCGCGCAGCTTCAGCCCTGTGGTTTGGATGATGCGATACGAGTCGTAGAGCGCGTACGCGACCGACTCCATCATAGCCCGCAACACGTGCCCGCGCGTGTGCTGGAGCGAGAGCCCGAAGATCGTACCGCGAGCGTCTGCGTCCCAGATCGGCGTGCGCTCGCCCATGAGGAACGGCAGCACGACCAGCCCGTCGGCGCCGGGTGGGGCCGCTTCCGCCTCGCGGTCGATGAGATCGTAGATGTCGTCGCCTCCCGGGCGCCTCGCCGCCAGCTCCGCCCGGTAGAAGTTGTCCCGCATGTAGCGGATGAGGCCACCCCCGGTGGTGGTCGTCGGTACGGTGATGAAGATCTCGCCACCGCCGGTCGTGTGTTCGAAGGCGATCATGCTCTCGTGGAAGATGTGCTCTCGGTGGAGCACACCGAAGTTTCCACAGGTACCGAGGTTCATCTGCACATCGCCGGGCTCGGTCATCCCCGCCCCCATCCACCCGGCGCAGCAGTCCACCTGCCCGGCTGCGACCGGCAAACCCGCGGGCAAACCGGTTTCCTGGGCGGCGGCCGGGGTCACCGCCCCGACCACGGCCTCGCAGGCGTGCAGCGGCGGGAAGAGCAGCGGGTCGAGACCGAGCTCCTCTAGCAGGCGCCCGTCAAACCGGCGCCGGAGCAGGTCGTAGGCGACGCCGTAAAAGGCCGCGCCCGAGTAATGTGCACTGGCGACGCCTGTCAGCCTGAGGGTGACATAGCCATCGATGCTGAGCGCCTTATACACGCGCGCGAAGACATCGGGGCGATGCGAGCGTTCCCAGAGCAAGTTCACGATCACCGGGTGATCATCGAGTCGGTTCTTGGTGACCTCGAAGATCCGCGCCGCCCCGATCCGCTCCTTGAGCCGGCGCACCTCGTCCTGGGCGCGGCGGTCCATCAGGTTGTAGGCACGCTCGACCGGCTGGCCATTCCGGTCGACCATCACCATCGACGGCAGGGCCGACGAGGCGGCCACCCCACGCACCTCGCGACCCTCCACCTTCGCTTCGGCCAGGCAGCGGCGGATGAGCCGGCAGGCCACCGGCCAGTACTGCGTTGCGTCGTGCTCGGACCAGCCAGGCCGGGTGGTGAGGATAGGGTACTCCTCGAAGGCGTAGGCGCGAAGCGTGCCCTCTGAGTCGATGAGGGCCGCCTTGGCGCCGCCGGTCCCGAAGTCGATCCCCAAGAGACAGTCGGACATCTCAGTCCTCCTCGAAGCCTTCGAGCAGCGCCCGGGCCCTGTCCTCGTCACTGAGCGGCACGTTCACCAGGGTCGCGGCCGGCTGCCCTGGATCGCGCGCAAGGCGGATCCTTCCTTCACCTTGTCTCCCGCTCGGGGGCAGGGATCCTTCTGGCCCTTGTCGATACTCCGTCGGCCGTGCCGCGCTCACCTCGATTCAAGCCTCCAGCTTCATGATGTTCCGCCGCCCCAGCTTCTTGAGCTGCAGGTTGCGGAGCGCGTCGAGGAGCACGGCGAAGAAGATGATCGCGCCCATGATGATGGGCTGGATGTAGATGTCGACGTTCTTCGCCACCAGGCCGGCCTGGATCACCCGGATCATCACCGTGCCAAGCAGCGCGCCGGGAAAGACCGTCCCCACGCCGCCAAATAAGCTCACCCCGCCCAGCACCGCCGCCGCTATGGCGTCGAACTCGCTGTTGCGGCCGAAGCTGGCCGGGACCCGCCCGATCTGGGCGATCGAGACGAAGCCGCCCAGGGCGGCGCAAATCCCGCTCACCACGTAGGTGGATCCGATGATACGGGCCACCTTGAGTCCCGCCTTGCGGGCTGCCTCGAGATCATTCCCCGCCGCGTACAGTCTGCGCCCCCAGGGCGTCCAAGCGAGGAACAGTGCCGCCAGGCCCACCACCAGCGCGTAGATAAGGATGTTGAGCTGGACCCCACCCAGCCTCACCGTGGCCAGCAGGGTGATGCTATCTGGAAAATCGAGTTGAACGGACTGTGTGACCAGGAGCCCCAGGCCTCGCCCTGCGATCATGGTGACCAGGGTGGCAATGAAAGGAACGATCCCGAGCTTGGTGACGGCGAACGCATTGAACGCGCCGAACGCCAGCCCCACTGCCAGGCAGGCGACTACCCCGAGCCACGGGGACAACTCCAGGTCATTGACCACCACGCTGGTGGCGACCGCTGAGAGGTACATGATCGAGCCGACCGACAGGTCGATCCCGCCCACCAACAGTACGAAGGTCATCCCCACGGTGATGATCCCGATATAGGACGAATTGGAAAGGATCACCTGGAGGTTGCCCAGGGTCAGGAAGTTGCGGGCCAGGAGCCCAAACACCACGAACACCACCACGAACAGGATGAAGGTAGTGTTCTTCAAGAGCGCTCGGAAGAAGCGGGTCTCGATGGCTCTCACGTGGGCACCTCCTCTCCCTGGCGGAACGCAGCCCGCATGACCCGCTCCTCGGCAAATTCGCTGCGCTCGAACTGGCCCACCAACTCCCCCCGGTTCACCACCAGGATGCGGTCGGCCAGCGCCAACAACTCCTCCAACTCGCTGGAGATGTAGAGCACCCCCGATCCCTGCCGAGCGAGTTCACCGATGATAGTGTAGACGTCATACTTCGCCCCGACGTCGATTCCGCGGGTCGGCTCATCGACGAGCAGGATGCGTGGGGCCGCCAGCAGCCATTTGGCCACCACCACCTTCTGCTGGTTCCCGCCGGACAGGCTCTTCACCGGCTGCTCCTGATAGGAGGTGGCCTTGATGCGCAGCTCCTGCGCCTTCTGTTCGGTGGCGGCTTGCAGCCGCCTCCGCCGCAGGTGGCCAGTGATGGCCCGTGCGAATTCCGGCAGCGCGACCAGCCCGATGTTGTCAGCGATGGAGACGCTCATCAGGAGCCCCTCCTCGCGCCGGTTCTCGGTCACGAAGGCCATTCCCCGCTCGATGGCGACACGCGGGTTGCCCGGCGGGAGGAGGCCATCCCCGAGCCGCACCGTGCCGCGCTCGTATCGGTCCACCCCGAAGATCATCCGCGCCAGCTCGGTCCGGCCCGAGCCCATGAGGCCGAACAGCCCGACGATCTCTCCCTTGTGAACGGTCAGGTCGATGTCGCGGACGATGCCGGGCTGCGATAGCCCGTCTATCCGAAGCAGCACCTCCTCCTCCGGACGGCTGACCTTGGGCGGGAAGAAGCTCTTCAGATCCCTCCCCACCATGCAGGAGATCATTCGCGGGACCGGGTGCTCGAGGGCGGGGCCGGTGGTCACCACCTCACCGTTGCGCAGCACTGCCACTTCGTCGGCCAACTCTGCCACGTGCCCCAGGATGTGGGAGATGTAGATGATGCTCGTTCCCCGGGTCCTCAGCTTGCGGATGATCTCGAAAAGCAACCCGGTTTCCTTGGCGGTCAGGGAGGTGGTGGGCTCGTCGAAGATGAAGATCCGCGGCTGCATGGCCAGGACCTTGGCGATCTCCACCAGCTGGCGCTCGCCAGGGGACAGCGTCTCCACCAAGGCACCGGGGGAGATTTCCAGGCCGATCTGGGACAGATGCTCCCGGGTCCGCTCCGCCATGCGGCGCCGGTCGATGGCCGGCGTCCGTCCCAGCGTGGGGAACGACTCGATGAACATGTTCTCGGCCACGGAGAGGTTGGTGAACAGGTTCAACTCCTGATGGATGAACCCGATCCCCGCCGCCCGGGCGTCCCCCGGCCCCTGCGGCGCATAGGGCGCGCCACGCAGGAGCATCCTGCCAGCGTCCGGCCGTAGCACTCCGCCCATGACATTCATCAGCGTGGACTTCCCCGCGCCATTCTCGCCCACCAGGCCGAGCACGCTCCCCGGCTTGAGCGTCAGGCTCACGTCCTTCAGGACGGGCACGCCAAAGAAGCTCTTGCCCACGCCCAGGAATTGGAAGGCCGCGCCGTCCGCCACCTCGAGCGAGGGTTTCTTCTGGTCCACGCCTACGTCCATGCTGGCCTCAGTGGCTCTGGGCCGCGGCCCGGGTGCGCATCACATCCAGGAAGGCCGCGCCAAAGATGACCAGCCCCTTCACGATGTCGATCGTGTAGAACGGCAGGTCGAGCAGGTTGAGGGTGTTGGCCAAGAGGACGAAGAAGATCACGCCGAAGGCCGTCCAGGTGATCTTGCCCTTGCCGCCGGAGAGGCTCACCCCGGCGATAACGTTGGCCCCTACGATGTCGATGAACTGGGTGCGGGCCAGCGTGGGACGGCCCATCTCCAGGCGCGCCGAGTAGAGCACCGAGGCCAGCGCCGCGCAGAACCCGGCCAGCACGTATGCCTGGGTGATGATCCGCGCGGTTGGGATCCCGGAGATGGTGGAGGCCACCGGGTTCGTGCCCACCGCATACAGCCGCCGCCCGAACAGCGTCCGGGAAAGCAGCAGGTGGGCACCGATGGCCACCCCCACCCCGACGAGCAACGGGATGGGCACCGGCCCGATCGACCCCTTCCCCAACACGACGAAGGCGTGCGGCAGGTTCTGGATGTTCTCCGACTTGGGCAGGTAGATGGCCACCGCGCTGAAGAACATCATCGAGACCAGCGTCACCATGAACGCCGGCATCTTGAAGCGCGCCACCGCAACCCCGTTGATCCAGCCGATGAGCGACCCGATGACCAGCATGGTCAGGACAGCGATGGGCACGCCCAGCGCCATGCCGGCCAGAGGCCCCCCGTGCTCGGTGAGAAGCGTTCCCCACAGTGGACACTTGCTGAAGAGAACCGGGTCGCAGGCGGTGACGACGAGCACCGCCCCAATGACGCTGGTCAGCGCCATGTTCGACGTCTGCGAGAGATCGATGCCCGCGGTGATGAGGACGAAGTTCTGTCCGATGGCCACGACCAGCAGCGGCCAGATATTCGACACCATGTCCGCCAGGTTCTGCGTTGCGAAGAGTTGGGGCAGAAACGGCCCCAGCACCAGCATGTACAGGAAGCTCAGGTAGAGAACGAAATACTCCGAGAGCAGCGCTGTGCGGCCCAGCTTCATGAGCCGCGCACGCGACCACCAGGCGGCCGGGCGGTGGCCTACAAGGGCGTCCGACCCCGCGTGGGGTCCCCGGGCGTCACCCGGTTCAGCTGGCCGGCTCTCGGTGCTCATGGTGATCCCGGCTGCAGATGCTTGTAGGTGACCGACGGGCGGGACGCCCGCCGGTCACCGGAACGTCGAGGTCAGGTGCGAACGAGATGCTATTTGCCCTCGAGCAGTCGGCAGCCCCACATGTCGAGGTGGCGCTGCTTGAAATTGGCCTGCGTCAGGGCGAAGCCGTGGTCGTCCATCCACTTTTCCGGCGTTTTCTCGCTGGCGCTAACGGATGCGGTGATGGCGTCGGTGATCATCTCGGCCTCGGCGAACAGATTTTGCACCCCCGTGGAGTCCAGGTACCCGTCCCGGATGAGACCGCACGCCGTCTTGTCGCCGTCCAGCCCTCCCAGAATAACGTGCTCCTTGCTCCCACTCTTCTCCCACTTACCCAAGGGCGCCAGCACCGACTTGATCACCGGGAAGAGGAAGTCCGAGCTGGTGAAGAGGAAGTCTATGTTGGGGTTGGCCTGGACCGCCGACTGCAGGTTCTGCAGCCCTACGTTGGCGTCCCACTTGGTGGGGATCTCGATGGGCTTGCCGGTCCACAGGTCCGGATATTTCTCGATGATGTCGTAGAACCCCTGGCGCCGGCCGACTGCGTTCGGGTCACCCAGGTCGCCGACCATGATCGCTGGCGTCACCTTTCGGCCAAGCTTCTTCGCCTGCTGGGCCATGTAATCCACGGCGTCGGCGGCGATCTTGCGATTGTCCGCCACCACGACCAGCGCCTTAGCGTCCTTGTTCGAAGGCGGCCGGTTGAAAACGCCGTAGGGAATCTGCGCCTGGTTGGCCAACTTGCCGATCGTCACCGCGAGTTCGCCGTCGACCGGAATGATGATCACGCCGTCCACATTCTGCGTGAGCAGGCCCTTCACCTGCTCGAGTTGCAGGTTGGCGTCCTTGGAGCAGTTCTTCTCGATCACCTTGAACCCACGCTTGGCCAGGGTCTCGGCGATCGCCTTGTGACCGGCCACCCAGAACTCGGTCTCGAGGTCCTGGAATGAGAAGGCGATGGTGAGCTTCTTGTTCGCAGCCTGGGCGGGCCGCGGCAGGGTCAGCGCCCCGACCAGGAGGCCGGCGGCGACGAGCAGACTGATGCGGAACTTCATTTGACGACTCCTCCTGGCCGTGCGGCGCACGGCCGTCGAGATGAACGTTGTGCTTCCCCCTCGGTCTCCCCTCGGTGTTGCCTTCAGTCATGCTGGCAGAGTGTCCAGCCGAAATAGGTGCCCATCACCTCCTCGATAATTTCGGCCAGTGGTCCCTCACGATGCCCACGCCATGCTCGAAGCCGTCTCTGATGAGGTAGCGCAGGAGCCCTTCCCTGCATGGACCGTCCCCAACTCGTCTCCGAAGTTGGGCAGGGCCACCATGATGCCTTCGATCTCATCCCGGTGCTCGCGGAAAAGCCGGGCGTACTTCAACCCGTCCGGCCTCCCCTCCACCGCACCCGTCGGCGTGGCGTCGGAGGGGAGGATCACCGCCTGGTAACCGAGCGTCTCCAGTTTGGCCAGCAAGGTGGCGCGTCCGGCGGTGGCCAGCCGGGAGTTGAAGCACGAGCGCGTGCCGTCTGCCACGCCGAAGACGGTCTTCCCGCTCCTCATGCGCGCCTCCAGCTTGTGCACGGAAGGTACCAGCCTGTGCAGACCTGTCAAGGTCGAATTTTCATAATATCCGAAACCGATTGAAAAGTTTGTCGACCCATAAGCGAAAACCGCACTTTATGGGCACCCCAATTTCACCTTGATGGAGCTCACATGAAAGTCGGTCTTTACATACGGGCCACCCGGACCTACGATTCTCCGCATTCGAAAGCCTGGCGGGCCTCTGCATGCCGGATCAGTGAACATCTGGGGGCAGGCCCGGCGAACTTCGGCCATTCACTAGCGACTCCGGGCGCCGCCATGAACGAGCCCAGCCTGAACCGGATCCCGCGCAATTGCGCCGTGCGGCTCCAGGCCGTCTACAACGGGCTACGCAGGGCCGAGCGGCGCGCCGCCGACTTCCTCCTCGCCCACCCGGAGGAAATCCACGACCTGCGCATCGGCACCTTTGCCCAGCAGGCCGGCTGCTCGGAGGCCACGGTCGTCCGCCTGTCGCAGCGAATGGGCTACGCAGGATACCCCGAACTCAAGGCCGAGTTCCGGCCCTCGCAGGATGGGGCGGACATGTTCGAATACCGGGGGCTGCGGCCCGATGACAGCCCGGCCGCGGTCATGCACAAGATCCTGGACGCCTCTGCCGACGCCATCTCCGACACCGCCTCGGTTATCGATGCCGCCTCCTACGAGGGCACGCTCAAGGCGCTGTGTCGAGCCCGAGCCATCATGTTCTGCGGGGTGGGGAACGCGGCGGTGGTGGCCCAGGAGGCCTATCTGCAGTGGGTCCGAGTCGGCTTCCCGGTGAGCTACGCGGTCGACCCCGACCTGCAGCTGGTCCTGGCCTCCCAGCTCAAGCCCGGTGACGTGCTGGTGGCCATCAGCCACACCGGCCAGACTCGGTCCCTGCTCAACGTGGTGCGCGAAGCCGCACAGGCCGGGGCCACGGTGGTGGGGATCACCAACTTCCCGCTGTCGGCGCTGGCCAAGCAGTGCCGTTTCGTGCTCCAGACCGCGGTCTATACTTCCTACGTCTCCGGCGAGATCGTCTCCAAGCGCATCGCCGAGCTCTGCATCATCGAAAGCCTGTTCGTGAACTTCTTGATGCGGCGCAAGGGGTCGTACGCGGCCCAGCTGGCCGTCTCGAACGAGATCCTGAGGGCGAACAAGATCTGACCCCGATCAGGGCCACGCGCGGTGTTCGAACGGCTGCCCGTTCTCGGAGCAGGAGCACCGACCCACCGGCACGCTGCCAGGAAGCCGGGCCGGCAAGATCCGGTGCGAGCGCGGAGAGCCCGATCCTCGGGTGGTGCTACGCAGGGAGTAGGAGCGACCCGACGATGCTTGCCCCCCCCTTTGCTACCTCGCAGGCAGGGCCGCGCGGCTGTCATGGTGGCAACGGAGCTGGGGGAAAGGCTAGGTCACACGACTGGCGGCGCCAAGCTGAGCCGTCGACGCCAGACCCGAGCAGCATCGGAAAGGACGCGCTGAGCGCAGGCTGACGGGGAGAGTCAGCCGCTCGCCCGATCCTCTGAATCCGGAGGCCCTGCGCCAGAAGTTTGGAGTGGGCCGCGGTGCTGAGCGCGACGACGCCTGCCCAGCGGGCCGACCGCCATCCGTTCGAAGTCTCGGCAGCGCGTGGATACGAGCCGGGCGCTGACGGGAGCAACACCCGCCCCATCAAGTCGAGGGCCATCAGCCTTTCACTGCTCCGAACGTCAAACCGCGGACGAGATACTTCTGGAAGAAGAGGGTCAACAGAATTCCCGGAGTGATGGCGATGAGCGACAGGGCGGATATTTCACCCCAAGGGATCTGATGTCCGCCGGTCATTCCGGCGAGGGTGATGGGAAGCGTCTGGGCATGCGACCGTGTGAAGATCAGAGCGAAGAGAAACTCATTCCACGAGAAGATGAAGACGAAGAGCGCCGTGACGGCAATCCCGGGGACAGCGAGCGGCAAAATGTACTTCCGAAAGGCGTGAAACCGCGAGTAGCCGTCGAGCAGCGCAGCGCTCTCGATGCTTTGCGGAATATCCTCGAAAAAGCCCTTCATCACCCACACCGCGAACGGCATGTTTATCAAGATGTACGAGAGGAAAAGCACGGGATAGGTGTCGAGCATCCTGAGCGTCTTAAAGATGAGGAAGAGCGGCATGGTTGCGATCACCGGCGGGGCAAAGAGCAGCGACAGAACGAAGAAGCTCATGTCGTCTCCCCCGACCTTGAAGCGGCCCATACTGTAGGCGAGGAGGACCCCGAAGGCGATCACTAGGCCAGTGTTGACGACCGCCACCACCAGGCTCGTGATGAGCGCGTGCGTACCGCCGAAGACCGTCAGCGCCCTGCCGAAATTCGCGAAGGTGAACTGACTGGGCCAGAAGACGGGGGGGTAGTGATAGAACTCGCCCTCGATCTTGAATGCCCCGATTCCAATCCAATAAACCGGGAAGAGGAAGATAAGGAGGAATATGAAGATGAGAGAGAAGCGCAGCACGCTGAGGAGCGTTCGAATCCTCTTCCGCCGGGCGAGATCTTCTTGGCGCAGTTCGGTGGCGTTCATGATGGCGTGCCCTGTCTGCGGTTCATGACCAGGCGGATGAAGAGCTTGGCGATGATCGTGATGATGATGAGCTGAACCACCGCGATGGTCGCCGACATCCCCACGTTGAAGTTCTTGAACCCGATGATGTAGGTGAGGACGCTGAGGGTTTCCGTGGCCACGCCTGGCCCTCCTCCGGTCAGGATCTGCACGGGGTCGAAGACCTTGAAAATGAATATGATCCTCAGGAGTATCACCAGGGTAAAGACCGGCCTCAGAAGAGGCATGGTCACCCGCCAAAGGGTTTCTTTGGCGGAGGAACCGTCGACGCTGGCGGCCTCGTAGACCTGCTTCGGGATCGAGGCGAGTCCCGCGAGCAGCACGAGGGTCACGAAGGGCGTCCATTGCCACGTGTCCATGAGCAGGATGGAGGCCATGGCAAGGACCGGCTGCGCCAACCAGGCCTGTGGATTGACACCGAAGAAGCCGAGCACGTAATTGAGGGGCCCGAACCGATTGTCCAGGATGATCTTCCATTCGAAGCCTGCCACGACTGGCGTGATCATCACGGGGATCAAGAACAGTGCGATGATGATTCTGCTCCCGGGAAACTTCTTGTTGAGGAGCAGCGCGATGGCCAGGGCCAGAGCGGACTGGACCGGTATGCCGATCAGCATGATGACCATGCTGTTCAAGAAGGCGTTCCAGAAGCGCCCGTCAGCGACGAGAGACTTGTAGTTCTCGAACCAGGCGAAGCGCGGGGGCACCGGCGTGGCCAGGGTCTTCACGAAGAAGCTGTTGACGAACATGTAGACGAGGGGGCCCACCACCAGCAGGATGAGAACCGCCATGCCGGGAAGCGCGGTCAGACGCGCGAATCGCTTCTGGCTCTGCTCGATGGTCATGGTTCTTTCTAGGCCGGCCATGCAGGGATCCCCTGTCGCAAGAAGCGGTGCGCCCGTCACCTGGGTGACGGGCGCCCCTCACCAGATCTCAGTCCTTCCAGAACCCGTGCTTCTTCCAGGCTTCGAGCATGGCGTTGTAGATCTTCTTCTGCCGCGCTGGGTCCAAGGTCTGTGTGATCTTGTCCCAGCTGGCTGCCGCGGTGTTGAGCGCGGTCGCTGGGTCGGTGGCGCCCGAGAGCGCGCTGGTCACGGCCACATCCAGGGCGTCGAGGTACTCGGCGGAGCCGGGAATGTTGATGTCGGGGAAGATGTGGTTGAGGTTGTCTTTGACCACGGTGAGGTAGTTCTTGGCCTCGGCCGCCGATCCGAACTTCTCGAAGGCCTGGACGTTGTCGAATTGGGAGATCCGATAAGGGTCCTCGCCCGTGTCGTTCGAAGTGACGCTCTTGATCCCGAGGTCGAGGCTGAGCATGGAAGCGACCCAGAAGGCCTCCTTCGGGTGCTTCGTGGTGGCGGGGATGGCGATGACGCGCCCGACCGGTGCTGAAGCGCGGAAGTAGATCGTCCCGTCGGCCTGTTTCACGCCAGGGACCTGCGAGATGCCCGCGTCGTGGACGATCTGTGACAGCTTGGGATCGTTCGCCTTCTTCCAGACGTCCGACCACTGGATCATCGTGGCCACCCGGCCCTGCAGGTAAGCGTTCATGAGCTCCGTGTAGCCGTAGCTCATGACGTCCGGAGGACAGTAGTCCTTGAGCTTCTTCTGGATGTTGAGCGCCTGGATACCCACTGGGGAATTGATCTGCGGCTTCATGTTCTTGTCGAAGTAGGCACCCCCGAGAGAACCGAAGATGTTGCCCCACCAGGCATAGGCAAAGCCACGCGCCCCCAGGAACGCAAAGCCGTAGAAGTCCTGGTCCAGCGTCTTGCCAGCGAGCTTCTCGCCCTTCTTGCGGGTAAAGAACTGCGCGACCTTGCCGAGGTCGTCCCAGGTCCTGGGGACCGCGAGCTCCTGCCCGAACTTGGCCTTGAAGGCGGCCTTCTCGCCGGCGTCGTTGAAGATGTGCTGCATGTAGTACAGGTTCAAGATGTCGCCGTCGTACGGCAGAGCGTAGGTCTTGCCGTTGTACATGTCGTAGAGGTCACGGTAGGCGGGCACCACGTCATCCATTTTCGGATCGTGGACTGAGAACAGCCCGTCGAGCGGCTGAACGTACCCGAACTCGGCGAACTCCCCGAGGTAGGCGGGATAGAAGATCACCACGTCGTAGGCTCCGGTGCCGCCGACGAACTCGGTCTTCAACTTCTCGTACACGGACGTGAATGGTACACCCACGGTCTGCAGGGTGATCCCCTTCGCTGCCGCCAGCGGCTTCAGCCACTCCACGGGAACCAGGTTCTGGCCCTCGTCGCCGTAGACGGTGAGCGTGACCTTCTCCTGCGCAAATGACGCCGATGCGGCCGACAGGAGCATGGCCGCGAGCACCATCTGGACTTTTGTTCTTCCGTGCATAGCGCTACCTCCCCTGGAATATGGAACCTCTTCACTTCCTCCGCGTCGTCCTAACTCGCTAGTTTGATGCGGTTCAACGTTTCGGCGTCATAAAAAAGCACTTTGTCCGGCTCGAAGGAGAAGGCCACCGGCGCGTCGAGCCCGAGGCGGAGGCCGGCGTCACCGATCTTGAACACCAACTCACCCGAGCCGACATCGATGGAAGCCAGGGTGAAATCGCCCAGCATCTCGAAGGTGTGGACCCGGCCGCTGATGTATCCGGGCCGGCCCCCTTCCCCGAGAACGAGATTCTTCGGCCGTACGCCCAAAATGAATCTCGGCGCGCGGGGGAGAGCACGAAGTCCGAGGTCCTTCGCGGCCACCTTCTGGCCCCCCATGAGGAGGACGTCCCGCCCGCCATCCTGCAGCCGCTCAACGTGGAAGGTATTCATGGCGGGTTCTCCGACGAAGCCGGCCACGAAGAGATTGGCCGGTGTGTCGTAGATCTCCTCGGGAGTCCCAATCTGCTGTAGCTCGCCGTCGTTCATGACCACGATCCGGTCCGACATGGCGAGAGCTTCCAGCTGGTCGTGGGTGACGAACAGGGCCGTGAGCCTCATGAGCTTCTGCACGCGGCGGATCTCTCCGCGCAGCATGGCCCGCTCGTTGGCATCCAAGTGGGAGAGCACTTCATCGAGCAGGAAGACCGAGGCCGATCGCACGAGCGCACGCGCGAGGCCGGTGCGCTGCTGTGCGCCACCGCTCAGGCTGGCCGGCCGCAAGTCCTTGTAGGGGGCGATGCCCAGCGCATCGCACATCGCGTTGACCTGACGTTCGATTTCACTCTCCGGCTGCTTCCGGATCCGGAGCGGATAGGCGATGTTCTCGAAGACGGTCAAGTGGGGATACAGGGCGTACGACTCGAAGGCCATCGCGATGTTCCGGTCTCCTGGTACGAGGTCATTCACACGGATGCCGTCGATGCGAATGTCCCCGCGCGATACCTTCTCGAGCCCCGCGATCATCCGGAGGGTCGAGGTCTTGCCGCATCCCGAGGGTCCCAGGACAGAGATGAACTCTCCGTCCTTGATGGTCGCGGAGATCGCCTTCACGGCCTCGAAACCGTTGTCGTAGATCTTCCAGACTTCTTTGAGCTCGACGGTGCCCATGCTACGCCCTCGCTCCCATCTCCTCGCCGGTCTCCCCGTCGAAGAGGTACAGGGACTGCGGATCCACCCGGATGTACACGCGCTGATTGATGTCGAACCGAGTCTCGCGAGGCGCGAGCACCTTGATCAAGTTGTCGCCGACCATCACGGAGTAGACCTTCGAGTCCTCCATCCACTCCGACACGTAAACCGATCCCTCGATGCAGTTGTCGCCATCCTGCAGCTGCAGCGCGGCGGCGAAGTGCCGGAACCCTAGTCGCACCTTCCCGCGCGACGGGACCGGCGGCCCCCCCCGGACCAACACTCTGCGGCCCCCCTTGCGAAGAAGCGGTCCGTCCTGCCCGGAGGTCACCTCGTCGAAATCGACCAGGTTCATGGGTGGCTCACCGAGGAGCGTGGCGACGAACACGTTGCGAGGATGGAAGAAGACCGCCTCCGGCGTACCGATCTGGACAACCTTGCCCTTGTTCAGAATGACCACGGAATCGGCGAGCGCCAGCGCCTCTCGATAGTCATGCGTCACGTAGAGCATGGTCTTGCCGAGATCCTTGTGGATCCGCTTCAGCTCCCCCCGAACTCGATGGCGAAGCTTGGCGTCCAGGTGGGCGATCGGCTCGTCGAGGAGGTAGATCTCGGCATCCCGGATGAGACAACGGGCGAGCGCCGTTCTCTGCTTCTGGCCCCCGCTGATCTGAGAGGGGAGCTTGCTCAGGTGCTCGTCGATCCCGATGAGCTTCGAGATCTTGTTGACGCGCGCCTCGATCTCGTCGGCCCCGACCTTTCGCAAGCGGAGTGGCGAGGCGATGTTCTCGTACACCGAATAGGTCGGATAGAGCGCATAGTCCTCGAACACCATGGAAACATCGCGATCCTGCGGAGCGACCTGTCGCAGGCTGTTGCCTCTCCGGAGGACATCCCCGGACGTCTCTTGCAGGATGCCGGCAATGATCTGTAGCGTGGTGGTCTTCCCCGCCCCCGAAGGACCGAGCAGCACCGTGAAGCTTCCTTCCGCGCAAGAGAAGCTCACTTCGTCAATGCCTTTGACCTTGGGATACTGCTTCGTCAGGCCCCTGATTTCGAGGTATTCTGGCATTTCCTCGATCCTTCGATGAGCAGCGTCGGAGAGCTGCGGCACGCCGCGGCCGATCCGGTTTCTCAGCACGATGTCACGCATCTGGTAGTGTGGCACAGAACTCATCGAACTCGGCCGCGCGAGCGTAGGACTTCTGCGTGCCGGGGCGCGTGATGGAGTGCGCGGCGTAGCGAACCGCCTGGCGAAGGGACTCGTCGACGTGGCGGGTGGCGGCGTAGTAGTGAGCGAAACTTCCAATGAAGGCGTCGCCAGCGCCGGTCGTGTCCACCGGCTTTACTCGCACCGGCGGGACGTGCCTGGTCCCGGATCCGGTGACCAGCAAGGCACCGTCGCCTCCGAGTGTCACGATGATGGTACGGATCCCCTTGCGCAGAAGGCTCTGGGCAGCGGCCTCGTTCTGAGTCACGTTCCCCGTCGGCATCTGGGAGAGGAGGGCGAGCTCCGTCTGGTTCGGCACCAGGAACGTCAGCCCCGCGAGCCGGGCGACGTCCAGGTCTGGCTGGGCTGGCGCCGGGTTGAGCAGCACGTCCTTCCCGAGACGGGCGGCGAGCGCCACCGTGTGGTACACGGTCTCGAGCGGGACCTCGAGCTGCAGCAAGATCAAGTCGCAGGTGGCCAGGTCTCCGGCGGCCCGGTCCACGTCTTCGGGTGACAGCTGCGTGTTCGCTCCTTTGACGATGAGGATCCAGTTCTCACCGCTCGGATCCACAAAGATGGGGGCGACGCCGTTGGAGAAGCCGGGCGCGGGAGACACGTGGCGGACGTCGATGCCCTGGGCGCGGAAGTTCTCGAGGTAATTCTTTCCAAAGGCGTCATCGCCGACGCGAGCCACCATCATGACCTGGCTGCCGAGCCGAGCGGCAGCCACCGCCTGGTTCGCGCCCTTGCCTCCGAAGCCCATCTCGAAGCGCGGCGCTTCGACCGTTTCGCCCGCTTCCGGCATGCGGACCACGTAGGTGATGAGATCGATCATGTTGCTGCCGACCACCGCGATACGCGCGCTCATGTGTGTGTCCCTTCGCGTGAGGCCCGTGTCCCGTGCCACTCGGCGCGGGCAGGGTCAGAGGGTGGCGATCCGCTCCGCCATCCGTCCGGCAGCCGGTACGTCCAGATAACCGGTCCGGACGGTGAAGGAGGCCGTCTGTCCGGGCGCCAGGCTTCGCACGTTGCCCTTGCGCGACTCAGCCAGATAGCCCTCTGGCCCGCAGGTCGCGGGCAAGGCCAGGGCGGCCACTTGCTGGTCGGCGTTGTACAGCACCCAGCGAACGAGGTGCGGCAAGGCCCGGGGGTCGTAGGACACGACGAACGCGTCGCCTTCCGGACGCCGCAGCATGACGTGGGTCTTCCCGGTTGCATCGGAGCGCAAGCCGGAGATGTAGAACACCTGCTCGGGATCGTAGGCCTCGGGGTCTGCGAGCGTCTCCATGGCCGCCGGACGGTGCGCCAGTTCTTGGAGGAGCGCGTCGAAGCGGGGCGTCCGCCGCACGTGACCCGGAACAGCCGTGCGCACCCGGGTGGCTTCTGGAGTGAAGGGGGCCGACTGGACGAAGCGCCCGTTGCGCACGAACGCGTGGTTCATGTGGCACATGTACATGAGGTCCATGGGGGCCCCACCCAGGTTTTCTACCTCCATGGCGATGTCAAACAGGGTGCTCTCCGGGTGCATGGTCACCGAGGGACGGGCGAGGTAGTGCGAACCGAACCCCATGACGTACTCGCGAGAGCCCGTGAGCTTTAGGTAGGGCCCCTCGGCGTCCTCGCCTATCCTCAGCCCGGCGCTGTCCATCGGCGCCACCGGCATCTCTCCGTGGAGCGGGTGGCTGTCCTGCGGCGAGGGACACCCGTTCCGCAGCAGACCGCTGTGAAAAGCGAAGCAGCCATAGGTGCCGGCGATGTCGGTCGCCGGGCGCGGCATGTCGAACATGCTCTTCATCGTGAGCCGGACGCCATCGAAGCGAGCGTCCCAGATGATCTGCCCGTACCAGGGCAGCGCCACGATCTCGCCGCGCGCGTTGGACAAGCGGACCGCCTCGATGCCGCTCGCGTAGCGGAAGCCGCTAACCCGCAGCCGGCCGCTCTCGAGAATCGGCCGCTCGAGTTCCCCGAACTGAACCTTGCCGAGATGCACGACGGTTTCGGACATGACGGTCTCCCTGGCCGTGACGGCCATGCCTAGCCTCAAGGCCGCGCGCCGATGATGGCCAAGCTGGCGCTCGCCCCGATCCGCGTCGCGCCCGCCTCGATCATCGCCTTGGCGACCTCGAAGGTACGAATGCCACCGGAGGCTTTGACCCCCATATCCGGTCCGACGGTCCGGCGCATGAGCGCGATGTCCGACACCGTCGCCCCACCCGACCCGAACCCGGTGGAGGTCTTCACGAAGTCAGCACCTGCATCCTGGGCCAGGCGGCATGCGGTGACCTTCTCCTCGCCGGACAGCAAGCACGTCTCGAGGATGACCTTGAGCAGGGCCGACCCGCAGGCGCGCTTGACCGCGGCGATGTCGGCACGGACGGCTTCGAAGCGACCCGCCTTCAAAAGGCCGACCGCCATCACCATGTCCACCTCGGCGGCCCCATCCTCGACGGCAGCGGCGGCCTCCGCAGCCTTCGCTCGGCTCGGGGCGGCCCCAAAAGGGAAGCTCACCACCGAACAGGCCTTGACCGCCGTGTCCTTTAGCCTGGACGCCACGAAGCGCACGTGGATTGGATTCACGCACACGGAACGGAATCGGTGAGCGATGGCTTCCTCGCAGAGCGGCTCGACCTGGGCCTCGGTGGCATCGGGGGCAAGTATGGTGTGGTCGATCCAGCGGGCCAGGTCCGCCGGCTGCCGGATCAAGGGAGTTTCACGCATGGCACCACTGCCTTCCAACTCACACCCGGCTTGAACCCCATTCGGGTTCGGCCAGAGGTTGTGAATTGAGTAACATAGAATGTTGCGGTAGTAACACTGCCGGCGCGTACCGTCAAGCGGCCCCGGCGTGGGGCCGAACGGAGAATCGATCGATGGACAGGTACCGCGGCGAGGACGCAGGAGGAGCACGACGTCGGGAGAGCCGGCTCGCGAGATTGCGGGAAGCGGTCGCCGACGGTTCGATGCTCCGCCTCCGGGAGGCCGCGCGGCTGCTTGGCGTCTCGGAGATGACGGTCCGGCGCGATCTGGCTGCGACCGCGTCGAGGCTCGCGTGCCTTGGTGGGTACGTCTTTCGGGCCGAGGCACCCGGGAGCGCGCCGCGGTACGCGCTCGACGCGGAGAACGCTTCGCACATTCTCGCGAAGCAGGAAGCGGCACGGAGCGCCATCGCGCTCGTCGAGCCCGGCGACACCCTCTTCATCGACTGCGGCACGACGATGCCACACCTCGTCGTCGCACTCCCTGCCGGCCCGCTGACGGTGATTTGTTACGCGCTGAACATCGCCGAGATCGTCTGTCGGCGCGCCGACACGCAGGTCGTGCTCCTCGGGGGCCTCTACTACCCGAGCTCGGCCACCTTCTACGGGGAGGAGACATTAGCTCAGCTGCGAAGGCTAGGAATCACGAAAGCCTTCATCTCGGCGGGTGGCGTGGATTTCGAACGCGGGGTCTCGTGCTCACATTTTCACGAGGTCCCCGTCAAGCAAGCGGCCATGAGCCACGCTCGTCACAGCTATCTGGTCGCGGATTCGAGCAAGTTCGGTCAGATCCGCCCCGCGGCCTTCGCACGGCTCGATGCGTTCGAGCGCGTGTTCACCGACGAGGGCACTCCCCCGGCAGACCGCGAGCGGCTCGACGCCCTCGCTCGTGCCCACGCGAAATCGAAGTCCCTTCTCACCCGTCCCGAGCGCCGCGAACGGATCGCTCCGCCCCGTCGGTAGTCACAATCCGAGCGCATCCGCCTCGGAGAACGGCCGATCCCCCGAGCGTGGCTCCTTGCTACGGGCAGAGCGGCTGGCCCCTCGAGCCGGGCACGGCAGGGCCGTCGTGCCGAACTCCAGTCACGGCCGCGCCTTTCCGGCACAATAGGTGGTTAGCCCAATCAGGTCGAGGTGACGTGCCGATTATCAGCCTTTGACCGCTCCCAGCGTGAGTCCGGTTACGATGTAACGCTGCACGATGAGCACCACGATCGCCGGGGGAAGGATCGCCAGCAGGAGCCGCGTCGAGACGTACCAGAATTGCACGCCCATCACGTCCTGGGTCCCGGCGATGACCACGCTCATGGGCACGGCCCTCGAGTAGGACAAGACGAACGCGAAGAGAAACTCGTTCCAGGTGAATGCGAAGGAGATGATGCCGGCGGCGACCAGGGTCGGGGCGGCCAGCGGCAGCGAGATGCGCAGGAGGACCTGGAGAGTGCTCGCCCCGTCCACGCGGGCGGCCTCCTCCATCTCGATGGGGATGCCGTGAAAGGCGTCTCGCATGAGAAGCACCGCAAACGGCATGGTGAACGTGGCGTTGGCCGCGATGAGGATGAGCCTCGTATCGAGCAGGTGAAGCCGCTGAGCAAAGTAGAAGAACGGCAGGATAGTGGCGGCCGGCGGGAGGAACCGCTGTGAGAGGAAGAAGAGCGAGATGTCTCGGTTCCGCCAACCGCGATATCGGAACCTGGATAGGCCGTACCCGGCGAGCGTCCCAAGCGCCATGGCCACCACGCAGGCACCGAGGCCGATGACGAAGCTGTTGCCGAGTCCGTGAAAGATGGCGGTTCCCCGGTAGACTAGCTCGGACTTCCAATTCGACAGCGTCGGCGCAAACTGGAGCCAGGGCACAAACGACAGGTGAAACACGTCCACCGGCTGCTTCAACGAGGTGATGGCCGCCCAATAGAAGGGGAATAACACCCACAGCGCCGCCAGGATCAAGATAGCGCCCGCGGCCACGTTCTTGATCCGTTCGGCCAGCGGGGCCGCGCCACTTGTATTCGGGCCCTCGGAGCGACTCGTCATTCGTAGGCGCTCCCGTAGATGCGATAGAACACCACAGCGACGGCCATGACGAGGACGAGCATCACCACGGCGACCGAAGCTGCATAGCCAAAGTTCTGGTTGCGGAGGGCGGTCGTGTACACATCGTAGGTGAGGCTCCGGGTGGCAATCCCCGGCCCTCCGTTGGTGAGGGTGAATGGAATGTCGAACACCTTGAAAGCTTCCACGATGCGCAGAATGATCACGGTGCCGAGTGGACCCCGTATGAGCGGGAAGGTGATCCGGGTGAGCACAGCCCAACTCGACGACGTCTCGAGGCGAGCCGCTTCGACGAGTTCCAGCGGCACGCTTTGCAAAGCGGCCAGCACCACCAGGAACACGAATGGCGTCCACTGCCAGATGTCCACCGCGAGGATCGAAACGAGCGCCCAGTTGCCGTTCGCCAACCAGGGCAGCGCTCGCAACCCAAGGCCGACCAGCATGTTATTCACGGGCCCCCCCTGTTGGTAGAAGATGGTGAGGCCGAGATAGCCGAGAGCGATGGGCGCCGCGAACATGGGCAAGATGGAGAGGGTACGAAAGGCGCGGGTGCCTCTCACCCCGCGGTTGAGAGCCAAGGCGAGGACCGTGCCGATGAAAACCGTGAGGAGCACACTCGCGATCACAAAGGTCAGCGTGACGCGAAGGGCGGACCAGAAGCGGTAATCGTTCCACAGCCGGACGAAGTTGCTGATCCCCGTGAAGCGATTACCGCTGAGGCCGGTCGTCTCTACTGACAAGTACAGCGTATGAGCAAGCGGAAAGATCGTGAAGGCGAGCACCCATGCCACTCCCGGCCCGGTGAAGCACCATGCGCGAAGCTGGTGTCTTCGATTCCACCTGCCACCGGGTAGTCTGCCATCCTCCCCCTGGCGATCCTTCGCCGCCCCATTCATGATTGGCAGCCCGTCAGCCACCTGCGTAGCCAATCGCCTCACGGTAGAACTTCAACTGCTTATCCCGCCCGAGCCGGTCGGTGATGTCGTTCCAGTCCGTGGCGATCCGATTCAGAGCCTCCTGCGCGCTCACCTGCCCGGAGAGCGCCTCTGAGAGGTGAATGTCGAGGCTTTCGAGATAGTCCGGGGTACCGGGTATGCGGAGATAGGGCAGCTGCAGGGGGTACTCGAAGTCCTGCTTCTGGTAAGCATTCACGTAATCGATTGCGTCCTGGTGATCGTACCCGGCGTTGACGTAGTCCTCGACCTTGGCCGTGCCGAACGGCGCAAAGAAGTCGTACTTCGTCCCGGGATTGATTCCGGTAAACCCCCAGGTCACGTTCCAGTGATTGATCTCCGGCGTTCCCTGCCAGGCGAGGAAGTACGCGATGAGATCGGGATTCTTGGCCTTCTTGGAAATGACGCCACTCCACGAGGCGCCGTCGACGTTACCCACCAAGTTGACGCCGCTCGGCTTGCTCCACTTCTTTCCCTGAAAGTCCCATACCTCGGTTGCGCCCGGAGTGGGAGACGCGCCCACCTTGCCCTTGACCACCGAGTTGGATTCAGACTCGGCGAGCGGGGTCACGTCTCCAAAGGAGTAGCACATCGCCGCTTGGCCCCCCAAGAACGCGTTCCAAGCCTCACCCAGAGCCCAGGAGAGCTGCGCCGGTGACCCGGCTTTGAAGAGAGCAATCTCGGTCTCCAGGGCCTTCACGAAAGGTGGTGTGTTGATGAGGGGCTTCATGTCGCTCGGGTCGAACCAGAAGACGTTGTTGTAACGCGTGACTTTCCTCGCATTGGTTCCCCCGGCCGGGCTCACCACATACGGCGCGGCGATGGAGAGGAAGTCGAAGAACCCTTGCTCGCCCACCTTGAGGTGAAGCGAGATCCCCTGATGATCCTTGCCGGGGCCGTTCCACTCGACCGTGTTGAAGAAGTTGGCCACGTCCACCAGTTGTTGCCACGTCTTCGGCGGATTGGGGAACGCGTACTTATGCTTGGCCTGGAACTGATCCTGCCACTTCTTGTCGTCGAACAGGTCGCGACGGTAGTAGAGGATCATGCCGTCGTGATCGTTGTTGAAGGTGTACCAGTGGTCTCCGTACCGATCGAGCGCCTTGTAGGCAGGCGAGATTGAGTCGAGATCATTCTTGGGATACGCAGGATCGTTGAGGTACTTATCGATGGGGCTGATCCAATCATGGGCGAGATAATCCCCCATCATGAATTGGCCCCCGACCACCGCATCGTACTGGCCCGCGCCCGAAGCAAAATCGGTTTCGATCTTCGCCTGCATGTCCCCGAACGCGATCTCCACGATCTGGTAGGTGGCTCCCGTCAGCTGCTCGAAATAGGGCCTCCAGAAGTACAGCGGACCGGAAATAGCCCCGTGGGGTCCCGCAGCAAGCGTGGCGATCGTAAAGCTCTGCCCTTTCCAGGCCGGGTTAGGCTTGCCCTTGGGCGAGGCGGCGAAGGCCTTGTCTGCCGTGGACTTCTCAAGTTCATCCATGCTTCCGGCCGCGCGGCCCACCCCGACCGTCCCCACGACCAAATAGCCAACTAAGACGACTTGACGAAATAGTCGCTGGCCCATCGCAATTCCTCCTAGTGAAATCTCATGGGTGCCACCTCGTTCGTACCTGGTCAACCGGTAAACCGGGTAGCGTGGACGGGGGGACGCACCCTCTCGAGTGGGCGCCTGCACCCCGACGAAGCGCCCTCACCCCTCCACCCTTTTCTGGTACGTGAGAAGTTGTAACTCAAAGTGGTTCACCGGGACCTCTGCAACGTGGTCCACGGACGACGGAGGCGCCCCGTCCGGGCCCCGCCGCCAGGAACGGCGCGGCTCCGTTGGGAGTCGCCTTATCCGCCCGATGACCGGGACTCAAGAGCTTGATTTTCCCACTGACCGGCTTCCTCAATCCTCCACGGGAGGCGCGGGCGGTCACCGCCATGTTCTTTGGCCACCTTCCACGGGACCCGGCAGCGGACCTCGCGCCCTTCGCGGGGCCTCGAGTGACGTCTTCGGGGGGCAAGCCCTCACGACCCGACCCACGAATCGCTGCGAGGAACGGGCGCCCGCGGTTGCCTCTGGGTGGACGGGTTCGATTTCTGAGAGATTCCCCGCCGGACAGCGCTAAGCTTAAAGCGCTTTAACGTGCCGCGGGCCAGCGGCACGAGCCGGTGTATCGCGTGCGAGGACAGCGAAAGCCCCTTTCGGGCGTTTAGAGGAGGTTCCCATATGATGCGTAGAACTCTCGCGATTGTGGGAATCGCGTTAGCTCTAGCGGTGGTGCCGCAGGTTGCGACCGGGCAGACCAAGTGGGCCCAGGGAATCCGCATCGTGTTCTTCCCAGGCGGGCCGCAGGGCGGAGTATTTGCAGTGAATGTGTACAACGGCGCTAAACAGGCGGAGTACGACCTGGGCGTGAAAGTCAACTACGTCTGGTCGGATTGGGATCCGCAGAAGATGATCCAGCAGTTCCAGGAGGCGGTCGCCACGAAGCCCGACGGGATCTGCGTCATGGGGCACCCTGGCGACGAGGCCTTCGACGCGCTTATCGAACAAGCCGAGGCGAAAGGCATCATCGTAACCAGCCAGAACACGCAACTTCCCAAGGCTGAAAAGAAATATCAGTCCAAGGGGTTCGGCTATGTGGGCGCCGAGCTCTACGCGGCAGGCCATTCCCTGGGTGCGGAAGCCGTGGCCCGTTTCGGATTGAAGAAGGGTGACCGCGCGATGGTGTGGGGCTTGCTCTCTCAGCCCGCACGCGGTGAGCGCACCAAGGGCGCGATTGACGCGCTGAAAGAGGCGGGACTCACCGTCGACTACCTTGAGATCGACGCGGCAACCAATAAGGACCCGGCAGCTGGAACCCCGACCTTCGCCGGGTACGTGACGTCTCACCCCGACGTGAAACTGGTCGTCACCGATCACGGTGGTCTCACCGCCACGGCTGAAACCTACCTGAAGGCCGCTCACAAGAAGCCGGGTGAAGTCAATATCGCCGGGTTCGATCTTTCGCCTGCGACGATTACGGCGATCAAGGGCGGATGGACCGGCCTCGTCATCGACCAGCAGGAGTGGCTGCAGGGTTACCTGCCAATCCTGCAGATTGCGCTCACAAAAGTGTACGGATTCTCAGGGCTTCACATTGACACTGGCGCCGGATTCGTGGACAAGTCCAACGTAGACTTCGTCGCGCCGTTGGCCCAGAAGAACATCCGCTAGACTACCCCAGCAGGCGTAGCACGTGTACAATCGCCCGGCACGGTCGCCTGAGCCGTGCCGGGCTGGACACAGACATGAACGTGCTCGAGATGCGGGGAATATCCAAGACGTTCGGTGAAGTCGCCGCGCTTCACCACGTGAACTTTCACGTGGGTTCCAATGAAATCGTGGGGCTGCTCGGCGACAACGGCGCGGGCAAGTCGACCCTGGTGAAGATCATCACGGGGTACCACGCGCCAGACTACGGCGGCGAGATCTGGTGGCAGGGCCAGAAGCTCGGGCACCTTTCGGTCGCCCGCGCCCATGATCTCGGCATCGAGGTCGTTTACCAAGAGAGGGCCCTGGCCGACAAGCAGTCCCTCTGGCGCAACATCTTCATGGGGCGCGAGCTCACCCGGGGACTGGGTCTCCTGGACGTGCGACGCATGCGATCGGAGACGCTCAAGCTGATGCACTCCACGATGGGGTTCACCTCCTCCGCGATTACTCCCGAGTCGACGGTGAAGACGTTCTCCGGCGGTGAGCGCCAGGGCGTGGCCATCACGCGCGCCCTGTATTTCAAGGCCGAACTGGTGATCCTCGATGAGCCCACCATGGGATTGTCCCTGTCCGAAACCAAGAAGGCACTCGACTTCGTGGAGGGGATCAAGCGAGCAGGCAAGGCCGCCATCTTCATCGATCACAATATCTTCCACGTGTATCCAGTAGTGGACAGGATCGTCGTCCTGGATCGCGGCACGGTGGCCGGCCAGTTCACGAAGAACGAGCTGACCCTCCAGGAGCTCACCGATCGTCTTTACCTGGTGGCACGGACAGGCAATCTGGAGGCATGACGAGGAACCGATGACTTTCGCAGAAGCCCTTCGTCCCCTCTCCAGGAGCAAGCGGGGAAGTCCGGCCTCCCGCTTTCTCCGGACCTACGCCCTGCAACTCGGTATCGTCGCCGTGGCCTTGGTGGTGTGGGGCCTGTTCCTCCTGGGCTCTCCGCGAACTTTTCTCTCCGGCGACATCTACGTCGCCTTCATGTCGACCACCCCCTTCTTTGCCATCGTCGCCATCCCCCTCACCCTCGTCGTGATCACCGGCGAGATCGACCTGTCGTTCCCGTCGATCATGGCGTTCGGGATGACGGGCTACGATCTGGTCTTCGTCGCGACCGGGAACATCTGGTTAGGGTTCTTCACCTGTCTCGCTTTCGGGCTGCTGGCGGGTCTTCTCAATGGGTACATCGTCGTGCGCATTGGTGTCCCCTCGCTCGTCACCACCATTGGCACACAGTTTCTCCTGCGCGGCGCCGTCATGATCATCACGAACGGGCAAGGCCTGGGGATGACGGAGGTCCAGCCGACCACTTTGCACAGCATTCTCGTGGGCCGAGCATTCGGCTTTGTGCCGACGCAGTTCTTCTGGACAGTCGGCACCGGATTTCTCGTTTGGTTCTTTCTCAACCGGCACCGCTACGGTGCGCACGTCTATCTTACGGGCGACAACATCGAGAGCGCGCGTCTCATGGGCGTGGACGTCGGTGGGACCAAGATCCTCACCTTCGCGGTGGTCGGAGTCGCAGCGGCATTCGCTGGTTTCGTCGTGAGCGCGGAGGTCTTGTTCTTTTGGCCGACCTTGGGTGAAGGCTACATGCTGAACACCCTCGCCTCGGTCTTCCTGGGAGGGACCTCGGTATTCGGAGGCACTGGCACCATCTTCGGCACGTTCGTCGCGTCCTTTATCATCGGTGCCATCAACGCCGGCATCGTAGCCGCTGGACTGACAGGCTTTTGGACAAGCTTCATCTACGGACTCATCATCGTGGCGTCCGTATCTATTCAGACGGTGCTGAGCAGACGTCTGACCTGATCTTGATTAGATGCAGTTCAGTCCTCCCGAGCGACTGATGCCGTGATGCTCCGAACGAAGGCCAGCGGCCCGCGCGCCATGCCGTTGAAGTCGCCCTGCCTCGCGCGACGCGATCTCGCGTTAACGGCGCATCACGCGAAGAGCGCTAACTGATCAAACGGGGCCCTCGACTCCTTTCACCCCCGCTCGCGAGGACGAAACCCAGACGTGCGGGCGTCATCTGCCTCGCTCGTGGCCCTTGCCGCCACGCCATCGTCAGCCCTCCGCCGCAACTGCCCATCACGAAGTGAAATCCGTCTCGATGTAGAGGACCCTCTTGCGCGGATGATGACCAAACCGCGCGCAGTGACATCGCGGGCGATGAAGGCCGCGACGATCGCCGCCTGGCCTCGCCCCCGGTATCAGCAGAGGTGAATACTTCCGCCGAGGTGAGCCCTTCAACTCGCGGCCACCTGTTGTGGCTCCCCTCAGCTTCTTGGGCCTTGGACTTCCAAACACACGAGGGGAGCGTGCAGCCGCTCCCCTTCCGACGACACACTTGCAGTCTCCGTTCAGTGACGGAGCTCAGGCTGCTCTCCGGCACTAGCCGGGGTTCGATGTCCGGGTAGGACTGCTCCATGGCCCCGGGTTTCTCGCGCGGACTCAACTTCCCCTGCACTACTCCGACGTTCCAGGGCCGCACCCACAGCGGATCCGCCGATCGAGCCGACTAATCCCAGGATGGCCGAGAGTCCGGCCAGCGCAGCTCCACCCGACGAGGCCAGCTGAAACGCGTGCTGTGCGGGACTGATCATCCGGGTTAATCCGATCGCGAGTAACATTCCGTACGCTGAAGCGATGGACCAAACCATGATCCCGTTGAAATACGGGTTTCGCTTACCCACGATGGACGCGGTGACATACGCCCCTACGAACAGGGCCACGAGTGGAGTCACGATCTCCCAGATACCCGACAGGACCACGAGCCCCTGGGATCCAGATGACTGGCCGCCAAATCCGAATGCGGCCCCGAAAAGGCCCAGGACAATCGCAATGGCGACGGCCAGGAAAGCCCCCGCCACCGTGGGCCCCCATTGTACCCGCGCAGGATGGCCACTTCTCACTAGCATCTCTGACATTCAGGACACCTCTCTCTCTTGTTTGTGTAACTTCAGCGTCACCATCCCTCGAGTTTTGTCAACAATCACACGGCCGCCAGGCCATCGGCTGGGATACGGGCCGGGCGCTCGCGTGCCAGAATGCCACCACTATTGATTTCCATTCGAGGCGAGCGGAGGAACTGCTCTCTTCGGCGCCGTTCAGCCGTGCACCAGGAGCGCAGCTAGAGGCGACTCCTCACCAGCCGCCATCCAAAGAAGGCGGTCCACGTGAACAAGGTTGCAAGGCCAACGTCAGCTGCATACCACGGGTCCTCAACTCGGAGCAGCATGGCTAGGACTCCGATTGCCAAAGCGGGCGCCATCCGAGCGCGCAACGCCCACTGCATGGCCATGACCACCAAGACCACCGCCGCAATGCCCCATGGCGTGAGACCGAGATAGCGATAGCCAACCTCGCCCACAAGAGACGCCACGACCGGTAAGAGCACTACGGCGCGAAGCCGTGTGTCGGATTGGGCCGGCCCAGAGAATAGCAGGTAGGCTACGACCGCTAGGGGGGGTACGACCAGAAACTCGGTGGATTTACGATGCACGAGGCGGGAGATGGCGTCGAGCAAGAAGAGGATAGCCGGAACTGCTATGAAGGCCGGGCTCTCCGCAGATGGGCCATCGCTCCCTCTCCTCGTCGGTGAGCCTGCAGTCCCCGGATCTGGCTGGCCTTCGTCCTTTTGTTCGCACTTAGGCCAGTCCAGGTCCATCGACGAGCCTCGAATGAGGAGGAGCCCGCGTCCTCTTATCCAGGAAGTCAATTCAAGATACGCATCCCTCGGCTCCTTCGCCAGCGCTCGGGACCATGGGCCTTACATCCGACCGCTCTCTGGGCCACTCGAATTGGTCAATTGGGATAGCAGCTAACCCCATCACTGCTTTTCGCTTGGGGGAGCTGAGCGGTTTCAGCTGCGCCTTTCACGCGGGCTCACGCCTTCTTTCTCTTGGCCTCTCGCAAACACGAACGGCACGTTATCAGCACCCGCTCCTCTACCACCGCACACACGGCGTCGCGCGAATAGAACGTCGGGCTGCTCCCACCCCGGGTGCCGCACTTGTCGAAACGTCGAAACTACCTTCTCAGGTTCAGTCAATTCCAGACCACGCAGCCAACCGTGGGCTTCTGCAAACGATGTTGACGCCCTCCAGCATCATGCCTTGGCGTGACGGTTGAGCAGGTGACCGGGCGGGGTGGATTTCGCCTCCTCGGCTGGCAGTGTGGCCCGCCATTCCGTCAGCCGGGCGAGCGCAAAGGCCGAAAGCGCAATTTCCACGTCGCGCACGGCGAGGTCCCAGAAGTTTCCTGTGGTCGCCAAATTGAGTGAAATGGCGAGCAGCCAGGCGGCCATCACGTACGCGCCCAACCGGGTAAATCGCGTCAGGATGGCGATACCCACCGCCATCTCCACGATGCCCACTCCACGCATGAAGACGTTTGCGCTCATCGGCACGATTCGAAGGACAAGGGGACTTAGATACATCGACCATGCCGTGAGCAGATTGAAAAACTTGTCGAGACCCGCGAGGAACGCCCCGACTCCGAGACCTACGCGGAGGGTTTCCCACACTACGACGAGCTTCTGTTCCGCACTATTCACTTTCGTATCCTCCTGACATTTTAGATGCCGCGCCTCGCACCTCGTTACAGGCTCGCTGTTTTCTAGTCCTCGCCGGGGAAATGGACGTGAAGGATTTCGGCGGACGAGCCGCTTGCACGAGTTCGACATACCCATTGGAGTTCTATGCACCCCGAGCGCTCACTGGCTGGTACGGGCTGCCGCTATGAACTCACGCCTGGGTGGCACTCGGCGGTGAGGGAAACTCGGCTGGTTGCGTCGCTTGACTGTTGGTCGTTAATGTCGGCGATGTCCGTCCCGAATGACTCGTTGATGGGGTGTCACCCGACGCGGGGGAGCTACTCATTGCTCACCAGGCTCTGGCCTTCGTCGATGAGTCCAAACAATCCGGAACACAGGGTTCGGCGGCGGTGGTAGCGTGCAACTCACCAGCGGGGTCGACGCGAGTCTTGTGCCCACTACGCCGAAATCGGCGGTAATCGCGCGGAATCCCTGTGCAAAGCTGAGCCTCTCGCGCTCATATCGAGTGGGCGAGGTCGAAGGAACGCCGTTCCATCGACATCGCCGAGCTCGTGGACCGATTTCCTTGAGGCAATGCGATACCAGTCGACCGCCCAGCGGGAAAAGAACTTGATGGAACAGCCGCCGGACCCGCAACACGGGTCCGGGGTCGGATGGCCAGCTCTGCCCCGTGGTCCGGTGTTGGGGTCGCAGCCATCACCCTAGCAAGGGTTCCTTTTTTCTGGTACGTGGGCGGTCATGAGCCGAATCTACAAATCCCTTCCGCCGAGGGGGACGAAGCTCGGCATCGCCTTCTCCGGCGGGCTCGACACGCGCGCCGCGGTGGCCTGGATGGCCGAGAACGGCATGACCGTCTACGCTTACACGGCCGATTTGGCGCAGCCGGACGAGCGAAATCCGGCCGACATCCCGCCCATCGCGAAGCAGCACGGCGCCGTAGCGGCCCGGCTCATCGACTGCCGCGAGTCGCTGGTGCGGGAAGGCGTGGCGGCCATTCAGTGTGGCGCCTTCCATCTCTCGTCGGGCGGTAAGAAGTATTACAACACCACTCCTTTGGGGCGGGCGGTCACGACCACCGCCATCGTTCGCGCCATGCGCGAGGATGGCGTGCACGTCTTTGGGGACGGATCCACGCACAAGGGTAACGACATCCAGCGTTTTTATCGGTACGGCATTCTCGTGGATCCGGAGCTTCGCATCTATAAGCCTTGGCTCGATCAGGCCTTCGTGAGTGCGTTCGGAGGCCGCAAGGAGATGAGTGAGTACCTGATCCGGCGGGGCCTTCCCTACAAGATGGGGACGGAGAAGGCGTATTCGACCGACTCGAACGTGCTCGGGGCCACGCACGAGGCCAAAGATCTCGAACGACTCGACACCGGCTTCCGCATCGTGGAGCCCATCATGGGTGTTGCCCACTGGAAGCCAGAGTTGTCCATCCCACCCGAGGAGGTCACCGTCATCTTCGAGCAGGGCTTACCGGTCGAGTTGAATGGGCGTCGCCACAGTTCGCTCTACGAACTCTTTCTCGAGGCCAACCGGGTTGGCGGCCGGCATGGGCTCGGGATGAGCGATCAGATTGAGAACCGGGTGATCGACGCGAAGAGCCGCGGTGTCTACGAGGCACCTGGCATGGCGCTCTTGCATCTCGTCTATGAGCGGCTGTTATCGGCCATCCACAACGAGAACACGCTCGACGAGTACTTCACGCTCGGCCGGCGGCTGGGCCGGCTTCTCTACGAAGGAAAGTGGTTCGACCCCGAGTCCATGATGCTACGGGAAGCGCTCACGCGCTGGATCGCCCCCGCCGTCACCGGGTCGGTCACCGTCGAGCTGCGTCGCGGCGATGACTGGTCGTTCCTCGCCACAAAGGCAGAGTACATGAGCTACGCTCCTGAAAAGCTTTCGATGGAGCGTGTACAGGAGCCAGCCTTCACACCCGAGGACCGTATCGGTGCGTTGGAGATGCAGAACCTCAACATCGGCGACAACCGGTCCTTCCTCATCCACCACCTCGATTCCATCCGCAAGCTGGGTGCGGCGCGTGGAGGCATCGGGCTCGCGGCGCTTTTGGGAACAGGCGAGGAAGAGGACTAGCCTGCTGGGGACTCGGGCCATCCGCATCACTGCGGAAGGTGCAGCGCAGGGTCGTTGAGCCAGAGTTCGTAAGGGACCTGCCTGGGAGCACCCCTGCCCTTCCCGGCTTTGTTGAGGAAGGCGCCATCTGCAAGGGTAGCAGGAACCTGAGGCGGGCCGAGCCGGTCCGCTTGTTGGAGCTCATCCACGAGAAGGTCCGGGTCGGTTCGAGCAGGCCGTCGAGGAGGATCTCGATGCAGCGCTGGGGGCCGCGCCGTACGGGCGGGGGGATGCTCGCCACGGGCTATCGCAACGGCTCGAGCCACCGGATGCTGGGCGGGCCCGAGTGGGCTCCTGGAGTCGAGGGCGCCACGGGCATGCCGCGCGTGGGCATCGAGGTGTTGCCCCGCTGTCAGCGCCGGGGCAGCCGGGATCATCAACGAAGCCCTGGTCGCGGGCCCGCCGCGCCGGCGCGAACCAGCGGCGGGCGCTCTGTGACCGCTCCTTCGGGCGGCAGCCCTCTCGAAGAGCGCCTTGTCGCGGGTGGTGGGCCCCGACGCGCGCGACCGGATGGGCTGAGAAGGCTGCGAGACATCACCACAGGTGCTCTTTAGGGAGGGCAGACGACGGCATTCGTCGCGAGCCTAGAGCCGGTTGTAGACGGCGGTTGAATTCCGACGGATTTTGACGGTGTTGGTCGAGAGAGGAGTTGGACGGGCCAGTTCCAGCGTCGATGGCGAGGCGTCAGATGAGAGGGAGCTGTCGGGTCTGGGCATCCTG
>Ga0335078_10000446_pt1 | contig 64189 bp, 61 predicted proteins | sample Lox_Sample_32_FD_206711 | JGI IMG/M metagenome (GOLD analysis project Ga0335078, IMG submission 206711) | Soil microbial communities from Loxahatchee National Wildlife Refuge, Florida, United States - Lox_Sample_3.2 | ecosystem: Environmental > Terrestrial > Soil > Wetlands | place: USA...
CGCGCTCGCAGAGGACCTCGCGCTCGAACTCAGCGAAGACGGCGAGCAGTGCGGCCATGGCGCGGCGCGCAGGCGTGATCAGATCGAGAACCTCGGTGAGCGACACGAAGCCGACGCCGAGATGTTCCAGTTCCTCCACCCCAGCGAAGAAGACCTGTCACCGGGGACCCCGGCCTGTGCGGCGCCAGAGCCAACTTCCTTGATTTGCTTTGTGACCGTCCAGCCGCGGCGTGCGGCGCTGTGGTCGTATTTCCTGGTTTTGGCCGAGAGCTATGCTTTAACCGACGTCAGCGCGCCCAAGTCGGCGGCGAGTTTTTCGGTAGAGAATGCCTCGATGACGTCGTCTTCCTTGATGTCGTTGTAGTTGGCGATGCCGATGCCGCACTCCATGCCGCTCGAGACCTCGCGGGCGTCATCCTTAAAGCGCTTGAGCGAGCCGATCTTGCCCTTGAAGATCTGTACGCCGTCGCGCATGACTCGCACTTCGGCGTCCCGGCGGATGACGCCGTCCTGCACGCGGCAGCCGGCGATGGTGCCCACCTTGGGAATCCTGAAGATGTTCAGGACCTCGGCGCGGCCCAGGTAGTTCTCCTTGAAGGCGGGTTCGAGCAGGCCCAACATGGCCAGGCGAATTTCGTCAGCCAGCTCGTAGATGATGGAGTGCAGCCGGATTTCGACGTTCTCCTGGAGTGCGAGTTCGGCAGCTTTGCGCTCGGGGCGCACGTTGAAGCCGATGATGATGGCGTTCGAGGCCGTGGCCAGCAGCACGTCGCTTTCGGTGATAGAGCCTACGCCCGAGTGCAGCACCTTGACGCGCACTTTTTCGGTGGACATGCGCATGAGCGAGTCGGCCAGCACTTCCACCGAGCCCGTCACGTCGCCCTTGATGATCAACGGCAGATCCTTCACGCCCGATTCTTTGACCTGCTCCGAAAGTGCTTCGAGCGACACGCGCGAGCTCTTGGCCAGTTGCGCGTCGCGCTCCTTCATCTTGCGGTATTGCGCAATGGATTTCGCCTTGTCGCGGTCGGCGACCACGAGGAAGGTGTCGCCGGCATCGGGCAGCGATTCCAGACCGAGCACTTCGACCGGCGTCGAAGGGCCAGCTTCATCGAGCGAGCGTCCGCGATCGTCGAAGATGGCACGCACCTTGCCGAAGGTGTTGCCGACGATGTAGCTCTCGTTGAGGCGCAGCGTACCGTCCTGCACAAGAACAGTGGCCACGGCGCCACGCCCGCGATCCAACTTGGCTTCAAGCACGCTGCCCACAGCCGTGCGGCCGGGCGTGGCCTTGGGCGCCTTGATGTCGCTGACCAGGCAAATCATCTCGAGCAGCAGGTCCAGTTTGATCCGCTTCTTGGCGGAAACCTCGACAAATACCGTGCCCTCCTGACCTGCACCGGCCCAGTCTTCGGGAATGAGGCCGCGGTCGGCGAGCTGTTTCTTCACGCGGTCGGGGTTGGCCTCGGGTTTGTCGATCTTATTCACGGCCACGATGATGGGAACCTCGGCAGCCTTGGCGTGATCGATGGCTTCGAGCGTTTGCGGCATCACGCCGTCGTCGGCGGCCACGACGATGACCACGATGTCGGTAACCTTGGCGCCGCGAGCCCTCATGCGCGTGAACGCTTCGTGGCCCGGCGTATCGAGGAACACAATCTCGCGTCCCGAAGCGGGCGAGCCTTCCTTGGCGAACTTCACCTTGTAGGCGCCGATGTGCTGAGTAATGCCGCCGGCTTCACCTGCGGCTACTTCGGTTTCGCGAATAGCATCGAGCAGCGACGTCTTGCCGTGGTCCACATGGCCCATCACAGTGACGACCGGCGCGCGCGGCACTTCGACCATGTCGGTCTTTGCCGTATCGAGCACTTCTTCGATGGCCTGGTTTTCCAGCTCTTCTTCGTAACTGATGACGGTGGCTGCGGCACCGAACTTGGCGGCCACGTCCTTGATCATTTCGGAGTCCAGCGACTGGTTTACCGTAACGAAGATGTTGCCCATCATCAGGGTGGCGATCAGATCCTTGGCGCGCACGTCGAGCTTCTCGGCCAAATCTTTCACGCTGATGCCCTCAGTCACAGTGATCTCGCGCGTAATCGGCACCGGCTCGGCGCTGTATTGCACGGTGCTGTAACGCGGCGGCGGCACAAAGCCCTTCATCGGGCCTTCTTTGGTCTTGGGGTATTGCTGCTGTCCGCGACTGCGGCCACGCGAAGGAGCACGCTGTGGACGCTGTGTTTCCGGCGGCGGCGCAGCGCCGCCCGGACCGGGACGCGGACCGCCGAAACCGGGGCGTGCTCCAAAGCCGGGACGCGCGCCAAAACCGGGCCGTCCACCTGGCCCCGCCGGCACGCCCGGCGGAAATCCGCCTGCGGAAGCGCGTGTAGGATGCTTGGGCCGCGGACCCCCCGCAAAGGGGCCCGGAGCGCCCTGGCCCCGCCCTGGTCCAGCCGAGGGCCTGCGATCAAAGATCGGCTTGCCACGCTGAATCCCGCCGCCGGTATTCGCCGCAGGGGGCGTGGGAGGAACGACAGATGCTTTATAGACCGGTCGGGGCCCGGTCTGCGGCATCACCATGCGGCGCGCCGGAGCAGTGGGTTGCGCGCGGCCGTGTCCGCGTTGCCCTAGCACATTCGTCGATTCGGCAGCGATGGCGGGAACTGACTCCGGAGTCTCCGCCGCTGGCGCGGGAATCTCAGCAGCAGCGGCAGTGTGCTCCACTGCGACTGCCGCCGACAGCGGCTCAGGAACCTCATGCGGTTTAGCAGGTGTTGGCTTCTCTTCGTGCGCATCCGCCGCCATAGGTGGTTTGATAGCGCCTGCCGGAGGCGGCGCAACCACGACCACGGGCCGCGCATGCGCAACCGCGCCTGCAGGTGGTTTGGCCACAACAGCTCCCGCTGGAGGATGGCTGACAATAGCCGGAGGAACTGCAGGGAGTGCAACAATGGGCGGGGCCGGCCGCGGTTGCGGAACAATCTTACGCGGCTCCGGGCGCGCCGGCGTTGGGGCGGGAGTTGAAGGCGCGGCGGGCGCAGTGCGAACTGCGGGCTTAACCGCCGGCGCGGGCGGCGCGGCAGGCTTCAACCCTACGGACGAAGACCTGTCCGTGGGAGATCCAGGCTTGGCCGGCACACGCAGGTGACGCGCTTCTTCTTCCTCTTCCTTCTTCTTGGCCAGAATGGCCTTCATCACATCGCCGGGCTTGGAGATGTGCGACAGATCGATCTTGGGGGCGATGGTTGGCGCGCTGTGGCGGGCAGAGGCGGCTGCGGCATGCGATCCTAGCCGCGTCGCCTCGGCAAAATGCGCACGAACCTTGTCCACCTCGTCGTCTTCGAGGGAGCTGGAGTGCGTTTTGCCCGCAGCCACACCAAGTTCCGGAAGAATGTCGAGAATCGCGCGAGACTTGATTTCCAGCTCTTTCGCGAGATCGTTGATACGAACCTTACTCATCCGCCTCTTTTCAATTCTGTGCCGCCAAACCGCTTCTTAAGTTGTCCGCCGCGGCGGACTACCTCATGGCCCTGGCTGCTGTTAACCCTTGCGTGACTGTTTCCTATCGCTTGCATGTTGCCGTTACATTCTGCCGCTGGTCGATGCGGTTCAATGAACCTTTCAGCGCGTCGATTTTTCCTCGTCTGTTCCCGATTCGCTGTCTTCCCGTTCCTGCTCTTCGGATTCGTTCTCTCTGGAAGTGGGTGCATTCTCCACCGCCAGCTCGGCCTCAGTGCGGCTCTGCTGCTCGGCCATTTCCTCGGCCAATGCTTGGGTGGATTCGCCAGCAGCGGCAAGGTCGTCGGTTTCGGCCCGGGCCGCGCGCACGCTCTCCATTTCCTCAATGGCCTGAGCAGCGTTCTCAGCAGCCGCCACCGAGGTATCCGCGGCTGCCTCCGGCGTTTGCGCTTCAAGTGCGCCTTGCCCTTCCTGCGCGCTGCTCTCGGCCGGCGCTTCCACGCCTTCCGCTGCTTCTGCTTCCTCAAACTGGCCAAAGTAGTGCCGCACAGCCACGGAAATCTTCTCGAGCGTTTTTTCGCCGATGCCCGGAATCTCCTCGAGTTGCTCCGGCGTCATGTCGGCCAGTGCCTCTACGGTCGTGATGCCCGCGGTCACCAGCTTTTGGATGATGCCTTCGCCCAGTTCCGTCACCTGCTCGATCGGCGTCGTAGGCGCGCCGGCCAGAGCCTGCATCTGCTGCTCTACCTCCTGACGTTTCTCCTCTTCGCTCTTGATGTCAATCTTCCAGCCAAGGAGCTTGGCCGCGAGACGCACGTTCTGGCCCTTTTTGCCGATAGCCAGCGACAATTGCGTATCGTCCACGATCACCTCGAGCTGCTTCTCGCCGAGGTCCGTGATGGAGACGCGGCTCACTTTGGCGGGCTGGAGAGCCTTCTCAGCAAAGGTAGTGATCTCGTCGGAGAATTCGATGATGTCGATTTTCTCGCCACGCAGTTCACGAATGATGGACTGTACGCGCATGCCCTTCATGCCCACGCAAGCGCCAACCGGGTCCACGTCCTTATCGCGAGACTGTACGGCAATTTTCGTGCGCTCGCCGGCCTCGCGTGCAATGGCTTTGATGACAACTGTGTTGTCGTATATCTCCGGCACTTCGGATTGGAATAGGTTCTGCACCAGCTCCGGCGCGGCGCGGCTCACGATTACCTGCGGACCCTTGGCGGCGCGGTCCACTTTGAGCAGCACCACGCGCACCCGCTCGCCCACGCTGAACTGTTCGAGGCGCGACTGCTCGCGCTTGGGGCATCGGGCTTCGGCCTTGCCCAGATCGAAGATTACGTCCTGGCCTTCGACGCGCTTAATGGTCGCGTTCAGTACTTCCTTCTCGCGGTGCGCATACTCCTGGAAGACCGTATCGCGTTCAGCCTCGCGCACCTTCTGAAAGATGATCTGCTTGGCGAGCTGCGCGGCAATGCGGCCCAGCGGGCTGGTGTCGCGATAGATGCGAATCTCGCTGCCCACCTCCACACCGGGGGCCATCTCGTTGGCCTCCTGCAGTGTGATCTGGTTCACCGGGTCCTCAATTTGATCCTCGCCGGTGACCACCGTCTTGTAGATGTAGGCCGTAATCTCGCCGGTTTCCTTGTTCAGTTCCCCGCGCATGTTTTCCTGGGTCTTGTAGTACTTGCGCGTGGCCAAAGCAATGGCTTCTTCCACCGCCCCCACAACAATGGCGGGGTCGATGCCTTTCTCCTGGCTCAGGAGCTCGATAGTTTGATACAACGCGCTGGTGGGCATACTTTTCTCTCACTTTGCCGGAAGCGGGAATGCGTTGCATCCTGCTCCGCGAACGTCATCATTGAGGGACTAGGGACGTAGCGACTAGAGACTAGAAGAGCCGAACAACCTCGTGAATCCGAATTTGCGCGTCCCGATTCCAGTGCATTTGTTGATTACCTTGCTAGTCCCTAGTCCCTGCGTCCCTGCCTTTCAAATCTCCGGTATCAGATTCGCCCTCTCAATGTTGCTGAGTGCGATCTCTACCGTCTCCAAACCGGTCTTGCGGCTTTTGCTGTTTTGCTTCATCGCTGCCAGATCGAGCGTTATTTTTTTTGTTTTGGACGCGGTTCCTTCGCCCGTCACCAACCTACCCTGCCAGTGCCGGTTGTTGCGCACCGGTTCGAAGGTCCGCACTTTCGCCAGACATCCAACGAACCGCTCGAAGTCCTCCGGATGCGAGAGCTTCCGGTCCAAGCCGGGAGAACTGGCTTCCAGCGTGTACCCTTCGCCGGGAACCAGGTCCTCCACATCGAGCAAAACTCCAAAATCGCGGCTGAACTCCGCGCAATCCTCGTGTGTCACGCCGGAGAACTGCTCCACGGCAAGCGAGCCCTCCACGAGCTTTTCTGGCAGGTCCTTCGGACGATCCTCGTTTCGGGCTGCAGCCAAGCTGGCCTTGAGCTTGGCCCGGCCCTCGGCATTCTTCTCGAGCGTCACCCTTAGGATGCGATCCCGGGGCGGCCCGGTAAACTCGATGTCAACCACCTCGAGCCCGTGTGAGGCAGCCACCCGTTCCGCCGTCCTCCGGATTTCGTCCAGACTGACCGCCATCGGCCCCTTACCCTGCCGGACCACCGCCGCGCCCGTGCAATCCGTACTGCACGAGCCACCCATAGGTGGCCTATTTTCATGTTGTTAAGAGCCGTCTAGCGCCGTGTGCTCGGCCCGGCACTTCGCCCAAATAAAAAGTGGGCCTTAAGCCCACTCATCTCTCCGCCAGCCGGTGCGCACACGGAATAACTGGCGGACAAACGCGTCTGCAGACTTAGGATACTGCGAAATGCGGGGGAAAACAAGCGGAGTTAGCAGAGTTTGCAGGGCTGGCGGGTTAGCTCGGCCCCGACAGCGCGAATTGCATTGTTCGTGCTGCGCCGGCGGTCAGATTCACCGCTATGCCGCGAATCGTAAAATCTGTGATACTTGCGGCCAATGAGTCGAAAAATCGATCTATGCACACTGGTGTTTGCCGCCGGAGTGGCATTTTTCGTCGTCGCTCCCGCGTGGCCTGACGATTCCGCCGCATCCATCGCCCCCGGCGGGCTTGTCGCGCGCCGTGAAAGGCGCATCGTGATGGCCAAAAAAGTGCTGCGCATCAGCCCGGAAAAGGTCGTGGTCGATTACGACTTCCGCAACGACACGGACCAGGATGTGACGACGGAAGTGGCGTTTCCCATTCCGCCGTATGGCTATGCCCGAACGGGTCAACGGTCTCTGACGAATCATTCTCCGGCTTTGAACTATTTATCGATGGAAAACCCGTGACTTATCGAACCGAGGCCAAAGCGACGCGTAATGGGAAAGACGTGACCGCAATCCTCGCCGCAGACCGGATCCATATTGCCCGCTTCGGCCAATACGTGGCGCCAGCCGCTGCGACGACGAGCAAAGTTACATCTCTTATGTCTCGACAGCCTCGCCCAGGGTTACATTCTCAAATGGCTTGACGCGAATGGCCAGGTGCCGCGCGCAGATCGGTCCCGATTGTGGGTCCTAAGATAACAAGAACCAAGCCTCAATGGCAGGTTTTTCTTGCGGGGTCTACGACGGAAACAGCGTTCCGCTGCCGGATGAAATGGCCGTCAACCGGTTGCGGCGGCGCACTGGCTGGGATACTGGAGAGGCCAGTAGGTTGGCGATCTCGCGCAATTCGGAGCGGGCGTGGCCAATGGCTGCGCTAACAGCGTCGAGCCGTTGATTGGGATCAGCGGGAAGCGCCATGCTGGCCTCAGTAGTGCGGTGCTTGACGGGGCGGCGCTGCTCCTGCTCGATCACCGCGCGCGCACCCGACAGAGTGTAGCCTTCCGCGTGGACCAGCCGCTTGATCTCTAACGCCATCTCCACGTCGCGGCGGCGATAGAGCCGCTGCCCGGTGCCGCTCTTGTTGGGCTTCAACTGCGGAAACTGCGACTCCCAAAAGCGCAAAACGTACGACTCCACGCCGCACAGACGCGCCACATCTCCGATTTTGAAATAAAGCCGGTCTGGGATGGATGGTGGTTCGTAAGCGCGCTTCCGGTTCAGTTGCGTTGCCATACGATTCGGCGAGGCGACCTTCTCGACCTGGGGAATCCCTCGCATCATTACGCAGTATAGGACAGGTTTTTCGCGCTTTCGGTAGCGAAAATGAGGCCTGAACCATACTTTGCATAGGAAAACCGGGGACAAATTCGACCCTTGCCTCAACTTGCCCGCGGCCATGATGTCCGCGCGTACTTCTTAGTTCCCCGCCGCCGTTTCCAGCCGCCGCGCACAAAGCACGATCGCCTTCTGGAACTTGCCTAGCTCCGCAACGCCGCTAACTCCGCTGGTTCTTACCCGTCTAGTGCTTCTTCAGCACCGCCGTGCCCCTTTCGTCGGACAGAATGGCGGACTCAAATTTACGGAAATCCGCCGCCCTGTCTGCGGGAATCTCCACCTGCCGCACCGTGTACGTCATTTCGTAATGGAGCACATTGCCTTTGGCCGTCACCGACGCGTGGTAGCTCGCGAAATCCATGTCCACATCCACGGGATCGGGCGTCTCGTCGACCACGTACCCCGCCGGCAAAGTGATGTCGTAGCTCGATTGCCAGCGGCCCGGATGTCCGATTTCGATTGGGTATTTGCGTGTCTTGCCCTCCATCACATCCGGCACGCCGCGCACGTTCGAGCCCACCACGCGAGACCGCAACAACAGCAATGGACCGGCAGAGTGAGCGTATCCGGCCACGCTCACATGCAGATCGAGTCCCATGGGTCGGTCCAGATCGCCGCTATCGTGAAATTCATATCCCTTGAAGTCGAGACCGGGAAGCTCGGAGCTCAGGCCCCCTTCCAGTGAGTTGCGAACCTCTTTGGCTTCCTTCTCCTTGACGATGCCGCGCTCGCGCGCCGCATCCACTCCAATGAACTCGTCGGAAACATCGCCGGAAAGAGCGCCGTCGGCAGAAAGCGTAAACGAGCCTTTGCGCGTCAGGCCGCCGGACTCCGGAGGAAGCACAGGGATGTGCAGCACCTGGCTATCGGCTCCGTCGGCAATGTTGCCGTAGGCGCCTTGCAACTCGCCACGGATCAACCCCACGGGCGTCACCTCATCGGTCGGATCGAAAATCAGGAGTGTCTTGCAGTTCGCCGTCTTCGCGCGCGCCATGAGGCGAGGATCGTTTTCTCCATTCGGCAACTCAATCGCGGTAATCATGTGATCGCCAGTGAGCGATGGAGCATCGGGATTGATTACGCCTCTCTCCATATCGACGTGCAAGTAATAGGCGCGGATGCCGATAGCCTGGAGCATGGAAATCAGCAGCGTTGTCTTGTCTTTGCAGTCTCCATAGCGATTGCGGTAGATATCCGAGGCGTAGTGCGCCTGCCAGCCGCCAATACCCTTCATGACGATGAAATAGCGAATGTTCTTCTGGATGTAGGAAGTGATGCGGCTTAGCTTGGTGTAAAGGTCGAGCGCTCCGGCGGTCAGTTCCTGAGCCTTGGCGGCGATCTCCGGCGTTGGATCAGGCCGGTGCGCTTCGAGCTGATCCTGCCAGAGGCCGATGGCCCGCCACTGATTCTCGGCTCCCTTGACGGCTGCATCGCCCCACATCACCGACATCCGCGCCGCCAGCGCCTCCCACGGCGGCGTGGCGTGCAGGTTCTCGAGATCGAGCCCCGCCATGTCTTTGATCTCCCAGCGGAGATGGTTGTCCGCCGTCTCAACAGGCTTGACCGGGGTGTAACGGCTCCACGACTCGGAGTAATGGCCGGCGGGAGGCAGCACCAGCTCCAGAGCCTCGTCCACAATGGGGATCGGGGCCTGAATCTCCCAATCCTCCGAGTTCATGTAAGGGCGCAGATGCACCTCGGTTTCGCAGGTAACTACGGCGCCTGGATCGCTGGACGGCGGGTTCACGGTGCGGAAACGATCGGTGCTTTGCATATCCGCGCCGCCATACGCTCCCTCGTCTTTGAAGTCCGTGTCCAGGGCCTGAAACTGCCTGCCGTCGGCCGCGATGGTCCAGGAATGGAAGTAATCGAGCTTTCGATCCGTGTCGTACTCGACATCGCAAGCATGAGTATATTTGCGGCCCTGCGGCTTGAGAATGCGCATTGCGAAGCGCTCCCGCTCTATCGCGTGATTCTCGTCATCGACTGTGATCAGGTACTCTTCGAAAAGCACGACGGCCGAGGCATCGCCGATGCCGGCTGGAGTTGGAGTCTTCGCAGCATCGAGGGCCCATTGCGGCGCGGGTTGCTGTTTCTCTTTCGCCACGGCCGAGGGGACAAGGAGGATGGCACAGCCACATACGACAGCGGCAGAACAGCCCACGCGCAAAAGAGACGCGCGCATCAGTTCCCCTTCCCCGCGGGCGCCGCTTGTCCCGCGGGCGCCGATGTTGCCGGCGCCGCCGCCGGAGCGATCCTCAATACAAGCTGCGCCCGTTCGGCCGCGTCTACCTTCTGGTAGAAGCCGCGCAAATCCTGATACTCTTCCGGCTTGGCGAGCGTGAATCCTCTCGCCAACGTGTTGGCAATTTCGATCTGGCTCGAGTCTGGCTTGCCCGGGTCGGAGGCGGCCTTGCTCTTGAGGATGAACACGGCATGGCCCTGCCACGATACCGAAGCATCCTGTGGCGCGCCCTCGACGGTCAATTCCGCGGGCAGGTGATAGGTCACATCGTCGGTGACGCGGTCGGCATAGTGCATGTCCACCGGCTCCAGCCGCTTCTCCTCGTTGACAAACGGACGTTGTCCGCGCGTCTCAAAGAAAAGGCCCGGAAGCATCACGCGCTTTGCCGTCGCGGTGCCCAGCGTTCCTGTCACTTTCACAATCGCCATCAGATTCTGATCCGGTTGGTCGACAGCAAGAAAGTGATCGACATGCGCCTCGATGCCCTCGGGCACAAGGCCCTCCAGCTCGTGGTCGAACTGTTTCTTCAGTTCGCTGTCGTCGTTCCGTAGCGCGGCCTGCCGCCAACGCAGCGCCGCCTGGCCAGCCATGATGATCTTGATCTGCCCCGCGACTCCGCCGTGTGCGTCAAGCGTCAAGTCGGCCGTGCGATTTACGGAATTGTCTTTGTAGAATTGCTCGGGAGTGGTCGACACGCCGACTCCCTGGCTACTCTGGCCCAGGCCCGTGGCGTCCGAGTGGCGCCAGTTCACCGTCCCGAAGGGGCACATCTTTTCGCCGGGATCGAGAAGGGTTTCCTTGCCGCCCGCGTTGAGCACCACTAGCGTTGTGTCCAATTGGTCCAGACGCTGGTAGGAGGGATCGAAGACTGCCCGATCGCGGTCCACAACCTTGACCGCATATGCGGTGAGTCCCGCGGCGCGCAGCATGGCCAGGTAAAGCATGGCGATGTCCTCGCTCGATCCGCTCTTTTGCGCCCAGGTATCTTCGGCGTGCTTGGCCTGCTTGATCTTGAGCTGCTTGAGCTCCGACTCGCTTTTCTTGCGCGAGTAATCGGTGTTGTCCAGGGCCTGCACAGCGGCGTATAGCTTCTTCGCCTTGTCGAGATCGCTGTCGCCGGGCGCAACCAGTCCGGCCACTGCTTCCTTGATGGCTCTTGACGGCTCGGCGAACTTGTCCACGTCCTTTGACCAGAGTTTGCTTTCGCTTAACCAATACTCGTTCGCGCTGCTGGCGTAGGTATAGAAAAAATTCACCTTGTAAAGCACGCTCTGAATGGGGGGCATCCACTCCTCGTCAGGGGTAGGCGGAACGTCGGTCACGTCTACGCTGTACGAACCGTTCATGCTGGACTTGACGGATACCCCTGTGGGCAAGTGATACCACCAGGTCAGGCTGTGGACCTCGCGCCCGCGCTCATCCATCAGGCGAAGACTGGTGTCTGTGCCGGGAGTGCCAGTGGGCATGAATTCCTTGAACGGCGTGAATGAGTAATGCGCCGTGTGTACGAAGTACGGCTGCTGGATCTCCCAGCGTGGTGAAGTGAACTCGTCGTCGTCGTAACGGTACTCGTAGCGATACTCGAGAATGCTCCCCACCTCCACGCTGGGCAGCGTGAACACCTTCCGCCCGAACTCTTTCTCGCCGGTCTTGGCGCCGATCTTCTCAATGAGCAGATCTTCCGGTTTTCCTGTGAGCGGGACGATGGTCCCGTCCGGATGAATCGTGCGCCCCTTGATGTCTGTGACCTTCCAGTTGCTTCTCATGTAAGGGAGTTGGACCGTGGCCAGCTCCTTGCCCTTCTCGGTGAGCACCTTGATCCGGTAGTAATAGCTTTGGTAATGCATGGGATCGTTGGCGATCTCCTCGATGTCGAGGTACACGGCATCGGCCCCGGGCGCTTTGGGGTCGGAGGTCATCTTCAGCTCTTCGTCGGTAGGCTGCTGGAACTGCTGGGCGCAAGCCGCCGCGGGCGCTGCCGCGGCAAGCAACAGAACTGCACTGTGCAGGAAGAACGATTTCCGCATGAGATTTAGTCCTGATCCTAGAGTGTAACCATTCTACGCCGGGGCGGGGTGGCTGGAGGGCTGAATTACCCCGCTCGTCGTAGGCCTGGGCACCGCGCACTCAGTATGCGCACGACTCCAACAGTGAGCCGACCAGCGCCAACGGCAGACCCATCACGTTGAAGTAGCAGCCGTCGATGCGGGGAATCCAGCGAGCGGCTCGGCCCTGGATGGCGTAGGCGCCCGCTTTGTCCATGGGCTCGCCGGTGGCGATGTAGTCGGCGATCTCCGCCTCGGAGAGTGTGAGGAAGCGAACCGCGGTGGCTTCGGCGGCAACTTCAACGCCCTTCGTGGTGACCAGGGCCACTCCGGTGACGACGCGATGCGTGCGGCCCGAGAGCAGGCGCAGAATGCGCGCAGCATCCGCCACATCTTCAGGTTTGCCTAGAATCGCGTTATCGAGTGTCACGGTGGTGTCGGCGCCCAACACAGCCAAAAGGGACTGGCCGTCAATCTCCGCAAGTGCGCCAACCTTTCCAAAATTCGTGCCACTGGTAAGCTCCCGATAAACCGCCTCGGCCTTTTCGCGCGCCAGCCGCGTCACGTAGACAATCGGATCCTCGCCCTGCAGCGGATCTTCGGGAATATGCGCGGGATGCACCTCAAACCGGTAGCCGGCCTGCAGAAGCAGATCGCGACGGCGCGGTGAGGCAGAGGCGAGGACCAGCATGTAGGAATTATGGCAGGCGGGGCGGATGCTCCTTGCGCATTTAAACTAAGAAAGGGCTGACGCAAGGATGATTGCGCACCCGGACAAGGTTTCAATGCACATTCACTTCGATACTCCGACCGTACTTTGGACGCTGACATTTGCGGCGCTTCTGGTGTTGCTGGTGGTGTTGCTCGGACGCGACCGCATGCGCCGTTTTCCCTGGTTCACAACTTCGATAACGGTGATAATCCTGCGATGGCTGGCCGAGAGAATGCTTTTGCACCGTCTGGATCGGATGCTTGCGAATTGGATTTTCCTGGTGCTGGCCGATGTGGCTGCCATAGTGGCTCTGCTCGTCGTAGTCGAGATCGCGCGGCGGGCCTTTGCGGGTGCAGGACGAACAAGGTGGATTACGGGAACGTTGGTCTTGCTCGCGGTCGGTGGAGCAGTGCTGGCCCTGTGGGGCCCGTGGCCCTCTTCCAAAACGCTTTTTGCAGACTCGCAGCTCGTATTCCTGCGGTTCATGGACCTCTTCGCGCAAAAGGCAGGCCTGCTTGCCGACGTTCTGACCGTGCAGCTCGGCTTGCTTGTCGTGCTCTTCGGCCGGTACTTCAAGGCGGGCTGGCACAGCCATACGCAACAGCTCGCGATCGGCCTCGCCATGGCGTCGATTGCGCAGTTGACAATACGCGGCACCTTGCAAAATGTCGCCATGCACACCACCATCCACAGTCAAGACGACTACAGGCGGGTGATGAACCTGATGAACTCGTTGAATATCGCCAACAGCATTATTTTTCTGGTCGTGTTGCTCTGGTGGATTGTCTGCTATTGGATCGACGAGCCGGGCACGAAAAGCATGGATCAGGGATCAGAGAACAGTGAACAGACCGCGGATTCCGCGAACTGAATTCGGCTTGCTGATCCCTGACACCTGAAACCTGTCTGCTAAATGCGGCAGTTCGCCAGCCCGCGCTTCTCAAGATAGCGTTGGTGGTACTCCTCGGCGCGCCAGAAGGTCTCAGCGGGAACCACTTGCGTGACGATGCGCTTCGGCGCATAGCGGCTTTGGGCCGTAAGCTGCTCGATTTTGGCGCGTGCTTGCGCCTCCTGCTCGGGCGAATGAAAGAAGACGACGGAGCGGTACTGCTTGCCCCAGTCCGGCCCCTGCCGGTTGAGCGTAGTAGGGTCGTGAAGCTGAAAGAACGCATCGAGTAGCTGCTCGTACGTCACCTTCTCCGGATCGAAGTCGAGCTCGACCGCTTCGGCGTGACCGGTATTGTCGGTGCACACATCCTTGTAAGTGGGATTTTCAAGCATCCCACCTTCATAGCCCACCGCCGTCGCCGTCACGCCGGGAATGGCCGCAAACGCGGCCTCCACGCCCCAAAAACACCCCGCGCCAAATGTGGCCTTCTCTGTGCCCATAGCTGTTCAGATGCGTCGCGAAGAATAACGGATCCGTGATTCCTGCCGTTCTCTATGTGGAAATAAAGGCATTTCTTTCGCGGCGCGTATGATAGTCTCCTTGATCATCATCACGGACAGAAAGCGCAGGCCTTCTAGGCTCAGGTCTGAGGACGTATCGGTCTCCCATTTGGGCACACCATCGCGTTTCTTCGAAGCAGCCAATACCGTCAAGCAAGAAACTGGGAGCTAAGGGCCGATAGCCGTTCTTCAGCTCAGCGGCGCCAGATGCTTGGTGTTCTGGTAGGTGTAGACGATGCGGTGCGCAACAGTGATGGTGGAAAGCACGGCCAGCACCCACAGCACAGGAGCCATCACGCCCCAGTGATTGAAGAGCGCGCCCAGCAGGATGAGAACGATGCGCTCGGGCCGTTCCATGAAGCCGACCTTGCACTGGCCGATGAGCGCCTCGGCCCGCGCGCGCGTGTAGCTGACCATGAGCGACGTAACCATGACAAACGCGACCAGCACCACGTAGCGGAAACGGTTGATGCGGCCGTAGTAGACCAGCAAGCCGAAGAACAGCACCACGTCGGAGTAGCGGTCGATGACGGAATCGAAAAACGAGCCGAAGACTGTGACCATGTTCGTGCGGCGCGCCACGCGGCCGTCGACCATGTCGAAGATGCCGGCGCTGAAGATCACTAGGCCTGCGAAGAAGAACAGGCGATCGGCGTTGGCGGCGTTGGCGTGGCCGAACAGGAATGCGGCGGCGATGTTTATGACCAGACCGATGAAGGTGAGCGCGTTGGGTGAGATGCGGGTGAGCGCCAGCCCATGCACGATGCGGTCGAGCAGCCATCCGCAGGAACGGCCGAATGCACTTGTCCAGGTCATCTTGAGCTTCCCGCTCCTAGCTTCTAGCCCCCTAGCCTGTTCTTGCTAGAAGCAACATTGCAGCCTTCTTGCAAAAGAGCTAGAAGCTAAAGGCCGGAAGCTAGCAGCTGCTCTTCGTGCTACTGCGTTGCACCGGCTGCGGCTTCACCCTCTTCCTCGCCGGCTTCGTCGTGGATCGTGGTTAATTTGAGGATCTCCAACTGGCGCTTGCCGTTGGGCGTCACAATCGTAGCCACGTCGCCCACGCGCCTGCCCACGATCCCGCGACCGATGGGCGAGGTAGTGGAGATCAGTCCCTTAGCCACGTCGGCTTCCTCGCTGGTCACAAGGCGGTACTCGATCTCTTCGTCTTTGGTTGCATCGTAGACCACAACTGTGGACCCGAATCCGGCCTTGTCTTTAGGAATGTTCGCGAGATTCACCAGTGAAAGCTCGGCCATACGCTTCTTGAGCTGGCCAAGGCGGGCATTCACGAACTCCTGCCGCTGCTTGGCCATGTGATACTCGGCATTCTCCGAGAGGTCGCCCAGTGCCCGGGCCTTCTTGATCTCAGCCGGCAGCTCGTGGGCCAACTCGTACTCCAGCTGCTTGATCTCATCCTGGAGTTTCTTTTTGATGTGTTCGGGCATCCGTGATCCGGTCGCGGCGAGGGAACTGCTCCAGCCGCAGAAGATAAACGTACCTGACACTTCATTATAGGGCAGGGGTCAGGGGCGGGTTTCAGGGGGTCATAGAGCAGTTCAACGCCATCCCGGCTGGCAGCGGCGCGTGGACACAAAGAGAAAATTGTCCGCAGGCTGAAGTGATCAGCCGTCTTCATTCTCTGACCTGTGCCCCCTGCCTCCTGTCACCTGTCTTTCGTCCAGGAACGACTGCAAAATCAGCGTCGCCGCCACCTGGTCGACAACCTTGAGGTGCTTCTGCCGCGAGTGGCCGGCTTGGTAGAGAATCCGGTGGGCCTCGTCGCTGGTCAGGCGCTCGTCCCACAGGTGAATGGGCAGAGCTGTCAGTTCACCAAGTTCTGCCGCAAAAGCCTGTGTCCGCGCCGTTTGCGGGTTCGCTTCGCCGGAGAGACGCAACGGGTTGCCCACCACGATCCCCTCAACGCCGAAGCGCCGGCAAAGCCGCGCCAGCGAACGCAAGTCTTCGCGCCGGTTGCTGCGCCGCTCAAGTGTCAGCACCGGCTGCGCCGTCAGCCCTAACTCATCAGAGACGGCAACGCCGATCCGGCGGCTGCCGATATCAAGACCAAGATAGCGGGGAAAGCCGTCGGATTGCGCCATGCATTCCTCAAATTCAGCTTGCGGACTCACTATTCAGGTTATGGCCTCAGGTCAGTTGCTGCGCAGCCGGTTCTCGCCCGCTACAATCGAAAGATAGAACATCCCTGGTGGTTTCTTCTACGTCAACTACCGGAAGGGTCCATAGCGGCAGAATGGCGCGGCGCAGACGGAAAAGCGGCAGAAAAGGGAGTTCCCGCTTTGGCAGATTCTTGCTGGGGTTGTGTCTGATCGCCATGCTTGCCGGGAGCGCCGCGGCCTGGCTGGTGCTTACTCCGTATGGGCCAGAAACGGAAACCATCGTGATTGTAGCCCCGGGCTCGTCCGTTGTAGCCATCGGCCGCAAACTCGAGGTGGCGGGCGTCGTGCGCAGCCGCTATTGCTTCGACCTGGTGCGCTGGTTTTGGCACGGGAAGCCGCAGGCGGGGGTCTATCTGTTCGACCACCCCGTGCCGGTTACTGAAGTTTATGCGCGGATTGCGCGTGGCGACGTGGTGACGAAATCGCTGACAGTGCCGGAGGGCGTTAACATCTTCGATATTGCCGCGCGCGTAGAGCAGGCCGGGTTAGGTTCGCGCCAGGATTTTATGGCTGCCACGGTCAACCAGACGGGGCTAATTGCCGATATGGATCCTAAGGCCGCGAGCCTCGAAGGCTACCTGTTTCCGGACACCTACCGGTTTCCGCCCTCCGTAACCGCGGCACAAATGGTGGGCGCCATGGTGCGCCGGTTTCGCGCGGTGGCCGGCCAGCTAGGATTGAAGGAGAACGTGCGTCAGGTGGTTACGATGGCATCGCTGGTGGAGCGCGAAACGGCCGTGGACGCAGAGCGGCCGCTGGTGGCCAGCGTTTTTGAGAACCGGCTTGCAAAAAAAATGCCCTTGCGGACCGACCCTTCCGTGATTTACGGGCTGGAACTCATAGGCAAGTGGCGCGGCACGATCTACGCAAGCGACTTGACCCGCGATACGCCTTATAACACGTATCTGCACGCTGGCCTGCCGCCGGGGCCCGTCGCGAACCCTGGCATTTCCTCGCTGCGCGCGGCCATGGATCCGCCAAAAACCAACTATCTCTATTTTGTGGCCGCCGGAACCAACGCCCAAGGGCACTCGCTCTTCGCGGCGACGCTCGACGAACACAATCGTAACGTGGCCGAGTACCGTCATGCGCAGAAGAAGGCGGGTGAACGGTGAAGATCGTGCATCGTTCCGGCATCGCTGCGGCTCTCGTTCTCCCGGTCCTGCTTGCTGGCTGTTCGCTCTTCCCCACCAAGCGGCATCTGCCTGTGCCCAAGACGCCAGCAGTGGTGCAAACGACCACGCCGGACGAATTGGTAAAGCTCGTCGATCAGCGCTGGGACGCACTAACCAATCTGACTGCCACCGTCGAAATCGCGGCACACGATGCAACAAAGGATTATCCATCCTGCCGAGGATTTATTGTGATGCGTAGGCCCAACATGTTGCGTGTCGCGGGAACATATTTCGGCGTCAAGCTCTTCGACATGGCCAGCGATGGTAGTCACTTCACGCTCGTGATTCCCTCCAAGAGTCTGGCCATCGAGGGATCAAATGCAGTCACGGAAAAGTCAGCAAACCAATGGGAAAATCTGCGCCCCGGTTTCTTCCTTGACGCGATTGCCGTTCGCGGCTTGGATCCAGAGGACGAATACATGGTGGCCTCCGATTCCGAGACGGTGGAAGACGCCGCCAACAAGCACTTGTATGTCGAGCCGGAGTATGTCCTGAGCGTGATGCGCCGGAAGAACAATCACGAGAATCTGCCTGTGAGGACCGTGACGTTCCATCGCGACGACATGATGCCCTATGACCAATACATCTACGACAAAGACGGAACCCTGGATACACAGATCTTCTACAGCAACTACGTCACGTTTAGCGCGGGCAAGTATCCCTCGAAAATTGTCATTCGGCTCCCGCAAGAAAAACTCGAGTTCGACCTTGCGGTGGATAGAGTGGAAGAAAACGTAAATCCAATTCCGCCCGACAGCCAGTTTCAGGTGAAGATTCCCGAGGGAACCACCATCCGTCAGCTCAAGTAGCGCGACCTTCGAGAGGTTGTCCCTCAATTCCTCGAACATCATCTTGCGCCGCGTTCCTGGAGCAGCCTGTCCACGTGAAATGGCTCTTCAGCTTTCGCCGCTTCGCCGCCGTATTCGGCGCGCTGACTACTTACCTTCAGCCTTCTTCAGCAGTTCCACAACCTCCGCGTTGGGATTGCCGCGCTTCTCGGCCAAATCGAGCGCCGTGGCGCCATCCGTGTCGACGACTCTGGGATTCGCACCCCGATCGAGCAGCAGCTTCACCGTCGGCGCTGCGCCGAGCCCACCGTCCCATGCCGCGCGTATCAGCGCCGTCTGGCCGCGATCGTCTTTGGCTTCGATATTTGCGCCCCGGTCGAGCAGCAGGCGTATCACATCGGTTTTGCCCGCAGAGGCCGCATTTTCGAGCGCGGTTGCGCCATTGTCGTCGGTAGCCTCGATGTTCGCGCCTTTGTCAAGCAGGAGCTTCACCGCGTCCAGACGGCCCAGCATGGCCGCGTTCACCAATGGAGTCTCGTTCCGGTAGCCTCGGCCCTCGATCGCGGCGCCATGATCGAGCACAAATTCCATGAGCTCTATGTCGCCGCTCCCTGAGGCAAGCATCAGCTCGGTTTCGCCGTGGTAGTCGCGATCGTCGATGTGAGCGCCGTGATCCAGCAGCAACTGGACGAGAGCCATATCTTTGGTGTCGAAAGCCTCAAGGAGCGGCGTGAGATTGTCGTGTCCGTCGCGTTCTTCTATGTGCGCGCCACGTGCCAGCAGCAATTTCACCGTCTCCAAATGATCCGCCTGCACAGCAAGGTGCAACGGCGTCAAACCGGTGCTATTGCGCGCTTCGAGCGATGCACCCTTCGCGAGCAACTGGCCGACGGCGTTCGTGTCACCGGCGCGGGCGGCCGCGAAGAGCTGATCGTTAAGGCTGGGAGTTGTCTGCTGGCCCGTGCTCGCCGCCGTCGCGGCAACGAGAAACCAAATAGCAACTACCTCAAACACATTCTTCATCTCCATCTCCTTGCTCGCGCTGGGGAGACAGTGCCGGTCTCGCTCGGACACACGCCTAACGTATGTGGCGGCACGGCCGCCGGCTCTCGAATCGGCTCCAGCGCCTAACCGCACGCAGAGCAAGAGTCGGAGTTTTGAAATCGAAAGCATTCTACTCCCAATCCGATTTGCGTATAGTGGCGGTGCGCCGGGCGCCCCGCCTTCGGTGGGCGGCCGAAGCGGCTGACTGGCTAAGGTGGGATATTCCTATCTACAATTTTATGTGGATTCTTATGGTTTTTTCTGTTCCCTAATCCCTAATCGCCGTTCCCTGTCTTTACTCTTGAAAGGGGGTGGCAGACACGAAACCACCATTCCCGTAGGAGAACGATATGAAACTGGGCGCGATTATGTTTCGCCTGCGCATGTGGGTAGAGGTCGTCATCGTCTTTCTGGGTTTTTGGGCGCCTTGGACCGGTGCCTTCGACCCTGGGAGACGTGTTTCCACTTTGGCGTGGCTCGCCCTCGAAATCAGCCGCACGGGCCTGGTTCGCTTCGCCTACGCCACTCCCATTGTCATTGCGGCCGGTGCGTTGAGCGCCGCCGCTGGAGCGATCTTTCGCGTGTGGGGCGCAGCCTACCTTGGGTACGCCACCGTCCACCACGCCGAAATGCAGGCCGGGATTCTGATGGTCGTCGGCCCCTACCGCTACGTGCGCAACCCGCTATATTTGGGCGGCTGGTTCATGACGCTTGCCGTTTCACTGCTGATGCCGCCCTCCGGCGCGCTCTTCGTCATTGCCCTGATGGCCTATTTCTTCTTGCGTACCATTCTCAGCGAAGAGGTTTTTCTCACGGACAAACTCGGCGAGCCGTACCGGGAGTATTTGCGCGCAGTGCCGCGGCTTCTGCCGCGCTTACGCGCCAATCCTCCGGCCGTTGCGGCACGGCCGCACTGGCTCGTCGCCCTGCTGACGGAGTTGAATGCAATCGGGATACTTGTCACCCTGGCGGTTCTATCGTGGACCTATGACAATCTGCTCATGATCAAAGCGGTAATAATTGTCTTCGGAGTCTCGCTCATTGTGAAGGCGTTCGTGCCACGCAGGGAAGTTAACACCGAAAATGCCTGATCAAACGTTCCGTTTGCCCAGCCGTCCGAGGTGCGTATATCCGAAGCCGTCCCCATACTTGAGCCCGTAACCCACCAGGCGATCAATTCCTATGTGATTGAACCAGACGAGCGCAACCGCGAGAGCCATGCGCTCCTGCAGCAGCAGACCACAAACGGCCAGGGCCGCCGGCGTCACATAGGTGTGAACTGCGTTATAGATGCGTGCGCCCCAACAGGCTCCGGCGAGGTAGCCCAGTATCGAAAGGTCCGGGGTCAGCCACACTGCTGCGAAGAGCCACCCGCTCGCCCCCGTGCGCGCGTAGAGCAACGCAGAGATGGCGACCACGGCTAAGCCTTCGAGGCGCAGTAAGTGAACGATCGACGATCTGCGCGTCGGTGCAAGCGCAAGTTGCTCGGGAATCGCGGGGGCCGTAGTCATGACTCATACGATGAGCCAACGATCCGGCACGGTGCAAAACCTCAGCGGTTTGCCGCTTCAAAAGAAAAAAGGGGGGAAACGTTCGCACTTCTCCCCCTTCGTCCGCAGTCCGGAAAAGCTACTTCTTCGGGGGCGCGATCACGTCCTTGGCGGACTTGGCCACGCGGAATTTCACAACGGTCTTGGCCTTGATCTTAATGGCCTCGCCGGTTTGGGGGTTGCGGCCCATGCGGGCCTTGCGCTCCGCCTTCACCAGGCGGCCAATGCCGGGAAGTACAAAAACGCCATTCTTCTTGGTCTCTTTGATCGCGGTTTCCGCCAGCAGATCGAGAAAGGCCGCGGCTTGCTTGTTGGTCAGTTCGAGCTTTTCGGCGAGTTGCCGAGTGAGCGCCGTTTTCGTCAGTCCAGTTGCCATGGATAGGTCTCCTTCTGGGCGAGCCCTTCGGGCCGCCGATTTGGTCGGGCTTCCGCTTGCTGTGCGCTTACCGCATGGAGGGAGGTCATTTCGGACTGAGAGTATGCGGAATCCCTGTGTTCATGCGGCTACGAAGAACCCTGCCGATGGTTACAATGCGGCTTCGAGGCGGTGAAAGTCAATCAAAAACGTAGGTTTTCCACAATTTTATTGGGTTTTTGTACCAAGAACGCCGATTTTTGCCGGTTTTTGGCCTATTGAGCCTCTGAAACCCGCATTTGGCGCGGCTTTTTCCAAAACTCACGGGTCTTAAGCCTTCAATCAGTGCAGTCCGAAGAGCACGCGCTTCTTGGGCACAAGTGCGGCGGCGAGCGGCGTGTTGAGCGCATCGACCACCGGCGCGGCCACTTTGAAGTAACGGATGATTACGTCTGCAAGGTCCTTTTTGAGCGCGGCCTTCGCGGGTAGCTCCGCGGCCAGCCCCCACTGCCGGCAGCGGATCAGATCCATTCCCGGATGCTCGCAGGGGAAGCCCTTGGGGGGGCGAGTGAGCGCGTTGCCCTCGAATTCATTAAAGTGTTTCCGCACTTTTGTGCTTCGGAGAAGCTTTCTGAACTCCTCATGGTTTTCGAGCAGCCAGTGCCGGATGGCGGCGAGCTGATCCTTGTCGGGCATATAGGAGCCAGCGGCAATCGTCACTTCTTTGGGACTCACGTGGAAGTAGTAGCCAGCGCCGGAGGTGTTTTTAAGTCCCTGGTGCGACCACCACGCGGCCACGTGCGTTTTGTAGGGCCGCTTGTCCGCGCTGAATCGTGTGTCGCGGTAGATGCGAAAAACCGATTTCTCCGCCGGGCGCACATGATTCGGCGCAAAGCCCGTCATCGAGTCTGTAATTTTCCTCACGACCGCCAGCATCGGCTCGCGCAACTCGGCCTCGAACTCGGCTTTGCGCGGCTGAAACCACGCGCGGTCGTTGTGCCGCGCCAAATTGCGCAGGAAGGTGAGGGCTTCGGGGCGGAAGTAGGGGAGGGCGGTTGGAACAGCTTTTGCAGGACGGGGCATGACGAATCCAGTCTACCGAATTACCTTCGGCGAACCCCAGGGCGCGGCGGTCGATGTGACGCATTCGTCCCGTTCATTTGGTGGCCAGTCGAAGTGGAGCTGCTTGGGCGCTCTGCGCTTCGGATCCGCTTATCGTGCCGTTATGGAGCATCGCATCAATTACTTGATTCCGGCGCGCAAGCGCACGGTTGGGATGCTTGACCGGAGAAAGGCGGTTTGGGCTTTGGATCAATCCTGCAAGTAGCGCCGCCTCGTCAATACTAAGCTCGCTCGCATGCTTGCGGAAAAAGTACTCCGAGGCAACCTCAACGCCGATCACGTTGCCAGCAAAATACCATCTGTTCGCGAGAATCGTGAACAGGTCACGATTTGAGAAGCGGCGCTCGAGCTGAATCTCAGTTCGAAGCTCTTTGATGTAGTAGTCGATCGCTCTCGATGGAGTGCAAACCAAAGTCCGCGAGATGAACATTGAAAGAGTTGGGCGATGCCTTTCAGCAGATCGATTGAACCTCTGAAACGGTACCGCCAGCGCGCGTGGCGAATCTTCCGGAGCTTCTGCAGCACCCAAAGCTGCCCTCATGTTTGCGCCAATCCCTTCGTACGAAACGACGGCAGAGACCGTCCCGATACAAGGGTCCGCAATTGGAGAAGTATTTGGCTGCAGGTATTGGCGAAGGGCCTCGACATCAGGCAATCCGCTCGTGTCGAAGCGGAGCCAAGTCATCAAACCAACGGCGAAGAGAACGACCAGAGCGAGGAGTGCTGCACAAATCTTCAGGACAGTACGCACGGATTCCACCTTTCGAGTGCGACGCTGCCAGTGACCCGCACCCCCGCTCTCAGCGCGAACCAGCCGAAGCTGAGAGCCGACAGCTGATAGCTGCCTCTCTCACTTCATCAGCGCATCGCGCAAGCTCTCGGCTTCGGCTTGCTGGCCGGCCGGAAGCCTGACCACAATTGCGCTCCGCACCGGGCTTTGGATCGATGCAACTTCGCAAATCTCGCCGCCGACCACCACGGCAATCCTGTGACCCACATACTCCTGAGTGAATGCGTGCATCAAAATGCCGCCCTGCTGGTCCAAATGGATCTCGACCGCGGGACCCATCTCATCGGTTACGACCTTGACCGAATCCACGCCCCACGGCCGAACATTGCTTGCGTGTGTCATCGTCATGTCCCACCGGTCGGCCGTGAGTAAGTACATCTTTCCGTTGCTGGTTCGCGTGACGTACGCGTTCTCGGAGCCGGGCGGCGCACTCCCGGTTACCTCCCGCTCGACCCCATTGGCAACCGGCAGCCATTTCCAGCCATCGGGAGCGCTGCCGTTCGCCATGTAGGAATCCACGTCATCTTTTTGGAAGGTGTCGATAACCGAGCTTGTGCCCGCAAGCGATGCCATACCGTTGCTCTGGTTGCCCTGGGAGGTGTCTATGCCGCCCGAGTTGGCGCCCGCGGGCAGAGTTGCCCCATAGACCGCTACCAAACGAATCTCCATATTGCGGCCTGCTCCCCCGGGCGGCGCGTTCCGTCGATACCACCAATACCCGCCCCACGCTGCCGTACCCAATGCGCAAAGGACAATCACAGCGACGAAAAACTTGCTAGCGATCTTCATGAACTTACCCGCCTGTCCCGACAATTCCCAAGCCCATTGAGCAGGATAACAAGGCCAGTCCTCTCGAGTTGATGCTCCAGAAAAGCCGCGGCATAACTGCCAGCATGAACCTGAAGGAGCTGAAAGCCGCTTTTCAGCGAATCAGCTTCAGCGTCCCCCGGAAGAGGCCGTCGAAATCGGCGGCTAAGTTTTTTTCTTTTGCAATTGCCTGTTGTATGGCCTTCTCTGCAGCTGCTCGCTGGTAGCCGAGATTCACAAGCGCGGAGAGTACGTCGTCCACGGCCGGGCCCTGCACGGCTTGAGGAGCGGGAGCCACGGCAAAGTCATCGAGCTTGTCTTTGAGCTCGACCACGAGCCGCTCGGCGAGCTTTTTGCCGACTCCCGGAATGCGCGTGAGTTGCGCGTGGTCCTGGGCGCGGATGGCCTGAACCGTGTGCTCCGGCGACAGCCCGCTCAGCATCTTGATGGCGAGCCTGGGCCCCACGCCGCTCACTGTGATGAGGCGCTCGAAGAGACGCTTCTCTTCGCGGTCGAGAAAACCGAAGAGAGCGATTTGGTCGTCGCTCACCTGGGTGTGGATGTAGAGCGAGGCTTCGGCGCCCACCGAGGGCAGACCCGTAAACGTAGGCACGGAGATGGCAACATCGTAGCCAACCCCGCACGCCTCAACGATGGCCTGGCCGGGCTGCTTAAAGATGAGCTTGCCGCGCAGGTGAGCGATCATTGCTGCCTATTGTAGAATCCCCAATCGCTTGGCAGTGCGATTCGCGGTTTCCAAGCGGTCAATCGTGTGATCTGGCCCTACGCACAAACATAGCGCGGGGCCGGATGGCATTCCGCCGCGTGGCGCGTCCAACAGCAGGGCGGACGGCCCGTGGAGTTGGCCGGCCAGCGCCCCCGGCGGATACAATAGGGGTTTACGTGAAGGGAAACCGGCGAACCGCCGCAGGGCGATACGCCATCTTTGTGAAGAGTTGGAGCAGGTGCACGTGATAGGCAAAATCTGCCGCGGTCTGCGGCTTCATTGGGTTGCGGCATTCGGCATCGCACTGGCGTTGTCTCCAGCGGCGCGCGCTATCGGCCCCGCAACAACATCCACCTCGCTGTCGGCGCAGTCCAGCACGCAATCCTGTCCGACCTCGAGTTCGACCACGCAGCTGACCACCACGTTGACCGCGTTGACGGTCACCGTCACGGGTTCGGGCGGCGTGCCCTCGGGCACGGTGACTATCTGGGACAATGCAAGTCAGATTGCGAGTGCAACGCTCAACATGAGCGGCCAGGCCACTTTTTCTCTTTATCTCGCCAACGGCTCGCATACGCTGCAGGCCGTGTATGCCGGAAGCGGGATCTTCCAGTCTTCCACTTCCCTGCCAGCATCTGCATCCATCAGCTCGCAGTGCACCACGGCATTTGCGGTCTCGGTTTCGAATATCTCGCCGTCATCTTCTTCAGCGATGACCCTCACTGACGGTCAATCGGGAACCGGCACCGTCACGGTGACGCCGTCCCAGGAGTTTATCGCTTCTTTGAACACAACAGCGGCGCCGGCGTTCATCACCGTTTCCTGCTCGGGCCTGCCCAGTTTCTCTTCCTGCACGTTTACGCCGGAGGACCTTGAGATCCTGCCCGGCCAGGATGCCGGTGTCATCAGCTCTATGGTGATTCAGACGCAATCCAAGACGGTCCGAGCCATGCCGCCCGCGCAACTTGGGCACAGCAACGGTCCCGTTGCATGGGCCATCCTGCTACCCGGTATGCTGGGCCTGGGTGGGTTGGCCTGGGGAGTGCGTAGGCGCCGCTGGCTGCAGCGGCTTTCGTTGCTCGCGCTCGCTGCCCTTATCACCACCCTGGGAACCACAGGCTGCAATCCGCTCTACTATTACTACAACCACGGCCCAAGCCAACCGTATGCGACACCGACAGGCACTTTCACTGTGACCGTCACTGGTCAGTCGAGCAATGGAGTCACCGCTATTACCAACTCCACGACCATGGTGCTCACCGTGCAGTAAGCGTTCTACACTGCCAGCATGAATCGCCGGCTCCCTCTTCCCGCGGAGGTCTACGAACTGGTGGAGCATACACCGGCCACGGTGCTGCTGGAAGGCGGAAAACAAAACCGATCCGAAGGCAATGAAAAACCGTGGACGCGGCTGTTCACGGCTCCTTTGCGTATCTGCGCCGCGAGGCAACCCGCTGAGATTCCCGGTCTTTTCGCGGAGATTGAGGACGCCGTTGCCGAAGGGATGAGCGCGGCGGGATTCTTCAGCTACGACTGCGGAAGCTGCTTTGAGCCAAAGGCGGGGATGCGCGTGGGCCAGGAAGGCCATCCGCTGGCATGGATGGCGATTTACGAGTTGAGCTATACCTTCGACCACGAGACAGGAACATTTATCGGCAGCGAGCCGCCGGAACTGGCGCGGTTTCGAACCGGTAAAACAGGCGCAGAAAACGCAACGGGCGAGCCGGAACCGGAGCTTACGGCCGAATTCGCCATCACCGAGGCCGAGTACGCACGGCGCATCGCAGCGATTCATGAATGGATTCGCGCCGGCGACGTGTATCAGCTGAATTTCACCGCACCTTTTCGCATTGAGACGCACGCCGGTGTCGCGGCGCTCTACGCGCAGTTGCGTGCGCGGCAACCGGTCGACTACGGCGCATTCTTGCATTGGGAGCAGGGTCGATTCATTCAATCGTTCTCTCCGGAGCTGTTTGTTCAAATCGACCCGAGCGGCCTTACCAACGGAACCGCCCGGCGCATCCTGACGCGGCCTATGAAAGGCACCGCGCCCCGCGGCCGCACCACGCGTGAAGACCGGGAGATTGCTGAATGGCTGCGCAACGATCCCAAGAATCGCAGTGAAAATGTGATGATCGTCGACCTGCTGCGCAACGACCTGGGCCGCGTGGCGCAAACAGGGAGCGTGCGCGCGGAGCGGCTCTTCGACGTGGAGCGCTATCCCACGCTCTGGCAGATGACTTCGACGGTCAGCGCGAAGTTGCGCCCTGAGGTCGGCTTCCACGAGATCTTCCGCGCGCTTTTTCCCTCGGGCTCCGTAACGGGCGCACCCAAAGTGCGGGCAATGCAATTGCTAGCCCAACTCGAAGACGGGCCGCGCGGCGTGTACACGGGCGCCATCGGCTTTTTTTCGCCGGGGCAAACGGTCTTCAACGTAGCTATTCGCACGCTCGAACTCGAAGGAAGAAGCGGAATTATGGGCGCCGGAAGCGGAATCGTCATCGACTCCGATCCGGCGGAAGAATTTCGCGAGTGCCAGCTGAAAGCCCGTTTTCTAACGGGCCCCGCGCACCGCACGACGGACTCTTTTTTTGCGAACCAGCCCGACAAGCTCTTTCTGATCGAAACCATGCTTTGGGAAGGAGGCTACCCCTTCCTGGAGTCGCACCTCGACCGGCTCGTCGATTCAGCCGACTACTTCGGCTTTGCCTGCGACCGTGAAGCCATCCGTTCCGCGCTGGAGCAGCACGCGCAACGCTTTGACGGCAACTCGGCGCACAAGGTGCGGTTGCTTCTAATCGATGCGGAAGGCAGCCTCCAGATTGGAAGTGAGCCGCTCGCTTCGGTCCGTGATACAGAGCGCGTTGCCCGCGTTTGCATCGCACAGCACCGCACCGATCCCGCCGACCCCACGCTCTATCACAAGACGACGCAGCGCCCGATGTACGTTTTGGAATATCTGGAGGCCTCGCGCCGGGGACTCGACGATGTGCTGTTCCTGAATCTGTGCGGCGAGGTGACGGAAGGCGCCATCAGCAATGTGCTTGTTGAGAAAGACGGCCGCTGGTCGACGCCTCCAATAGAGTGCGGCCTCCTCGCCGGCGTTTATCGCCGGCATCTGCTTGAAACGCGCCCGGAAATTGTGGAGCGCGTGCTGACCCTCGACGATCTGCGCAACGCCGACGCCGTCTACCTGAGCAACGCCGTACGCGGCCTGCGGCGCGTCAACATCGTCTGATAGGCTGCCTGACTCGTCTTTTCGTTCGCACTCGAGTGCGCGACGTTGCGAAGCATTATTTTATTGCGCAGGTCCGTTTTCTGGCGAAGGCTCGTCCGCAGGAATCTCCTCGCGCGTCCCCTCGATTTCGTCGATTAGCTCCAGGACCTGCTGCCGCTTGCGCTGGCTTACATCGAGAAAGCGGATACCCACGGTATGGCGGTCGTGGATGGCCTGAATGACGCCGCCAAGCCGGAAGGGCAGGCCCTCGAGGTGGAATTCTGCTTCCACGCGCGTGTAAATGCCCACAGGGAAGCGCTCATCGGTGCGGATGCGGCAGCCACTCAGACTGAGGTCAAGAATGCGGCCCCGCAACGCCGACCCGATCTTGACGAGGAAGACAGTGGCGAAGTTGTCCACCTCATGCCGCATCTGTTCGCGGCGGTCGCGTGGAGTTGCGGGCGTATGCGCTGGCGGTTCGCTTTCCCGATGCACTTCCGGGGCCTCGACTTGCAACTCCGCCATTGGAATCTTCTGGCTCGCCGCGTCCTGCTCGACAGGATGCACAACGGGCGTTTCCGGAATGTTCCGGTGGGCCGGTTGGGAAGCCTCCTGTTCTACAACCGGCTGGTCGGCAGCTAGCACACGCGCCGTCTCAGCCGCCATCTCCTGAATCACCTCAGCGAGCTCCGCTTTGCGCCTGGGGATCATGTTCGCGAAATCGATGCCGAGAAGCCGATCGCTGTCGCTCCAGCGCAGGACGCCATTCAGCCGGAAGGCAAAGCCTTTCAATCTAAAGGTGATTTCCACGGGTCTCCCCGCCTTGCCCGTGAATCGAACGTAAGGGCGGACGCGGCAGCCTTCGAGACTCAACTCCACCATGCGCCCCTTGATGGGCATGCCATGGTTCACAAATATCAGCGTGATCTCTTCGTCGACAGTGTAGCGTGGATAGGCACGGCGTTCCTGCCCTTGAGCCACAATACGCTCGCCGTTTTCGATCCCGTCCATCGCCTGCTCCGGAGCCAGGGGTCTGTTTATGCTCCATCAGACAGCCCGGATCATTGCCCTTTTACCAGTTCCCTGGGTTGTGCGGGCGCCGGCTGCGCGTCTTCACGGCCCATCAGCCGGTCGTATCGATAGATGTCGCTGGTTGTGCCCAGCGACTCGTTGTACAGGCTAATGGCGCCAGTCAGCTGTTTCAGTTCCTCGCTGAATGCGTGAATCGCCTGCAATTGACTGGCCGAGGCGGGAAGCTCGTATTGGGAAGTCTTAATAAACTTCTGGTAGCCGCGGTCGACGAGCCGCGCCACTTCGCCCCGGACCATCACCCCTGGATGCACGGCGAAGGCAACCGCTGTGCCCTCTGCGCTCGGGCTCTCGGGCGCAGGCGCCAGCACGGCGCCAGTTCCATCTCTGTTCACCAATACACCTCCAGCGATCCCCGAATAAGGCGCTGTATCGAAGCCGTGATCGTGCAGCAGTTCCAGCATCTGATCGAAGGAAGGATGGCCAGGCTTTGGTTTCATGAGAGCATTCCAGTCTGAAAGAATTGTTAAGGCGGGCGCTTTCTCTCTCCAATGTCGCACACCGGCGTCCCATGTGCAATTTTGCCTATGATCGCGCACACCTCGCAATCCGGCGCTCCGGCGGCTGCATCTATCGCGGAAGAATCGGGATCTGTCCTTCACGTGCTACGTGCGGTGTATGAGGAACTCCGCGCCCATGGCGAGGAAACCTACCCGCGCGAGTGTTGCGGCGCGCTGCTGGGGAAGCCCGCCGCAGGAGGCTGGAGGGACGCCTGTGGCTGGCGAATCGAAGCGCTGATGCGCACGGCCAACGCGCACACTGATTTTGCACGCTACGAAATCGCCCCGCCGGAGTTGGTGAAGATTGCAAATGAGGCCCGCAGCCTAGGCCTCGAAATCGCCGGCTTTTATCATTCTCATCCCGATCACGCGGTGCAATGGTCGGCCGCCGATCTGGATGGAGCGCATTGGGTTGGCTTGAGCTACATGATCACGGAAGTCGTCAAGGGAAAGGCTGCGATCACGCGCGCCTGGTTGTTGGCTGGCACCAGAGAGGAAGACAAGCACTTCGAGCCCCAGGAAATGCGAATTGAAGACTGCTGATTGCCTGCGCGCAAATCCCTCTACGATCGAGGCAGCTGGACCCGCTAAACTAAAGTCGACCGGAGAACGCAATCCATGGCTGTCTCCACTTCCCCAACCCAACTGCCTGATCTCACCCGCGACGATCTCGCGCGCTACTCGCGACACCTGATCCTGCCTGAAGTCGGCACTGAGGGCCAGCAAAAGCTGAAGGCAGCGCGGGTTCTGTGCGTTGGCGCAGGCGGACTGGGCTCGCCGCTGGCGCTTTATCTGGCTGCGGCCGGCGTAGGCACACTTGGCTTGGTCGACTTCGACGTTGTCGATGCCAGCAATTTGCAGCGCCAGATCCTTCACTCCACGCGCGACGTGGGCCGCAGAAAGCTCGATTCCGCCGAAGAGAAACTGCTTGCCATCAATCCCGAACTCAACTTGATCAAGCATGAGACCATGCTCTCGAGCGCCAACGCACTGGATATTCTAAAGAACTACGACATCGTCGCCGACGGTACCGACAACTTTCCCACGCGCTATTTGGTCAATGATGCCTGCGTTTTGCTGGGCAAACCCAACGTCTACGGGTCGGTCTTTCGCTTCGAAGGCCAGGCCAGTGTGTTTGCCACGCGAGAAGGACCCTGTTATCGCTGCCTTTATCCCGAACCGCCTCCGCCCGGCACGGTCCCCAATTGCGCCGAGGGCGGCGTGCTGGGTATTTTGCCGGGCCTCGTAGGCATTATCCAGGCCACTGAGGTCATCAAGCTCATTCTCGGCAAAGGCGAGCCGCTGGTGGGCCGCTTGTTGCTCGTCGATGCGCTCGGCATGAGCTTCCGCGAACTCAGATTGAAGAAAAACCTCGGGTGCCCCGTCTGTGGCGCGCACCCTACCATCACGGCTCTGATCGACTACCAGCAGTTTTGCGGCGTTGCACCCGAAGGGAACCCCGCATCGGTTGCCGCGTCTGGCCAGGGAACGACACTGAAGAACGGAATTCCCCAGATGACCGTACAGGAGCTCAAACGACGCCGCGAGGCCGGCGAGGACCTGTTTGTCCTCGACGTGCGCGAGCCGTACGAGTATCGCATCGCCAACATCGGCGGCGCACTTATCCCGCAAAAAGAAGTGCCGCAGCGGCTGGCTGAAATCGATCGCAATCGCGAGATTGTTGTTCACTGCAAGATGGGCGGCCGCAGCCAGCGTGTTGCAGAGTTCCTGACGCAGCAGGGCTATGCAAATGTGAAGAATCTTGCCGGCGGCATTCTCGCCTGGGCCGACCAGATCGATCCGAAGATGCCGAGGTACTAGGCGCGTGACGGTTACTCTCTTTTGTCATTACTGGAAACAACTGTGGCCCTCGAATCTCCCATCCTAACGGGCGCGCACGCGCGTCTTGAGCCGCTGTCCATGAGCCATTTGGACGGCCTGGTTGCCGCGGCCGCCGTCGATCCCGCGCTCTACGCATGGAGTCCCGTTCCACAAGGACGCGACACAATGACCCGCTATATCGAAACCGCGCTTGCCTTGCACGAAGCAGACAAGGCCGTGGCCTTCGCGACGGTTCGCATCGTGGATGGCATTGTGCTCGGCTCGACGCGATTCTTCGATCTCGAGAGCTGGGCGTGGCCCGAGGGGCACGCCCGCCACGGCCGCCAATTTCGCGACGTTTGCGAGATCGGCTACACCTGGTTCACGCGCGACGCTATCCGCACGGCCGCCAATACAGAGGCCAAGCTCCTTATGCTCACTCATGCCTTTGAGGTCTGGCAGGTGCTCCGCGTCTGCTTGCACACCGACGCGCGCAACCAGCGGTCGCAGGCGGCCATCGAACGCATCGGTGGAAAGTTTGAAGGCGTCTTGCGGGCGCACCGCATGGCGGCGGACTTCATACCCAGAGATTCGTATCGCTACTCGATCGTTGCCGCGGAGTGGCCGGAGGTCAAACTGCGGCTCGCGCAACGTCTGCGGTCTGCGTAGAGTGCAACGGTTTCAGGAGGCCGGTCAACCTCATCGCTGCAGGCGATTGGCTGCAAACATGCGCTTGAACCAGCTCGGCTTGCGCTCGCAGTAAGGCGGACGCGGACGCCGCTTATTCAGGTGATAGTTTCTGCAAGGCGCGCAGTTGCCGTGCCGGGGACAATTGCGTTTGGTGCATGGGCAAACCTCGAGCTGGTGGGTCACAATCGCAAATACCGGACCGGCGCCGCTCACGACGCTTCGGCCTGCCGGCCGTTCTCGTCCATCTTGCCGAAGATCATTTTGCCGCTAGCGGTCTGCAAGACGCTGGTCACGGAGATTGCAACCGTGCGGCCGATCAGCTTGCGTGCGTGGTCCACGACCACCATGGTGCCGTCGTCGAGGTATCCGACTCCCTGGTTGTACTCCTTGCCCTCTTTCAAAATCACAACGCTCATACGCTCGCCGGGCAGAACCACCGGCTTGAGAGCGTTGGCAAGGTCATTGATGTTGAGAACTTCCACGTGATGCAGGTGAGCCACCTTGTTTAGGTTGAAGTCGTTGGTAACGACCTTTGCCTCCCACTTTTTGGCCAGCTCTAGCAGTTTCAGGTCCACTTCGCGAATGGAGGGAAAGTCGTCGGGCACAATTTGTACCCGGACCTTGTCGCTTGACTGCATACGCTGCAGCATGTCAAGGCCGCGGCGACCGCGCTGGCGCTTGGAGCTGTCGGTTGAGTCGGCCACCACCTGCAGTTCGCGCAACACGAACTCGGGCACAACCAACATGCCGTCGATAAAGCCCGCCTCGGCGATGTCGGCGATGCGGCCGTCGATGATGACGCTGGTATCGAGCACCTTGGCGCTGCGGCGGGGCGGCTTGTCGCCAGAAAATACCGGACCCAGCGCCGCCGGGTTCAGCAGATCGCCCTTGCTTGCGCCGACCAGCAGGCCGACGTAGGTCATAAGCAGCAGTACGAAGATCTGCAAGGTGGCGGAGGTGGGGACAGCGAGGGGAGCAGTACGCAGCACTAGGCAGAAAAGCGCAGCACCGAAGATGCCGAGAACGCTGCCCACCACGGCGCCAATCAGCCGCCGCAAGGTGAGCGCACGCACGCGCAATTCAAAGACGATGACCGCACTGGCCGCGGCCGCTCCAAGTAACGCGCCTTCCCATCCTGTCTGAATACCGAACGGGCGGAGGAAATAACAAACCGTGGCAAACAGAATGACAAAAAGAAGACGTAACACCACTAGGTCCATAAGGGCCTACTTTCAACCGGCGGCAAGAGCGTCACCGCCAGTCCTGGGGGCACGAAGGCGAGTATGCGCATTGCCACGCACGGTCGTCAAGGGGGAAGCTAGAGGCACTAGGGATTAGGCAATAGGCATCAGGCTATAGGCTTAGGGACTAGGAGGCGGAGCAGAGAGTAGGGAATTGGTGGCCCTCTTGCTGACGCTTGGAAACCGTGAGCGACCGTTTGCGCTCCGAGCCCGGACCTCGGTTCTTATTTCTCTATGTCCCTAACCCCTGGTGCCTAGTTCCTAGTGCCTGCTTTCACGACGCCGCGGCCAGCTCGCCAACCTGCGCGACCCGTTGCGCGCCCTTGCGTGGGCCGCGCTTGCGCGCGCTCATCACTTTGATGCGCTCCAGCAGCTCCTGTGTGGAGCAGGTCTTCTTTGCAAGTACCGCATCGGCCACGTGAATTTGAACGTGCGCCGCTTGCGCGTCGCCAAGCAGGATCATCGGCACGTGGTTTCTCATTCGTTTCAGCCGCTCCACAAGCTGGCCTCCGCTCATTTGCGGCATAGTGGTGTCAGTCAGCACCAGGTCAATTTGGGGCGCCGTGGAAAAAATGGCGATTGCCTCATGGCCGTTCGGGGCCGCCAACACGCGATAGCCATTCGTCGCCAGCATGAACTTGAGCACGGAGAGCTCTTGTTCGTTATCGTCTACACAAAGGATTACTTTCTTAGGACGCATGGTCTGGGAATCTGCTCCTCATTAAGAATTTCAGGTGCCAATCAAGACAACAAGTTTCTTGGCCGCGGATTACGCCGATTGGCGCTACCGCAGATTGGGCCGATGGCCGTGATCAGGATGACTTCATCGCTTTGGTCCGCACTTCGCGGTTGGTCCTGCGCGTGAACTTATACCCTGGAAGTACGTTCACATACGGCACGAGCAACCGGCTCGCATTCCTCTGCGGTCAGCCTTTTTCGCGGTCGAATGTTTAGCATTTTGGCGCGTCTACGAACTCCCAAATACGCGCCCGCGAAATTTCTTCAATGAATCGGAAGAGTACGGGTGTCGGGAGTTCGAGAAAAGAGAGAAAGACAGGCGAAGACCGGGGTGAAAATCCGCCTGAAACAAGTGGAAAATTGCTAGATTTAACATTCGCTTCAACTTGCAAAGATGAATTTCTGTTGAAACCATGTGCATCATGGCAGGAAAAGCTGTCCTTTTGCCACAAGAACAGTGCTGCCCGCCACGCGCACATCCGTGACCCTAGCAAAGTCTTTTTTCGCTGATAGGAATAGATCGCTGGTTCGGCCGATCTCAATGCCCTGTTTCACGTGGACGCGCGCGCCTGAAGGCGCAGCACCACGAGCGGCAAGGTAGGCGATGGCGCAGCCGGCCGCCGAACCTGTAGCCGGATCTTCGCCGCCATAGAACTGCATCCTCGCCCTGTACTGGTACTTCGTATCGTGCTGGTTTTGGACCCGGTCCGGAGTCAGGACATAGAACCACCTTGCTCCACGTCCGCGTAGCCAGGCCGTCGCCTTCTCCTGGTCGACCTTTAAATGTTCCAGGGCCTCCACCGATCGCAACATGACGATCGCGAACGGTGCTCCCGTCGAAACCACCTGTGCCGGCAATGCCGGATCAAGATCATCGACGGCCAGGCCCAACAGCGGAGCCACTTCCGCCGGATCCAGTTCCCCGCCAAACTCCGGCTCTCTTTGCGTCATCTCGCCGAAGATCGCCTTTGCGTTCGGATCAAGTGTTTCAAAGTGCACCGGCACCGGACCGGCGTTGAGCGCCAGCGTCACGGTGTTGTCGCTCTGCACGGTCTCCGGAGCAATGATTTTGAGGACGCTGGCCGTGCCCAGTGTGGGATGGCCCGCAAACGGCAATTCTTCTTGCGCGGTGAACACGCGGACACGCACGCCCTCCGCGTGCTCCACAGCCGGGGCGCGGCGCTCGATGAAAGTGGTCTCGGAAAGATTGAACTCTCGTGCCATGGCCTGCATCTGCTCGGTCTTGAGGCCGCAGCTGTTCAACACTACTGCCAGCGGATTGCCGGTCAGTGGAATCTCGGTGAAGACGTCGACAATGAAGTAATCGAGGTTCACAATCGTCTGACAATAAGTTGGCGGCACTTTGTTAGCCTGCGAATACGTTGCCCTGCAGCCTCACGAAGCCGCGCGGCTGGCCAAACTCCTCAAAGTGAGCTTACATGAACAAGGAATGGCACGCGAAAAACAAGATGCCCGAGAGGGCGAGCTTAAGAGAAAGAATCGACTGGCATGTGCTGCATCAGAAATTTTGCGCATGCAGGGAGACGCCCAAAAGCCTGCTGAAATACGTGACTGCGAAACACAGAAGGCGTGATTCGTGATTTCGACGATTTCTTCTGGCCAGTGGACGATCTGGCGGAGGGTGCGGAACCGATTGAGAATTACAGGCTACTCGAAGGAAGGGAAATAACGAATTCGCGGGAACGGAAATCTACAGCAGCTCCTGCCACGGGGGGCTGCACCATCGTGCTTTCGGGGTCAGCGAGAGATGCAGGGTTCGTCGAGAGCCTGCGAAGCAATCGGGGCCTCTGTTCTCTGCCTTCGGCTCTACAATTGAATCAGCGGCCTTGGCAGGCGGGGCTTGGCGCGATCGAGGAAGATTCTCATGCGCAAGGCCTCGGCGCGTTGCGCGGCCACCAGCCGCATCTGCCGGCGGATGTGATCGATGTCGTCGAGACGGTCTAACTGCGCCTCATCGTACGCAGCATCCCGTTCCAGGCGCGCGATTCTTTCTTCGATGGTTTGGCGGAACCGTGGGCTGATTTCGAAACCTTCTTGAGCAACGCAAGGGGTAGTCATGACGGGCTCCTCAGAGCGGGAATGACTGAGGCTACGGATTTTTTTACGGCCGCAGCCTCAAGATTCTTTCATTGGTGCCGATACTAACGAAAGCAGCTTTGTTGCGCCAGATTACGCCTCCTCGAACTTTGGTAACAAAGTGTCCGAAAACGCGACAACAGAGAGTAAGCCATTGCAGTCAGCAAAGGCCACTCCGTCGAGACGCCGACAGGAACCGAGAAAACAAGGGAATAGAAGAACCAGAGAGTGCAGTTTGCGAACTAGAGTCCTGAACGACAACGCACCTAATCTGAAGTGGCCTGCAGTATCCCGGCCCCTCTCTTTTGCTCCTTGGTAACTTGGCTCCTCGTTCCCAGTTCTTCACCGGTCTGCCACGATGCCCAACTGCATTTGCGTTCCACTTTCAAATTCAACGTCCTTCTCCGATGCGAAGAACATGCCGGATGCGGAGCTGCTTCCGGCGAGCATTACGCCGGAAATCTCGGTGGGATGCGGAACGGCGCGGGCCGCGGCTTGTTGATGAGCGCCGATTTGATCGTTCAGGTCGCCATGTCCTGCTAGCTGCACCGCTCCCCCGACATCAGGATTCGCATTGGCGCCCGTTTGCTCTCCCACTGACGATGTAGTTGCCGTGGTTCTCTGCAAAGTGCCGCTTGACAGGCTGGCGGCACTATCCAGGAGTCCGCCACCAGAGCGATTGCCGCGTGCATTGCTGTTCCCCATGCCGCTCATCGATGCGTTGGCGATCGCGCCCGAGGGGTTGTCGGTATTCACAGAGCCTGTCGCCGCGGCGCTCGGGCCTGGGCTTACTCGGCGGATCAGCGAATAAATCGCGATGCTTTGACCGTTCTTGAGTTCCGCTCGGTCGAATGCAATTCCCAATTGCGAAATAGCGTGGGCGGAATCGTGCGCCTGCACTTCGGTAATGCGGCCTACCAGGCGGGCTCCCTTGGGAATCACCGTTCCATCGGCGGTCTGCACCTTCTCGGTCGTCTTGAGGATTACGCGGTCGCCCACCTTGGCAGTCTTCGAGTTCAACTTACCTTCGAGCTCGCCCCTTACCGAGCTCATCTCGTATGCGTGCGATGAGGCCTCGTCCCCAAAGCCCGTTTGGCCCTGTGTGGTGTAGACGTCTTTGGCAGATCCGCTCTCTTGCTCGCTGATAGCACTCACTCGCTGCGCCATGAGGAGAAGACTCGCGATGGCCACCGAGGCCATCGCGAAGAACCTGACGGTTTTCATCGCGGCACCTCCATCATCCATCCAATTACTTGGATGCTCCTTTATCGCACGTACCGCAACGTAGTTTGGGGCGTCCCGGGGCCTCGATGCAAAGCGCAAATAGCAATTGGGCCCGTAAGCGCTCACTTCATCTCCCGTAGATGACTGCGCGATGGTTTTGAACTTATTGAGGAAACAAGAGTTGTCTACGAGATGGAATGAAATTTCCGGGCCGCACAGGCCCCTCAGCGACAATACCCTGAGCTTCGCACACGAGACTTTCGTCCGGTACCCTGCACTTTTCCACACCTGAAGCGCCGAAATTGCACAGCTTTCGACCTTGGCTACCGCAGTGGACTTGCTTCAGAATGACCGCTCTCCACCTCCACTGTCGACACGACCTAATTTTCCGGGGATGGCGCGTAGTAGCCCTTGCGCACCTGCACCTTCAGGTCCTGACCAGCATCTCCGTGGCAGTCCACCGAGACCCTGCGGAAGGAACCGTCCGATTTTGTATCGCTGGAGGTGTAGCTGGCTACGTATTGCGTGCGCAGCTCGTCCTGGATCTGCTGGAACGCGGCCTGCAGCTTTTTCCCGTTGTTGCCCACATCGATCACCCGCCCGCCGGTTTCGTCGGCAATGCGTTTCGCGTACCCGTAGCCGTAATAGCCTTCGCCCTGGCTCCAGTAAAGCGCACGGTCGGCCATCAGAATCACGTAGACGATGACGTTATGTCTCTCCGCCGCGGCGATGGCGTCGCCGATCTTGGAACGGCTTCCCTCATCCTCGCCGTCGGTCAGGATGATGAGAGCCTTTCGGCCGGTCTCCTGATTCATTTTTTCGTTCGCGGCCAGGTAGATGGCGTCATAGAGCAGCGTGCCTTTAGGATCGCCGATTGTCGGCACGGGTCCGCCGCCCAGACCTGGGGGGCCTCCCGCACCGTTTCCGCCGGCGTCGTTGATCTGTGCCTTGCCCAAGGCATGCGCCAGCAGGTGCGGGCTATTGGTGTAGTCCTGCAACAGATCCACATTGACGTCGAAGGAGACTAAGAAAGCCTCATCCTTGGACCGCAGAACCTGCTGGATGAACTGGCTGCCTGCGTCTTGCTCCATGGGCAACAGTCGCTGCTGGCTACCGGAAGTATCGAGCAGGATGCCCAGCGTTAGAGGTTGGTTGGTTTCGGCCATAAAATTCTTGAGCGTCTGCGGCACTTTGTCTTCAAGTACTGTGCAGTCGTCGCGGTTCAGATGCGGAACCAGCTCACCGTTCTTGTCCTTGACCGTAAAGAACAGGTCCACCAGGTTGACGTTCACCTTGAGGGTGCCTACGGGATTCTCATTGGGCGGGGGGGCGGGGGCGTTGCTTACCGGGGGCGCGTCGGGCGAGGGCGCAAGCTGACCCCATCCCGCAACGGCGAATGCCGGCAGGCCGAACGCCAGGGACAAAATACCGCTGCGGAGACCCATCCTGAACCGTTAGACGAAAATGAAGCTTCCAGGGAAGCATACATGGAGTGCCAGACGGCATGCTATGTGCAACCGGACCCATCCAGGCCGCCACCAGATGCCGAAGCCGGAGCATAGCGAAACCAGAGATGCGGTATCCCGAACCCGCGGCACTGCACAAATCTGAACAGTACACACCTTCTCTGGTTTTGCCGCAACATCTGCTTTCCGGGAGCTCCCGTGCGGTTGCCAATCCCGAGTGGCTGCTCGCTTTGACCGCAGCACGGCCGCCCGCGCGCTTGCGTTCCCATCCTGCTACGCTTGTCTTGAGGAACTCTGTCAGCCGCGGTGGACCGAATCGGACCGATCACTGACCACTGACAACTGTCTTTAGGAGCCCCGTGCAGCGCATCTGTGTCGACATGGACGAGGTGATGGCCGATACGCTCGCCGAGCACATCCGCCGCTACAACCAGACTTTCGACGAGGATGTCACGCCGGAGGACCTCGCCGGCAAAGGCCTGTGGGAGATCACGCCCCAGGACCGCCAGGCGCAGCTGCGCGCTTTTCTCGATGCGGAAGACTTCTTCGAAGACCTGCCTCTGATGCCCGGCGCGCAACCGGTGCTCAAAGAGCTCTCCACGCGCTTCGAGATCTTCATCGCCACGCAGGCCATGGCCGTGCCCAACTCGCTGGGCCCCAAGTATCGCTGGCTGCAGCGCCACTTTCCCTTCATCCCGCCCACGCACTACGTCTTCTGCGGTAACAAGTCCATTCTCCGCGCTGAATTCCTCATCGACGACCAGCCGAAAAACCTGATGCGCTTCGAGGGCCAGGGTTTGCTTTACACCGCGCCGCACAACCTGATGGCGACCGGCTTCGTCCGTGTGAACAACTGGCTTGAAGTGGCGCAGTTCTTCGCCGCCATTCCTGCCGTGGAACCGCCCTCCGCCGAGCCGGCCGCGCAGACCTCTTACGGCCGCTCGTAACTTCCGCACGCAAGACCTTTCCCGCGAAGTTCGATACCATGGAGTGTGACCCTGTTTCGTTCCCTCCAAAAAACTCCTATTACGCGGCGACGCTTCCTTGCTGGAGGTGCGTGCGCTCTGGGCAGCTTGGCGGCGTACTCGGGCGAATTCGAACGTCATCGCATCGATGTCACGCCGAGCGAGGTTTTCCTCTCCGGTCTGCCGCAAGCCTTTGAAGGCTACCGCATTGCACAAATCAGCGACATTCACATGGACGAGTTCACTGAGCCGTTCTTTGTCCGCGACGTCGTCAACCGGATCAACAGCCTGAATCCCGATGCGGTGTTCCTCACCGGTGATTTTGTAACGGCTGAACTAGCGCCCAGAAAATTCGCTATCGGCGCCGCGTGGCAATGCGCCGGCCTGCTCGATGGGCTAACTTGCCGCCGGCGCTACGCGGTGTTGGGCAACCACGATGTCGCGATCGGGACCAAACCGGTATCGGAAGCGCTCACCGCCCACGGGATCATCGTGCTCGGAAACTCCTACCTGCCGTTAGAGCGCGCTGGCAGCAGAATCTGGCTTGCCGGACTCAGCGATCCCTTAGAGGGCCTGCCCAACCCAGAAGCCGCCATTCCCGCTTCGATTCGCAACATCCCGCATGAGCCGGTTATCCTGCTTTGCCACGCGCCCGACTATGTAGATGATTTGCTGAAGCTCCCCTCAGGCCAGGCAGTCGCTCTCATGGTCTGCGGCCATACCCATGGCGGCCAAATTCGCCTGCCATTCATCGGTCCGCTGGTTCTTCCCGAGTTGGGTCACAAGTACGTCGAAGGATGGTTCCGCTTCGGCCAACTGCAGCTCCACGTCAATCGCGGCATCGGTACTGTGGGCATTCCCTTCCGCTTTGACTGCCCCCCCGAGATCTCATTGCTCAGGCTGCGCTCGGCTTGAAATTTGCCGGCCGGCTGCCGCTTTCATTCTCCGGCAATCGTCATGCCATCGATTCGCAGCGTGGGCGAGGCCACCGACCCGCGAAAGACCAGATCGCTGCCGATGGCGGTCACGTTGTGCAGCATCTTGGCCAGGTTTCCTGCGATCGTCACTTCTTCTACGGCGTGGGTGAGCCGGCCGTTCTCGATCCATAAGCCGGTCGCGCCGCGCGAGTAGTCGCCGGTCACAAGGTTGGTGCCGAACCCCATCAGTCCGGTCACGTAAAGCCCCGCCGTCACGCCGCCGATGATCTCCTCCGGCGTAAGCTTGCCCGGCGCCAGATAGAGATTGCCGCAACCGACTCCTGGGGCGCCGGCCAGTCCTCGCGCGGCGTTGTGTGTGGACTTCATGCCCAGCTTGCGCGCGGTGTAGGTGTTGAGCAGGTAATTGCGCAAAATGCCGTTCTCGACGACTAAGGTGCGCAGCGAAGGCAGGCCCTCGTCGTCGAAGGGCGAGGTTCCAAAGCCGCCCACGCCGCTGGGCAGCAGCATGGTATTGTCGTCCACAATGGTGAGGTCCGGCACGGCAATGGCCTGGCCTAGCTTTTCAGCAAGAAACGAGGCGCCTCGCCAGATGGCGTCGCCCGATGCGGCCTCGAAGATCGAGCCGATGAGGGTCCGCGCGGTTTCCGGCGCAAACACGATGGGGACGCGCTGGGTTGGAACGCGCCGCGCGCCGAGCCGCCGCAGGGTGCGCCGTGCGGCCTCCGCGCCCACAGACTCGGGCGATTCCAGGTCGCTGAGCCGCCTGGCGCTCGACCACCAGCCGTCGCACTGCATCTTGCCATCGGCGTCTTTGGCCAGCGGCGCCGCCGCCACGCCCACGTAGCTGGTGCGATAGCTGCCCACAAAGCCACGTGAGTTGGCGAGCGCCTTACGGCCCGTTGTTGCGTCAAAGCTGCCGCCGTCGGAGTTCGTGATTCTCGGGTCGGCGGCCAAGGCCGCGGCCTCGGCCCGTCGTGCCCATGCGATCCGTTCCGCGCCCGCGAGCGAGTACACGTCGTCGTAGTGAAGATGCAGATCGCTCTCGATCGAGCCGAACTCGCCCGGCTCCGGCAGGCCGGCGAACGGATCCTCCTCGGTCACGTGGGCCAGCGCCAGCGCGCCATCGACAAGCTGCCGAATGCCCTCCGCGGTCAGGTCGCTGGTCGAGGCCGATCCGGAACGCTGGCCCAGAAACACGCGCAATCCCAGCCCGCGCGAGCCCGATTCCTTTAGCGTCTCCACTTCGCCCATGCGCACGTTCACGCTGAACTCGTCGCCCTCGCGCGCCACCGCCTCGGCGTCCGACGCGCCCGCCTTCACAGCCAGCGCGGCGACGTCAGCCGCGAGAGATTCAAGATCAAGAGTAGTTTCGTTGGGCGGGGAAGCAGTTTCGCGCATGTTCTCAAGCTATCAAAGGCGGCGGGGTTCACGGCCTGTGGGTTGTGGCTCATTCTGCCGCAAAAGTCACTGGCCCGCCGGAACTCTGCGAAGAAGCTTGTTCCGGTTTCGGGACGCCATTCGTGCCGGTTCGGATTAGACAGACAGCAAAGTGATAACTTTCGGGTAGGCGGTGCTTCGTCCAGAACCGTCAAAATTCAGGACTACAGTCGCGAAGCCGACATTTCGTTACTAATCCACTCTTCCATCAGCTTCGCGGACTTGTGTCCCGCAGACCTGGCCCGCCCGGCCCCGCGATGGCGCGCGGCCCTAATTTCAAGGCGAATTTCGCTCAGTCGAGGGTGCCCCCGGTCCCTAGCTTTTGGGGACCGGGGAAGCGGAATCTCGTCCAGCCGCAGGAACCGGGGAGTCCGAGGAGACAGCCCGAGGATCGCGCATCCACTCGGGCAACTGCCCGCCTCTTTGTTGGGCCGTCCAATCCGACTCGATCTCCACAATTCCGCGCACGCCCGTTTGATAGTGGCGAAAGCTCGACCACCGCCAATCCTCCGGTTGCGCCACCAGCCCTCGGCGGACCGGGTTGCGATGGATGTAACGCAGCTTCTCCACAAACTTCTCGTGCCCCGAGACGTTGAAATCGTAGTAATGCGCCAGCCAGAAGGGCCGTTCCCGGCTTCGCATCGAGACCGACAGCTTGAGGGCCTGAATCACTTTCGATAAGAGAGCGCGCCTGGGTTCGTTGACCAGAAGATGCACGTGTTCCGGCATGACGACATAACCGGCAACCGCGAAGAGATAGCGCTGGCGGACGCGCTCCAGCGCATCTTCAAACAGATCCATGGCTGCGGCCGCCGTCAGGTAGGCTCGACGGCGATAACAGCTGAACGTGAGGAAGTGAAACTCCCCTGTTTGCTGATAACGGATGCGCTCGCCTTTCATGCACGTTGAGAATACTCCCCTTCGAGATGGTTTGGGAGACGCGAGGATTCCGACCCGGTCCCCAAAAGCGAGGGACCGGGGGCACCCTCATTTGTGTTTTGGAAATATCCCGGGATCGGGGCCACCCGCCAGATAGACCATCAGCTACGATACGCGCAGTTTTGGCGCGAAGACGGCTACAAGCTGGCTGATTCCGGAGCGAACCAAGAGCAATTGATTGAGTCATTCGAGAAATGGAATAGGGAGGACAATGCCCGGTACTCTCTCGCGCGCTTGCGGTGGTGGAGGAAGACTGCAGATCTCATCTCTAAATGCGCAGCTCCGATCGCCCTGCGCCAATATTGCGGCGTTGACAGGAAATTCAGACCTTTTGAGGAGGAGGTCCTGGAAGCAGTATTTCTGTTTGAAGAGCACATCGACGCCCTGATCGATGAACAAAGATCGAGACGTCGATGAAACGCGATGCTAATGAACTGATCTCGCTATTCCGCTATTCCTAGTGGCAAGCCGACTCTTTTGAGGAGTAATCTTGTCCCGCAGACGAACGGCCCGCTCGGGAGCTTCATCCTAGAGAAAGTGAGAGCATGAATCAAACCACAATTCCGCTTATTGTTGCCTTCGTCGGTATCTCTGGAACCGTCGTAGGCATTGTTATCGGCCATTTTCTTGCACGAGATCGGGACCGAAGGAAGTGGCTGCTGGACCGCCGCAACGAAGAATTCAAGGAGCTGATGACGGTGATCGCAACGGCCTACGTCAACTGCGCTGACGCGCGCTATCACATCCACGAGCCGACGCCGGAGAGCTTAGTGGAGATGAACGCAGCTTCCATGAACTGCCTCGTGACAATTCAGAACCGGATTTATATTGCAGAACATATCAAGAATCTCAGATTGGATTACATGTGGCTGAATGCATTCGACCAGCTCGTAAAAGAAAAGAACCCCGAAAAATACGGCGCGACAGTTCGCAAAATGATGGACTCTATCGTCGCTATTGCCCAAGAACACTATTAATGATTGGCGGGCGGCCACGGTCCTGGGGATGTGGATTCAGGCACACGATCTGGGTTCAACCGGTCCCTCGCATCTGGGGACCGGGGACGCCGCTGATCTCAACCTGCCTGAGCATAGATCCTGATCGATCCCCTGAAACGCCGCAGGCTTCTGGATTTGGGTTGAGCCTGGATGGTCGCCAATCCGTCGATTACTTTCTGATCGATCTAGACCGCGGCCCGCGCGGACACATTGCGCGCAAAGCGATCCACGACCGCATAGGATTGCAACTGCCGCTGGTGCGCAGGGAAGACGCGGCTTAAAAACTGAGTCAGGAAATGGCTGGAATTCGCTTGATTTCGCAGGCAAGAAGAATGGAAGCTACGCCGTCAGCTTTTCCAACTGATCGGGCTTCACAATGGTCAGGCTGGTGCCTTTGATGGTGATCCACTGGTCGCGGCGGAACTGGTTGAGCAGGCGCGTGACGGTTTCGCGCGAGGTGCCCGCCATGTTGGCGATCTCCTCGTGGGTCAGGGCCATGGTGAAGCGCAGCTCTTGCTTGCCGTTGGCCGCCGCGCGGCCCCAGTCGAGGAGCAGCCGCGCCAGGCGGCCCGCCGCCGAGCCGGAAAGCGCCAGCCGCTTGGCGTCGTGAAACACCGTCATGTACTCGCCGGAAAGCGATTGCGCCGCGTGCATCGAGGCAATGCCGTGCCGGCCCAGGAACTCGACGAACTCCTGCTTGCGCACCGTCTTTACCTGGCAGGGTTCAATGGCCTCGGCAGTCACCTCGTGCGGAACATTGGCCAGCACCGCGCTGAGTCCCATCACGTCGCCCGGCCCGGCAATCTTCAGGATCATGGTTTTGCCGTCGCGCGAGGTAGAGGAGATTTTGACCTGTCCGAAGCAAATCACAAACACATTGCGCGCCGGATCGCCCTCGGAAAACAGCTTCGCCCCGCGCGCGTGGCTCATCATAATCCCGATCTGGTCGTAATCTGCCAATGCCTCCGGCGTCAGATTGCAGAACATCCGCAAATGCCGATGCTCGCAATTCAAGCAATCTTCCGGAGGGTGATGGGAATGGGGTGAAGCCATACCTATGCCGTGGGGACTTTGATCTAGCTAGAGTATAGCGCAAGTCCCTTCCAGCAAGACGAACCTTTTCGCCTCTCATGGCCCCGGTCCGGAACTCCCCCACGTGTGCGGACGACTGCCGTCTACGCTTCAGCCGCCGCACTCGCATGACGCCGTGCCGGGGTCGCCCGCGTCAGACAGCAGGTAATGTAGGCGCGCGAAACCTCACGCGCCAGCTCCTCCAGCAGCCTCATTCGCAGCGGAGGATGGTTCTCAAATGCACGCCGCAGGGCGTCAATGGGCAGCATGAGCACCGATCCCGGCGTCACAGCGCTTAGGGTGTAGGTGTGCCGCCCGTCGCCTAGTGCGGCGGCCAGTTCCAGAAGGTCCCCCGGCCGCGCCGAGCCCAGGGTCACGCGCATCTGGAAACGTTCCGCCTTGCGGACAAAGTCGCCTGAAACCACCACGTACAGCCCTTTGCAATTCCCATTCTGCCGGAAAACCGCCTCCCCGGCATCGACTTCGACACAGCGCGAAGCAGTGGTGAGCAATTCGCCCGCCTCCTTCGGGCATTCCAGCAGCTCGGCGAGCGGATGGGCAGCCGCTGCCGCCAAACGTTCAATTCGCTCTTCAAGCCGATCGTTAGCCATTTCGTTCGCCGCGTGCCAGCCTCTGGAACTTGTTGCTGCCTGCTTCCACTGTGCTTTGGTCGCTGTTGAGCGCTTCTCGAAAGCGCGCGGCGACCTTTGATGCCCACGCGGTCTCGCGCGGTTCATCGGTTAACTCCATTTCCCTCGTGTTTGCGATTGGACAAAATGGTGCGGTTTCTCCTTTCCCCCGCCCATTTCCCTGGGAGCAATTCTTGCCGCGCACCGCGGCGACCGTCTGCTACGAAGTCCCAACAGGAAGCGCAACTTCCTGTTCCACGCCTGCGCCCGCCGCATCCGGCGGAACGCAAAGCACCGGCACGCGCGATGCAGAAAGCAGGGCAAACGCCGTGCCGTGCGCGCCGGGTGTTCCGCTAGCCCGCTTCACCCCTGCCACCAGAATGCAGGGGTGGTTCTCCCGAATAGCTTCGGCCACGGCATCCACCGGATTGCCGTCCTTCACCAGGCAGCGCACAGGCGCATTGCCGTGAAGTGACACGCCAAATTGCTCCGGCGCCGCAGCGCAGGGATCCAATCCGGCCGCAGCTTCAGCCGCCGTGCGCACATGCAACACGAGCAACGGCCGATTGAAAGTCTCGGCCAGCGAATAAGCGGTTGCCGCCGCCGCCGCTGCCGCCTCATTCCGCTCAACGGCCAACAGCACGGGGCCGCCCGGAGCCGGCCGGTGCGGGCCTGCATTCCAGTCCGCCGCCACCGCCATCACCGGGCACGGCGCAAGCCGGACCAAACGCTCGGCAATCGCCCCAACTACCACGGGGCCGGCGCCTTCCATCCCCTTGGTGCCGATCACGATCAACCCGGCCTCATATTGCCGCGCCACGTCCACCAGCATCTCCGCCACCGCACCCTGCCGCACTTCGGAATGGCTGTGAATCCCCTCGCGGAGCAATTCGCTGGCAAGTTGGTCGAGTACCTTGCGCGCCGCTTTGGTCATTTGGCCCAAAACGCTGCGGGGAACAGCATCTACCGCGGCATATTCCATGGGATCGAGACCGTGTGCCAGCACAATTCGCGCGCCGTAGCTAGCTGCCAGCTTGCGGGCGTACTCAAGTGCCGCTTCCGCACGGCCCCCAAGATCCGTTGCGACGACGATGGTCGTCAATCCCGTTTGAAAACCCATGGCTCGCTCCCGACCGAAGCTCTAGTCACTTACCTATTGGATTTTGAGTGTGCGCTTCTCAAGGGCAAGGGGCAGTGACCCCATTCACCCCTCGCTGTGATTCGAGTCACAAGCCAGAAGACATTGATTTGGAAGGAGAACATAACTATGCGAAACGCGTGCTCCGTATGGCGGCGAAGGACTGCCTGTGCACTCTCCGAACGGCTCAGAACGAGTCTCTTTCACCCCGATGACGGCGGTCATCGGCAGAAGAGCCCCGCATCGGCCCGGCTACGTCCCAGCTACGACCGGCAATCTCGATTCCGGATTTGAGAAGCGCCATCGTCCATGGCGTCAGGACCTCCGCCTGCTTCACCGGCAGAGGGTCGCGGCCCCATACCAGGAAATCGGCGACGATCACCCCGCCCGCATAGGGGTCGAGCAAGCCGATGGGAACCACATAACCTCTGGCAATCAGCGACCCCGCGGCCGTCATACCCACCCGGCTGCGGTGATGAAATCCCGGAATCAGCGGAATCTCCAGAACCGCCAGATGGAGCTCAGGGTGCTTCCGCGCGTAGCGCACCAGTTTGTACGCGACCTCCCGCGGCGTCACCAGGCCGCCATCAGAAACAGGGCGGTGCCGGAAATCACCACCGGGAAAGTAGAAGTCCAGGACCGTGGCCGAAAAGTTTGCGCAATTTCTGAAGAGAAAGTTGAAATGCGAACGGTTGGCGGCGTCGTTCATGCGCGCAATGAAGGCATCGTCCTGCTCGGGTGTAGTCTCAAACCGGAAGGCGTAAATGCGCCGATCGTACGCCGCGCCCACCAGCTGGTTCCATCCTCTTTGAAACTGTCCGCCCTCGGGCACATTGCCCAGACCCATGAGATGCGCATCATGGTATTGCAAGCGCAGTTTGTGCACGGTTGGGTAATCGATGCGCGCGGGAGCCGCTGCCGCATCTGCGACGGAATACAAATAGGGGAGCAAGGGGACTGCCAGCCAGTCGTAGCCCGCGATTCCTCTGTAGCGCGCGATGACTACCCCCAACTCATCCGGCGCGCAGCGCCGCAATTTGGTGAGCGAGGCTGCGCAAATCCTGGCAAAATAGACGGATTCGTGGCCCACCGGACTGAAAACCTCTGCCAGGCTGTTGGCGTCCTGCAACATGAGCGCGCCCTGCGCGCGGCTGGCCGGCGCCGACGCAAAAGCAAGTCCAAAACCGAGAAAAAAGCAGATGACGCCGGGAATGCGCATCGGCTGAATCCACCTCCCGTTTCCCGAAGAAAATCGTATCTCCTCCTCTTGTTATGACGTATTTTGGCCCCAATCGGTGTTAATCTCCCTCAAGTCTCTGCGGGTCAACACCCTGTACATGCAGCGGCCGAATGCGCTACCGTGGGCGCGGCATGAAAAATCTCCGTCCGCACCCTCTTTCGTGGATTCTTGTCCTGGTCTTTACAAGTGCTTTGTCGAGCTACCTCGAAGCTCAGGCATCGGCCCCAGACTCTCCTGCCATTGAGGCCCAGGCCCACACACTGCTTTCTAAACTTAGCCTGGAGCAGAAGATCGAACTCCTCGGCGGCGTGAACAACATGTACACGCGTCCCATGCCCGCCATCGATTTGCCGCGCTTCAAGATGTCGGATGCTTCAGTAGGCGTGCGCACCTGGGGTCCGACCACCGCTTATGCCGCCGGGGTGGCCCTGGCCGCCGCCTGGGACACCGATCTCGCGGGCAGGATCGGCGAGGCGCTGGGACGCGACGCCCGTGCCCGCAATGTCAATTTTCTCCTTGGGCCCGGAGTCAACATTGCCCGCTCGCCCATTGCCGGCCGCAACTTCGAGTACCTCTCTGAAGATCCCTTCCTCAACGCAGCTCTGGTTGTGCCTTTTATCGAAGGCGTGCAATCCGAGGGCGTGATCGCCACCGTGAAGCACTACGCCCTCAATAACCAGGAGTTCAACCGGCATAACGGCAGCGCCGACGTGGACGAGCGCACCATGCGCGAAATCTATCTGCCTGCCTTTGAGGCCGCCGTTACCAAGGCCCACGTCGACGCGGTCATGGACTCCTACAACCTGGTCAACGGCGTCCACTCCACGCAGAACGATTTTCTCAACCTGAAAATTCTCAAGGGCGAGTGGGGATTTCAAGGCATTCTGATGTCGGACTGGGACGCGACCTACGACGCCGTCGCCGCCTGCAATAACGGCCTCGATCTCGAGATGCCCAGCACAAAATTCATGAATGCCAGAAACCTCATTCCCGCGGTCCAGAGCGGCCAGGTCAAGGTGTCCACCATCGACCAGCACGTGCTGCGCCTGCTGCGCGCCGAGCTGCGCTACGGCTTCACCTCGCGCCCGCAGTTCGATCCCGCCGACTCCACCTACTCCGTCGCTGATCGTCCGCTCGCGCTCGAAGAGGCGCTGGAAAGCATTACGCTGCTCAAGAACGATGGAAAACTGCTGCCGCTCGATCCGGCAAAGATCAAGAACATCGCCATCATCGGCCCCAACGCCTACCCGGCCGTCACCGGGGGCGGCGGCTCGTCTGAAGCCCGCGCATTTGAGCCGGTCAGCATATTAACAGGGATCGCCAACTTGCTCGGCCCCGATGCGTACGTCTTCTATAGTCCCGGCATACCTGACGGCGACCACGAAAAGAAGGCCGTTGCCCAGGCGGACGTTGCGGTCGTCGCGGTTGGCTTCGATGCCAAGACCGAAGGGGAGGGCCACGACCGCACGTTTTTGCTCCCCGCCGGCCAGGACGCGCTCGTCGAGCAGGTGGTTGCGGTCAATCCCCGCACTATTGTGCTTCTCATGGGCGGCGGCGGGATCGACGTGAGCCGCTGGCTAGACAAAGTCCCCGCCTTGCTTCACCTCTACTATCCGGGCCAGGAGGGCGGCACGGCCGTGGCGCAGATTCTTTTCGGCCGGCACACTCCCGAGGGCAAGCTGCCTGTCACTTTCGACCGCTCCTGGGACGAAAGCGCCTCCTTTAGGTGGTACTACGGCGACCCGAAGGAGAACACCACACTTCATACCACCGGCCCCGACGGCAAGCCGCTTGACTACACCATCGAGCACATCAAGTACGGCGACAAGTTGATGGTCGGCTACCGCTACTGGACGACCACGGGCAAGCATCCGCTGTTTCCGTTTGGCTACGGCTTAAGCTATACGACGTTCAAATTCTCCAACCTTGAAGCGCCCGCCAGTGCGACTTCCGGTTCAACGGTGACGGTCAGCTTCGACGTCACCAACATCGGCACAGTAGCCGGAGCCGAAGTTGCCCAGCTCTACGTCTCCGACCCAACGGCCAAAGTCGACCGCCCCGCGCGGGAACTCAAAGGCTTCGCCAAGGTCCGCCTCGCGCCCGGCGAAACTCAGCACGTGACGCTCACGCTCGATGCGCGCGCCTTCAGTTACTGGGACGAATCCACGCACAAATGGACCATCGATCCCGGCAAGTTCGTCGTTCGCGTCGGAGACTCCAGCGAGAACACGCCACTCGATGCCGAAATCGACCTACATTAGCACGCGCTATTAACTTTGGTCGTTTGTTTTTTTTGGATAGCTGCTTCGCGATGGGGGCATTCATGTCGGCATGAAGCAGCGATTGCGAAGCGGCTATCTCAGCGATGTGAGCGATGAGGAATAGGCGTTTGTGGTGCCCCACTTGACGTTGTGCTAGCCGGAGGCAGAGCAGCGGGACTATCCGCTGCGGGGCAGTGTTCAACGTTCTGCGCTACATGTGCGCACCGGTGGTCAGTGGCGTTGCATGTCTAACGATTTGCCTCTCTGGAACGTGGTGTATCAACAGACCTAGCGCAGGATCCGGCCTGCTGTTTTGAAAGCATGATGGAGGATTTGCGTATGCTTCTGTGGGAATTTGCGGGACGCAAGGGATCTAAGCCGGATTCGGAAAATCGAACAGTGGGATGAGTGGGAGGATTGTTCCTCAGCCAGCCATTAAGATGGCAGAAACGAGGAGCAACAATGGCACGACGTCCACGCCGCAATCACACAGCGGCTTTCAAAGCGAAGGTGGCCTTGGCCGCCCTCAAGGGAGACAAGACCCTGGCCGAGCTGGCTAAACAGTTCGATGTCCACCCTAATCCGGGCCCCTGTCATGCGATTTCTGCATGACAGGGTGGAACCAGATCGCCGACTGGAAGACGCGGCTGGCAGAAGGTGCAGCCACCGTCTTTGGCAAAGACAGGGCCGAGGAGCAAGGCAAGGTCGATGTAACCCGGATGCAGGCCAAGATCGGCGAACTTGCGCTGGCCAACGATTTTTTAGGTCCGGGGCCTGACTACTTCGACAAACGCAATAAGGACCACTTTGCCAACAAACTCGTCAACCGCCTGCAAGATCTTGGCTTTAATATCACCCTTCAACGCGTTTCGGCGTAGACAAGCCTGATTTGTTTCTTACGAGAAACGATCAGAACCAGAAGGATAAGTCGACCGCCGTGGCAAAGCAACCGCCGCTTACGGCGCAAGCACCGTCAGTCCCGGAACTGCTGCGAATCGCCGCGCGTTACAGCTCACTACGGTGGCGCGGCAGTCCAGAGCCGTCGCGGCGAGAATCAGATCGTGCGGGCTCATTTGCTGCCCTGACGCTTCCATGTCTGCCCACAGGCGTGCATGAAGCACGGCCGCCATCTCCGAGTAGGGAACGATCTCAAAGGCCAGCAATGCCCGCTCGAGAAACTTCTGCCGCCTCGCGCGGTGTATTCCGGCGGCGCGCTCCACACTGCGCCAAAGTTCGGCCGCGGTAATGGCCGCGAGCTTGATCTCATCCTCGGAATGCGCTCGCAACCACGTGTCGAGGTCCAGAGCCTTACGCTCGGCCTGGATGATTACGTCGGCATCGATTAAGAACGCCATGGCTTACCATGCGGCAGCATGGAGCTGCGCGATTGTTCCAGATCATGAAGCCACGAGGTTGCCTCATCCTCGCTCAGGTGAACATCCTCCACAGCCTTGAGCAGAGCCGCTGCGACTTCGTGCCCACGCTCGGGCTTTCGCACCATCGGCACAATACGCGCGACCGCGCAGCCGTTCTTTTCGAGAACGAAGGATGTGCCCCGATAGCGCGCCCGATTAACGCAGTCAGCGAAGTTTCGGGAAGCCTCAGTGACGCTAATTGATACAGTTTCCATAAAATCAGATTATCATATTATCATGAAATTGGCAGCCAACTTCAACAAAATAAGCGTGCCCCTCATTCTGCTGCGAGCCGCTCCAAAAGCGCGTCAAAATCCTCCAGCCTCGCATACTCGATAATCACTTTGCCGCGGCCGTTGTGATCCTCGATTATGACCTTTAGGCCGAGGGCTCTTTGCAGTTGTTCCTGCGCGTCGCGTACGTTTGGATCGATGGGCCGGCCCGCCTTCACTTCCTTCTTGCCCCTGCGACTTGGGTCGATCTGTGCCTGAACGTAATTCTCCGTCTGGCGCACAGACATAGAGAGCGCCGCGATGTGCTGAGCAGCCTTTTCAATCTCCTCGGCATGTTCGAAGGCCAGCAATGCGCGTGCGTGACCGAAGGTCAGCTCGCCGATCTCGACCCGCTCCTGCACTTTCGATGGTAACTTCAATAGACGCATGAAGTTAGCTACAGTTGCGCGGTCTTTTCCCGTGCGCTGCGCCATCTGTTCCTGTGTCATCCGGAATTCGCGAGCAAGGCGCTCGAAGGCCCGCGCCTGCTCGATCGGGTTCAGGTCGGCGCGCTGCAGATTCTCGACGATCGTGATCTCCATCGCTTGTTCGTCAGAGACCTGCCGTAGAAGGGCTGGAACTGTCGTCTTGCCGGCGAGCTTCGAAGCACGCCAGCGCCGTTCTCCCGCGATGAGCTGGAAACGTCCGCTACCCAAGGGGCGGACCAGGACAGGCTGGATTACGCCGTTCGCAGTGATGGAAGCAGCAAGTTCAGCCAATTGCTCCTGGTTGACTTGAGAGCGCGTTTGAAAGGGATTGGCGTCGATTTGGTCGACAGGAATCTCGCGCGGCTTGCCAATTTCGAATTCGCCAGCGGGTCCCGAATGTGGACGGGGAAGCAGGGAATCGAGGCCTTTGCCCAAGGCGCGGCGTTTCGGGTCCGGAACGGCAACGTTTGTCATCGAGAATCCTTCAAGCATGGAATGCCTGCGGTGCAGGCCGAAATCAACTTGTGATCTGGCGGTCAAAGGTAAATCATGAATAGGGCCAAAAGGCCGTTTTGGCATGGACGTGCGTCGACGCAGCCATCGCTTTGCGCTCAATTGCTCTCGGGCTCTCCAACTGGTTGCGCGCCAAGAACTCTCCGGTCATCTCGAAATAGGCCTCGGTGCCCCGCGACCGCGGGTCGTAAACCGCGACTGGCTTCCCGTGACTCGGCGCCTCTGCGAGCCGCACATTCCGCGGAATCACTGTGCGGTAAAGGATGTCGCGAAAGTACTCACGGAGGGTGTCAGTCACCTGTTGCGCCAGGTTTGTGCGGTCGTCATACATGGTTAACAGCACACCCTCAATGGTGAGTTCCGGATTGTACGCAGCACGCACGCGTTCCAGAGTCGAAATCAATTCTGAGATCCCTTCAAGAGCAAAGTACTCCGCTTGCATCGGCACAATCAGTGTCTGAGCCGCGCAAAGAACGTTCAATGTGAGCAGGTCAAGGGCAGGTGGACAATCCAGAAAGATCAACTCGAAGTTGTTCTGAATCGGATCGAGAGCGCGCCGTAGGCGGAGAGCTCGGTCCTCCGCGCCAGCTAGTTCAAGATTCGCGCCGGTCAAATTCTTCGATCCTGGCAGCAACCACAGCCGATCCACTTCAGTGGGGATGATCACTTGCTCAGCAAGGCTGTCGCCGGCAAGTACATCATAGATCGAACGACGGTTGTCATCGTGCTGAAAACCCAATCCTGAGCTAGCATTCGCTTGGGGATCGCAGTCAATCAGGAGGGTCTTCAGTCCCTCAATTGCCAGGCATGCAGCAAGATTGATGGCCGTGGTGGTCTTGCCAACGCCGCCTTTTTGGTTGACGATTCCGACGATCTTTCCCATGGCATTCCAGAGTAAAGTGAATGATCGCAGTCCGCACCGCACTTGCATTGTGGGAAACCGGGCAGGGTTGTGGAAAGCGCTTCGCACTTCGTACCCCCTCGGCCCAGCAACCGATTGCCGGGAAAGAGCTTTGACGCCTCCGATAGAGTTTTGCATCGGGCGAGTGAAGACAGGCCACGCGGTGGAAATCTGCTTCTGCGTGGTGGCAATTTGGCGAATTCGCGGCTGCCAATTTCATTCATTTGTGGCTCGGCCGAATCGAGTTCCACGTGGAACACTTATGTCTCCAAACCCGGTCGGGCCCTTGACACCAATGGTTCCACGTGGAACAGTCTTTGGCGGAGATCGCATGCGCCGCAACTTACAGCGTCTCTCTGCGTTCTATTCTGGCAGGGCCAAATCGTTCATCACTGGCGTGCATCACTCCTATCGGTCGCTGCGCTCCAGTAGGACCGCATCTCCGGTAAGACTGCTTTCCGTGCCCTCGTAACGTTAAGACCTGCACGGATTCCATAGAATCCGAGAAAGAGTTCACAAGAATAATGCCTTCCTCCGCGCTCGCTCGCAGCACTCGACCTTCCATCACGCGCCGGCAAGCCATTCACGGCGCGCTCGCTCTCACGGCTTCCTCTCTGTTACCCGGCTGTGGCTCCCCGCCGTCTAACAGCCCCACTGGCGCTCCTCCCCAGACTGGTAACCCTCAGCCCGCCCCCTCAGGTTCCATCACGGCCGCATCGCTCGCGGTCACAGCCAGCTCCGCCGGATCCATCGGCCCCGCCTTCGCCGGACTTTCCTACGAAAAGAGCACTATCTACGAGAACCCCTACCTATTCGGCGCCCCCAACGCTAACCTTATCGCCCTTTTCAAATTGATCGGCCCCAGTGTTCTTCGCATTGGCGGCAATTCCGTTGACCGCAATGTCTGGACCCCCACTGGAGCCGGACATACTGCAGGCCAGGTCGCTCCCAGCGACATCGATGCTCTCGCCGCATTCGTTAAAGCCGCCGGCTGGCAATGCCTTTACGGAATCAACCTCGGCGGCGCCGGCCCCAACCCCTACACCAGCGGCTCCCTGGTTGCCGCTACCACGCCTGCACTCGCGGCCGCAGAGATTGCCTACGCCTATCAAGCCTTCGGCTCCTCGCTTCTCGGCTTCGAGATCGGCAACGAATGCGACCTCTATGGCGGCTCTTATTTCAGCGGAGCAACTTGGAATGTCTCCACCTTCGAGGCCCTTTGGTCGCAGTTTCGTACCGCGATCGTGACCCAAACTCCCGCCGTCGCATCGCTATGCACTGGCCCGGCAGATGCCGGCAACGACTCCTCCTGGACGGTGCCATTCGGCAACTACGCGACGAAGAGTCAAATCTCTCTACTCACGCAGCACTACTATCGCGGCAATGGCCAATCGGCCAGCTCGACCGCAGCCAACCTGGTTACACCGGACCCTGCTCTCATCAGCAACCTTCAAACGCTTAACGCGGGCGCTACCGGCATCGGAGTGCCTTACCGCCTCTCCGAGTGCAACTCCTATTACGCCGGCGGCTCCGACGGGGTCAGTGATGCCTATTGTTCCTCGCTCTGGGTCCTCGATTTCCTGTTCGATTGCGCCCTTAATGGCGCCGTAGGAACCAATTTCCATGGCGGTGGCAATGGGGACGGCTACACTCCCATTGCCGACTCAGGCGGCGCCGTGGTCGAAGCCCGGCCTGAATACTACGGCATCCTCTTCTTCACCCTGGCCGGCCAAGGCTCGCTCTACACGACAAGTCTCTCCGGCATCGGCGCTCTGAACATCACCGCTTACGCCGTTAAGACCGCTTCCGGCGGGCTGAACATCCTCGTTGTCAACAAGGACAGCGCCCAGAATCTCCAGCTCACCGTCGAGCTCCCGCAGAGTGCCAGTTCAGCCACGCTGATCGAGATGACGCAGCTAACCTCCGGCTCGGCCGGACCTAGCCTCAGCGCCACTTCCGGCGTGACCATCCAAGGAGCCAGTGTCGGCGCAAACGGCTCGTTCTCTCCCGGTGCAGCCTACACCCTGAACGCCAGCGGCGCCCAAGTGACCTGCTATGTTCCTTACTTAAGCGCGGTGCTCATTCAGATTCCGTAGATGAGGCCCCTGCGCGGTCCCGAGATCCAAACGCGACCATACGCTGAACCCCGCCCGGAAGCTGCCTTTGCGTCACCCACGAGAATTCCCTACCTGCAGCGCCCTTCAGCCTCTCGAAGTCGCTCACTGTTGTCATCAGCGCCATCCACCCCGCGGGCTTGACCAGCCGAACCGCCGACGCGACGGCCTCATGCATGCGATCCACCGCTCGCAAAACCACGCAATCGAAGGTGGTGCGAAGCGTCTCAGCCCTTTGCGCATGGACCTTGGTTGTGATTCCCAACATCCGCACGGCCTCCCGCAAAAACGCGGCCTTCTTGCCCTGCGATTCGGCCAGCGTCACGCGAATCTCCGGCCGACAAAGCGCGATGGGGATTCCCGGCAGCCCGGCCCCCGATCCAAAGTCGAGCAACGTCTCGACGCCCCGTGGCAGCTCGCTAGCAACTACAATAGATTCAATGATATGAATCGATAGTGCGCCCTCTTCATCGCGAATCGCACTCAAATTGAGGCGCTCATTCCAGCGAAGATATAGCGAAAGATACTTTTGGAATTTGGCTGTTGTCTGCCCGTCCAGGGCAGCCAGACCAACCCTCTCCAAAAGCGCATTCAGCCGTGACCCTGCCTCGCCCGCTCCCATCGCTCAGGTGCCGTCCGCGGAGCCCTCAACCTGTGGCGCGCGCCACTTCGCAGCCGCCTCCACGAATGCCGCGAAGATCGCGCGAGAGAATTCACTCTGCACGTAGCTCCGCTCTGGATGCCATTGCACTCCCACCACAAAGTGATCCGGCGCATCGAGCTCCACGCCCTCAATCACGTCGTCACCCGGTGAAACCGCACTGACGCGCAGATTGTCGCCCGGCGCCCGAACCGCCTGGTGATGGCTGGAATTCACTTGTACGTCGCTTGCTTCGGCCGCCGGCAAGATTCCGCTCAAGCGCGATCCTTTGGCAATCGCCACTCTGTGCGCTTTCACCACCTCGCGCCCCGGCCGGTGGTTCACCGGCGTCTTTAAATCCTGGACCAGCGAACCTCCCCGCCACACATTCAAATTCTGCATGCCCTGGCAAATTGCAAGAATCGGCTTGCGCAAATTGAACGCATCCTGCAAAAGCAACTCATCGGCTGCGGTGCGCGCCGGATCGTCCCCTGCGCACTCCGGCTGCCGCGCCTCACCGTACCTCTGTGGATCCAAGTCAAACTTGCTGCCCGGCAGCAAAACCCCCTGCACGGTTGCCAGAAGCCTCGCCACGCGCTCCTGCGGCTCGCTAAGCGTCACAACCACCGGCTCAGTGCCCGCGGCCTTCAGCGCCTCGACATACTGCGGTAACGCCCGCTGGTTGTACTCCGTGTCCAGGCTCGTGGGTTCGGGAATCGCGATGCGCACGGCCATGCAATCAGTTTAAAGCCGATGCTGACCGTCCGCGATCTTTGTGCTGGTGCAATCTCCGTTTGGCCGGCCATTCGCTCATAGCCTGAGCTCTCAGCCGATGAGCGCCTCGGCGATTCTTCCTCAAGTCAGAACTATTCCCGGCGCAATGGGCGTTTTGCGGGATAGTCCGGTCGATGACTACGGCTCTCAAATAAACTCCCTCCCGTCTTGAGAAATGCGTTTATCATCTGCCTCAGGCAGCTCATATACCTCAAGAGAGTCCAAGTGCCCTAGGTCGAGTGCAGACCGTGGACTTCATCCCGCAGCCTGAACGCTTCGACACAACTTTTCCACCGGATTGGCTGGTCTACCTGCGAGCAGAATCATCGCCGACTTGATTTGGGAGCATTCAATGAAAAGTGACACCTTCGCGGTCAGACTATTCACGTTTTTGTTTCCTGTACCAATCCTTATCCTCGGCGCCTGCTCTCCCCCTCCTCCCGACAGCTCTTTTATCCACTTAGTTGGATCGGGAACGCCCATACAGAAACCAGGCCCGGTGACCTCAAGCGCAACTTGTCCATCGGGCCAACAGCTGATCGGCGGAGGTTTTACGGCCGACGTTGCGCCTGGATCAGTGGCCGTTACAGAGAATTATCCTTCCTCTTCCAATACCTGGACCGTCACTGCTCAAGCAGGCCAAAAAACTTCGGGGGTTTTGGTAGCGGTCGCATATTGTTTCACTACTCCGAATGTCTCCCTGAAATTATTGACAGTCACTGCCAGCACGAATACCAATCCGCGTACCTCATCGCTCCCGGCTCAGTTGGAAATTGTGGCTACAGGAAACGCCGCCTGCCCTGCCGGCAGCGTACTGATGGGCGGCGGCTACCGCTCCCAAGGTCTCGACACGGATGCCGCCGAAGCCTTTAACTCTTACATCTCAGCTGAGGGGCCCTCGTCAAACAACACTGGGCAGCCGGTCGGATGGCAAACAACCTTAACGTATCCGAATACGGTTTCCCCAACCGCAACCGTATTCGCTATCTGTGCGGGATCTTACTTCGCTCAAGGGAAAACCGTGACCGCGAATACCTCTTTGGCCGGGACTCAAACAGCGGACGTTCATTGTCCGCCGAACACCTTCACCAGCGGCGGGGGTTACAGTCTGCAGCAGACTTCGCCGACTCCATTTCCGTATACGGTTTATTCATCGTTCTCCGATACCAAAGCCGGGGTGATTTCGGTGGCTCCAAATCACAGGCTCGATGTCTATGACGCAAGCGGCTGGCGCTCTGACTTGCGGGCTGCAAATACGCCTTTTACTCCATGGGCTCTCAGCATGTCAGCGAGCTGTATTCCGTTTCCCAAGTGACAATCCATCAAGGCTCGGCATAGCCTGCATTCTAATCCGCGTATGGGGCTACCATCTGGATGAGTCCTCATAAGTCGCCCAGTCTTTGCTAATCTGCATCCGCTCGATTTTGGTTTGACGCCAAGAGGCCAACGCGCTCCTGCGGCTCGCTCAACGGCACCACCACGGGCTCCGCGCCCGCGGTCTTCAGTGCCTCGACATACTGCGGTAACGCCCGCTGGTTATATTCGGCGTCGCTGCTTGTGGGTTCGGGGATGGCAATGCGGACAGCCATGAAATCAGTCTAATTCTGAGCTGGTGTATTCGTGAATCGCGCACCGCCTTCACGTGCAAGCAATCTCCCCTCCTGCCCGCTTCACCTTTTTCTATTCAATCATGGCTCGCACAGTATACCTTATCGATAGTGTCCGACGAAATGAGGCTATTCGGCGAATCTTCAGCAGAGATTCCTCCCCGCGAATCCCCGCCCGCCAGTAAGGCGCTCCGTTGGTTTGAGCTTTCATTGGTTCTGCTCGTCTGCTTCGGTTCCTCATTGTTTGCCAGTCTTCAATCCCTGGAAAATGGTGCCGGAAGCGCGAGTTCCCTGCGCGGCTTCAATTGGAGCTATTTGATCTTTCGAGAAATCGTTGGACTTCTTCTCCTCGGCTACGTTCTCTGGCGCCGAGGCATGACCTACCGAGACCTTGGCCTGCGCTGGTCGCTACGCGATCTGTTAGCTGGCATCACCGTTGCAGTCGCTGCCTATTTCAGTTATTTCATCGGTTACGGGCTGATCTACTCTGCTCACCACGCCATTGTTCACACTGCGGCGCAAACAGGATCGACTGCCCGCCAAATCTTCGGCCATCCATCGTTCCTGTCAATTCCACTCGTCATTCTGAATCCCTTTTTCGAGGAGTTGATCGTTCGCGCTTATCTCATGAAGGAAATTCGCGAGCTGACAGGATCGTGGCTGCTCGCCGGTGCAGCGAGCGTCGCAGTTCAAACGACGTATCACCTCTATTATGGCTGGGTGGGGGCTCTCTCGCTGAGCTTCCAATTCGCGTTTTTTTCTGTCTACTACGCGAAGAGCCAAAAGGCTACACCAATTGTTGTGGCACACGGAATCTTTGATGCCTGGGGCATGTTGAGACTTTTGCGATGATCCGTCATGAGACAGTCGCTGTCATCCGAGCCTCATCCGCAGCCGGCTCCTTCATTATCGCTTCGATCGCCTCCCGCAGCCGCTCCGTCAGTTCCTCGCTCTGCCGCACACTCATTCCTTTGGTCTCAATCGGCTCTCCGATCCGCACCGTCAGCTCGCCGGGATACAAATGATGCGTGTGAATGGGCAGCAGATCGTAAACGCCCTTGAGCGCGATAGGCACCAAGGGCACTTGCGCGCGAATCGCCAGGTACGCCGCGCCGGATAGAAACGGTTTCAGCTCCCCGGTGGGTGTCCGCCCGCCCTCGGGAAAAACAACCAGCGGCATTCCGGCACGTAGCGCCTTCACCGCTCCGCCGAGGCTCGAGAGCGTTGCGTGCGGGTTCGCGATGTCGATCGGCATTTGCCCGGACCGCTCGAGATACCAGCCGATGAACGGCCACTGCCAGAGTTCCTTCTTCGCCAGAATGCGGAACTGAAACGGCAGCGCCGCAAATACCACAGGAATGTCCATGTAGGAGGTGTGGTTCGGCGCATACACCGCGACGGCGTGTTTGCGCAGGTTCTCCGCGCCTTCCACCTTCAACGGCGACAGCGAAATCGCGACTCCACATCGCGCCCAGAGTCGTGCAATCCTGTGCTGGGCGCGCCCCTTTTTGTCCACCAGCGAAATCCCGAGCGCCGCGCACCCGCATATCGCTGTCGCCAGCACGAACAGCGGCGTCTGCAGCAAATTCGTCCGCCAGCGATAGAATCGCGGCAGCGGATGGGGCCGCGAGCTCATAGCCGTTCGCCTCTCCCCTCCACGGGCCACGCAATGAGCATCGTCCGCGTCTCACCGACAAGGTACACCGAACCGGAAACCACAACCACGCCGCCCTTCGTTCCTTCCTGCGCGATCTGCAGCGCCTCGCGCACGGTTCCGGCCGCCTCCGCCGGCGTCGCCGTTGTTTTCGCTGCCGCCAGCAAATCCTCCATCGCCGCGGCGCGCGCGGTATGGATCGGCGCTAGAATCACGCTTTCGAACAGAGGAAATAGAATCTGCGCCATCTCCGCTAACGGCTTGTCGCGTAGACAGCTAAAGACCAAAATTCTCCGGCCCTGCCCCTCTAAAATGCCTCGAAGTCCTGCACGCAGTGCCCATGCGCCGGCAGGATTGTGTGCCACATCAAGCACCCACTCTACGCTGCCGGCAGTCATCCGCTCAAGGCGTCCTGGCCAGTGCGTTTTGCGAATCCCTTCCGCAATTGCCGCAGGGCTCACCGGAAATCCATGCCGTGTCGCTAGTTCCGCCGCAGCCGCAATTGCCAGCGCCACGTTCCTCCGCTGATGAGTGCCTGCGAGAGGCGAATCCACCTTTACCGTCGCGCCTAAGGACTCAATCGCGTACGGGCCCTTAGTCTCGCCCGACGGCATGTACTTCACCGCGCTCACCTTGTGCACACCTAGCTCCGTCGCTACCTCCCTGAGTACCCGGTTCGCGTCGGGATGTTGAGGTAGCGTAATCATCGTTCCACCACGACGCAATATTCCCGCCTTCTCGCGCGTGATCGCGGTGATCGTAGAACCGAGCCACTCCATGTGGTCGAGCGAAATGTCAGTGACGATCGAAAGCAGCGGCTCCACGACATTCGTCGCGTCCAGCCGCCCTCCCATCCCCACTTCCAGCACAGCAATCTCTACTTTGCGCTCGGCAAAGTAGAGAAACGCGAGCGCTGTCAGCACCTCAAAGTAGCTAGGCTGCTGCGGGAGGAGCCTCCACTCCTTTACTATCTGGTCGGCCTTATCGGAAACAAGAAAAAAGAGCCTCGCAAAGTCGTCGTCGGCAATCTCGGCCCGGCCCACTCGGATACGCTCGTTTGGCCTCTCGAGATGCGGCGACGTATACAGTCCTGTACGCAGACCCGCCTCCGTCAGGATTGATGCCAGCGTGGCCGCAGTTGATCCCTTTCCATTTGTTCCGGCAATCAGCAGCGCGGGAAAGCATCGCTGCGGGTCGCCTAGCGCACTTAGCAGCGTCCGCACCTCGTTGAGCGAGAACTTGCGCCGTGGATGCCCAGCCTTTGCATACAATTCCGGCACCATGGCGTTCAACTGGTCGATCGCCGCCGTGTAGGACATAGGAAGATTCAGTATAGAAGTGCCTTGACCCATCCAATCTCACATCGCTCCACGTCTACGTCATTCGTTCCCTTGATGTGGATGACGCGCGTGGTCGAAAGCACACTACCACCGCACCTTTGCCGAAGCTCCCACACAACGCATCCATAATCCACAGGCTGTTTCAATGCCCCTGTGGGAGCTTTGGAAAAACACAGCCGTTTTCCTACTTCCGCATACCGCTTTTCCAAATCTCCTGAATTGCACAGCCTAGATTTAGAAAACTCGAACCTTTGCAAAGCCTGCGGCCTGGTACGTTTTCACCAAAATTCCCACTTTTCCTATCTGACCTACGGCTACTTCTATTTTTTATCTATCTCTACACCCAAATATTCACTTTCCTCCACCAGCCCATGCCGACCGCCTCATCTAGGTCGCAACCGCGCGCCAATAGCCTACTTCCGGGTGACTACTCCCTTTATTCCAGAGAAGCACCCCGTTTTTCCACGCCCGATTTACCTCTGGCGTGGCTACAATCAAGATGGTGAAATGAGGCTACTCTGGCCCGCCTGCAAGGTGTTGTACAGTGAGGGCACAGGACGGGCCTCGGGTGTAGGGGTGTACTAATGCCAAGCGTTGAGGCCCAAGTCGACAAGCCGGCCGCTCAGGGGGCAGCGATGGAGATTACTGTAAGCCGCCAGGATCTGGTGAAGGAGCTCACAGCAACACAGAGCGTAGTAGAACGCAAGACCACAATCCCGATTCTGTCTAACTTCCTCATCGAGGCTGAAGCTGATCGCCTGCACATTACAGCAACCGACCTCGACCAAGCCATCTGCACCAGCACTACCGTCAAAGTCAAGAAGCCTGGCTCCTGCACTATTCCCGCGCGCAAACTCTACGATTACATCAAGCTCCTGCCCGATGGCGACATTTCAATCAAACTGCTTGAAAATCACTGGGTGCAGATCCGCAGCGGCCGGTCCAACACCAAGATGGTCGGCATGGCGCACGCCAACTACCCGCAGGTCCCCGAATTTCCCTCTGTCGCAGCTACCAGTATCTCGCTCGCCGCACTGCGTACGCTTGTCGCCCGCACCATCTTCGCTATCTCAAACGAGGAATCGCGATACACGCTCAACGGCGCCCTACTCATCCTCAAGGCAGAATCGCTTGCCATGGTAGCTACCGACGGCCATCGCCTTTCCTTTGTCGAAAAACCCAACGAGATGCTCGAAGGCATCAGCGGCGAAAAGCGTGTGCTTATTCCGCGCAAGGCTCTTCAGGAGCTGCAACTGCTCCTCGCCAACACCGACGCCGAAAAAATCGAATTCGCCGACGACGAGCACACGCTCTTCTTCCGTGTCGGATATCGCACGCTGTCGAGCCGCAAACTCACCGGCCAGTTCCCAAACTTTGAGGCCGTCATGCCGCGCGACAACACCAAGTTCGCCGTGGTACGGTCAGCTGAACTCTCTGCGGCCATCCAGCGCGTGGCCCAGTTCGCCGACGAGCGCTCTGGTGCCATCCGCATGCGCCTTGAAGACAATGAGCTCAAAGTCAGCGCCAACTCCACTGAGTCAGGCGAGAGCGAAGACACCATAGACACGCCCTACTCCGGCGAAGCCATCAGCGTGGGCTTCAATTCCACCTACATCCTGGACTTCCTCAAGGCGCTCGACAACGCGGGCGAGGTGCGCCTCGAATTCAAGGATGCACAATCCGCCGGTCAGATGCGCCCTGAAGACCCCGACGCCGAATACCGGTACCGCTACGTTCTCATGCCCATGCGCATCTAGCGGCCTCCTGCGGCAACACTGCGACCGTTTCAACATAAACTGGCCGCTTGGCCAAAATATGCTGAAAAACTACCAAATCCTTCTACTTTTCTTCGCCTTGGCGCGATTTAGATTGGAGATCACTGAGACGCACTCTGTCCTTTGATCCTCAGTTGCAAGCGGGAGGACTGAGTCACGAGGTTCGGTCGAAGAATGCGCAGAATCCTCTCGACCATTGTTTTGCCATGATAGGGGAGTCTAGGAATGGCGTTCCAGACCACCTCAATTGAAGGCTGTGCGCCGTGCCTTTCAAGCTCCTCCACCGTCTCCCTAGCTGTTTAGTCCCACGGTGTGATGGAGCGGGTTGATGGAGAATCGGAGTGGGCTTTTCTGCCATTGTTGGCAGATGAACTGATAGGGGGTAAGTCCTCGAAGGGTCTTGAGGCGCTTGGCGAAG
>Ga0335078_10000447_pt1 | contig 64030 bp, 66 predicted proteins | sample Lox_Sample_32_FD_206711 | JGI IMG/M metagenome (GOLD analysis project Ga0335078, IMG submission 206711) | Soil microbial communities from Loxahatchee National Wildlife Refuge, Florida, United States - Lox_Sample_3.2 | ecosystem: Environmental > Terrestrial > Soil > Wetlands | place: USA...
AACTCGCAGATCGAGCGGCAACCCAGCCGCGGAGGTCCATGTGGCGCCGCGATCGCGCGTCACCGAAGTTGGTTCGTGTTCCGGAGTCCACACCCAGGTGCGACCCTCGGCCGACACCGTAATGCCCCCGGCGCGGCTGGTTGGCGCAGGCGCGTGCATGGCAGGCTTCCAGGTGCGTCCCCCATCAAGCGAGTAGCCGAGGTTTTCTCCGTTTTCGCCTTCGGCACTAACGCCGACGCGAACAATCGTCTCCGGGCGCAGAGCGGCGACGGCAATATCCGTGGTGTTATGCATCCGCGGAGGTGCGGCAGATCCGGCGAGGGGGGGACGGTCGAGATTCCAGTGCACAAACCCGCCGTAATCGCCGATGCCGCTGATGAGATGCGCGCCCTGGGCAGGGTTGGCGAGCGCCAGGGCCACGGTCTCCTCGATGCCGGAAGCGAGATTGATCCAATGCGTAGGACGGCCGCTGTCGGAGGCTGTCATGTCGAAGGTCTCCCACCCGCCGTAGCCGGTGGTGAAAACGGCATGACCCGGGCAAGTGGGGTCGATTTCAATATCGAACAGCCAGTGAATCGGAATGTCTTTGACGTAAGGCGCGAGGCGGTGATCGAGAACGCCGCCACTGGCGAAGATGGGCTTCCAACTGGCGCCACCGTCGGTGGAGCGGAAGATGTCGTCGCCACCGGCCGATCGCGGACGGCCGAAGGTACTTGCAATCACGGTGCGCGGATGCTGTGCATCCACGGCCACGGCAGCGTAGCCGAATTCGCGGTTTCCACTGACGGGATGGTCGGGAGTGATGTCGGTCCATGCGCCGGTATGAGTATCGAGTTTCCAGATGGCGCCGTTCGTCATGCGCGAAGGGCCGGGCGCCGTGCCGTATGCGACATAAAGGAACCCGTCCCTTGAAAGAGCGGCGCGTGCCGGCCTGTACTGTGTCGGCTCGCCGGCGATGACGTTCCAGGTCGCGCCGCCGTTATGCGTCACGAAGAGATTCGGTTGGTTGATCAGCGAGACGCCCGCGTAGATGGTTTGCGTTGCCGAAGCCAGATCTGGCGCTGCGGACGCCGGGTCAAATTGAACAAAGACAATGCCATCGCCATGCGTTGGCTTCCCGCAGCAATGATGCTCGGTGCTCTCGCCGGCCGGAGGGTCCGGATTCCAAGGGGCCGCTTCGGTCGCATCGGGGAAGCTATTCGCCCGGGTCCACGTTGAGCCGCGATTGTCCGAGCGCCAAAGTCCGTCATGACGCGTTCCCAGATATAGAATCCGGCCGTCGCGGGGATCAACCGCCAGGCGCTCGCCGTTGCCGCGCCCGTCTTCGTTGGCTCCCAGCTTGAAAGGCAAATCGATCCGCTCAAATGTCTTGCCGCGATTGCTGGAGCGCAGGATGGCGCCGTTGGGCGCAAGCGCATTGGTATACATTCCACACGCCAGGTACACGCGATCAGGATCCTGGGGGTCGATGGCGATCGATTCGACGCCCATCAGGTTGCGGTCGGCGTTCGGCAACCAGTCGAGGAGCGGCTCCCAGCGATGAGCGGCTGCATCCCAGCGGTAAGCCCCTCCAATGTCGGTGCGCGCGTAACGAACCCCCGGCGCTTGGGGATGAAAGACAATGCCGTCGACAAATCCGCCGCCGACAATTTGAACGTTTTTCCAGATATAGGCCTGCTCCGGGAGTTGCGCCGAGGCCGCCGGCGTGGCGAGCAGGAGAAGAAGAACCGATGCGAGAACCCGCGTCATCGCGCCAATTCTCTCCGTTTGGAGTTCGCTTCAGCACGTGCCGTATCGGGCGGTTGCAGCTTCATCCTAACCTCGGCGCCGGTATACGTCACCGTTTGCAGCGAAGAAGGCGCGAACGAGAATCCAACCGGGCGCTTCTTCGACACCAACACCACGTTGAACGCGCGGGTGCGCGGCATGCCCTCAAATGATCCTCTGCGTTCGCCGATGGTGAGTTCGCTAGCTTGGTCGTCCCAGCGAATAGGAATTTGCGAGAACGCTCCGTTCTCGTAGTCAAACGTCGTGCCCTGATCTTCGTAGAGCGTGAACTGACCGTCAGCGCCGCTATAGATATAGAGCGTAGTCGGGTCGCAGGGCTTCTCAGCCACAAACTGCATCGCGGGAGCGAAGGGAACGATCGAACCCGCGCGGACGAAGAGAGGGATCTGGTCATACGGAGCGGCGGCAACCACGGGGCCGGGCTCAATCGCGCGGCCGGTCCAGAAGTCGTACCATTCCGCGGCGGGCGGCAAATAAACGCTGCGCGCTCGTTGCTGGTATTGGGTTACCGGCGCCACCAGCAGCGCCGGCCCGAACAAGTACTCATCATTCCGCTCGCGTGCCTCGCGGTCGGCGGCAAAATCCATCACCAGCGGCCGCATCATGGTGTAATCGCTTTGCGTCGTCCAGCCCGCCATGGAGTAGATATACGGAAGCAGCGCGTAGCGCAGGCGATCGAACTTCAGTTCGGCGCCGTATGCCGGCGAGCCGTCGCCAAGAGTCCACATTTCGCGCGGCCGCAACTCGCCGTGCACGCGCAATATCGGCGTGAAAGTCGAAAACTCAAACCAGCGGGCGTTCAACTCGCGCCACTCCTCGCGGTCCGCCGCGGTCATCGGCTCCTGGCTGAACTTGCGCTGCATGGTATAGCCGCCGGTATCCATAGTCCAGTAGGGCAGGCCGGAGATGCTCGCGCCCAATCCCGCTGCGATTTGCTTTCGCATCGCTGTCCAGGTGGAGGTGATGTCTCCCGACCAGATGGCGGTGGAGTAGCGCTGGATGCCGGCAAAGCCGGAGCGGGTGAGAATGAAGACGCGCTGGTTCGGGGCGGCGTCTCGCTGGCCGGAATATACTCCGAGGCTGTTCTCGAGCGCATAGCCGTTCAACATGCGCGATCCCGTTCCCATGGCGGTGGGATTCAAGTGCGAGCGCTGGCCATCGAGCATCGGCGGTGACGGCAGCAGGTCGGGCTCGGTGGCATCCATCCACCAGGCGTCGATCCCCTTTGCAAAAAGAGCCGTATTAATCTGCGACCAGAAGAGCTTGCGAGCGCCGGGATTGAAGGCGTCATAAAACGTGTAGGGCTGATGCAGCCAATCCAGGATGTGCTCCGTCAGATCGGGCATGTAGAGGTAGCCTTGCGCGGCCATGGCCTGCGCGTTGGCGGTATCGGGATAGAATTTGCCCCACACCGAGATCATCAGGTGCGCGTGTTTGGCGTGAATCGCCTTGATCCAATCCACTGCGTTGGGAAAGCGCGCCAGATCGAACTCGTGCGAGCCCCAGGTATCCATCGGCCAGTACTGCCAGTCCTGCACGATGTTGTCGAACGGAATCTGCCGCTGGCGAAATTGCCGGACCACGTCGAGCGATTGCGCCGCAGTTTCATAGCGCTGCCGCGATTGCCAAAGTCCGAAGGCCCAGTCGGGCAGCATTGTCGCCTTGCCCGTGAGCAGCCGGTAGCCGGCAATCACCTGGTCGGTGGAGGGCCCGTAGACAAAGTAATAATCGATGCCGTCGCCCACCTCGGACCACAACGAAGTGCCGGCGTCCGGCGCAGGCGTCTTCCATTGCAACTCGAGCGTATTCTGCTGCTCGGGATCATTCTCGATGCGGATCGCGTACTTTCGGCCCCCTTCAAGGTGTATGCGGATCTGATCGTTGGCGGAGAGCCATCGCTGCCGCCAATGGTCGATGACGAGCTTGCCATCGAGCCAGAGCTTGATGCCACCATTCGAGTAGGTGCGGAACTGGTAGTCGCCGCTCACCGGAGCCTGCACAAATCCGGTCCAGGATTGCTGCTTGGGGCGCGGGCAGAGCTGCTCGTCGCGGTCGCACGCGTCAACGTGAATAGGTAGGTGAACTCCGATGTCTGCGGTCTGCCGTGGCGGCTCGCTGCCATCAATCGGCGCCACCGTCAGCCCGCCCGGCCTGCCGCCGGCGTCATACAGATCTGCCGCGGGAATCTCGGCGAAGGGGCGCAGATCGCCAAACCGCGTGAAGGAAGTATTGTCCCAAAAGATGCCGTAGCCTTTGGATGAAACCAGCAAGGGAACCACGACATCAGTGTTGTGCTGCCACAAATCCAGGTCGTAGCCCTTGATATCGACGATTCCCAATTGCATCTGGCCCAGGCCGTAGAGAGATTCGTCTGCCTGCGCTTTCCATTTCTGCTGAACGTGGAAGGTATTTTCGCCCTGAACAACAGCCGCCTCGAGCTTGCGGCTGCCCGGCGACTCGGCCAGAAGCGGTGTTCCGCCGCGATCGGCAAACGATACGTCTCCAGTCTCCCGGTTGACCATAATGCGCAACTCGTCAGTGGAGAGTGTGAATCCGAGGCTTGATTCACGGATTTGGAAGGGCGTGGAGCCGGCAGGAAGGGCCACCCTGGCGATCGAGTTGCGGTTGAAGAATTCCCCCGAGCGAGAGAATGCCACGCGCACCACACTCGAGGAAATCAGCTGGATGCGCAGGTCGCCCGATTTGAGATGCAACGTCAAGCCGTCGGGCTGCTGCTCCATCGCTACCGGGGCTGCGGCTGCGCAGGACGCAAACGCGACGCCAATGAAGAGAAAGAAGGCCAGAATCGATCGCATGGCAGAATGAAGCCGAAAAAAGGACCTGTTGTTCGTGGCTGGAGAAAACATTGGTCTCGACCTTTTTCATCAGGCATTGCAACAGATTAAACCTGCTAACAGCGCGCGAAAATCCCCAGCCTCTCCTCATCGGGTGGCGCCTCTTGCGAGCGCGCAATCCCGCATGCCGTCTGGTTCTACTGTAATCGACTCCTGAAAAGCGCGGCCGTGGAGCGGAAGGTCTACTACCCCACGGCCGTCGAAAGAAATCGGATCAGAAGTTATACTTCAGCGAAAGTTGGACAATGCGGGCGTAGCCTGCTCCCGAGTAGGGCGATTTCTGGTTCATAATTCCCCAGGAACTGGGGCTCACATTGAGGATGTTTTTGCCCTGGTAGGTAGTAGAGAAGGTGTGTCCACCATCCAGCGTCACAAAATTACTCAACTGCAGGAGATTGTTGCCGCTGAATCCCCACAGTGAGTGGTTCATGAAATCAAAGGCTGCAGCGCGGAATTCCACGTTCTGCCGCTCTGTAACTTTGAAAGTCTTGAAAATGGTCAGGTCGCTGTCGGTGTATCTGGGGCCCCCGAGGTAGGGATGAATTTCCCGGTCGCCCTGGGTGCCCACGGTAGGCGGCGCGAAGCAGGACACTTTTGCTAGCTGTTGCGAAGCCAACCCGCTCTTGGGATTGCAACTGGTAACGGGCAAAATCGTGTTCGCATCGGTCCCGAAATAGGTTTTTGTGGTGAGTTGTTCCAGCGTCGACGTGTTGCCGGGCTGCGGTTGCTCGATGCTGAGCCCCAGGTTCTGCTGGTAACCAGCCTGGAGGTTGCCGCCGGTTTGGAAAGTGGTGATGCCGGAGAGCGTCCAACCATTGGCGACGCCGCCCACCAGGAATTCTCCGCCATGGTATACATTGCCGATGCTGTAGGAGTAGGACGCGTTGAAGACCTGCGGGCGGTCGATGGCCAGAATGCCGTAATTGCCGTGCACGTTGAAGGCGTCCAAAGTGCTGCCGACGATGCCCAGCGCCTTTGACCACGTGTAGTTGAAGTTGAACGCAGCGTGGCCCTGTTGCTTCATCCAGGCCACCTGCAGACCGTTGTAGTCAGAGTTGCCGGTATGCTCGTGTACGGTGATCGAGTTGGTGCCGTAGCCGTAGCAGCCGCCGCCATTCACGCACCCGGCATACGGATAATAGTCCTCGATGGTGTAGGCGCCGGTGTTGTCAGGATCTGCGGGCGCCTTGGCGCCGGTGACCGGGTCGACCTTGAACAAGCCTCCCAGGGGGATCTTATTGACGTTGACGAACTCCGATCCGCCGATGCCCGAGCCGTCGCTTTGACCGCCCATCAACAGGTGATGCGTGCTGTTGGCGACGTAGGCAACCTCAAGCATGCTCTTCCATGGCATTTGCCGATCTATGGTCAGGTTCCATGCATAGGTGAGCGGATTGGAATAGTCGTTGTAGTCCGCCGCGTTAATGCCTCCGGCGGGCTGGTTGTTGCCGGCCGGCGTCTGCAGCGGAATCTGCGAAAGCGTCATGGCCGTGCTGCCTGGAGAGTTGTAGGTCATCATGTTTTGGGCGGTGCTGAGCGGGCCGCCGTAGTCGTTGTACTGGTCGTTCCAAACGTATTCGCCCCAGCCGCCGCGGACCACGGTCCGGCCGTTGCCCAGGAGGTCATAGGCGAATCCGGTACGCGGAGTGGCCCAGGCGAGTCGAGTGGGCGAGCCTCCGTTGGGAATGCCGGGATCAATTCCGTGCCAGCGGACGCCGGGATACTCGACCACCATTTTGCCGGCCGCCTGATTCTGGGCCACGTCGGTCGTGTAAAGCGACGGCATCCACACCGCCATGCCCACGCCCTGGCGATCGTACCAGCGGCCCACGTGATCCCAACGAATGCCTAGATTCACAGTCAGCCGCCGCCTCACCTGCCAGTTGTCCAGCAAGTAGCCCGACGTGGTGCGATAGGCCATGTCCTGCGTGGGAGCGTAGCTGTTCTGGCTGAAGTAGCTGGCGACGCCCATCACCAGGTTGGCGGTGGGGTTGGTGGAACCGATGAGCGTGCCTGATGGAACCTTTGTGCCGGCCACGCCGTTCGGGTAGGCCTGGTTTCCAAAGCTAAGTTGGCCGTTGGGGTAAGACCAGGTGCCCTGATCGTTGCCCACCAACTGCGTGGAGCCACCCGCCTTGAAGGTGTGCGTTCTCCATACCTTGCTTACATTGTCCGCAAACGACGGCGTGGCCTTCAGCGTGGGATACACACCTGCTGAGTCGTAGAAGGCCGGCTGCGAGATGTCAGGAAAGGTCTGGGCGCCGGCAGAGTTGATGGATGGCGCTACCAGCGACGCAGTGTTGTAGAGCGTTTGATACGGGTATCCCAGCGTGGACTTGTAGATGGCTTTCAGGTTAGTGGGCGAAAATGGCTCATTGGCCCAGCCCCAGCCGAAGATGAACTCGTTGGTGAGCGTGGGCCGGATCACGCTGACCAGGTTCACGGTCATCACGCGCGATGTGGTGGGCTGATCGATGGCTCCGCCGGGATATGCGATATCGTTCCCGGGATTCCACCACACGTGCCCGACACTGATGTAAGTCGAAGAACCCTGCTGGAAGGTGACAAACAGCTTGTTGTTCTCGTTGAGGTTGTAATCCACGCGGCCGCGCCAGACATAGCCGTTCTGCTGATTGGAGTACGGCAGCACATAGTTGTATCCGCCCGGAGTTTTTGTCGGGTCAGCGTTGGCCGCTGGAAACATCTTCATCAACGCTGTGGCGCCGGGATCGACGGTCACCTTGGCGGCGTTGGTAATCGTGTTCCCGCTTCCGTCGATTGCCCCGGTCGGATCGCCGCACCATGTGGTCGCGCCGGCGGCAAAACCGCTGGGACAAAGCGACGAGTTGCCCGAGCCGCTGGCAGTGAAGTTGCCGCTCATCATGCCGGAGCTGGGTATGTATGACTCCAGCGGAGCGCTCGCCGGCAGCGTCTGCTTGTAGTACTCATAGCCGAACCAGAACAAGAGCTTTCTGCCGGCATTGAAGTTGGTGTGCGGGATAAGTATCGGACCGCCGACATTTCCGCCCGGATAGTAGTATTGTCCGGGCTGCTTGGCGGAGCCGTTGTAGTCGTTCAGCCAGGTATTGGAGTTGAGCGTCTGGTTGCGGGCATAGAAATACGCCTGCCCGTGGAACCCGTTGCCACCGCTTTTGCTGGTGGTGTTGATAACCACCGGCCCATTGGGAGCGTCGGCGCCGAAGGATTGATCGATCTTCACCTCCGAAGTCATGTCGGGGTTGGGCACAGCAATCGACCAGCAGTTGCAGCCGGGATCGATGATGTTGGCGCCGTCGAGAAGGTAAGAAGTGCCGCCGCGATACGGCGCGCCGCTGGGCGAATATCCCACGCCATCGGTGCTGCCGGTGGGCCCGATCGCCGAGAAGTCTACGGAGCCTCCGCCCGAGGTCCCGTTGGGCACGTAGGTCACGCCCGGCAGCACCTTGAGTAGCTCGGAGACGTTACGGCTCTCAAGTGAAAGCCGCTCCAGATCCTGGCTCGACAACACGTCGGATCGCTCCCCGGAGTCAGTCGGCACCATCTGCGCCGCATCCGAGGTAACGGTGACCGTCTGCGTGGCCGCGCCTACCTTCAGCTGGATGTCGGGAATCTCGCGGGTATCGCCTGAGCTCATCAGGATTCCGCGCCCTATCCAAGCCTCGAAGCCGCTCGCCTTGACGGTGATCGCGTAGGTACCGCCCTGTACCGCCGAAAACGTGAAGTAGCCGAGGTTATTCGTCACAGTGGCTCGACTGTCGTTTGAGGTCTGGTTGATGAGCGTGACACGGGCGTCCGGGACCACGGCCCCAGTGGTATCACGCACCGTCCCCGAAAGGCTGCCGGTTGTGATTTGCGCATGGGCTGCGGTCGCCAGAGCCAGAAGAAGCACAAAAACGACGGCGGTTGCGCATATCGCCTCGAATGCCTTCTTCGTGCTTGCCTGCGGTACTCCTTGGAGTTGATGCATCATTGGATTCACCCTCCGCTAGATTGGCCGATTGATCTCGTCGAGAGATGGATTCTCGATGGGTAAAGCGATTGAGCACCGCATTACCTGACCGGCGCATTTCGCCGCTCAAACCGGGTAGCGGTCTGTTCTTTTCAGACCGCTTTCGCTCCTTGTCCGAGTGACGGCCAAAATCTACGAGAGATGGAAATGAAACAGGAAGGTTAATGTTGTACGAAATTGTTCCCGCTTGGCTGCAACCGCCTGTACATGAGCGTACCTCGTTGAAGAAGCAGGAGTTCGGGGCGGGCTTCGCCTCCGATGTAACAACGTTGCAAACCCGTTACTGCCGCGGTATCATCCTGTACTGCCGGGGCTGTCGCGTAAGGAGCGTCGCCATGCCGGAGCAATCAGGGCTCATTTCCATCGACGATGAGCGCGGCGAACTTGAAGCGATGATCGAGGCGCTCGGCCGATCCTCGCGGCTGGCCCATCTTCTGCACTACCTCGGGGAGAAGTATTTCGCCGGCGAAACCGATCAGCTCAACGAATATTCCATCGCCACGGAAGTCTTCGGACGCTCCAAGTCGACCTTCGACGCCGGCGAAGACGCCATCGCGCGGGTTGAAGCGCACCGGCTCAGAAAAAAACTGAAGGAGTTCTACGAAGGTCCGGGCAAAGACCACCCACTGCATTTGTCAATTCCTCCCGGGAGCTATGTTCCAACGTTCCAGGCCAGGACAGACGGACATCCGATGGCCGATGCCGCAGAATCGCGAATGCGTGCGGGTGGGCGCGCCGTCGCGGCGCAGGGCGCAATTGGGGAGGGAACCGGGGCCGCCGCTTCTTTAAAATCCACGCCGGCCAGGAACTGGATCATCGCAGGCTTTGCCGCCGCGCTCGTCATCGCGACGGTCGCGGCCGTGGCCATCGTTTCCCATTTCCGTTCCACGGTGTCGAACGCCACGCCTGCGCAGGACGTTGCCGCAGTGCCGAGCCCTTCTTCGCCGGCTATGCCCCCGGTGCGCCTGCTGTCCGGATACAGCGGAGCACCGCAGACAGGCAGTGCCGGGGAAGTTTGGGGCGCTGACCGATACTTTCACGGCGGGGGGCCGTGGCGCCGCCCCGAAACGGCCATTGCCAGAACCAGTGAGCCCTTCCTTTTCCAGTACTGGAGGACGGGGGATTCAACCTACGACATTCCCCTCCGCCCTGGCGTCTATGAGGCTCACCTCTATTTTGTAACCTCCGAATCCGCAAACGAAGCCTTTCGCACCTTCACCGTCAGGATCAATGGTGCACTAATCCTGCCCGGTTTCGATATCAATTCCGATGCACTGGGAGAGAACATCGCCGATGAGCGCGTCTTTCGCGACGTTTCACCAGCCGCGGATGGCATGCTGCACATCAGCTTCGCCAGCGAGCGGGGCGCTCCGCAAGTCAACGCCATCGAAGTGTTGCCGGGCATTCCTCATAAACAGCTTCCCGTCCGGCTCGCCATGCAGCGAACATCGTTTACCGATCACACGGGCCAGGTGTGGCAACCCGACAACTACTATATGAACGGCCGCCTTTCCGATCAGCAGAAGGAGATTGGGGGATCGCCCGACCCGGATTTGTTCGCCACGGAGCGCTATGGGCACTTCACCTATGCCATTCCCGTCGACTCCCGCGACCGATATACCGTGGTTCTGCATTTCGTTGAGTTTTATTTCGGCAGCCAGGCCGCGGGGGGCGGCGGCGAAGGCAGCAGGGTGTTCAAAGTCATGTGCAACGGGGAAACCTTGCTGGACAACTTCGACATCTACAAAGAGGCCGGCTACCTGCACGTGCTAACCAAGACCTTTCATGGTCTGAAGCCGTCGGCGCAGGGAAAGTTGAATCTGACCTTTGAACCCATCGAGAACAACGCCACTATTTCGGGCATTGAAGTTCTCGACGAGACTCCAGAATGACCCATTGAAATCACCTGTTCTTCCAGAGCAGAAAGCGCAAGTAGCAAAAGGCTCTGGGCACGCTCTTCCCCTATCAGGCGGTGGGCGGACCGGCCAGAGGCGGGGGTGCGTCCAGCAGCGGAGCTTCTTCGCCAATCTCGAGACCGGCCTCGCGCACCAGCTTGGCGACCGCGGCAGCAGTCAGGCGCGTGGCGTCGTATTCGACGCGCAAGGTGCGGGCCTCGCGATCGAAGCTCAGGCGCCGGATGCCATAAACGTCGCGCGCGCGGGCCAGCGCCAGGGCCACCTGCTCGGTGGGAGCCTCAGTGTAGCGAAAGGAAATCTCCACCGTGGTCATGGAGTCAAGGATAGCAGTGAGGGCGCATTTGAGCTCGACGGTCAAGTGCGCTCGACGCGAACTCAGCATTTGCTGCGCGTCTGTGGATCAGAGGTCTTTGGTCAGCTCGATAACGGGTGCACTGGCGCCGCAATTCGTACAGTGAAGGTTGGCCTTGCCGGGTGCGACGAGCGTGACCGTGAAGTCAGCCAGAAACGTGGCGTCAGATCTTTTCGTCTTGACTTGAAACGAGAGCACGTTCCCATCCACATGCGGATTCATGAGCACGTGCGGCTCGCTCGCGATCACGTGGGGCGTTCCGCCTTTGCCGCTGATGATGTCGAGAACAACGGTGCCACCCAGTTCGCCTGTGTCGGTGGCGAGCGTCAAGGTTCCCGTGGGCTGGCCGATCACGTGTGCGTACCAGATACCAACCCAGGCGTCGTTGGCGGTTTGGGCATTGGCGAGCGTGCACACGGCAATGGTTATCAATGCCGGGATGAGGATAAGGATTATGCGTCTCATGGTTGATTCTCCGGCTGCTGTTTGGCCAGCGAAGCGGTAGCGAGCGAGCCGCCCAGGCCCATGGTCTCCACGGCGGACGAAGGCACGATGACCATGGAGCCGCGCTCCTTGATGGCTTCATAGAGCATGTTCATGGCGCGCAGATGGAGCGCGACGGGATTGTCCTTGTAGACCTCTGAAGCCCTCGCGAACTTGTCGGCAATCTCGGTCTCGGCAGTACCGAGGATGACGCGGGCGCGACGCTCGCGCTCGGCCTGCGCTTCGCGCGACATGGCGTCCTGCAGTTGCGAGGGAATCTGCACGTCGCGGATTTCGACCGATTGCACGGTGATGCCCCAGGGATTGGTTTTCTGATCGAGAATGTGCTGGAGTTCCTGGCCCAGCATCTCGCGCTCGGCAAGAATCTGGTGCAGCTCGTGACGGCCGATGGACTCGCGCAGCGCGGTTTGGGCGCTCAGCGTGATGGCGTCATTGTAGTTTTCCACTTCGAGCACCGCTTTCTCGGGGTTCCAGACCATCCAGAAGACGATGGCGTCGACATTCACGGGCACGGTGTCGCGGGTGAGCGTCGATTCGGCAAACACACTGGTGACGCGCACGCGCTGATCGACGGTGGTGCTTAGGTTTTCAAAAACGGGGACGATGAAGAACAGTCCCGGGCCGCGCAGGCCAACGTAATGGCCGAGGCGCAGCTTGACGGCTTTTTCCCACTGACGTACCACCTTGATGGCGAACAGCAGGTAGAGACCGAGGAGCACGCCGGCGACAACCGGGGCCGGACGCTGAGTGACGGCGGCCGCAGTCGCGCCGCCAGCGATACAAATCAGAAATCCGGCGATGGCCACGCCATTCATATTTGAAGCGCTGACTTTGGGTGTAATGGTGATCATACGTTCTCCTTCGTGGGCGATGCTTTCGGCCACGCCTGCAACTGCTCAATCAAATCGTTGATGCTGAACCCGGCGGCTCCCGCGCGCGATACCGCATCGGCCACGATCTGCGCCAATTGCCGCTCGCGCTCCGCATCCGCGTGGGGAAGCTTTTGTGTGCCGATGAATGTGCCCGTTCCCTGGTGCGTCTCCAGCAGTCCGCTCAGCTCCAGCTCCTTGTAAGCCCGGACAACGGTGTTGGGGTTGATGGCCAGATCCACGGCGAGCTGGCGCACCGTGGGCAGTTGGTCCCCCATGGTGAGCGCGCCCAATGCCAGCGCCCCCCGCACCTGGTCGATGATCTGGCGGTAAGCAGGAACGCCACTGTGAAGATCGAGCAGGAAGCGAAAGGCGGGTTTGGAAGAGTTGGTCATCCGCGAACTAGTGTTCTATAAGACTAGTACACTAATCCAATGGGAACTGTCAAGGCCGTTATGTGGCAAAGGACACCCCTTTTTGAAGGCTTATTTTCAATAGCTTGGAATCGATGGCATGAAGAGCAGACTTGACATGCACCGGGGTGACCCTTCGTGTGAGACTCCCTTCGGCGGCAAAAGCCCCGACCCCTTTGGGTGAAAGCATATGACCCTGCTCAAAGTCACCCCAGCGCCCAGGAATCAGTCGAAAAGCCGTGCCCCGGTCACGAAGCCCGGTCCGCGTGGACCGCTTTGGCGCGTTCAGGATAGGGCATACCCCCTATTCTTCGTCTTCGGCCTTATGCCGCTGCCTCCAGAGAAGGACGAACTTCATCAGCTTGGTGGCGTCGCCGTCGAGGTACTGATTGACCACACGTTCTACGTCTGGAAAGTCAATGGTGATGGCGGAGGCAACCGAAAGAAGAGATTCAGTCCAAAGCAGCTCGCGATACGAGGCGCTCGCGTTGAGCTTATGCAGGGCTTTATTCACTTCCGTCTGGATCGCCAATCTCTCAGTCTCCTGAAGCTCGTGGGGTCCCATGCTGGGCGGAATCTCCTTTCCTCAATTCACGGCGGCGCTTACAGGCTCTTGAGAAAGCTCTGAATCTCGGGGCTGGTCCAGTCCTGCGGCCCGATGAATTTGCGGCGGATAATGCCATTGCGGTCGATGGCATAGGTCTCAGGCCACATGTCGGTGTGGTAGAGCCTGGCAGCCGACTGGCTGGGGTCGCGGACCGTGATGAAGTCGACGTGGCGGCGCATGATGAAGCTCGAATAAGCCTGCGGGTCTTCGTCGATGCTCACGGCCAAAATCACGAGTTGGGGCTGGTCGTGGTGAAGCGCGAGCAGAGAGGGCAGTTCCACGACGCAAGGCTCGCACCACGAGGCCCAGAAGTTAAGCAGGACGACTTGGCCGCGAAAGCTAGCCAGGTGAACGGTCGAGGTGCCGTCGGAAACGGTAAAGTCAGGAGCGACCTGGCCGGTTTGCGCGGGGTGCGAGCCACGATTGCACGCAGCTACAAGCGCGAGGGGCGCCAGAGAAACCCAAGCCAGCCGACGAGGAAACCGCACATCCTTATAATACGGAGCGGATAGGTGGGACGAAAGCGGTGAAGGGAGCCATGAGCAAGGATGAGCGGGATCGGACGGAGCAGGGAAGTTGGAAGCCGGTGCTGGGGCTGGCCAATCCCGAGGAACGGTCGGCCCAGTCAACGGACTGGCGCGACTGGGCGGACAAAACCGCTGCAGGGACGGTGTTTGACCAGCCCGAGCCTGCGAAGCTGCTGGAACTTACGGTAATCGTTCCGGCCCGCGACGAGGAAGACTGCTTGGGTGACTGCCTGCAATCCCTGACGGCGCAGTCGGAAGAGATCTTCGAGCTGGGCAAGGATTGGGAGTTAATCGTGGTGAACGATCACTCCACCGACCGTACCGCCGAGATTGCGCGCGGCTTTGGGGGCGTTACGCTGCTGGAGGCAGGGAAGCTGGAAACGGGATGGACCGGGAAGGCCAACGCGGTGTGGACGGCGTCGCGGCGCGCGCGCGGCCGCTGGCTGCTGTTTACCGACGCAGACACGATTCACGAGCTCGGCGATCTGCACCGCGCCATGCACGAGGCGCAACGGCACAAGGTGGGCATGCTGAGCTACTCGCCGCGGCAAATTGTGAGCGGATTCGCGCAGCGCTCGCTGATGCCGCTGGTGTTTTGCGAACTGGCGCTGGCATATCCGCCGGCCAAGGTTTCTGATCCAGCACAGCGCATCGCGGCCGCCAACGGGCAGTTTCTGCTGGTGGAGCGCGAGGCGTATCGCAAGCTGGGCGGGCACCCCAGCGTGGCCGATAAAGTGCTCGAAGACGTGGAGCTGGCTTTCCTGGCCAAGCGGCGCAAAGTCGGGTTGCGCTTCCGCTATGCCGACGATGCGGTAGCAGCGCGCATGTACCGCAGCACGCCGGCCATGATCGAGGGCTGGACCAAGAACCTCGCGCTGCTGTTTAACAATGCGCTGCTGCTGGCGGTTTGGAGGGCCCTGGACATCGCGCTGCTCTTCGTCCTGCCGGTGATGGCCTACGAGTTCTGGAACGCGCGCTTTGGCGTGCATGCCCTGGAATGGGTGGGCGCGGGATGGATCCTTGCGCTGATCTGGCTACGGACCCTCTTCCGGTTTTACTCGCGCGTGGCCAAATCGAATTTTCCCTTTCTCGATTGCGCCATCTCGCCGCTTGGGCTGCCGCTCTTTGTGGCGCTGCTCTACCGAAGCTGGTTTCAGCACCGCATTCTGAAGCGCGTAAGCTGGAAAGGGCGGGAATACAGCAATAGCCGGTAGGCAGTAGAAACAGCTTCTGGCTGCCCGCTTCTGGCTCATCGAGGTCCGCCCGTCCCTGTGCGCGCAAGATCCATCGTTTCTCAGGGCGGAATGCGGGACTAAGGGACTGAGTGCCTAAGGGCCTAGGAGCCCGAAAACAGAGGCTTGTCGGCCGATTGGTTGAACCTGGGATGCGGGCAAAAGCATCTCTATAAGCAAGGGGTCAGCATGATCTTTTTGACGCGGCGGGCGACATTTTCCGCTTCGCATTACTACTGGAACGATGCCTGGCCCGAGGAGAAAAACCGGCAGGTTTTCGGACGCTGCGCGCATCGCAATGGGCATGGACACAACTACACGCTGGAGGTGACGGTGGCCGGCGAACCGGACCCGGTGACCGGCTTTGTGGTCGATCTGAAATGGCTGAAAGATGTGATGGAGCGGGAAGTGCTTGCCGCGTACGATCACAAGCATCTGAATCTCGATTTGCCGGAGTTCAAGCACGCGATTCCGACGACGGAAAACATTGCCATCGCGACATGGAGGCGGCTGGAGCCGGCGATCAATTGCGCGAATGGGGCCAAGGGCGGCGCGAAACTGAAACGCATTCGCGTCTACGAAACCCCGGACATCTTCGCCGAATATCGAGGTGAAGCGTGACCGCGTATTTTGGCCGCCGCTACATGCTGAGCGCCAGTCACCGGCTGCACACGCCGGCTCTTTCGGCCGAAGAGAATCGAGCAGTTTATGGCAAATGCAACAACGCGCACGGACACGGGCATAACTACGTGGTGGAAGTACTGGTGGGCGGTGAAGTCGATGCAGCGACGGGTATGGTTGTGGACCTGGCGGCGCTGGATGAGACAGTGCGGGAGCAGGTGATGGAGCGATTTGACCACGCCGACCTTAATCTCGATCCGCTGTTTGCCGATCGCGTGCCGACGACGGAGAATTTCTGTAAGGCGATTTTTGCGCTGTTGAACGGCGCGCTGCCGCAGGGTGATCTCGAGCATGTTCGCGTGGAAGAGACCGAAAACAACTTTTTTGAGTGTTCGGCGAGAGGGTAAAACACGATGGCGCATCCGATTGCAGTGAGCAAGCCGGTACGGAGAGCGATTGAGGCCGACGAGGGTTTGAGCGGGTTCAGCACGCAGGAAATCTATCGCGAGCTTCTCGTCCGCCTGGGCGAAGACCCCGATCGCGACGGCCTGCAAGACACCCCGAAGCGCGTGGAAAAGGCCATGGCATACCTCACCCGCGGCTATAACCAGGACCCGGCGCAGGTGCTCCATGGGGCACTATTCGATGTGGACTACGACGAGATGGTCATCGTTAAGGACATCGAGATGTTTTCGCTCTGCGAGCACCACATGCTGCCCTTCTTCGGCAAGGTGCACGTGGCCTACATCCCCAAGGGCAAAGTGATCGGACTGAGCAAAATTGCTCGCCTCGTGGATGTGTACGCGCGCCGGCTGCAGGTGCAGGAGCGGCTCACCCGGCAGATTGCCGACTCCATCCAGGAAGCTATTTCGCCGCAAGGCGTGGGCGTGATTATCGAGGCGCGGCACCTGTGCATGATGATGCGCGGCATTGAGAAGCAACATTCCTCCACGGTCACCAGCGCCATGATCGGCTGCTTCCGGCAGAAGGAAACGCGAGCGGAATTCCTGTCGCTAGTGCGGTCGCCGGTGCCAAACGGGGCGTAGAGCAGGTCCGTTCCCCACACTGAAGCGCGGGGGCCAACAACGGCTGCGCCTCCGGCGCGTTGGCACGGCGAATGAGCTTGCGGAAAAATCCGGATGGAAATAGAAGGTGGCGGTTGAGATAGCAGGGGCCGAAGCCCGGGTATGTTTTATGACGTTTACGGCCCGGCTGAACCGTGCCCTTGTTACAAGGCGTCCTTCGATTGAGTCCTTCAGCTGACTGTTAAGTTGTGATCGGGCACTTCGTGCCTTCAGGCTCGTAACCATCCAGGGTGAGCGGGCCTGGAGGCCGGAAGGTTGTCGTTGCCGCGTTCGGCGGCCTGAAGGTCGCTGCTCCCTCCGGATCTTGGTAAGCAAAGGAGCCGCTGGGCGAGCTAGAAACGAAAGCCTGCGCCGAAAGCCATGAGCATGGATGGCGCCGTCACCCGTGGAATGGGCTCGAAAAAACCACCGGGGGGCGCGTCAAAGCCCGCGACAAAGATGGATTTCGAGAGATAGAAGACGGTTGCGCTGCCGGCTTCGAACCGCAACACGGAGCGCCGCGTCGGGTAGAATTCGACAATTCCGCCCGTATCCAGAACGGCATCGGTAAATGTGCCATTGTCGACCTTTGACGTTCCAAAGCATGGCTCCAGGAGACGGCGCCTCCTACAGGGAAAGTCCGTCCTGCCGCGGTAGGTTTCGCCGAAGGTCATCAAGCCGGGGCGCGCCTTGGCAAAGTAACCCATGTGGCCGCTGCGAAAGCCGGCCTTGACTCCGCTCAAGGCCTCGAAGGCGCGGCCGCCGGCCTGATACGAGTCGTTCACGTTCTTCCCCGGGTTCCTGGGTGAACGCAGAAGCGTGGTGTCCCACGATACGTGCTTGCTGAAGTTCCATGACGCCCACAGGCCTTCCTCGGGGTAAGGATTCAGAAAGCCGTTGGTAAAGTACGGCTCGGTGCGGGGCTGAAGGGCGAAGATTGCGCCCGTGTCCCACTTCTGATTTTCCGGTGCGCGCTCAGCAGACGCCGTTTCGGTGCGGCCGAAGTTGCGTGTAACGCCGAGGCGCATGTCGAGGTGACTGAAGAGGCCGCCCCAGCGCGCATTGAGATCGTACCCGTCGATCATGGGCCCCAGCAAATTCTGATCGAACTCCGCAACCATCAGGTGCCCGGCGTCGAACCGGAGGGTGTAACGCGCGTTTTTGTGATATTCCGCAACCCCTCCGTACTCCAGCGCGAAGTGAGTCAGGCGCTGGCACGCGTTCCAGCCGGTCCTCTGCTGGCCGGCATTGGTTCCGTAGGACCATACCGCGCAACTGAAGCTGGCGACGCCGGCGTCGAGCTTGCCATAGAGACCCCAGCGCCGGCCGCGCCAGCCGGCCTTTATCCCACCCAGGGCCAACTCTTCTCGGCCTGAATCCCAGAGATCGTTGTACATGAAATACGAAGCCGGCTGGTAGGTGCCTTCGAGGGCGACGCTCCGCGAGAGGTTGCGGCTGTAAGTGAAAGACACGCTCGGACTGAAGCTGTACTGGCATTGGCCGCCGCTTCCCAGCAGGCATTCCTGGTCCGAAGCGTAGGTCTGCAGCGTGGCGCCGGCTGTGATTTCGTTGGGCGCGTAGGTTTGCGCGGCCGCCGGCAAAAGCATTGCAGAGGAGATGAGGTAGAGAGAAAGAATGCGGTGGGACCCCGAGCGCGCGAACACGTACGTCTCCTCCTTGCACGATGCAACGAACAGATCGAAAGCTGCCGGATGGAGTGTAGCCAGTGTAGACCTGAGGGTGGTCAGGGGCAAATCGTAAGGGGAAAATGAGGCCGAGGAACTCGCGGCAGGATTCCCAGCGCCGAACGGCTCAGATCCCGTGCGCCAAAGGCATAGCGAGGTACTTTGCGCGTAAGGCGTTGGCGGCTGCAATCGCCTTGGCATATCTCCGCCGGGTGGCCTGGGCGATCCGCGTCAGCAACGCGGCATCGCGTTCGGGATTGAGGAGCTCGCGCGCAATCTCTTCCAACTGCTGCCAATCGTGCCAGTCACCGATGCGGCGCTGCACGTCACCCAGCGCGTTGACCAAATCCGGGTCGGCATCCGCATCGAGCTGCAGAATATAGCGCAGCTGCTTCACCTTCAGGCGAAACTCGTGAATGTTGCTTTCGTTCAGGGTCGGCCAATCGCCAAGCTCTCTCATGAAGGCCATCGCCTGGGCGTGGAAGCCGTCGGGAGCATGGCTGTGTTTCCCGTTTGTGGCCGCGGGGTCTGTTGCGCTCAACTCAGACTGGACCAGCCTGGCGTATTTTTTCAGGTTTCCCCGCGCGGCATCGCCCTCGCGCTCCAGCGCATCGCGCAACTCCGCAGCATTTTGCTGCCGCGCATCGGCAAGCGCCGCAAGCAGGCGGTTGAGCGAGTCGCCTGCCGCGTAACGCGTCAGCTTGCGCGCGTTGGCCATCAGCACGTCCATATCGCGCACTCCGCCGGCGGCTTTGCGGACCGGTTCGATCGCCTTGAGGAGGCGGTGCGATTTTTTCCCGTCTGCCGGGGGCATGGCGGCGGCTATGGCTTCAACCCGGCGCGTGGCAGTGCGCAACTTGTGGACGTCTTTGGGCAAAAGTTCCCCGTGCAAGCTCTTCAGGGACTTGTTGAGCTCGCGCAAGGCCTTTCGCGCGCGTTCCGGTTCGTCTGCCATCCTCTCATTAGATTGAAACGCTGCACCTGCGGTTGGCAAGGCTGCCCGGGGCGGCTAAAGTGATGTTGTGATCGGGCTTCTTGTGATCGACAAGCCGGGCGGAATGACCAGTCACGACGTGGTCGACCGGCTGCGCCGCATCACCCGCGAGCGATCCATCGGCCACCTGGGCACGCTCGACCCCATGGCCACGGGCGTGCTCCCGCTGCTGATCGGCAAGTTCACGCGCCTGGCCCAGTATTTCTCCGCCGCCGCGAAAAGCTATTCCGGAGCCATCCGCTTCGGGTTTGCCACCGACACTTACGACGCTGACGGCAAGCCTGAAGGGCCCGACCGCTGGCCCGAGGTGGCGCAGGCGGTGACACTGGAGCGGGTTCGCGCAGCATCGGCGCGGTTCCACGGCGAATTGCAGCAGATGCCGCCGCCGTATTCGGCCAAGAAAATCGAAGGCAAGCCCGCATACAAGCTGGCGCGCGAAGGCAAACCGGTGGAGCTGAAGCTGGCCCGGGTCTGCATCGATGCTTTCGAGATCGTGTCGATGGAGGGCGCCGAGGCCAACTTCACTATGGAGATCAGCTCCGGTGGCTATGTGCGCTCAGTGGCGCACGAACTGGGGAAGGAATTTGGCTGCGGCGCGCACCTGAGCCACTTGCGGCGCACGCGAGCGGGCGCTTTCACGCTGGAGGACGCGCACACTTTGGAGGAATTGGAGGCTTTGGCGGAGACCGCCGGAGCGCTCGAGGCGGTATGCGTGCATCCCCGCGCCCTGCTGCCTGAAATGCCATCGGTGACGGCGGATGAAGCGGCCCTCGGCCGCCTCCGCAATGGAGCGCAGGCCAATCTGCCGGAATTCTCTGCGGCACCGCTGGTCAAGGTGTTTACGGGCGCGCGTGACCTGGCCGGAATCGCTAAAAGGGTAGCGGGGACGCTGTTTCAGCCGGTGGTGGTATTAGGGTGAAGCGACAGGGAACAGGGAGTAGCCAATAGGGAACAGAAGGCGGGGCGCGGAGAGCGACTGGTCCTTCAGATCGATGCAGCCGGCCCAACTCGAAGGGCCAGGAGCCAGCAGCCAGGAGGTGCCTTCTATTCCTTGCTCCCTGCCGGCCGCTCCCTACTCCCTGTTTTCCTCGTTCGCCTTCAGCCTCCCGCCGTAGACTAATATTTTGCTGTTTTTCTAAGGAGTGGTTCGCCATGCCTTATCCCAAGGATTACCGCTATACCCGCGAGCATGAGTGGATTTCGGTCGATGGGGCCATCGGATCGATCGGCATAACCGATTATGCGCAGAACTCGCTGGGCGACATCGTGTACGTGGATGCGCCCAAGGTGGGAGACGCGGTGACTGCCAACGCCACATTTGGTTCGGTGGAAAGCGTCAAAGCAGTCAGCGATCTGTTTTCGCCCGTCAGCGGCAAAGTGACCGCGGTGAACGAGGAGCTGAAGACGGCGCCCGACAAGATCAACCAGGACGCGCACGGGACCTGGATTATCAAGGTGGAGCTTTCGAACCCGGCCGAATTGAATGCGTTGCTGGACGCCGCCGCGTATGAGGCGTTTATTGCGGAAGAGACGAGCTAGCTGCTAGCTTCTAGCTCCAAGCCTCTAGCTCGGGGGCTGCTGCTGGAAGTCGCGTCGAATTCCTCGGGATGTTCTCTCGGCTTTCCTCACGATCGTTCGTCCCGCGTTTTCTGGCTAGCAACTGGAAGCTAGGAGCTAGAAGCTAAGACATGCGTTACCTGCCCAAATCGGACGAAGAACGGCGCCAGATGCTGGCTGAGATCGGCGCGGCGTCGATGGACGATCTGTTCTCGACCATTCCAGCCGAATACAGGCTGGACCGCGATCTGAATGTGCCGCGCCAGCAGGCAGAAAGCGAGATCGTGGCGTACTTTCGCGCCGCCGGCCAGAAGAACGCGACCGATTACGTGAGTTTTCTGGGTGCGGGCGCGTACCGGCATTACCGGCCGGTGATTATCGATGCGCTGGTGCAGCGCGGCGAGTTCCTGACCAGCTACACACCCTACCAGGCCGAGATCACGCAGGGCACGCTGCAGGCGATCTTCGAGTTTCAGACCATGATCGCCGAGCTTACCGGCATGGATGTAGCCAACGCCAGCATGTATGACGGATCGACGGGTGCGGCGGAAGCGGTGATGATGGCGGTGCGCGTCACCGGACGCCATAAAGCGGTTGTGGCTGCGGCGGTGCATCCTGAGTATCGCGAGGTGCTGGCCACGTACGCGCGGCACCAGGGTCTGCCGACAACACTGGTTGGCTATGATCAAGAGACCGGCCGGGTTGATCTGAACGCGCTCGAAGCCGCGGTGACCGACGAAACAGCCGCTGTGCTGGTGCAGAGCCCGAATTTCTTTGGCGTCATCGAAGACATTGCGGCGATCGCGGAGATTGCGCACAGGAAAGGCGCGCTGCTGGTCGTTTCGATTGCCGAGGCGGTTTCGCTGGGCATCGTTCGCCCGCCCGCTGAAGCCGACGTCGTGGCTATGGAAGCGCAATCCTTTGGCGTGGCGCTCAGCTATGGCGGTCCGTTTTGCGGCGTTATCGCAGCCAAGGAACAATACTTGCGCCAAATGCCGGGCCGTCTGGCCGGACAAACGGTCGACGGGGCAGGGAATCGCGGTTTCGTTCTCACTCTGGCCACGCGCGAGCAGCACATCCGCCGCGAGAAGGCAACCTCGAACATCTGCACCAACCAGGCGCTGGTGGCGCTGATGGCGACGATTTTTATGGCGGTCTACGGCAAGGAGGGGATGCGGGAGCTGGCCGAGCACAATCTGGCCAAGGCCGATTATGCGGCCAAGACACTCAGCGCGCAGCCGGGCGCAAAGCTGCGCTTTCGCGGCGCGCCGCGTTTCCACGAGTTTGTGTTGCAGACCGAGGAGACGCCCGAGGCATGGAACCGGCGACTCATGGAAAACAAGATTGTGGGCGGCATCGAGTTGAGCCGCTGGTATCCGGAGCTCAAGAACAGCACGCTGTGGTGCGCCACAGAAGTCGTAACGCGCGAGCAGATCGATGCGGCAGCCAAAGTGTTGGCGGCAGCGCCGGTGGAGGCGTGATTCGACACGATGACTTTGCGGAGGCGTCGCAATGTTCGGCAAGAAGGAACCAGCTCCAACCGAAGAGCACTTCCGGAAGTGGACGCAGACCCGAAGTCGTGGAGTTCTTTACTACGTGCTTACGAGAGGGATTCTCCTTGCCATTGTCGGCGAGCTTGTGGGTTTTCTGATCTTTGAGGTTTGGTCGGGTCACAGACCCCTGAACTCTTTCAGGCCATTCAGCCTCGATGGCTTTGTTGGATTGGTAATTGCAGGCGCTATAAATGGATCGATGGAGTGGGGTTCAAATGAAAAGCGCTACGGCCGGGAATTGCTGGAGTTCTCGTCCGCAAATTACGAGTCGCCGGAGCAAACGCTCAAGGGGCTCCAGCAAGGGATGGTGAATGTCTCAAAACACTGATTCCGGCCCGCACACGCTCGGCAAAGTCCGACCGCACCCCTCGCAGAACGAGGCGCTGCTGTTTGAGAAGTCTTCGGCGGGGAAGCGGGCTTATAAATTGCCGCCGCTTGATGTGCCTTCCATCGATGCCAGAGCCCTACTTGGTCCCGCCGCACGCGCAGTGCCCGCGGAGCTGCCGGAGCTTTCCGAGATCGAGCTGATCCGGCACTTTACGCGGCTCTCTACTTGGAATTACGCGATCGACCTGGGGATGTATCCGCTGGGGTCTTGCACCATGAAGTACAACCCGCGGGTGAACGAGCTGGTGGCGCGGATCGAGGGATTGGCTGAGGCGCATCCCTACAGGCCGGAAGCGTTGGCGCAAGGGGTTTTGGAGGTTTTGGACTTACTGCAGAGGTGTTTGCTCGAAATCACGGGAATGGACGCGATCACGCTGCAGCCGGCGGCGGGCGCACACGGCGAGTTCACGGGAATCCTGCTGACGCGGGCGTGGCACGAGTCGCAGGGCAATGCGCGCAAGAAAGTTTTGATTCCCGACTCGGCGCACGGGACCAACCCGGCGACCGCGGCCTTCAGCGGCTACGTGGTCGAAAATCTCAAATCGAATGCCGACGGAGGCATTGATCTCGAGACGCTCGCCAACCGCGTCGACACCGACACCGCTGCGCTGATGCTGACCAATCCCTCCACGCTCGGCGTCTTCGAAAACGAGATCCACAAGATTGCCGACATTCTGCACGCCAAGGGCGCGCTGCTCTACATGGACGGCGCCAACATGAACGCGCTGGTGGGCAAGGTGCGTCCCGGCGACTTTGGCGTCGATGTGATGCATCTCAATCTGCACAAAACTTTCTCGACGCCGCACGGGGGCGGTGGCCCGGGGTCCGGGCCGGTGGCATGCAAGAAGTTTCTAGAGCCGTTTTTGCCGCTTCCCATCCTCGTGAGGAGGACGGGAAGCGAGGGACTAGGGACTAGGGACTTAGGGACTGAGAAGGCGGGGACTGAGGGGCTGAGGGACTTAGGGACTAAGGGAGAGCTGTACTGGGAATATGACCGGCCGCAATCGATTGGGCGGGTGCGGGCATTTTACGGCAACACCGGCATGTTCATTCGCGCGCTGGCCTACATCCTGGCCAACGGACCTGACGGCCTGCGCCAAACCACTGAAGATGCAGTGCTGAACGCCAACTACATCCGCAAAAAGCTCGAAGGATCTTACGAGCTGCCCTATAAGACGCCGTCGATGCACGAGGTGGTCTTCAGCGACAAGCGGCAGGCGGCGCGCGGCGTGAAAACGGGCGACATTGCGAAGAGGCTCATCGATTATGGTTTCCATCCCTACACGGTCAGCTTTCCGCTCATCGTGCACGGCGCGCTCATGATTGAGCCTACCGAGAGCGAGTCACGCGAGGAACTGGACCTGTTCGTCGACGCCATGCGCTCGATCGCGCGGGAGGCGGAGGAGAATCCTGAGCTGGTAAAGACCGCTCCGCACTCCACGCGCGTGTCGCGGCTTGACGAGGTGCAGGCGGCGAGGAAGCCGATACTGCGGTGGAGAAAAGCAGGGAGTAGGGTGTAGCCAATAGGGAATAGAAAACTGTGCGGGTCAGGAGACCGGCGCCACATTCCTCCCGATCGTCGCTCGCTTCTCGTCGCTAGCCTGTCTTCTATTCCCTATTGGCTACTCCCTACTCCCTGTCGCAGGTACCAAAGCCGCCATATGCCGCATCTTAATTGCTGGCTAGACTCGTTTTAGAATGGCCAGCATACCTTCACCGCGGGCTTCGGGCTATCGTGGGCGGCTAGCTCCGTCGCCCACCGGCTACCTACATGTAGGCCACGCGCGCACATTTTGGACGGCTTTTCAGCGCTCGCGCGAAGCGGGCGGCACGCTGGTGATGCGCATGGAGGACCTGGATCCGGACCGCAGCCGCGACCTGTATGTGGAATCGGCTCTTGACGATCTGCGCTGGCTGGGAATCCGCTGGCAGGAGGGCCCCGACAAAGGGGGTCCCTTCGGACCTTATCAGCAGAGCAAGCGCCGCGCCATCTATCTGGCGGCATGGCGCAGGTTGCTGAATCGAGGCTATCTGTTCGCCTGCCGCTGCTCGCGCAAGGACCTGGACAATGCGCTCGACGCCCCGCACGAGCGCACACAATCCGGCAGCATGGGCAGCAAGATGGACATTCTGGACGACGAGCCGCTTTACCCCGGCACCTGCCGCAGATTTACCGGCCACGCGCCGCAGCTTCCCGGCCCCACGGTCAGTGATGTCGAATCGCCAGGCGAGACCAACTGGCGCTTCCGCGTTCCCGACGGTGAAATCGTCGAATTTGTCGACCAGAACCTGGGCCCGCAGCGTTTTATGGCCGGTATCGACTTTGGAGATTTCGTGATCTGGCGGCGCGACGGCGGGCCCAGCTACCAACTGGCCTGCGTGGTGGACGATGCCGCCATGCGCATCACCGAGGTGGTGCGCGGGGCCGACCTGCTGAAGTCGACTGCGCGCCAGATCCTGCTCAACCGCGCCCTCGGGTTCGATAATCCCGCGTGGTACCACTGCCGCCTCGTGGTGGACCACAACGGGCGCCGCCTGGCCAAACGCCACGACGCCCTCAGCCTGCGCGCCCTGCGCCAGCGCGGGCTCACTCCCATGAATATCCTTGCGGCGGAACTTCCCGTCGAGGTGTAAGCCTGCCATCGCACCCGCATGGCTCGGCCCCCGGCCGCTGGCGCGGCAAACAACCGTTGCTGTACCATCGTCAGCAAGAGCATGCCCGTTCAGGCCCAAATTCCATCACAGTCGACCCGGCAGCAGTCTGACCTGCATGAGGAGTCGCACCTGCGATTGAATCCCTTCCGCACCGCTCCCAACCTGCTGACCCTCATGCGCATTTGCCTTGCGCCTTTTCTGGTGGCCGCGATTCTGGAGGGGCACTACCTTCTCAGCTTCATCCTTTTTCTGGCGGCGGGGATCACCGACGCCCTCGACGGCACGCTGGCGCGTATCCTGCGGCAGGACTCCATGCTCGGCCATTATCTTGACCCTGTGGCCGATAAGCTCCTGCTCAGCACCCTGTTTCTGGTGCTGCTGTATAAGGGGCTGATGCCGATTACGGTGACGGTGCTGGTATTCGGAAGGGACGTGGCGATCCTGCTGGTGGCGGCCTTGCTGTACGCCGCCGTCGGGCGCAAGGAGTTCCATCCGAGCATCTGGGGCAAGGCCAACACGCTGGCCCAGATCTCTGCGGTGGCGGCGGTGTTGCTTTACAAGCTAGCGCAGATGCGCTGGGTTGCGGTGACGCGCGAAGTGACGCTGGACGCAACCATAGCGCTCACCGTAATCTCGGGACTGCATTATGCGTGGGTGGTTTCGCGCCGCACGGCTGGCGGCAATGGCGCCGTAGGCAAATCCTGAGCGGCGGCGAGCAAGCCTTGCTGCCCGACCTGCATGATTGGCAAGTGAACTCCGGGAAGGTGCGGGTTTGCAGATCCGCACGACAGCCGGTCTGGAGAACGGCGCTATGATGACGCTGTGTCAGGAGTCATCGGGCAGTTCGTCGCTGCCTGCCGTGTCTTCAATTTCCATATCGCGAAACTCTTCTGAATCGAAGATCTCGCCACACTCCAGGCACTCGACAAACTCCGTGTCGTCGTGCCGGGAAACGATCCGAACCTTGGGATGTCTGCAGGCGGTGGCCATCGTACGATGTGCAGGCTGAAATTCCGCAGTTCCGAACCGACTAGCCTCCTTCCGGGTGATCCCAGAGCCCCGCGTCCCGCGGGTCGCGCATGCTTCACGGGACCTGTTGCGGAAATCGTCGTTCCGGAATTGCGGTAGCTGCTCTTTCCGCCAGATTGTAGCTTTCTTTCAAGGGTTTGCAAACCGATTTTTTGATAAATCCTTGGTTCGGGCGGGGTCGCTTCTGCCGTTTCCCATGGCGGCAAGTGTCTGTACGGGGGCCTGAATCGGTCGTATACTAAATACGGACCTCACAGGTCGTATATTGCATGCTAAAGCTCACCAAAAAAGCGGATTATGGGCTTATGGCGCTCAAATACCTCGCCGAGCACCCTGAATCCCCTGCGCTCAGCGCCAAGGACGTGGCCGACGCCTACGGGATTCCCGCCCAGTTGCTGGCCAAGATCCTGCAGCGGCTCACCAAGGCCGGACTTCTGAAATCCCACGCAGGCATCAACGGCGGCTACGCCCTGGCCCGCGACGCGCGCCAGATTTCGGCCTTTGAGATCATTCACGCCATTGACGGGCCGCTCTTCATTACCTCCTGCTTCAAGGGCGCAAAGTCCTGCGACTTGACGCCTAGTTGCACCATCAAGGAGCCGCTGGCGCGTGTCAATGAAACCATCTCCGGGGTCCTGAAGAGCATCAGCATTCATGACCTGGCAGAGCGCGAGCCGAGTGCTGCGCGGAGCGGCGAGCCGCAGGGATTGGTGACACTCACGCTTTAGGGCCTTCGTGAAGGAGCTGTGTGAATCCTCACGGGGCGCGATTTGATGTTCAGAACCGGCGAATCGCCGGCCGGCGCAGCGGAATCAAACTGGATAGAAGCTATGGAGCAGGTGGTCAAAATCGGAAGCAGTCCGGGGACGGCGCAAGCCGCGGCGTCGGAAGCGCCGGTCTATGACTTGGATGTGACTCCCAGTGCGATCAAGCGCATCCGGGTGATTCTGGCCAAGGAAGGGATCGCGCCCGCGGAAGGCGGCATGCGGCTGGGCGTGAAGGGCGGAGGCTGCTCCGGACTTTCGTACGTCATCGCCTTCGACGCCAAGCCGCGCGATACCGACCGCATCTTTCCTTTCGACGACGTGCGTGTCTTCATCGATCCCAAGAGCTTTATTTACCTGCGTGGCATGACGCTCGACTACGAAGAGACGCTTATCCGCCAGGGATTCACCTTCCATAATCCCAATTCGGCGCGGTCCTGCGGTTGCGGCACTTCTTTCTCAGTGTGAGGTCGTGGGCCGCGGCTCGCGGTTCGTTGTGAGCCTGGGCCTGAAGGCCAACAACAGGTTTTTCAGGAGCCTGAAGGCTCCTGCTCCCTCCGCCTCGTCATCGCGCCTTTATTCCCTACTCTTCCGCGCCTTCTCGATTCCCGTGGCGGCCAGCGGCGTCATGACGGCGAATCCTGCCGGCAGCGGGTGCACGCCATCGCGGCTTAGAGTTGGCGGCAGGCCACCGCGCTCATCTTTCATCGCCGCATAGAAATCCACGTAGACGAAGCCCTTCGCAGCCGCATAATTCCTGAGCCAGGCGTTCACTTCGGCGATTTTGGGCGCAGGTTCATGGCCCGGCGCCCACCAGTAGTCGAATGCCGGCAGCACCGAGCAAAGCACCACGCGAATCCCGTTCGCGCGGGCCAACTCGGCCATCGAGGCCAGATTGCCCTCGGTTTGGTCCAGCGTCATCGGTCCCGTGTTTCCGGCAATGTCATTGGTTCCAGCCAGGATCACCACCACCTTCGGCTTCAGATCGATCACATCCTGGCGGAAACGCACCAGCATTTGTGGCGTGGTTTGCCCGCTGATGCCGCGATTGACGTAGGGCTTGCCGGGAAACGACTGATCCAGCTTCCAGGCCTCGGTGATGGAGTCTCCCATGAAGACCACGCGATCCTCGCCGGCGGCCGGCGGACCCAACTTCATGTCGGCCTCCTTAAAATGCTCCAGCCCGCCGAAGTCCACCAGCATCTGCCGGTCGTGTTCGATCCAATAGGCGTTGTTGGGATGGCCTGAGGGCGAGGTTTGGGACGCCGGGGCGGCAGGCGCCGCGGTCGCAGGCGCAGGCGAGGTTTGCGGGGCGGCAGGCTGCTGCGCATAAAGCGCCGTTAAGCCAAACCACGCGGCCAGGGCCGCGGCGGCGCAAGCAGTTTTGCGAAGTGTCGTTCGATCCACAGGCAGCTCCCTTGAAGAAAGGCGACTTGGCGTCGTTGCGCAAGGCAACGAAGGCGCGTTTCCGATTGTAGGCAATCGCTCCGCGGCCAGGCCAGCTTCGGCGCCACGATCAGTGATCCAACTCGGGATTATTTTGCCGCTGCCTGGCACCGGTAATTGAAACGCAGGCCGTTCGTCACTGTCGATGTGAGGATGCCTGTCATCGGGTTGAGGATATTTGTCTCGGTGATGCCCATACCCGACTCTTTCCACGTTATCGCAATTGCGGTAAAGGTAGCGGGATCGGTGGTTGAATGAGAGCTGCCGTCGAAGAAGGCTACGGTAGTGACTGTCTTCGCCGTCGGGTTAAGCACGAGCTTAGACGGGTTAGCTTTCGATCCGTCCGAGGCGTAAGTCTGAGTGCAGTTCCAGAGCGTGGTTTGCGCCGACGTTGCGGTTTGCCCTGATGCTGAAGCGATAAGCAGGAGCGCGGCAAGAATCTCGATCGCGAGTTTCATCTGACCTCCGTAGTCGTCGCTGACGGTTTCAATCCTGGATGCTGGCTGGCCAACATTGTAAACAATATTCCCGCGCTAGAATTCAGATATGACCGCGGCAGCCATCGCTCCTGATGTTCTGACCAAGTACGAGCCGGTGATCGGCCTTGAAGTGCACGTGCAACTGCTAACGGCCACCAAGGCGTTTTGCGGCTGTGCCAACAAGTTCGGCTCCGAGCCGAACACCAACATCTGCCCCACATGCCTGGGCCTGCCGGGAGCGCTGCCGGTGTTGAACGCCAAGGCCGTGGAATTTGCCACGCTGGCCGCGCTGGCGCTCAACTGCGAAGTGCGCGAGCGGTCGATCTTCGCGCGCAAGAATTATTTCTATCCCGATCTGCCCAAGGGCTACCAGATCTCGCAGTACGACAAGCCGCTGGCCGAGCGCGGATGGATTGAGGCGCCCACGGCGAGCGGGCAAACGAAGCGCATCGGCATCACCCGCCTGCACATGGAAGAGGACGCGGGTAAGAGCCTGCACGAAGGATTCCCTGATTCCGCTACGCGCACCTATCTCGACCTGAACCGCTGCGGCACGCCGCTGATTGAGATTGTGAGCGAGCCCGACATCCGCACCCCCGACGAGGCCTTCGAATACCTGACCAGATTAAAGGAGATCCTGCTATACACAGGCGTTTCCGACTGCAACATGGAGGAAGGCTCGCTGCGTTGTGACGCCAATGTGAGCGTGCGCCCCAGGGGCCAGGAAAGACTTGGCACCAAGGCCGAGGTGAAAAACGTCAACAGCTTCAAGTTCATCCGCGCGGCCCTGGAATACGAGATCGAGCGCCAGGTCGAGATTATCGAGTCGGGTGGCCGCGTGCGGCAGGAGACGCGCCTGTTCAACGCCGACGAGGGCCGCACCTACGCGATGCGCTCAAAGGAGCAGGCGCACGACTACCGCTATTTTCCCGAGCCCGATCTGCCGCCGTTGATGGTTTCGGCGGAACTCTTGTCGGAGACCAGGCAAAAGCTTCCTGAGTTGCCCGAAGCGCGGCGAAAGCGCATGATCGCCGAATACGAACTGTCGACGCAGGATGCGCACACGCTCACGGCTTGGCGCGAATTCGCGGACCGCTTTGAAGCCGCGGCCAAAACCGCTCGCAATCCGCGCCGCGTGGCCAACGTTCTGCTGAGCGAGGTGGGCGGGAGGCTAAAAGCCCTCGGCCTCGAGCAGGAGCAATCGCCGGTTTCTATGGCGGGCATTGTGCTGGCTGCCAACCTGCTCGACGAAGGCAAAATCAGCTCCCGGCAGATGAAGCAGCTTTTCGACGTGTGTTTTGAAATGGGCGAGGATTTCGGCCCTGTCTTTGAGCGCGAGAAACCGCAGCAGATCACCGACGCTTCGGCCATCGAGAAGCTGATCGACGAGGTCATCGCCGCCAATCCCAAGCAGGTGGAGCAGTACCGGGCCGGGAAGAAGACCATGGCGGGATTCTTTGTGGGCCAGGTGATGCGGGCCTCAAAAGGCCAAGCCAACCCGGCGCTGCTGAATGAGTTGGTGACCAAGAAGCTGGAAAATGCGGCGAATAGGGAATAGGGGACAAATTCAAAGCCCGCCCAAAACCCTGTTATCGACTACTTCGCGCCAGCCTCTGCTCAGCCTCGCGCCACGGCGCACGGACCGTGTAGCGCGGCGTGGCGGTACCGATTGCCGGCTCGCGCCCAGCAGCCTGCGCTTGAGCAGCCAGCGCACGGCCGACTGCACCGCACTCTTTGAGATGCCGATCGACTCTGCCAGCTCCTGGTAGCTGATCTCGATTTCACCTTGACGGCGCGCCTGCTCGGCGGCGAGCCAAAGATAGACAAGAAAACTTGCGGGCTTGCGGTCGTGGCCCACCAGGTCGCGCATCAGCGTGTCGATGACGTAATCGTCGATGACCGGCATAGCTATATCAACCATTCGTATAGCATTGCTTAACCGATTGCAAGCCCGGGAACCTGCAGGTATGCTCGGCACAACATTTGGAGGTTCGATGGTACGCGGAATCAAATTTGTGAGCATTCCCGTGAGCGACCAGGACGTAGCGCTCAAGTTCTTTACCGAGGCGATGGGATTTAAGGTCACCACCGACCAGCCATTCACGCCTACGCAGCGCTGGATTGAACTGATGATTCCGGGCGCCGATACCGGCATCGCGCTGTTTACGCCGGAGGGTCATGAAGACCGTATTGGCAAGTTTCAGTCGATCTCATTCTGGTGCGACGACGTTTTTGCCACCGCCGGGACCCTAAAGCGGAAAGGGGTGGTCTTTGTAAAAGAGCCAAAGGAAGAGTCGTGGGGAACGGCGGCCATCTTCAAGGATCCTGATGGCAACCAGTTTGTGCTTTCGAGCCGGGGGAAACACAAATAGCGGGCGCGCCGGCTCGCGCCCTATTTGAGCTTCAGGTCTGAGATGAAGTCCTTGCTGGAATCCCAGGAGCTCACGGTCTTGGTGGCGCTCTTGCGGCCGTCTTTTTCGGCCCACAGGTCGAAATCGATGCTCATATCGACCTGCGCGAAATGAAAGTGCCCATCGGCGGTGGAAGTGTAGCTGCGGATGGACTTGGTTTTTTCGTTCTTAAGGAATACCGTGGCGCCCACGACGGGTTGCGCATTCTGACTCAGCACCGTGCCCGACACCGTGCGCTGGCCGAAGTTCTGGCCCCATGCGGCTGCCGGAGCAAACAGCGCGCTCCGCGAGGCCGCCGGGACGATGCCCAGCGCCAGCGCGCCGCACACGATTGCCGCCAGCAGGCTCGCTCGGTTCATCTTCACTCCTCCTCGTCCTCTTCAAAGGCTTCGTCTTCCTCTTCGAGGTCCTCTTCCACGCGCGCCAGCTCAAGCGGGTCCACGCCAACCACTTCGAACTCCGTCCCGCACTCTTCGCAGGCCACGACGTCGCCTTCTTCCACCTCGTCAAGCTCGATGTCCAGCGCATTGTCGCATTCAGGGCAGTTCGCCATGGGGGCCTCCTTGCATTGTCTCGCAGTTTTTCGGTTGCAACCAGTTCCGTCCGTCGACCGCAGGCCGCGCTCGTCGAGCCAACGGCCGGATCCACGATTGACGGAAGCGGTCCGGCACGGAAATCAACGCCGGAAACGAGTTCGCAATTTGGGATAAATAGGTCATGATTTGGTGATCATCGCTAGTTTTAGTGACAACCCGGCCTCAGGTCAAGAGGGCCCTGTTCTCGCATAACGTGAGACGACGCATCCCCGCTCGAGGTTGCAGGCAAAACGTTCACTTGGTCAAATGCACCTGAGGTCGTGCGATGGTTTTGCCCCCGGCCCGGCGCCGCCATCATGACACCGGCCCGCTTCAGAGTTTACCCTGAGAACGGCAATGCCGCGCATTGGCTCCAGCCCGTTTGCCTTCCCCGATTTCAAGGGTGCCACGCGCCGGCTGATCCTCATCAACCTGGCTACTTACTTCATCCTGCTGGTGGCAAGCTTTGTCTCTTCCTCTTCTGCGGCCCAGATTGCGGGCCTTTTGGCCTTCGACCCGTCTGCCTTTCTGCACGGCTATCTCTGGCAGCCGCTCACCTACAGTTTCGTCCATCCCACCCCGCTCCGCACCCTGCTGGAACTGCTTTCGCTCTGGTTCGTGGCCGGGTTTCTCGAAGGTTTTCATAACGCCACCTGGGTGACGGGCCTTTATGCCGTCTCGGTTCTAGGGACGGCCGCGGCGGGCCTGGCGATCTTTGCCGCCAGCGGCACGCTGGGCTATTCCCTGCCTCTGATTCCGCTTTATGGTTGCTTTGGCGGCATCTTCGGCCTGCTGGCCGCCATTGGCCTGTTGTACGGCGATGTGCAATTCCTCATGTTTTTCGTGATCGGCATCAAGGCGCGCTACATGGTGATCGTCTATGCGCTCATCGCCATCGCCATGCTCTTCAGCACGCAGCGCATGTATGCCTTTGCCCAGCTTGGCGGCGCGCTGGCCGGCTTGCTGTACGCGCGCGCAGCCCCGCGGCGCGGCATGTCGTTCGCGCTCAGCGAGAGATGGTATAGCCTGCGCAACCGCTACTACCGCTGGAAGCGCCGCCGCGCCGCGCGCAAGTTCGAGGTCTACATGCGCTCGCAGGGCCGCACTGTGAAGTTTGACGGCCAGGGCCGGCTTATCGACGAGGACCCCGACGACAAGAAGCGCTGGAACTGAGAAGCAGGGAATAGGGAATAGGGAATAGGGAAGACCAACGCCTGGCGCGATAGAATCGCACAGGAATGTCAACCAGAATTGCCTTTCTCCTTCCTGGGCAGGGATCGCAGGCCATTGGCATGGGCCGAGAGCTCGCCGATCGCTTTCCTGTTGCCGCACAAACCTTCGCCGAAGCTGACGCAGCGCTCGGCTTCGACCTTTCGCGCCTCTGCTTCGAGGGACCAGAAGACGAGTTGCGCCTGACCGAAAACACGCAGCCCGCCATCATGACCGTTAGCGTGGCGGCGGCGCGCGTGCTGGCCGAACATGGAGTCAAGCCGGCGCTAGCCGCCGGACACTCGCTGGGAGAATGGTCGGCGCACGTCATCGCGGAGACGCTCAGCTTTGCCGATGCGGTCCGCGCTGTCAAAGCCCGAGGGCGCGCCATGCAGCAGGCGGTTCCTGCGGGCCAGGGCGCGATGGCCGCTGTGCTGGCGCTCGATGCCGCGCAGGTTGCCGAGGCCTGCGAGCAAGTGGCGCGCGAAACCGGCCTCGTCGTCCAGGCAGCTAACCTGAACTCGCCCAAACAGACCGTCATCTCCGGCGCAGGCGCGGCCGTCGCCATCGCTTCGGAGCTTAGCAAGGCCAAGGGCGCGCGCAAGGTGGCGGCGCTCGCGGTCAGCGCGCCCTTTCATTGCGCGCTGATGCAGCCCGCGCAGGAGGAAGTGGCTCGCGTGCTCGCGGGCATTGCGATGCACGATCCACAGATCCCCGTCGCCGCCAACGTGACGGGCGCCCTTGTAACCACCGCCGATGCCGTACGCGACGCGCTGGTTCGGCAGGTTACCGGCGCGGTGCGCTGGGTGGATTGCGTGCAGGCGCTGAAAGCTGCGGGCGCGGAGATTTTCATCGAGGTTGGTCCGGGCAAGGTGCTGTGCGGGCTGCTCAAGCAGATCGATCCGGCGCTGAAGGGTTTCAACGTTGAGGATACGGCGAGCTTGGAGAAGACGCTGGCGGAGTTGGAGGGGACTTAGCGCCTTGCTGGGATTGTCATTCTGCGGGGGCAGCATCGCTCAGGGGCTAAAGTGTCTGCGTGAGAACCAGGGCCGAGGCGGAAAATCCCCAGAGGAAGGCCCGCGGCTGAAGCCGATTCGCTCGATTCCATCTGATTCAGCAGCCTGGGCTGCTGCTCCCTCCGATTTGCCCGTCAAAATGTGCGAGGTTGAGATGAGCAGGGGCTGAAGCCCGCGATTTTAGCGGCCTCCAGCGGCCCGGCTGAAGCCGTGCCCTTATTACAAGGCCCCCGCGATTGAGTTTTTCCGCAGCCTCTATCCGGGAGAGTTCCCCGGTCCGTAAAGGCGAGGGACTGGGGGCACCCGCGCGACTCTAATCGCGCTTGCGCTCAAATTTCACTGTGACCTCTATTTGGACGCGCACCGGAGCACCGTCCTTCGTGCCTGGCTTAAACCGATATTGCCGGATGGCTTCGTAGGCGTTCTCGACCAGAGACGGTTCCATCGGCATAACAACTTGAATATCCTGAGGGAGACCGTGCTCGTCGACAACCAAGCTGAATTCACATTCTCCCTGGATGTTATTCTGCCGAGCATAATCGGAGAATTCCGCTTGTGGGAAGTTCAGCAAACGGGGCGGGGTAACGCCATTGCCGACTTTTTCAGGTGGGGCGGGGATTGACTGCGGGGCCGGAATTGGAGCAAGGACCGCCTGATCCTGCGCTTGACGCGGCACGATCAATTCCTGCTGAGGCAACGAGCGGAGGTGGAGTTGATATACCTGAGAGCGGCCCCGTTTCCTCACGGCTTCGACGCAAGCCTCCAAGCGCATTTTTATCGCCTCGCCGACGGCGACGGGTGCGCCGTTCAAAGTGGCGGCCTGAAACCTGTCAGCTTCCATGACCCGGACGGCCAGATAGTCTATCTCCTTCCCAAGCACACGCTCGAATACGATGTTGCGGGGTTTTCCGGCCGCATCCACGATGAAGGAGAAGCTCACAGCACCGCTTTCCTTCCTGCCTTCACATTCATCTTGAACTGGCAGTTGCAGCGGGAGGAGCGAGACAGCGGTGAGACCTTGACTGCCGTTGTAGAGCTTTACGCTCTCCAATTTCGGCGGATTTTGCGGCGCAGGCGCGGAGGATGGCGCCGGCTGCCCGAGCCCACGATTTGAAATCGCAATCAGCGCCAGAAACACGAGACGCACACGCAGATTTCGCATCGCAAACCACCATCTCGCAAAAAATTACCTCTAACCTATCACACGATTCCCAGCTCTCTGAGCAGAAACGCGTCGTCCAGCGCGATTTCTTTCAAATAGTCGTAGCGTCCACTGGCGCCGCCGTGGCCGGCCTGCATATTGGTCACCAGCAACAGCGGGTTTGCGTCGGTCTTCAGCGTGCGCAGCCTGGCGACATACTTTGCGGGCTCCCAGTACATCACCTGGCTGTCGTAGAGCGAAGTCTTGACCAGCATTGCCGGATAAGCGGCGCGCTTCAGGTTGTCGTAGGGCGAGTAGCTGAGCATGACGCGGAAATATTCTTCCTGGTTGGGGTCTCCCCACTCCTCGTACTCGGGAACCGTTAGGGGCAGGGAAGCGTCGAGCATGGTGTTCATCACGTCGACAAAGGGAACGTGCGAGACGATGGCGCGAAACAAATCGGGGCGCATGTTGGCAATGGCGCCCATCAGCAATCCGCCGGCCGAGCCGCCCTCGGCTGCGACACGCTTGGGATCGCCGTAGCCTTGCGCGGTCAGATATTCCACGCAGGCAATGAAATCGGTGAAGGTGTTGCGCTTGGCCAGCATCTTGCCGGCGTCGTGCCAGGGCTTGCCGAGGTCGCCGCCGCCGCGGATATGCGCGTAGGCCATGACAACGCCGCGATCGAGCAGGCTCAAGCGATTGGAGTTGAAGCCCAGCGGCAGCGCGTACCCGTACGAACCGTAGCCATAGACGTAGAGAGGGTTCTTGCCGGGCTCACGCCTGTCTTTTCGGTACACGATCGAAATCGGAACCGCGACACGATCTGCGGTCGTGGCGTGCACGCGCTCGCTGCCGTAGAGGGTGCGATCGAATCCGCCCGGAATTTCGAGTTGTTTGAGCAGCGTGGATACGCCGTTGGCGACGTCGTATTCGTACACCGAGCTGGGCGTCACCAGCGACTGGTAGGCGTAGCGGAACGTCGCCGTTTCCCAGATGCGGTTGATGTGCGGATAGGCGCTGTAGGCCGGCTCGGGGAAGGTGATCTCGCCGGCGGGCGCGATCTCAGGACTTTCGCCCGCAAATCCCCAGAGGCGCAGTCGCGGCAAGCCGTCTTCGCGCTCGCAGGCAATGAAGAACCCTGCGAACAGGTCCACGTCTTCGAGCATCACCGCGTCGCGGTGCGCAATCAGCTCGGTCCAGTTCTCGCGCGCCGGCGTGGCCACGGGGGCGGTGACAAGGCGGAAGTTACGCCCGCGATCGTTGGTGCGGATGAACCAGAACCCGTTACGATGGTCGACTGAATATTCGTGCTCGTCCTCGCGCGGAGCCATCAACTTCAAACTGCCCGCCGGATCATCTGCCGCGAGAACGCGCGCTTCGCTGGTGGTATGGCTGGCAGACTCCAGCACCAGATACTTGCCGTCGCGCGTGCGGCCGGCTGCAATGTTGAAGCGCTCATCGTCTTCCTGAAAAATCATCACATCGGCTGAAAAGGGGGCGCCCAGTTCGTGCCGCCATAGTTGATACTGCCGCTTCTGCTGCTCATCCTCGACGGTGTAGAAGAGCGTGCGGTTGTCTGCGGCCCATACCACTGAGCCCACGCGCTCCACCTCGCCGGGCAGCGTCTCGCCCGTTTCCAGGTCCTTGACGCGCAGCGTGTATTGACGGAAGCCGGTTGTGTCGGTGGTGTACGCCAGCCGGCGGCCGTCGTCGGTGATGTCGGTGTCGCCGATGGAGAAAAACGCGTGTCCCTTGGCCAGCTCGTTGCCGTCCAGCAGCACCTCTTCGGCCGCGCCGGCATCGGGCCCCGCCGCTGCGCCGCGCTTGCGGCAGTAGATGCTGTATTGGAGGCCCTCCTCGGTTCGCGTGTAGTACCACCAGGCGCCGTCGCGATAGGGAACCGAGATATCGGTCTGCTTGATGTGGCTGAGCATCTCCTTGTAGAGCGTTTCGCGCAGGCCGGCCAGGGGCGCCAGTACCGCGTCGGCGTAAGCATTCTCGGCTTCGAGGTACGCGGTCACATCGGGATTTTCCTTCTCGCGCAGCCAGGCGTAGTCGTCGGTGAGGGTGACGCCGTGCAACGTGGTTTCGGTGTGATGCCTGGGCGCGACGGGAGGCGTGGGGAGGGATTTCTGGTTCATTGCAATCCCAGTGTAGAGCCTGCCGCCTTGGAAACTTCTGCAACTCCATCCGCGTACAATAAGGACGGAATGAAAGGCCTTCCCCGCGCGCGTTTGACACTGGTTTCGCCATTTCTGGCGGCCTTTCTCTTATTTCCCGCCCTCCCTTCGAACGCCGAGCGCGTTGAAGATCTGCCCAAGCCTACCGATTACGTCAGCGACTTTGCCCATGTGCTTTCGCCCGAAGCGATCGCACGCATCGATTCGATCTGCCAGCAACTCGACCACTCGCAGGCCAACGCTCAGATCGCCGTGGTCACCATCCACGATCTGAATGGTGACGACGCGGCCGACTACGCCACGCAGCTTGAGGACCGGTGGAAGATCGGCCCCAAGGGGACCGACCGTGGCGTGCTGGTACTTCTGGCGGTTGCCGATCACAAGTACCGCATCGATGTCGGTTACGGGCTTGAGGGCATCCTGCCCGACGGCAAGGTGGGCGATATCGGACGCGAAATGGTTCCCGACCTGAAGGCCGGAGACTACGACGGGGCCGTGACCCTTGCGGTGGGCGAAGTGGCCCAGGTGATTGCAGCCGACGCCAAGGTGACGCTGAACGAGGATGTGCCGGCGGCGAGGAACGAGCCGATACACCACAGCTCGCCGCTCGGAGGTCTCGCGCTCCTGGTCCTTTTCCTGCTGTTTTTCGGGGGATTCTCCCTGTTGCGGCTTCTCTTCGGCGCCAGCCTGTTTTTTGGTGGCTGGGGTCGCGGCGGCTGGCGCGGAGGCGGAATGGGCGGACCCTGGATCGGCGGAGGCGGCGGCTGGGGCGGAGGCGGTTTAGGCGGAGGTGGTGGCGGAGGCTTTGGAGGGTTTGGCGGAGGCGGTTTCGGCGGCGGCGGCGCGGGAGGAAGCTGGTAGATGCAGATTTCGGCTGTTTTACAGAGGAGAGAATCTCGATATGAGCAAGGGACTTGGAATTACGCTGGTGGTTTTGGCCGTTGTGATTTTGGCGGTCCTGATGGTGTTTGGCAGCTATGTGAGCGCGCAAAGACAGATGGTGGCCAAGGACCAGATCGTGAAGGATAGGTGGGCGGACGTGGATGCGGACCTGCAGCGGCGCGCCGACCTCATTCCCAACCTGGTGGAAACCGTGAAGGGATTCACCAAGGAGGAGAGCACCGTCTTTGGCGACATCGCCAACGCGCGGGCCGGAATGCTGAATGCGCAGGGGCCGGCAGCAAAGATCGCGGCCAGCAACCAATTGGATGGGGCCATCGGCCGCCTGCTGCTGCTGACCGAAAACTATCCGCAATTACGCTCCAGCGACCAGTTCATGCGCCTGCAGGACGAACTGGCCGGCACCGAGAATCGCATCAAGGTGTCGCGCATGCGCTATAACGACGCCATTCGCGACTACAACACCTTCATCCTGCAGTTCCCCAACAACATCTGGGCGCGAATTGCAGGCTTCCAGGTGAATAATGCCTATTTTCAGGCCAGCCCGGGCTCTGAGAACGCACCCAAAGTGAGCTTCTAGAGCACGTGCAGGGGGAAAAACGCAAAAAGGCCATTCCGCGCGAGCGGGATGGCCTTTCAGGAATCCGGCGCCTATATCGCGACCGGCCAAGCCTATTTAAAGGAAGCGATGGCGCTGGCCTCGTCGTCGTAGATGTCGAAGACGGTGTACAGCTTGGTCAACTGCAGCAGGTCGTGGACCTTCTTGTTCAGTTTGAGCAGCTTCAGCCCGGCGCCCTGGTTCTTGGCCGAGGTATACGCGCTAACCAATTCGCCCAACCCCGAGCTATCGATATAGTTCACATCCCCCAGATCGAGCAGAATGTGTGTCTGTCCTTTGCTGATCAGCTCGCGAATGGCGTCGCGCAGTTGTACGCTGCCTTCGCCCAGTGTGATTCGCCCGCTCAGATCGAGAACGGACACGCCATCCACTTCACGGGAAGCTATCGCAAGTGCCACGGAAACATCCTCCTTGTCAGTACTTCGGTTATAGCATCTTTACGGCGCCGGTTTGCGGAAATCTTATGGCAGCCGGCCATTTCGGTCGGCAAGCTCATGACCCCGCGCACCCCGCACCTGTGCTGCCACGCCAGGTTTCTTACCCGGTCGCCTTGAGATGTTTCACCAGTGTCAGCTCGGTCCCGGGATGCAGTTGTCGAAAGTGTACCTCATCCATCAGCGACCGGATGAGAAAGATGCCGCGGCCCGTACCGCGCAGCTTGTTTTCCTCGGCAAGGGGGTCAGGCACTTTCTCCGGGTCGAATCCCCGGCCCTGGTCGGCAATCTTGACAACCAGGTCCTGGCCCGTGTTCTCGAGCGATACCTCGATTTGCAGGGCGGGATCGTATTCGTTGCCGTGGAGCACGGCGTTGATGGCGGCCTCGCGCACAGCCATGGCCACGTGAAACCGCTGGTCCTCGTCGAGACCTGCCTCGGTGGCCATCTGATCGGCGGCCGCCTCCACCTCGCCGACGCTTTCCATGGTGGAGTTCAACCGGAAACTCCGCTTTCCTCTAGTCGGTGCGCTCACCGGGGGGTCTTCCGCCTCCGCAGGAGTGGGTCGCACAATACCACCCCAACTCCTTAAACCTCTCTGGCAGTTTCAAGTCTGGATGCCAATGTGTCAAGCGAAACCCATGGCGTTTTGCCCGCGCTGCAACAACCGGTCCGGCACCTGGCTGGCAAAAGCAGCGCAGCCGGCTGATTTTTTCTGTCGCCACACTAAATCCGCGGGCTCTTGCGGAGTAAACTGCGCGTTGGGGTCGGCTCTCAATTTGAGGACGCCGCCGCCGAATCTTCTGATGGACGCAAACTCGCCAACCCGCGTCAGCCTGACTGCCTTGCTCGGCACGCCTGTGACCGATGCCGGCGGGCATCTGCGCGGCAAGCTCAAAGATGTCGCCGTGGCTACGGGTGCGGACGGCGGCAGAGTGGTAGGCCTGGTGCTCAAGTCCCGCGACGGCCTGTCGCTGGTCTCCTCTCAGGACGTCTTGGAGACCCCCGCCGGCACCCTGGAGCTGCGCTCGCCTGAGGCGCTCGCCCCCTTCAAGGACGAGAGCAGCTACCTGTTTCTGCAGCGGGACCTTGTCGATCGCCAGATCATCGATATCCACGGGCGCAAAGTGGTCCGCGTCAATGATGTTGACCTGGAATGGACCAACCAGGGCTCATCCCGGCTGTTGGGTGTGGCCGAAGTGGAAGTGGGTCTGCGCGGCGCAGTACGCCGCGTCTTCAAAGGCGTGTTGCCGCGCGCCAGGCTGGAATCCATGTCGCGCAGATTCCGCGCGCGCGCCATCCCCTGGCAGTTTGTCGACGTCATCGAGCCCGATCCTGCACGCCGCGTCAAGTTGCGCATCGAGCATGAGCGCCTGGCTGACATCCACCCCTCCGAGCTGGCCGACATTTTGGAAGACTTGGCTCCCGCCGAGCGCGATGCCGTTTTCACTTCGCTCGACGAAGAGGTTGCGGCCGAAACCCTCGAAGAAGTCGAGCCCAAGTTGCAAAAGTCGCTGCTCGAGAGTCTCGATGAGGAACGCATCGCCGACATCGTCGAAGAAATGGACCCCGGCGCTGCTGCGGATCTGCTCTCTGAACTGCCCGAAGACAAGTCTGACGCCATTCTCGAAGAGATGGGGCCTGAAGAGCGGCAGGAGGTCGAAGAGCTGCTGGAGTTCGACGAAGACTCAGCCGCCGGCTACATGACAACGGAATTTGTCTATGTGGGCATGGACGCGACCGTGGCGCAGGCGGTGCAGGCCCTCCGCAGCTTCGACGGCGACCCGGAAACCGTGACCGAAGTATTCCTGCTCGATGAAAAGCGCGTCCTGCGCGGCGCCATTCCATTGGCACGGCTGGTCATAGCGCAGCCGGAAACACGGCTGGCCGTACTGGCCGAGCCGCGCGTGCTCTCCTGCCCCGCAGGCGCAAAGCAGAGGGAACTGGCTGAGACGTTCGACAAGTACAACCTGCACGCGCTTCCCGTTGTCGACTCGCAGAGCCGCATGGTCGGGGTGGTCCAGGCGGACCAGGTCATCAGCTTCCTGCGCGAGAAGCTCTAATGCGCCCCGGATCAACGACGTAGGAGGCGTGTGACGAGGCTGCGCAGCGGGGTCTCCCGCGCACGCGGGCATCTTCGCCTCCCATTCGCGGCTGTCGCTCAGGGCATTTATTTTCCGAATAGGCGAGAACCTGCCCTGTCAAATCTGTTTCTGTGAAACAATTCAACTCAGATGCTCCAATTACCAAGAATTATCCAGGGCGGCATGGGCGTGGGTGTGTCCAATTGGCGCCTTGCTCAAGCTGTCTCAAAACTCGGCCAGTTAGGTGTGGTGTCGGGAACGGCGCTCGATTCGGTCTTTGTGCGCCGCCTCGCCGACGGCGATCAGGGCGGACACATGCGCAGGGGACTGGATGCGTTTCCGTTTCCTGAGATGGCGAAGCGCATCTGGCACGAGTTCTTCGTTCCGGGCGGAAAGCCCTCCGGCGCCTCTTATCCCAATCTGCCCATGCACCAGAAACGGGATGTGCGCAAGCTCGTCGAGCTGTGCATGGTTTCGAACTTCGTGGAGGTTTTTCTGGCGAAAGAAGGCCATAAGAATCCAGTGGGCATCAACTATCTCGAAAAGGTGCAGATCCCCCATTTGCCTTCGATTTATGGCGCCATGTTGGCGGGAGTGGGCTTCGTAATCATGGGTGCGGGAATCCCATTACACATTCCCGGTGTGCTCGACCAGTTCGCGTTGCAGCATCCGGCAGAGTACAAATTGATGATCAGCGGTGCGGGGCAAGGCCAGTTCGCGGCCGTGGACACGCCCATGCGGCTTGACCCTGCGGAATATGCCGAGGGCCCTCTTCCCGAGCTGCGCCGCCCGAAGTTCTTTGCCATTGTCTCTTCGAATACCCTGGCAGCCACCATGCTGCGCCGGGCCAGCGGCACCGTGGATGGGCTTGTGATTGAGAGTCCCACGGCCGGGGGCCACAATGCCCCTCCGCGTGGCAAATTGCAATTGAACGCCGCCGGTGAGCCGGTGTATGGCGACCGCGACCGCGTCAACATCCCCGAACTACGCGCGCTGGGCGTTCCTTTCTGGCTGGCGGGTGGATATGGAAGCGCCGACAAGCTGCGCGAGGCGCTGGCACAGGGCGCCGCGGGCGTGCAAGCCGGCAGCGCCTTCGCCTTCAGCAAGGAATCGGGTCTGCGCTCCGATCTGAAGCGAAGACTATTAGAGCAAGCGGCGGGTGGCCGCGCCCAGGTATTTACCGATCCGCTCGCCTCACCCACCGGGTTTCCTTTCAAGGTGGCTCAGCTTGAAGGTACGTCGTCGTCCCTCAATGTGTATGAGAAGCGCGCGCGCGTTTGCGATCTCGGCTATCTGAGGGAGCCCTACTTTACTTCTGAGGGCGGCATCGGCTATCGCTGCGCTGCCGAACCGGCCGCGAACTATGTGGCCAAGGGCGGCATGGCCGAGGATACGAAAGGCCGAAAGTGCTTGTGCAATGCCTTATTGGCCAACGTCGGCCACGCGCAATTGCGCAACGGCGCAATCCTTGAACCGGCGCTGGTGACGGTGGGCGACGACCTGAATTCCGTTGCGCAATTCCTGCCGCCCGGCCGCGACAGCTATAGCGCTGCCGATGTGGTGGATCGCCTGTTGAGCTTATGCCAGGAGGCGCCGCAGCAGACCGGTTCTGTGCTTGCAGTGACTGCGTAGCTAGACCGAGCGGCTATCTTTTCTCGTCCTCCTCAGCCAGAAACTCCCCGAGCCGGTCAAGCTTCTTCTCCCACGCCGTACGGTGACCGCGAACCCACTTCTCGAGGGCTCGAAAACCGGCCGGGTCAATGCGGCAGGTGCGCACGCGACCCAGCTTCTCAGTGTGCGCCAGCTTTGCGTCCTCGAGAATCTGCAAATGTTGCATCACCGCAGTGACCGTGATGCCGAGCGGCTTCGCCAGCTGCGAAACCGAGGCAGGCCTCTCGACGAGCTGGTCGAGAATGGCGCGGCGCGTGGGATCACCGAGCGCGTGGAAGATGTGGTTGATCTTGGGAAGCGGCGGATTCATGCTCGCTCCGCTATTGAGCCAGTTCCTTTGCGAGCCGTTCGACGAGGCCTTTCCATCCTTGCTGAATCATCGCAGCTCCCTGCGGCCAGCCGGTAAACGTGCCCTGGTTGGTGAGCAGAAGGTCAGTTCCCGTTTCTGAGGGCAGGAATTCGAGCGTGAGAAGGGTAATCGTGATGGGCTTGCCGTCGCGCGACATCCTTGACGTCATGATGATCCGTTTCCCGGGCACGATATCTGCGTAGCTGGACTCATTAACAATCTCGGAGCCCGCAATCGGGTGGCCCGCGTTGAAACGGTAGTGGAGGCGGTCGCTGCCGCCAATGCGGAAGTCCATTTTGAATTCCAGAATTTCGTGATCGCCCTCGGCATACCAGCGGCGCTTGCGGTCGGGGTTGGCGAAAGCGGCAAAAACGCGGTCCGGAGACTGGGGGTAGCTGCGTTCGATGACAAAAGTATCGTGAATGGCGGTTGGTTCAGTGGCGGTCATGAGAGTTCCTCCAGGAGGGGAATAGTTAAGCAATGACTTCAGTATCGTAGAGCGAGCCGGAATTGTCAAGTAAGTGCTTCAGTATTTTTAGCAGTGCATCGGCGGGGGCTGAACAGGCCCGGGAATAACCTGTTTGCTCTGCCCTTTTCACAAACGCGTTCTACGAGGATTCGTCAGATGCCACCTAGCTTGCCGTGGCCGCGCCCTTGGCTCCGCCCACTGCGAACACCTTGGGAACCCGATCGGACACGGGTGGCAAAGCCGGAAACGCCGCATGGGGCTCGGCCTGGTACCAGTACGCCGTCGAGAAGAAGCTGTCAGAACGGTCGTTGGCGGTGCCGTGTTCGATGGTCACCTTGATCGACTTCGTGAAGGCGATGGGACCCTCGATGTGCCAGCGATACAGGCAATAGCGGCCGCCGATCCGTTCCGGATCCACAATGTAGGGCGCACCCTGGTGGAGATTGGCAAAGGGCTGGCCGCCGAAATCCCACGCGCCGTTGTAATAGTCCTCGGTGCCGGTTCCGTTGATGGTGGGCAGCGCGGCGCCGTCGACAAAGATCATGTCGTCGCCCTCGCCGAACCATCCCTCCTGGTTCTGCACCACGGCCTGGGTCACGCCCACAAAGTGCCCCTCGCCCTCGGCTTCAAGAAATACGTAGTTGTCGCGGCCGCTCAGGTTCTTTCCGTCGCTGACTACGCCTTTGCACGGCGAGGCCTGCCGGAACTGCGCGTGAAAGCGCCCCAGCCCGGCGGGAAGGCTCGGCAACGCGACGTAATCGGCGGCGAAATAAAGGCTCCTGGTCTGAACCTTCCCCTCGTTCGTCAGCGTGATTTGCGCCGCGCTGGCAAAAGGCATTGAGAAATACGAATTGAGAGCCTTGATGGGCGCCACAGCCAGCAACGCCGACTGGTAGACGAAGTACTCGCCCAGGCCCAGGCCGAAAAAGTCGCCCACGGGGACCTCGACCGACGGAGAAGTCTCACCGTCCCACCACGCGCGCAGTACCAGGTTCTTCAGGTGCATGGGGTCGGGCGAGTTGATGGTGAACCACAGGTGTGTCACCACCCCGGCGCCTTGGACGTCGAGCACCGTGGCCGCCTGGCCCGGGTCCACGGCGACAAAATCGGCGTTGCCGCCGGTGCGGTCCCAGCTTGATGAGCGAAGATTTTTGTAACTGCGCAGGCGTGCCAGCGCCAACAGCCCCTCCGGCGCGGCGGCCGGTGAGGCAGACTGCGCGGAAGCCGCGGGCGCACCCATATTGAACAGAGCGGCGGCGGGAACAGTGGAGGCAAGCGTACCCAGAAGTCTGCGGCGCGCGCGAAGATTCTTTTCTTCATCGAGAAGTTTCATAAGCGGTTCCTTGCCGGCCAATCGGCCGTGAAAAGAGTATCGCAACCGGCCGCCGGCAGACGAATATCCCTTGGGCCGCTCACCCATTCAAATAGGCTGCTCGAAGGTTCACACGCGCGGCTCAAGCCTGTTATGGTCAGTGAGGAAAGTTCATTCGCAATCCTTTTCAAAATGAATCCACCGTAGGGACATTCGGCATGTGGAAGCGCTGGCGAATCCGGATCCTTCTCTTTCTGGCCGTGCTCGGCCCCGGATTCATCACCGCCAATGTCGACAACGACTCCGGCGGTATCCTCACCTACTCGCAGGCCGGCGCGCAATACGGCTACTCGCTCCTCTGGACCATGATTCCGATCACCATCGCCCTCATCGTGGTGCAGGAGATGTGCGCGCGCATGGGCGTGGTTACCGGCAAAGGCCTGAGCGACCTCATCCGCGAGGAATTCGGCCTGCGGCTCACGTTTGTCCTCATGGTGCTGCTGGTCGTGGTCAACTTCACCAACGTGGTCACCGAATTCATCGGCATCGCCGGGTCGCTGCACTTGTTTCACGTCTCCAAGTTCATCGCTGTGCCGCTGTGCGCCCTGCTCGTCTGGGCGCTGGTTTTGCGCGGCGACTACAAGAGCACCGAGAAGGTCTTCCTAGCAGCATCGCTGGTTTACGTGGCGTACATTTTTGCCGGCATCCTCGCCCAGCCCGACTGGCACGAGTCGCTTCTGGCCACGGTTCAATTGCCGGCCAGGTCGGTCTGGCACGACAAGGACTACATCTACATGGCCATCGGCGTGGTCGGCACCACCATAGCGCCGTGGATGCAGTTCTACCTGCAGTCGTCGGTTGTCGAGAAGGGGATTCCCGTAAAGGATTACGGCGCCTCGCGACTCGACGTGATTGTCGGCTGCTTTTTCACGGATCTGATCGCCTGGTTCATCGTCGTCGCCTGCGCGGCCACGCTGTTTGTTCACGGCATGGGCGAGATCAAGGTGGCCGCCGACGCTGCCGAAGCCATGCGTCCGCTGGCCGGCGACTACGCCTTTGTGCTCTTCGCCTTCGGCCTCTTCAACGCCTCGCTCTTTGCCGCGTCCATTTTGCCGCTATCGACCGCGTATACCGTTTGCGAGGGCCTGGGCGTCGAATCGGGCGTCGACAAGAGCTTCCGCGAAGCGCCGTTCTTCTATTGGCTTTACTCGCTGCTCATCGCCGGCGGCGCTATCGCCGTGCTGCTGCTGCCCGACGCGCAGTTGATCAACGTCGCCATCCTCTCCCAGGTTCTCAACGGCGTTCTGCTGCCGGTCATCATCATCCTCATGCTGCTGCTCATCAACCGCAAAGACCTGATGGGCGAGCACAAGAATTCGCGCCTGTGGAACTGGATCGCGTGGGGCACCAGCGTGATCGTGATTGGCATGACCTTCGCCATGCTTTGGGGCATGATGCCGGGACACTAAAGCGGTAAACTCTCGCGCTGCGCCGGCGGAGCGGCCCTGGTCAAATCTTCGCGTGGATTCTCTTGTAACGCCGCCTGAGCAAAATCGCCGGCACGGCGAAAATCGCGATCCAGATGAGAATCGTGAGACCGTACTCCATGACGAACAGGAAGATTCCGATCACGGTGTTGGCGGCGTGCTGGAATCCGCCCACGAATGCATCGCGAACTCGTGCACCCAGCGAGCCGGATCCGCCGACGTGCACGGACGATGCCTCGCTCAGCGTCAGATCGATAGAGGCAAAGTCGACGCGATGCTCGAGATTGGTCTGTTCGGCTTCCATGCTCTCAATTTCGCCGCGGACGTTGGCAATCTGCTCCTCCACCTGCAGAACATCGGAGACGCTGCCCGTGCGCTGCGCGAGAATGGCGCGGAATCGATCTTCGGTCTCGCGCGCTGTTTTCAGCCGCTGGGCCAGGTCGACGTGCTGCTGCGTCACGTCTTCTCCCGACTCCGACTCATTCGCAACCCGTCCCAGCGCGCGCAGATCGGCAAGCGCTGCGGGCAGGTTCTGCGCCGGAACCCGCAGCGACGCCTGCAGGCTGGGCACGTCGTTGTCCGGGGTGGAGATTGTGATCTGGGCCGCGTAGCCATGCTCGCGCGCAAGGACAGTGTCGAGCGACTTGCGCGCCGTGTTCACATCTTTCACCACGATGACAAGCGAAGCAGTGCGGGCAATCATGGGGCCTTGCGCGGGCGGCGCTTCGGGCGAGGGCGCACCACCACCTCCCCCTCTCGGCGAGTTCTCAAGGTTTTCCGACACCGCCGCAAACTCCCGGCGCTGCGCGAGCTCTTGCTCCTGCGCCCTGTCGACGTAATTGAGCGCACCGCCTCCGGCGCCGGCCTGAGGTCCGGGTTCGAGGTAATCTGCCGGTCCTGCTTGCGACGGCGCGCCCACCGGCTGCGCCAGAAACGTCATATCACGGTCAGGCCGGTGCGAGACGGAAACGCCAATCGCAATCAGAAGCAGAGCCGCCACCGCCGCACCCGTGCTTCCCAGCGTCCACCAGACCCAGCGCCGTCGGCCGCGGCCCAGCTGTCCGGCGCCCTTGCCGATTTTCCCTCCGTAGGCGGCTCGGCGCAGTCCATCGCGCATCGCCCGTTCCGCGCTGCCCGAGAACTGCGGCGCGTTCCAGCCTGCCATCGCGACTGAAACTTCGCGCAGCTGCTTCACGCGCTCCGCGCACTCGGCGCAGCTCTGCACATGCGCGGCCAGTTCCTGCGCTTCCGCAGCGGACGATTCGCCATCGCAGATAGCCATCAGTTCTTCGGGTGCAAATGGATGCGTAGTGGTCATGGATGTTCCTCCTGCGTCTTCAAGGCAGCGACGGCCGCTGGGGCGGAGGCAGAAAGCACTTCGCGCAACGCCTGGCGCGCGCGAAAGAGCCGCGAGCGAACGGTATTCACCGCCGCGCCCAGCACGCCGGCAATCTCGTCGTAGCTCAGTTGCTCGAACTCGCGCAGCAGCAGAATCTCGCGGTCGATCCGATCAAGTTTTCCCAGGGCCTCGCGGACGAGCAATTGCGCCTCCAGGCTGCTGTTGCTTGCGGGCTCCTGGTGCGCGGGCGGCGACCCGAAAAACGTGGCGCGGAATGCCGCCCTGCGCCGGTGCGCGCGCAGAATCCTGAAGGCGATGGCGAAAAGCCAGGCCCGGAATGTGGCCTGTGGCCGGTATCGTCGCGCCGCCCGGATGACGGCAACAAAGGTGTCCTGCGTGAGTTCCTCGGCGAGGCCCCGCTCGCCCACCCGCCGCCAGAAGAACCCGAAAAGGGGCTGCTTATAGCTCTCGAACAGTTGGTCGAAGGCGTCGGACGAGCCGGCGATGAAAGCCGCCATCAGCGCGTCATCCTCGCGGCCGGCTGCGGACGCTTCAGCTCCGCCGCCGCTCTTGCCCCTGCCGATTGCAGTGTTCGTCGCCGCCCCTGCAGGCGCGTCGAAATTGTCTCCCATGGCTGCCGCCTGTCTTTCTATCAATGTCATGTCCTGGATCGGCGAAAAGTTCCCGTCTTGCAAGTTTTTTTTGCCGGTCGCCGCCGCTGGCCCGAATTGGGCAATTTGGTTCGAACTGGCGAAAACGCCCCAGCCCCGCCGCAGAAGACCATGCTATGATGCAGCCATTCTCAACCAAAACCAAGGGGCGCGGTCATGAAAAAGTCTCATGCTGGCGAAGCCGCCACGCCGTCTTTGCTCAGGAACTACGCGCTCATTTTTCCATTGCTTCTGGCATGGAGCGCAACGGCGGTTTCGGCACAACAGTACAGCCTCGTCGGCCAATGGCGCGGTGTCTACCAGGGCATTACCATCACCATCGCGATCCAGGCCAACGGCCAATACAGCCAATTGGCGCAATCGGCGGCGGGTATGACCCAACAATCGGGGCTCTACAGGCTCGTCATCCCCAACAGCATTGTCTTTGAGGTCACAAACTGGGCGCCGAAGACGATGCAGGTGTATCACGCGGTGGGAACGCAACGAGGCTATTACACCAGCGAGCCGACCACCAAGCCCCCGGGCGCGGATGACACCTACGTGTTCAACGGCCCGAACACGCTCGTCCTCACGGACAAGATTGTGCATGGCTCCATCACCATGACCCGCGTCCAGTAAGCGCAGTTCATAATCGGGCAGCGATTCGGTATGAGCAGCCGCCAGTCTTGATCTACGGCGCAACCGGGTCCACCTCAGGGCACTTGCATCATTTCTCAAGGGGCCTGCCGCACCAGAAAGGCGGATGGTGAAAGCTGAAAGCTGACAGTAGCCCTACAGAAATTTTCCCGCCGCGAGATCCCGAATCAGACCACGGTCGGCGGCCAGGAAGTCGTAGCCGGTCAAATCGGCGAGCTTGACCCAGCGCACCTGCTCATAGATCTGGTTGTCGATCTCGCCGGAGAACTTGCGGACGGCGAAAAACTGCAAATCCACGGCTCCACCGCGGCGATAGTGGTGGCGAATACGCGTCACAGCAGGACCGACCTCGGCGCGAATCCCTAGCTCCTCGCCGAGTTCGCGCGCAAGCGCCTCCTGCGGGCTTTCGCCGGGCTCGATCTTGCCGCCCGGAAACTCCCAAAGCAGCCCCATGGGCTGATCGGAGCGGCGTTGTCCGATCAAAACCTCGCCGTCACGCACAATGAGCGCAGCCGCCACAAAGCGGAGAGCGGGGCCGGGCACGTGGGCCTTTGTTTTTTGGCCACCCGATTCCATCGCATCGATTGTACGAGATAGCAGAGATAGCCGACGAAAACGAGTCAGCGAGTCGGCGAGCCGGCAAGTCGTCGCATCGCACCCGTCGTTCCGCAAGGAACGCGGAAAGTATCCGGAATAAGAGAGTTATTCGCCCGCCACGGCGGCCTCGAGGCCCTCCGCGGCAGCCGGCCGGAAATAACCCCAGCCCCGCCTTGCCGCGGCTTCAAGCAGCGATGGGGACGGATTCACGGGAAACGGACAGCGCGCCATCTCCAGCATGGCCAGGTCGTGTGCCGAGTTACCGAAAACCGCATCGGGATGTGGCAACCCCACCCGCCGCAGAGCGGTCGCCTTGGCAGGACCGGTGGGCACATCCACAATTTCGCTGGTAATAATGCCGTCCGCCACTCGCACATCAGCGGCCAGGATGCGCTTCTCAGGAATCTTGAAATCGCGCAAACCCTCGGCGATCACCCACCGGTTTGTGGAACTCACCGCCCACAGCTCGATCCCGGCTTTTCGCATCCGATCCACCAGCGTGGCCATTTCGGGGAAAATCCGCGCCCGCACTAATTCATTGAAGTAGCGGGCCGCGGCGGTGCGCAACTCCTCGTCGCGCAATCCGGCGTAGATCTGCACCATCTCGCCGCACATGGTCTCCTCGCTCACGTCCCCGGCCATGTAGGTACGGTAGCGTGTGTCGATCCAGTCCTGGGTCGAACGCGATACCAATCCCTGCTCGAGCGACCACGCCATGAACCCGTAACCGGCGTCACCGCTCCACAGCGTTCCGTCGCAGTCGAAAACCGCAACCTCGGGATCACATGCGAAGACCAGCCGCTCAAACTCCTGGGTCGTCCACTTGGCTATCGCCATCTGCGCGGGTATCAATGGTTTTTCAATATTGCGATTTGAAGAACTCATCCAATTCTATTTTCGTTCATGCCGGCAGGAATCTGCACGCCCTATCGGAAAGAGTCAATGGTAATGGAACCGAATCGGCAACATCACTATGCCCTGGCCCGCTTTTCAGTCGATTCGTGCTGCTCCGGCTCAACCGTCTCCACGCGGATCCTGGCGATGCGCCGCGCGTCCATTTCCAGCACCGTCAGCCTGCGGCCCTCAAATTCCAGCGATTCGCCCGCTTCGGGAATGTGTCCCAGCTGCGCCAGCACGAACCCGGCCAGGGTTTCTACACCGCCGTCGCGCGGCAGGCTCCACTGCATCTGCGTTTCCAGGTCGCGCAGGTTCACGTTCCCATCCATCACCACCGCTCCGCCGGCGCTGCTCCACACCGGATGGGAAGGCGCGTCGAACTCGTCTTCAAACTCGCCGCCAAGTTGTTCGATGGCGTCCTCGGCAGTCACCAGCCCGGCCGTGGAGCCATATTCATCCACCGCAATGGCCAAGTGCCGGCGATGCTGCTTGAAGTCCTGCAATAAATCGAGCGTGGACTTGGTTTCGGGGACAACGAGAACTTCGTGCATGATCTGCACGAGTCGGACCTCCGCCGGCGTCGCCGGAGAGACAGAAATCGCGCGGTAATAAAACGTCCGCGCCAGGTCGCGCGTATACACCGCGCCCACGATATGCTCCGGTCCGCGCGCCTCGTCGTACACCGGAATGCGCGAATGGTTGCGTGCGAATGCCCGCGCGCAAGCCTCCTCGAGCTGCATGTTCGAAGGCAGAGAAAAAATCTTCTGGCGCGGGGTCATGATTTCGCGCACCGGCACGTCGCCCAGCTCCAACGCGCGGTGCACCAGCATCTCCTGGAACTCAGGCAGCAGGCCTAGCCTGCGCGCCGCCGTGGCGATCAGCTTCAGCTCCTCGGCGGAATGGATGGACGCAGCGCGCTCCTTAGCCGAAATGTCGAACCCGTGCAGCACCACTGCCGCTGACCGGCTCAGCAAACGCACGGCGGGGCGCGCAATCGCCATAAACACCAACATGGGCGGTGCTATGGCCACGGCCAGCGCCTCGGCCCGGCGTAACGCCAGCGCTTTGGGCACCAGTTCACCCGCGACCACGTGGAAATATGTGATCAGCGCGAACCCCAGCACTACCGCTGCCACGTGCCCCCACACCTGCGCGTGCGGCAGCGCCGACATCCAACCCGCCAGAATTTGCGCGGCCAGCGGCTCACCCAGCCATCCCAGCGCCAGGCTGCAGAGCGTCACGCCCAGCTGCACGGCCGGCAGCAAGTCGTCAAGATTGCGCTGCAGCTTCCGCACCGCGCGCGCTCCCGGCACGTGCGCCTCAAGCAATTGCTCCACGCGCGTCTCGCGGATTGAGACCAGCGCAAACTCCGCGGCCACAAAATAGGCGTTGGCCAGGATCAACATGGCCACCGCCACCGGCTTGAAGATCAGCAGTTCGTGCATCTGCGTCAGAGCATAGCATTCGAGGCAAACTCCGGGGCAACGAGCGATGCCTTACAGATTCGCGCCGTATCCGAGGAACCGCTGCCTTTACATGCGCGTAGACTTCTAGTGTGGACGAGAAGAGGAGAGCCATGAAGCGCTTTTTCACAATCATTGTGCCCGCGGTTGCCTTTGCCGCGCTTGCCGTCAGCCCGGTCTGGGCTACGGAGCAGACTTTTGAACGCGACTTGACGGTGACCGGCCCCGTCGACCTGTCTGTCTCGACAGGCGCCGGGTCGATTCATCTCACGGTTGGCCCCGCGGGCCACGTGCATGTGTTTGGACGCGTCAAATCGAGCTGGGGCGGAAGCGACGACAAGGTGCGCGCGATCGCCGCACATCCTCCCATCGAGCAGACCGGCAACATCGTGCGCATCGGCGCGCACAACGAGGACCTGCACAACATCAGCATCGATTACGAGGTTGAGGCGCCGCCTGATGCCTTCTTGAATGCGGCCACCGGCTCAGGAAGCGTGACCGATGACGGCGTGGGCACCAACGCAAGGCTGTCGACGGGGTCGGGCTCCATCCGCGCCACCAGCCTGAAAGGCGGCTTCTCGCTGGGGACCGGATCAGGCAACATTTATGCCGAGCAAGTCGGCTCAGGCGACGTGAAGGCCGAAACAGGCTCTGGCTCGATCGAGCTTAAAAACCTGAACGGGGGTCTACGCGCCCATACCGGCTCGGGCAGCATCAAGGCAGGCGGAACGCCGTCGGGGACCTGGCGCATCGAGACCGGCTCGGGGAGCGTCGAGGTCTGGACCGGCTCCGCCCCCTTCACTCTTGATGCCGCAACCGGCTCCGGTTCCATCCAAAGCGATCGCGAAATCAGCATGCAGGGATCGATGGAACGCCATCACCTCGCAGGCGAGGTCGCCGGCGGCGGACCCACGGTTCGCATCGAGACCGGCTCGGGAAGTATCAGGATTCATTGAGTGCGACCGGCGCCCAATGCGGGTCGGGGAACCGCTACAGGATGATGTAAAACGGATCAGGATACTTCACCGAAAACTCGGCCTCGGGAGCGCCCTTCAGGTCGCTCCACTGGTCGCCCACGTTCAGCACCAGCGTGTAGCCCTCGGCCGCGATCTTTCCGCGCTCCAGGGCCTTGAATTCGCCCACCGTCTCAGAGCCGTGACGGTCAGGGCGCAGCACCAGTTTTTGCCAGTTGTCGTATCCCTGCGTGTGCAAGTTGTGTTCCGTCACCTGGCGCTGTTTTTCGGGGCGCGAAGTGATGAAAAAGATGCTGACGCCCAAGCGCTGCGCCTCTTTATACAGACGCAGCGTACCCGGGATTACCGGAGCCTGCGCGCTGTCGATCCATGCGTTAAAGGCATCGGGAATGTACTCAAAGTCGGCGTCGGAAAGCTCGATGTAATTCGAGAGCGCGGTTTCGTCGATGTCGAGAATGAGCGCCAGTTTTTCCCCCTCCCGGCGATGCTCGTTCCTGCCGCGCAGAAAGGCAATGGCGCGATCGGCCTGCATATCCAGGTCATGCGCATAACAGCCGCACTTACAGGTGCAGTCGTGGTAATCGCGCAGATCCTTCTTGACCGCAGTCAGGTTTTCAATGCGTTCGCCGTCGGTATTGGCGTTGAAGGATGGGGTCTGCGGCTGCTGCGCGCCAACCGGCTGAAGCCCAAATCCCACCAAAAGCTGCGCCGCGACGAAAGTTAGCCAATTCTTCAAAGCCGAAATCTCCTTGTTCACTCTTTGTTTGCCAAGTGTAACCGATGCGCGAGCCTGCTCTGCACTGCGCAGCGCTCCCGGTACACTGGAAGCATGATCCGCGTGTTGCGGCCGATCCCGGTGGAGCGTTTGAAGCTGCTCGTCTTCGATCTCGACGGCACACTGATCGACTCGGCACAGGACCTGTGCAACAGCGTCAATGCGGCGCTGGGCGAATCTGGTCTGGGCCCGCTGGCCGACCCGGTCATCGCCGGCTTTGTAGGCAACGGCGCGCCCGTGCTCATGCGCCGCTCGCTGGCGCTGGCCGCCAACATTAAGCCGGAGCGGGTGAACGAGGATCTCTTCGCCAAGGCCTACGCGTTCTTTCTGCAGTATTACCGCGAGCACAAGCTCGATTTCACCCACGCCTATGAGGGCGTTCTCGACGCGCTCAAGGCACTGCACGAGTTGCACGACGCGCCCGGCGGCCCTGTGAGAAAGATGGCCGTGCTGACCAACAAGCCGGTACGCCCAGCGCGCGGCATCTGCCAAGGGCTCGGCCTCGCAGATTATTTTCTCCACATCTATGGCGGCGACAGCTTTCCCGTGAAGAAGCCCGACCCGCTCGGCCTGCGTTCGCTGATGGATGAAACCGGCGCCCGGCCTGAGGAAACGGTGATGATCGGCGACAGCCAGGTCGATATCCAGACCGCGCGCAATGCCGGCACCTGGGCCCTGGGATGCACCTTCGGCTTTGGCCCGCAGGACGTGATGAAAAACCCGCCCGATGTGATCGTCGACACGCCGGCCGAGTGGACCCGGGCCCTCCATCCTGCATAAAGTCAGATTTGAGGCATTCTGAGAATTGAAATCTCGCCTGAGACGGTGAAAGAAAGCCGCTGCGCTTGGCCGGCGCCGCGGGCAGACCCGGCGCGGCGTATAGGTTCACGCTTGAAGCACTTTACGAGTCCAACACCGGCGGCATCGGCTGGTTCCCCGAGAACCAGCTCGGCCCCGAGGAGGAATGGTCCAACTCCGCCTACGATCGCCGCCATCGCGTGGGCATGTTCGCCGTCTTCGATCAGCGCAGCCTGCTCAACCTGGACGCAGGCGTCTTTGCCAACTCCGGATCGCCGTGGACCGAGCTCACCGGCGGCGACCCCTTTGGCGACGACCTCTTCAACGCGCGTCCTGACGGCGTAGGCCGCAACTCTCAAACCGGCCCCGGCTACATGGACCGCAACCTGCGCTGGGGCCACGACTTTGCCATCACCTCCAACAAGTCTGACGACGCGCCGCACCTGGGCTTCTCCGCCAGCTCGTTCAACGTGCTCAACCACGTGAACGGGCAGGGAATCGATAACGTCGAATCTTCTCCGTTCTTCGGCCAGATCACTTCAGTCGCGCCGCCGCGGCGCATGCAACTGGCCATACGCTTCGCGTTCTAGCCGCTGGCGCCCCGGAGCGAACTTGCCCCTGAGAACTTTCTCCCGCCCCCGCGCGTATATTGGCTCTAAAGCGAGGAGGGCGATTCTATGCCCGGAAAGTCCCTTGTCCTTTGCCTGCTGTGCGTCGGATTGCTGATGGCTGCGCCTGCCAGGGCCAGCGAGGACGTGGTCCGAATCTTTGACAACATCAATGTCGGTCCCGGCGAGTCGGTTCACGACGCCGTTTGCATATTCTGCGGCGTCCACGTCCAGGGCAACATTGATGGCGATCTCGTGGTTATTTTCGGCAGCGTACGCCTGAATGGCGAGGCCCATCACGACGTGGTGTCAGTCTTCGGCAGCATCAGGGCCGGCGACAACTCCTCCATCGCAGGCGACTTGGTTTCGATCTTCGGCGCCGTCCGGCTGGGCGACCATGTCACCGTCGGCGACGATATGGTTACGCTTTTTGGCGCGCTGCATGCTTCGCGCTCCGTCTCCGTGGGCAAGGACCGTGTCGACATATCGCCCTGGATTGTCTTTGGCCCGCTGCTCGTTATTTTCTTCGTGGTGTTTTTGATCGTTCGCGAAGTCCAGGCGCACCGGCGCCGCCAATTCTTCCAGAACTATCCGTATCCGCCCCGGCAGTAGCGAGTTTCAACAACCCCAGGCCTCGTCGATGCACAACTTCGCCTTCGTCAGCGGTGGATGTCAAAACTCCTGAACCCGTTCAATTTGCCTCTTGACTTGGCAGCAATTGTCGCTCTATCTTGTACTTGAACGTGTTCAAATGCGTTCGAACAGGCCCATCATCGTACCGGATCAGGAGTGAACTGAAATGTCCCGCCAGTCAACTGCCAAATCCGAAGCCACGCGCCAGCGCATTCTGGCCGCGGCCCTGCGCGTCTTTCGCGAGCGCGGCTTTGACGCAGCCACCATGCGCGAAGTCGCCGGCGAAGCCGGAGTTGCCGTGGGCGCGGCCTACTACTACTTTGCTTCGAAAGACGCCATCGTGATGGCCTTCTACCAGCAGGCGCAGGACGAGATGGCGCCAGCACTCGGCGAGATCCTGAGTCGCGCGCGCACGCTCGAGCAGCGCGTGCGCGGCATCATCGGCCAGAAGTTCGAGTACTTCGCGGCCAACCGGGCGCTGGTGGGCACGCTCTCAGCGCACAGCGATCCCGCGCACCCGCTTTCGCCCTTCAGCACGGCTACGGCCCCCATCCGCGAGCGCGACATCGCGTATTTCGCGCGCGCCGTCTCCGAGTCCAAACTTCGCCTGCCGGCAGCGATCCTACCCTACCTGCCGCGCCTGCTGTGGCTCTATCAAATGGGGCTTATGCTTTTTTGGGTCTACGACCGCTCGCCGCGCCAAGCGCGCACTCATCTCCTTTTCGACAAAACCCTCGGCATGATGCTTCTTCTGTTCAAATTTGCGGGACTTCCGGTTTTCAAGCCTCTCCATCGTTCGGCGGCGCAGCTGCTGCAAGAAATCTACGGAGACGCCTGACATGAGCGACCGGTCATTGCGCATCGTGATGCCCGGCGGCAGCGGCCAGGTGGGCCGCATGCTGGCGCGCTATTTGCAGGAGCAAGGCCATCGCGTCATTGTGCTCACGCGTGGTCCCTACACTGCCCCCTGGCCCACCGTGCACTGGGATGGCCAGAGCCTCGGCCCCTGGGTCGAAACCCTTGAAGGCGCTGACGTGTGCATCCATCTTTCCGGCCGCAGCGTGAATTGCCGCGCCACCCCGCGCAACCGCCGCGAGATTTACAGCTCACGCGTTGGCCCCACGCGGCTGCTGCACCAGGCCTTCGCCTGCCTTGTCAATCCTCCGCGCCTGTGGATGAACGCGTCGACGGCGACGATTTACCGGCACACGCTCGACCGGCCGATGGATGAAACGACGGGCGAGATTGGCGGCAACGAGCTGATTTCGCCGCGCCGCCGCGCGCCCGCAAAGTGGAACTGGACCGTCGAGCTTGTCAAGGACTGGGAGGCCGCGTTCTTCGGGACGGAAACACCGCGCACTCGCAAGATTGCGCTGCGCACCTCGCTGGTTTTCAGTCCCGCGCCGGGCAGCATCTTCGCGGTTCTCTCCCATCTTGTGCGCGCTGGCCTGGGCGGCACGCAGGGCAACGGCCGCCAGTTTGTTTCCTGGATGCACGAAGGGGATTTTGCCCGCGCCATAGAGTTCCTCATCGAACACGAAGAGATCGACGGCCCGGTTAACCTGGCTGCGCCCAACCCGCTTCCCAATCGTGAATTCATGGCGGCGCTGCGCGAAGCGTGGGACATGCCCAACGGGCTGCCCGCGCCGGCGCCCGCCATCAAGATCGGCTCCTTCTTTCTGCGCACCGAGCCGGAGCTGGTGCTGAAAAGCCGCTACGTTGTTCCCGGCCGCTTGCTCGATGCCGGTTTCGAGTTCGAATTCCCGACGTGGCCCGAAGCTGCGGCCGATCTCGTGCAGCAGTGGCGCGATCGGGACGACTAGCTGCCGTGCGGCCACTTTATTCTTTGGATGGCTCCCAAAGCTCGATTTGATTGCCATCCGGATCTTTGAGCCACGCAAAGCTCCCCATGGGGGGATACTCCGCGGTCTTTTCGATGGACACGCCTTTGCTCTTAAGGTGGCCGAGGAATTCTTCCATGTTTTTCACGGTGTAATTAATCTTGCCCGTGCGCGGCTTATCCTTGATATCTTCGTCAGTTGGCATAATCGCCCACGCTATGGTTCTCTTGATCTCCGGGTTTTCAACGTCGCGATATTCAAACGATTTGTAGATTGAATTGCACTCGGTATCTTCGCCCTCCGGAACGATTCCGAGGCAATCGCGATACCAGGCTGCCAATCTCTTGGTGTCGTTGGAAAAGAGAAAAGCGCCGCCAATTCCGTCAATCATCGGTTTCCCCCTCAAGCAGTCGCTCGTTTGTTGTACCTTATCGCCAGTTTACGAACCGGCAGGCACAGTTCCAAATCAAAATGCGACCAATCGATCGCATTTTCTTTGTCCAGAAGAATCTCAAGTGCCGGAGCATGCTCGGCCTCATAGTCGCTCTTGATAAGCCAATCCCGGTAAAGGTAATCCCAGGCCGTCGCAACCTTGTGTATATCGCCGGAAACTTTGATGGCGGCGTATCGCATGGCCGGCATCCTTAATTTCGACATTCCTTGCGCGCACTCGAAGGGAAGAGACGAGGCCAGGCAGACTTCATATCGATAAAGGTGCTTCGGGGTCACGTGGGGATCGTCCACCGTCATTCCGAAAAGAACTCCCTCCGCAAAAATATCCTGAGCTTTGGCCCATTCGATCATTTTCTTCAGAGCGGCGAGTACTCTTTCCATCTCGAAGGCATTCCTAACCCGAATATAGGCGATTTGCCTTTCGGGAATGTCGATCAGTCTCACTGGAAAAGCGGCTCGCTTTTCTTCGTCGCTCATCGGCAGACCATATACGTCTTGCGGGAAGAGTTCTTTGCAAATCTTGCTCTTTTTGATCTCGCCGCTTCTCCGAAACTGGCTTGGCGAGGTGTCGTAGCCGTATCTAAAGGCGCGCGAAAATGTGGCCGATGACGAAAAGCCGCAATCCAGGGCTATTTCCGTCAGGCTTCGATCGGAATAACGAAGAAGACGAGACGCCTTTTCAAGACGGAGCCGATTCGTAAAATTGTTCAGGGTTTCGCCGGAAATCGCGCTGAAAATCCGATGGAAATGAAATTCCGAAAAGCAGGCGACCCTGGCCAGCTCCTCCAAATTCACCTGGCGATCCAGATTGGCGCGAAGGTAGTCAATAACCCGATCGATTCTTCGGGCGTACTCGCTGTTGGCGTTGGATTGAGCGCCTGGCACCGGTTCACACCTCACTGCGGATGATGGGGCCCGCTACCGGGGCGTGATGTCGGTGATGGGCAGGTCCCAGTGGCCGGCCAGGATCTCGAAGCGGCGCTGTTCTTCGCGCCGGTAGGTGTCCTGGTCGGGCCAGAGCTGCTTGATGAAGGCGTCTTCGTCGGGGTTGGCGCTGGTGGCCACGGTGGAATTCTTATAGACGATGGTGACGCGATAGTCCCAGCGGCCGTCCTCGGTGGTGTGGTAGGCGGGCGACTCGATTCTGAGCGAGAGAATGCGGCCCGTGGACTGGATCTTCTGGAGCAGCGGCCAGTGGTTCTTGAGGAAGAGACTGAGGAACTCCTGCTGATGACCCCACTGGCATTTGTAGTAGTACTCGATGGCGTAGGGCTGGCCGGCGGCGGTTTGCGTGGGCGCGCCCTGGGCGCGGAGCGGAGCGGCGAGTGTGGCGGCAAAGAGCAGGGAGAGGACGGCGGGGAAAAAGCGGCGCATGGGAGCCTCCATCGGTGAGATGGAAGTCATTGTAGCGGGTCAGCGAGTCAACAGGTCGGCGAGCCAGCGAGTCAGCGATCAGGGCCCGTGCCTTGCGCAGAGATCGGGCTGAGGATGTGCCGTGAGCGATTAACGATAAGCGGGAGCGAAGAAGTAGTGAAGAAGGGGGTGAAAAGCCCCGCGAAGTGACCAAAGTGCTGTGTCCTTGGACACTCCCGGGAGGAATAAGGGGCTGAGGGGATTGCGCGGCGGCGGCGAAAAACGTACGCTTCAAGAGCCGGTAGATAAAAAACGGCCCCCGTTTTTAACGGGGGCCAAGTTGCCTTGGTTCTCTCGCGTTGCGAGAGCTTGGTTGGCGGCCTTACGGCGGGGTGGCCGTTGGCAGTTGGAGCATAGCCTCGGGGGAGGATGGCCGCGATTTTACGGCTGCTCCGTGCCAGCTGGAGGTGGAGCGCTTTGGGGTGACGCTCCAGTCCGGGCCGCCAAACTGTTTTCCATCAACCGCACATGCACCGTGTTCTTCCTCACGTGTTCCGGCTTCTGAGTCTGATCAGTATTGTCGGTGTTCATCGCCATTTCGTTGCCCATGGCGACCGCGTGCATGCGGTAGACGGGAATCTGGTGTTCAGTTACTAAGTAGCGCTTGACCGCTTCGGCGAGGCGCTCGGAACTCTGAATACCGACGCTGCCTGCCCCCGGTGAGTGCGCTTCGATTTCCACAATGTAGCCGTCGCGTCCGGCCAGGCTGGACGCAAGCTGATCGAGCGTCGCCTTCGAATCAGAGCTCAGCACGCTGCTGCCGCTGCGGAAGGTGATATCAGCTTCGGTGATCTGGTGGTATTGGTCGAGCCCGTTGACGGTGGTGTTGATGTTGTCAACGTGCTGCGACGCTTGCTGGGCGGTGTTGCTGGCATTCTGCGCCTGGCTGTTGGCATTCGTCGCCAACTGGTTGGCGGCATCGGCCGATTGCTGCGCCTTCATGATTCCGGCTTGCGCCCGGGCATCCACGTCCTTGATGTCGCGGGCGTTTTTGGCGTTCACTTCATCCAATTCTGAAAGCCGGTCGTTGATGGGGTCAGTCTGCTTCTTGACCCACTTCTTGCGGGCAAAGGGGTAAACACGGCCCCAGAACCCCTCCTTCGGTTGCGTCAACGGCTGATCGGCCGTTGGGGAGGGCTGCTGTTGCGCCTGTGTTGCTGGCTGCTGCGTAGCCGAAGAAGAGGAAGCCTGGGAATCCCCGGCTGAGGATTGCGCTTTCGCGCAAACAGGGATTGCAATTGCAGATGCCAGCGTCAAAATCGCGAGCTGGCGCGGGAACGAAATAAAGTTATTCAGTCTCTTAAACATGGATTCAGCCCCTCGGGAGATAGGTTGCAAAACCTTTGAAGTGGGTTGCTCCTGTCTTTCGCGGAATGTCGCTCTTCCGCTGCCCTGGGATTATGCAAGGGCTGTGCCAAAGGAAGGCGCGCCCAGCAAAATTTGTCATCTGACTGGTTTCATTAGCTTTATTTTGATGCCACGTTCCGGATATGGTGCGCCTGCCGGGCCAGCCAAACCATTTCACCGCGTAATTTTTTCCTGCTTAAGTACTTTCTACTCAGTAAGGAAGGCTAAAACGGGTGGCAGACACGCCGGGGGCTATCTAAGAAGGGTCAAATGTGGCGGCAGACCGGCCTGGGAGGTATTTAAGGAAGTCCGGAGCGGCAGCTGACAAGGCGGGGAGCTATTTTGCGTCCACCTTAATGATGCGGATTTCAGGGTACGCGCCGTCCCAATCCTCGGGCACGTTGTCGAAAATGAGCCGGAAATCGCGCGTGTCGCCGGGCTTGAGGGGAGCCGCCGAGACCGGCTGCACATCAATATATGGATCGCGGGTGCGGATGAGCATCAGGGGCTGGGTCTGGTTCCACGCCACCTCGTGCGCCGGATCGTGGAAAAGCACCTGCACGGTGATTGCGCTCACCGTCTTGCTGCCGCTGTTCGCAATTTGCCCGTCGAGGTAAGTCGACTTTCCCCCGGCAAGATTCCCCGCTTCGCTCATGGCAAGCCGGCTGATGACGAGGTTGGCGGCATAGGGATCGGTGGGTGCGGAGCTGGGCGTTACCGTGGGAGTGTGTTTGCCGTGCTCGTAGATCAGGAAGACGCCGGCGGCGATGGCCAAAACGATGGCCGCGGCGGCCGCCATGGGCAGCCAGCTTCGTTCCTGCGACGCTGCAGGACGCACAAGTTGCGGTCCCGAACTCACGAGCGAAATTGTACACCTGACTGGGATGGATTCTGCTGCTTTTGCGCGCCAGGAGCGCGCTGATACTACCTCACGGCGCGGTTTGGCGCGGCTGCCGATTTTTCATCAAATCTCCATCGATTTCCAAATCGCGGCAAGGCGAGATGCGTCTAAACTGACAAGAGAGATGGAATCTGAAAAGTGGGCCGCCGCGGCTTTGGGCACTTCGGCGCGAAGGAACTGGTGACGCGGTGGATCCGTACATTGAACGCAGAACCACTGAAAGGCAGGCCAAAGATGCACTCCCCCGTCGCCGTCCCGGCCGTACCGCCTCTGTCTCCGCCTGGTGTTGCCCCGGTTAACCAGCTTGCCGACCGCGCCTACCAGGGCGTGACCATTATTGCCATGATTTTGCTTCTAGCCAGCCTTTGCCTGTTCTGGTAAGAAGGCGCGCGGCCGGTCACGGCTGCATGTGCGGCACCGCACACGCAACATCTTGACTGTAGACGATGCCTACTCCCCGATCTTGTCTTTGAAGGATTGCGGGATCTCTTCCCAGGAATACGATTGTGGCGCTTCCCCGGCAGGCTGGGACGCAGGTGTCTCGTCTTTTGGGGATAGCGGGGCTTCTTCATAGGAATAGGATTGCGGCACTTGGGGCGCGGGGGCAGGCGCAGGAGCCTCGGCGGGGAGGCGCCGGGCGCGGACGATGGCGATGACGTGCCACAAAATCGTCACCGCGAGGGCTGCGATGAGGATCCAGATCCAGATGAGCGACACCGCGGCGTCGGGGTTCCGGGCCGCATGGATCAAGGCCATTTGAAAGACGGCGAAGATCCATACCGCTTCGGCCTTGATCCACGTCACCAGCCCGGTGACCAGCACTTCCATGCGCGATGGGATGCGGGGAGCCTCGAAGGTTGACCGTTCAGCCAGAGAAGGATAAATGGCGATGAACGTCAGCAGGAGATAAATGAGGAGGGCGGCGACGGGAAGTTGCTGCAGCGACGCCGGATCGCCGAAGCGATCAGCGCGGCCGGCCATGTCGAAATGGGTAGGGACCTTTTCCGGCACGCGAAGCGGGCCCACGAGGGCAAGAAAGGTGTCGATGACGAGCAGGACCAGCGCTATGAGGCTGATGCCTTCCAGGATCTTCCGCATCGAATCCGACCTCGCACGAGCGCGTACCCAAAAGATACACCAGGAGCAGATTGCCGGAGTGGCGCCTGAGAAGAAGGCGTCGCTCAGCGGCAAAGGCCGGCTGATTTTAGGCCACTTAGGGTGCAACTAAAGTCACGGCCTTCGAAAGAAACAACCGCAGCCTTGCCCCTGCCTTCACGCGATCAAGGAGAGAATTACAGCTCAATCTACTTTTTCCGCGAGGCATTTCTCACTCGAAGCTAACGCCTCGCGCTTACCCGAATCTCGCGCGCTTCACAGTCTGGCGGAAATCGTCTCCCTTCATCTCCACGCGCACGCACATCTCGGCCAGGCGTGAGCGCATGCGGTCGCCGATGCGGTCGCCGAGGGTCTGCTCGCGGGCGGCCCGTTCGGCGTCGGTAAGGCGGCCCGCGCCTGCGG
>Ga0335078_10000448_pt1 | contig 63754 bp, 60 predicted proteins | sample Lox_Sample_32_FD_206711 | JGI IMG/M metagenome (GOLD analysis project Ga0335078, IMG submission 206711) | Soil microbial communities from Loxahatchee National Wildlife Refuge, Florida, United States - Lox_Sample_3.2 | ecosystem: Environmental > Terrestrial > Soil > Wetlands | place: USA...
ATCGCCTGCGGCGTAGCGGGGCTGGCCGGAAGCGGGCCTGCGGCGAACGGGGCCGCGGCCGGCCGGAGCGTCCCGTCCGGGCCCACGGCGAGCCGGGCGGAGGCGGGCCTCAACCCCCGGGCCGCGTCGGCCTGGACCCGGCCCGCGTGGACGCGGGCCTCCTGCGTGCGGGTCCCCGGGACGCGGGTCCCGGGGACGCGGTTCCCCGGGACGGGGGCCACGTGGTCCCGGTCGGCCTGGCGCATGACCAGGATCGGGTCCCCGCTCTCCCGCCGCGCCCGGCCCCGGGGCGCCCGCTGCGGCGTCCCCGGGGCCTGGGCCGGTCAGCACGTGGCCGCGGTCCGGGTGACAGCGCTCGGCGGCGTCTCCGGGCCGCCGGGGCCGGGCGCCTGGGGCGACACGCTGGCCTGGGCCGGGCTCGCCGCTCTCGTGCTGCTCGCGGGCGGGCTGCTGGCCGCGGCGGTCAGCCGGCTTGCGGTCCGGATGACACGGCGGCGCGCCGGCCGGTTCGCGCCGTCACCGGATGAGCCGGACGTGGTCGACATCAGTCATCTCGTCGACAGAACGGACGTGGCTGAAGTGATCGACGTGACCAGTGAGAGCGAATGGGGATGGGCGCCCGGGCGCCCGGGCAGCTATCCTGCGGCTGAGACCTCGCGCGAGGCACCCGGCCAGGCCCGGCAGTCCCCGGCGTGATCAGGCGGCAGGCTCCGGCGCGGCGGCACGCGGGCTCAGGTTGCCGCCAGCGGGACGGCGGTCACCGGCCACGCGGCGAGGCCGCGCGGGGTCAGGAAGGCGTCGAAAACCAGCTCCGCCGCCCCGGTCAGCACGCCCAGGTCGCCGAGCTGGGAGGGAATCAGCGGCGGCGGCATCTCCCGGCGGAACCGCATCAGGGTCGACTGGTAGCCGGCCCGGACGGCCCCGGGAGCGGCCCGGTAGATGTCGCGTCCCAGGCCGGATAGGCCGATGGCCTCCGGATCGTGCGCGTTGACCAGCGATCCCATCCCGCGGCCCAGCGCCGCGGCGACCTCGGCCAGCGCGCGGCCGCAGGCCGGCTGGCGGCCGACGTTCCTGATCACGCCGAGGGCCCGTTCCATCCGGTCGCCCTCCTCGGGCTGCCCGGCCCGGCGCAGCAGCCCGTGGCTGCCCGCGTCCAGCTCCCAGCATCCGACCGAGCCGCACCGGCACGATTCGGTGCCCCCGGTCAGCGGCAGGTGGCCGAACTCCCCTGCCGCTCCGTGCGCGCCGGTCAGCGGGACACCCCCGGACAGCAGCACCCCGCCCACACCGGTCGCCAGGTGCAGGTGCAGCGCGACCGACATGTCCCGGAGGCCGCCCCGTCGCGCCTCGGCCAGGCCGGCCAGCCGCGCATCGTTGCCCACCAGCACGGGCACGCGGCCGGAGGCCAGCCGGGTAGAGACGTCGACCCCGTCCCAGGCCGCCAGGCCGGGCTGCACCATCCGGCCCTGGCTCACCGGGGAGGGCACGGCCACGCCGATCCCGATCAGGCGCTGGCCCAGCGTGGCCCGGCACCCGGCGAGCTGCCGGGCGAGCGCGCGCAGCAGGTCCTCACCGGACGCGGACCCGCGCTCGCGGCGCTCCAGCATGGTGCCGCGCCCGGTGAGCTCGAACGAGGCGACGGAGAAGGAGTCGTCGCGCAGGTCGACGGCGAGGGCGACGGGTCCGCCAGGGTGCGGGGACGGCACGCCGGTGGGCCGGCCGCGGGATCGGTGCACCGCCTCGTCCCCGCGGACCTGGAGTTCCTCGATGAGGTTCCGGTCGGCGAGGTCACGCACCAGCACGGTGGCCGTCCCGCGGGCCAGGCTGAGCTGGCGGGTCAGCTCGGCCCTGGTTAGCTCGCCGCCACCGTCGTGCACCGCGCGCAGCAGCCGGGCCAGATTGTGCGTGCGCAGGTCCGCGCTGGTCGTCGCGCGTTCGGTGTCGAGGGGCACCCTCCGATCGTGTCACGTTGCCGAGCAGTGATCGCCCTCTTACCGGCGTGGTCATCCCGTTTCGCAGGCGGCCGGGCCCCGCGACTGGACTATGCGGAGGCGGTTACCTCTGTCTGAAACGACGGCAGTCCGGGGTAAGTTTCCCATTATGGGGACCCTGGAGGAGACAGACGCCAGCGGCGCGGGCGGCTGCCCGGAGGCGCTCGTCCCCGGGCAGCCCCGCTGGCTCACGCCGGACGAGCAGGAGGCCTGGCGCGCGCACCTGACGGCGAGCAAGCTGCTCAGCCGGCAGCTCGACCGGGACCTGCACCCGCTCGGGCTGAGCATCAACGACTACGAGATCCTGGTCGTGCTGTCCGAGGCGCCCGACCACCGGCTCCGGATGACCGATCTGGCCGACGCGACCGCGCAGTCCCGCAGCCGCCTGTCGCATCAGATCACCCGGATGGAGGACAGCGGGCTGGTCCGCCGCGACTCCTGCCCCGGTGACAAGCGCGGGCTCTACGCGGTGCTGACCGACGCCGGGATGACCACGATCGAGCGGGTCGCCCCGTATCACGTGGAAAGCGTGCGTCGGCATTTCATCGGCCTGCTGAGCGATGCCCAGCTCACCGCCCTCCGCGACGGCTACTCCGGCGTGATCGCCCACCTCAGGGCCATCCGCGACCGCGACTAGAACAGCACCGACATGAAGGTGCCGACCTGGGTGAAGCCGACCCGGCGATAGGCGGCGCGGGCGGGGGCGTTAAAGTCGTTCACGTACAGCGACACCACCGGGGCGATGCTCCGCTGCGCCTCCCGCACGACCGCGGCCATCCCGGCCGAGGCCAGGCCCTCGCCCCGGCGGGCCGGGTCGACCCACACCCCCTGCACCTGGCAGGCGCCCGGGGTGACCGAGCCGATCTCGGCCTTGAAGATGACCTGGCCGTTCTCGATCCGGGCGAAGGCGCGCCCGGCCCGGATCAGCTCCGATACCCGCGCACGGTAGGTGGCCCCGCCGTCACCGGCCGTCGGTGAGATGCCGACCTCCTCGGTGAACATGGCGATGCACGCGGGCATGAGGATGTTCAGCTCCTCCCGGCGGACCCGGCGGACCAGCGGGTCCGGGGCGCACGCGGGCGGGCCCGACATGGCCAGCACGGGCTGCACGGCCCGGACGTCCCGGGGCGGCCCCCAATGCGGCCGGAGCAGCCGCCACAGCACGGACACGTCCGGCTCCGGGCCCACCAGCGATGAGCACCGGCGGCCCTGGGCGCGGGCGCGGTCCGCGAACGCCGTGATCGCGTCCGGGGTGGCGGCCACCGGGACCAGGTTGGCGCCCGCATAACACAGGGACGTCAGCCGGCCGCCCGCGTAGTGCCCCCAGATCTGCGCGCCCAGCCGGGCCGGGTTCAGGCCGCAGGCGTGCACCCGCGCGCTCACAAAGACGTTCGTCACCGGTTCGGCGTCACACAGGCCGAGTGCCTCGTCGCGGTGGCGATCATCGAGTATGCGCAGCGGCCCGGGCCGCGCCGTTTTCACGCGGAGCACTATTCCAGCGTAGCCGGGCAGGCCGCCGCTGTGTCAGCCGACGGCCGGCCCGGTGATCACGGACGGGCCACGGCGGTCAGCCGGCCGGGGTCGGGTCCGGGACGGGCGGGCAGGTGGCGTTCACCGGTCCCGGCTGCCCGGGCAGGGCACCGGTGGCCAGGTAGTTGTTGAGGTAGCCCTGCACGCACCCGTCGGACGGGTTCGCCAGCGATTGGCCGTGGTTGCCGCCGCCCTCCACCACCACCATCCGCGCGGTGGGCAGCGCCTTATGCGCGTCCTGCGCGCCGGCGTAGGGCGTGGCGGCGTCCAGCGTGCCCTGCAGCATGAGGATGCCCGGCAACCCGGGAGCCCCGATCTTCATCGGCTGCGCGGGCCCCTTCACCGGCCAGAACGCGCACGCGGCGTTGTACCAGGCATTGTCCCAGGCCTGGTACGGCGCGGAGGAGTAGACCTTCCTGGTGTCGCTGTCCCATGTGGCCCAGTTGCGCGGCCAGTTCACGTCGGCGCACTGCACGGCGTTGTAGACGGCGAACTCGTTCTCGTTGTCGTTCGGCACGGCGTTCTGCTGCCACTGGCTGATCAGCGGGCCGGTCGAGTCCTGCAGGAGGTAGGCCGACAGTGCCTGGGCCAGGCTGGGCCACAGCGTGTTCTCGTACCCGCCGAGCAGGAACGTGTCGTCGAGCTCGTCGGCGCCGATCTCGGGCCCGTCCGGCCCGGAGACGGGGTGCGCGAGCAGGCGGTTCCGCGCCGTGTACCACGCCTGCTGGACCTGGGCCGCACTGGAGCCCAGATGGTAAGTGCCGTCATACGTCGCGACCCAGGCGAAGAACGCCTGCATCCGGCCCTCGAACGCGTAGTCCTGGTCGATGTTGTCCTGGTACCAGACGCCCTGCGGGTCCACCGTGCTGTCCAGCACCATGCGGCGTACCCGGTCCGGGAACAGCGTCGCGTAGACCTGGCCGAGGTAGGTCCCGTACGAGAAGGCGTAGTAATTGATCTTCTGCTGACCCAGCGCCACCCGGATGGAATCCAGGTCCCGCGCCACGTTGGCCGTGGTCATGTAGGGCAGCAGCCAGCCGAACCGCTGCTCGCAGCCGGCCGCGTACGCCTTGGCCCGGTTGATCAGGACCTGCTCGGCGGCCTGGCTGGCCGGGATGAAGTTCGGCCGGACGCCGGCGAAGAAGTCTGGCTCGCAGTGCAGTGCGGGCACCGAGGCGCCCACGCCACGCGGGTCGAAGCCGAGGATGTTGTACTCGGCGGCCACCTGCGGGCTCAGGCCCGCCGCCACGTCCGCGGCCAGCGACCGGCCGCTGGCGCCCGGGCCGCCCGGGTTGACCAGCAGGTCGCCCTGCTGCTGGCTGGCCGGGACGGTCGCGGGGACCTCGGTCAGCGCGAGCGTGATTTTCCGCCCGCCCGGCTGGCTGTAGTTCAGCGGGACTTGCAGGTTCGCGCACTTCACGGTGATCCCCGGCACCCCGGTGAGGGTGCACGCGGACCAGTGCAGCGGCGCCGCCTGGGTGCTGCCGCCCGCAGGGCCGGGTGAGGCGAGCGCCGATGAGCCCGCGGCGCCCGGCGAGCCCGACGTGCAGCCGGCCAGGGCGACGGTGCCCGCCGCGGACAGGGCGGCGGTCAGGGTGACGGCGCGCCGGGCGCGGGGTGCCCGGCCGGCGCGGCGCAGGGACAGCGGCATGTCAGCTATCTTGCCCGAACGGAACCTGTGCGGTGGCCGCCACGGCGCGGCGCGTCCCGGCCCTGGGGCCCCTGGGGCCGGGCCCGCCGGGCGCGTCCTCGCGCACGGTCACGAAAGGCGCGGACGCTGGCCGCTGCGATGGCGCTCCTCCAGCGCCTTCCGGTACTCAGCCACGACCAGCTCGGTGAGCTCGGCGACGGAGGTGTCGGCGCTGCGCTTGTCGAAGGTGATCTCGCCGTGCTGGATGAGGTTCACCCGGTCGCACACCTCGAGCACCTGGCCGTAGTTGTGCGCGATGATGATGATCGAGACGTTGCCCTGTTCCTTCAGCTCCCGGACCAGGTCCAGGATGATGGCGCCCTCCTTGACGCCCATCGCCGCCAGCGGCTCGTCGAGCAGCAGGATCTTCGGGTTGGAGTAGACCGACCGGGCCACGGCGATGGCCTGGCGCTGGCCACCGGACAGCTTGGCCACCTCGACGTTGACCGACGGGATCCGGATCCCCATCTCCTCCAGGTGCTCCCGGGCCAGCTTGCGCATGACCCGGTTGTTCAGCAGCGGGCCATTGTTACGCTCCCGGTTCAGGAACATGTTGTGATAGACGCTGAGCTGGTTGACCAGGGCCAGGTCCTGGTAGACCGCGTCGATGCCGAGCGAGCGCGCGTGGTCGACGCTCTTGAACACGATCTCCTCGCCCTCCAGCAGGATCCGGCCGGTGGTGGCCGGCTGGAACCCGCACAGGATCTTCAGCAGCGTGGACTTGCCCGCGCCGTTGTCGCCGAGCAGCCCGAGCACCTCGCCGCGGCCCAGGTGCATGCTCACGTCGGACAGCGCGGTGACCGCGCCGTACCGCTTGGAGATGTGCTCGACGCTCAGGATGTCGCCGCCGGCCGCCGATGCGGCCGCGGCCGCGTCGGATGTGGTGCTGGTCATTAGCTTCGTCCCGCTTCCCGCAGCCTGGCGAGCTGCACGTTCGCGATCATGGCGACGAGGATCGCGCCGCCGAAGATGATGTCCAGCGGGTTGGCACTGATGCCGATGATGCTGAATCCGTCGGTCAGGGTGGCCAGCACGATCGCGCCCAGGAAGGCGCCCAGGATCGTACCCACCCCGCCGAGCATGGCGGTGCCGCCGATGACCGCGGCGGTCACGGCGTAGAACATGGGCGTGTAGCCGCCCGCCGTCGGGTCAATGGTATTCGTCTGGAACCCCACCTGGAGGCCGACGAACGCGCCGAGCAACGCGGTGATCATGAAGTTGCCGTACTTGATCCGCTTGACCTTGATACCGGCTTCCTGCGCGCCGAGCAGGTTACCGCCGACCGCGACGGTATGCAGGCCCCACCGGGTCCGGGTCAGAACGACGTGGAAGATGGCCACCAGGATCACGGCCCAGATGAACTCAGCCCAGCCGTAGCTGCCGATCCAGTGCCCGATGCCGAGAACCTTCGTCGGGATGCTGGCCGGCTGCGCGTGCGACGTCGTATCGACGATGCCCAGCAGGATGAACCCGGTGCCCAGGGTGGTGATGAACGACGGCAGCCCGACCGAGACGGTGAGGAAGGCGTTCAGCCAGCCGACCGCGAGCCCCATGAGCAGGGAGATGATGATGGCCAGGATGCCGGGGACGCCGTAGAAGTCGATCAGGTAGTGCATCAGGAACGGCGCGAACGTGTAGACGAACCCGACCGACAGGTCGATCTCGCCGCAGATCAGCAGAAGTACCTCGCCGATCGCGATGATGATGATGGGCGCTGCGTCCTCCGACAGCCAGGTGGTCAGGTTGGACGAACCCAGGAAGTTGGAGGAAGCGAGCGCGAAGTAGATGATCAGCCCGATCGTGACGACCAGCACGGTCGCCTCGCGCTGCCGCAGGAACGCCGCACCGCCCATTCTGACAAAGCTGAATGCCCCAGGCCCCGGAGCGCCGCCCGGGGACCCGCTTGGGCTATCGGTCCTGTTTTCTACGGCTTCGCTCACTTTGCTCTTCCGTTCTCTACGCCCGTCCCGGCCGTCGCCCAGGCGAGGCCGCGGACCCGGAACGCCGCCGATCCCTGTCCCGGCTCCAGTCCGCCTGGGGGCCGGAGCAGGCCAGCTGCCGCATCAGGCCACGTAGCCCAGTCTTACACCCAGCGACTGCCCGGGCTCCGCGCCGGGTCAGGCAGGCGGCCCCGCGGCGGGCCGCCTGCCATCGGCAGATCAGGTGCTCGTGGTGGCCGGCGGGGAGTTGATGGCCCCCGACGGGCGGGGGATGTACTTCTGCGCCGTGGTGGAGCCCTGGTACCGGCTGGGCGTGGTGTACGGGTCGGCGTTGCTCTTGGTGATGATGGTCAGGCCGGTGTCGGTGTCCGGCGGGGCGAGCGTGCCTCCGGAAATGTTGTACAGGTATATGTAGAGCACCGGCAGGAAGCCCTGCAGGTACGGGTCCTGGTAGATGGTGAAGTCCATCAGGCCGTTCTTGATGTTGGTCAAGGTGTTGCCCAGGGTGTCGAACCCGCCCGACGGCACCTTCAGGCCCGCGCTCTGCAGCGTGGTGCCGAGGAACTCGGTCGAGCCCGCGTCCACCGCGAAGGCGCCCTTGATGCTCTTATGGCCAAGCAGGTACGCCTTCTCCGCTGGCTGTTCGGCGGAGGTGGCCGCACCGGTGGCTACCTCATGAAGGGTGAAACCCTTGGGCGTCAGCACGGAGGCGGCGCCGTCGTACCGGGGCTGGATGTTGCCCGTACCCGGGGTGGCGATGAAGATGACGATGTCGCCGCCGCCGGGGATGAGCTTCGCGATCTCCTCGCCCATCTGCTGGCCGGAGATGTACAGCGCCTGCCCGACGTAGGCCAGGCGGTTCGTCCCGATCACCGGCTTTCCGTTGACGTAGCTGCCGTCCGCGTTGTACGAGAGCACTGGGATACCCGCGTTCAGGGCATTCGCGACCGGCGCTGTGAACGCACTCGGGTCGATAACCGAAACGGCAATTCCGTCCGCCTTTGCGGAAATGGCGGTACTCATGTAGTTCGTCATCTGCGAGACAACCGAGTTCTCTGAGCCACCCCACTTCGGCGTGGGCAGGTCGAGAAGCGCCGCGGCGTCGGCCAGGCCGTACTGGGTGGGGGTAAAGAACGGGTTTGTCGTCACGTGGTTAACGAACCAGAACTGCCACTTCGGCGTGGACGGGAAGTTCCCCGCGGCACTCTTGGTGGTGCCCGCACTGGTGCTGGACGACGACGAGCAGGCCGAGATCAGCGCCGAGGCCGCCGCCGTCGCGCTGAACAGTCCGGCGCCCTTGAGCAGCTTGCGGCGCGCGGGCCCGTCCTTCATGTCGAGGGTCTCTATCGCCTCGTCGACAACGGGGTCGACTTTTTCTTTCATCTGGACCTCCATGGAATTGTCTCGGGACGCTCACTGCCCCGGGGGCGGACCCCTGCATTGACAGCGTTTTCCGTCGAAATGGCCGAAGTCATGGCACGGCAGGACGGCACGTCAGCTATCCGGCCGTGCGTCGTTGCGCTGCCCGGCGCACCATTGATTTGCAGCCGGTTTCGGGATAGGCCCAAGTCCGACGGAACGCCGTAGACGCTAAAGCCGCTCATGATCGCATGTCAAGGCACCACGCAAGCCCCAGGCCGGCCGGATTCGGCCATCGCGGCGGGATGATCCCGGCATGCGGCGGTGGCGGGGAATCGCCGGGAGCGCGCGCCGGCCCCGGCGGACAGCATGCGGGCCGGCCCCGGCACGCACGGCCGCGTCCGGCGCCCGCACCGGGGCATGATGCGGTGCGGGCGTGCCATGCCTGCCGCGCCCGCCGTGACACGCGGCTGAACTGGCAGGACGCGCCCTGGGACGCCGGTCGGCGTGCTGGCTGGCTGGGCATAACAGCCCCAAGAGGCGCATGAAGCCCAGACAGCTCAATGAAGCCATATCGCAATCTCTGCCTCACCTAGAACAGAGCTAAACATTATCAGGATGTTAGCGCTAACAAATAACTGTTCGGCAACGAACGCGAAACACAATCGCCACGCCAGGCAGCGACGGCAGGGACCCGCCGGGGCGGCATGCACGCCGCGCGCGGTTGCGCTTTGAGCCCGCACTCTGTTACTTCAGAGGTTCTTCAGAGATAATGTGACTATATTCGAACTGTTGTCACAAGATAACCGTTTGACTTCGAAGAGTAATTAGGGTCGCCGGGAGGGGGTTCCGGTGGCGATGGCACAGGATCCATCGCCACCGTAAGCGATTATCTTCAAAAAAAGATATTTTCGATCCTGGGGGGGTCACGATGAGTGTGCTGACGGACGGGTTCGTTCGCTCTCAGCTCAGTATGTCGTTACTCTGTGCATCCGACAGCCATAACCGGAACCGAACAGTGAATGTGAACGTCTCACAGGAGACGGATGGCGGACATGAACGTCACCGGGGCACGGGCCCGGCGGCGTCTCCGCAGGAAAGAGGAGGCTACGGATGCTTGCCCGGCATCGGCAGTCGCTGATCCTCCAGGCTGTCCGCAGCGACGGCAGCGCAAGGGTCAGCGATCTCACCCAGCAGCTTGGGGTCTCGGACATGACCGTCCGCCGGGACCTCGAGGCCCTCGCGAGAGACGGCTTGATCGAGAAGGTTCACGGCGGAGCGGTCCTGCCCGGAACACCGACCAGCAGTCATGAGCCCGGCTTCGAGGCCAAGCTCGTGCTCGAACAGCCGGAGAAGGCGGCGATCGGGAGGGCGGCAGCCAGCCTGGTCAAACCCGGCACCGCAATCGCGCTGTCCGCCGGCACCACGACGTTCGCGCTGGCCCAGTGCCTCCTCGACGTTCCCGGACTGACGATCGTGACCAACTCGCTGCGCGTGATGAACCTGTTCAGCAGCGCACGGCCGACGAACGGCTCGCACACGTCGGTCATCCTGACCGGAGGCATCCGCACACCCTCGGATGCGCTCGTGGGTCCGGTAGCCGACATGACCGTCCGGTCACTCCACTTCGACACGCTGTTCCTCGGCTGCCACGGCATCGACGCCGACGCCGGGCTCACCACGCCCAACCTGGCCGAGTCGGAGACCAACCGCACCTTCATCAAGCTGGCCCGCCGCGTGGTGGTCGTCGCCGACCACACCAAGTGGGGCCTGGTCAGCCTAAGCTCGTTCGCAAGCCTCGACGAGGTGGACGTGCTGGTCACCGACGACGAGCTGCCGTCCGGAGTGCGCGAGGCGGCCGGCGAAAGGGTCGGCGAGATCATCGTGGCCGAGGGCATGCCCGCGGCCCGCGCCATCCGCGGCTAAGGCGGCCATGGCGGCTGAGGCGTGATTGAGGGCTGGTTTTCCGCATTATGTGCGGAAAACCAGCCCTCACCATACTCCGATCATCCCGCCCCGATCATCCCGCCCGGGCGGTTAACCGACGGTGACGGAGGGCGCGCCGGATTCGGCGTCCGGAAGGCCCTCTTCGGCGAGGCGCATGGCCTCCTCGATGAGCGTTTCCACGATCTTGGACTCCGGCACGGTGGTGATGACCTTGCCCCGGACGAAGATCTGGCCCTTGCCGTTGCCCGACGCCACGCCGAGGTCGGCTTCGCGCGCCTCGCCGGGGCCGTTCACGACGCAGCCCATGACGGCCACCCGGAGCGGGACCTCCAGCCCGGACAGGCCCGCGGTCACCTCGTCGGCCAGCTTGTACACGTCGACCTGGGCCCGCCCGCAGGACGGGCAGGACACGATCTCCAGGCCGCGCTGGCGCAGGCCGAGGGACTCCAGGATGCCGATCCCGACCTTCACCTCTTCCACCGGCGGCGCGGACAGCGAGACGCGGATGGTGTCGCCGATGCCCTCGGCCAGCAGCGCGCCGAACGCGACCGCCGACTTGATCGTGCCCTGGAAGGCCGGGCCAGCCTCGGTCACGCCGAGGTGCAGCGGGTAGTCGCACCGCTCGGCGAGCAGCCGGTAGGCGTTGATCATCACCACCGGGTCGTGGTGCTTCACCGAGATCTTGATGTCGCGGAAGCCGTGCTCCTCGAACAGGGAACACTCCCACAGCGCCGACTCGGCCAGGGCCTCCGGGGTCGCCTTGCCGTACTTGGCCATCAGCCGCTTGTCCAGCGAGCCGGCGTTGACGCCGATCCGGATCGGGATCCCGGCGCCGGCGGCGGCCCGCGCGATCTCGCCGACCTTGTCATCGAACGCCTTGATGTTGCCCGGGTTCACCCGGACCGCCGCGCACCCGGCGTCGATGGCGGCGAAAACGTACTTCGGCTGGAAGTGGACGTCCGCGATCACCGGGATCTGGGATTTCCTCGCGATCGCCGGCAGCGCATCCGCGTCGTCCTGGGAGGGAACGGCCACCCGGACGATCTGGCAGCCGGACGCGGTCAGCTCGGCGATCTGCTGCAAGGTGGCGTTGACGTCGGCGGTCAGCGTGGTCGTCATCGACTGAACCGAGACGGGCGCGCCCCCGCCCACCGGCACGGACCCCACCATGACCTGCCGCGAAACCCGGCGCTCGGCAAGCGGCCGGGGCGGCGTCTCCGGCAGCCCGAGGTCAATGCTCATCTTCCCCATCCGATCGATGTGTCGGTGCCTGTGGATCGGCTGGCCCGCGCCGGGCCCGGCACCTTCCGGCCCGGTTATCAGTCTGTCAGGACCGGCTTGCCCGCACGTACGGCACACCGGTCTTGCCTGACGCATCCGTCACAGAGCCTTCCCGCGGTGCGCGCCCCGTCCGCCCGGCCCTACGTCAGGCGGATGGGGTTCACGAGGTCGGCGAGGATCAGGATCAGCCCGAAGAACACGAGGATGGCGAACACTCCCACGCTGACCGGCACCAGCCGGGTCATGTCGACCAGGCCCGGGTCGGACCGGCCGCGCAGCCGCGCCAGCCAGGCCCGCACCCGTTCGAAGATCACGACCGCAATGTGCCCGCCGTCCAGCGGCAGCAGCGGCAGCAGGTTGAACGCGCCCACGAAGATGTTCAGCGACGCCATGATCAGCAGGACGTAATCGATCTTGACCTGCCAGCCCACGCTGGCCGACACCACGTCGCCGGTGATCTCGCCGGCGCCCACGACGCTGGTGACCTGCCCCGCCGAGGTACTCGCGCGGTTCTTGGCGAACAGGTGCGGGATGGCCGACGGCAGGCTGCCGATCTCCCTGGCCGAGCCCGTCAGCACCTGGCCGAACATCGATCCGGCGTAGGTGACGGAGCGGATCGGGTTGAAGCGCTGGAAGACGTTGGTGTCCTGGACGCCGAGGTAGGACCCGGACCTCCCGCTGACCGTGGCCAGGGTCACGTGCAGCGTCTGCTGCGTGCCGTCCCGGATCACCACGACCGGCACCGTCTTGTGCGCCGGCGTGCTGCGGATGGCGTTGCCGAGCGCGGTCCACGTGCCGACCGGCTTGCCGTCGAACGAGACGACCTTGTCCCCGGCGCGCAGGCCGGCCGCCTTCGCGGGCGACGGGGCGTCGGCGGCGGTGCACGTGCCGCTGCTGAAGGCCTTGGCGCCGGCGGGCACGCACGGGCTCAGCGGGCCGAGCTGGGTGGTGTTGTTGTTGTCCAGCCCGATCACCGCCGCGAGCAGGAACAGCAGCACGAACGCCAGGACGAAGTGCATGAATGACCCGGCGGCCAGCACGATCAGGCGCTGCCGGGCCGGGTGGCGGCGGAACGAGCGCGGCTCGTCGGCGGGGGCGACCTCATCCATGGACGTCATCCCGACGATCTTGACGAAACCGCCGAACGGGAGGGCCTTGATGCCGTACTCGGTCTCGCCCCGCCGGGTGGACCACAGCGTCGTGCCGAAGCCGACGAAGTACTGGGTGACCTTCATGCCGAACTTCTTGGCCGTGACGAAGTGCCCGGTCTCGTGCAGCATGACCGAGAACAGCAGGGCGACAACGAAGATGACCCAGCCGAGCAGGCTCACGGTTGGTACTGCCTCCCTCGCGGGCATCCGGCCCTAGCCGGCCGCTCCCTCGTTGTTGAGTTCCCGTGCCCGCGTTCGCGCCCAGCGATCGACAGCAAGCACGTCCTCCAGGGTCGCGGCGCCACCCCGGGACGCGTCACGTTCCGAGATTACCTGCGACACTGTCTCAACGATCCCGGTGAACGGGATCTTCCCCGCCATGAAGGCGCCGACGCATTCCTCGTTGGCCGCGTTGTACACCGCGGGCGCGGTGCCGCCCGCCGCCGCTGCCTCGCGGGCGAGCTGGACGGCGGGGAAGGCGTTATGGTCGAGCGGCTCGAACGTCCAGGTGGCGGCCTTGCTCCAGTCCAGCGCGGGGGCCGCGCCGGGGACCCGGTGCGGCCAGGCCAGCGCGAACGCGATCGGCAGCCGCATGTCCGGCGGGCTGGCCATGGCGATCGTCGCCCCGTCGGTGTATTCGACCATGGAGTGCACGATCGACTGCGGGTGCACCACGACGGCGATCCGGTCCAGCGGCACGCCGAACAGCAGGTGCGCCTCGATCAGCTCCAGCCCCTTGTTGACCAGGGTCGCGCTGTTCAGCGTGATGACCGGCCCCATGTTCCAGGTGGGATGGGCCAGCGCCTGCTCGGGGGTGACCGTGGCCAGCCGGCCGGCGTCCCAGCCGCGGAACGGGCCCCCGCTCGCGGTCAGCACCAGCCGGCGGACCTCCTCCGGGGCGCCGCCGCGCAGGCACTGCGCGATCGTCGAGTGCTCGGAGTCGACCGGGACGATCTGGCCGGGCGCCGCCCGCCCGGTGACCAGCGATCCGCCGGTGATGAGCGATTCCTTGTTGGCCAGCGCCAGGGTGCGCCCCGCGTCCAGCGCTGCGATCGTCGCGGCGAGGCCGACCGCGCCGGTGACGCCGTTCAGGACCACATCGCACGGCCACGCCGCGGCGGCGGGCACCGCGTCCGGGCCGGCCAGCACGCTGGGCATCCCGGCCGGAGCGGCCCGCCCCGGGCCGTGGCGGGCCGCTTCGGCGGTGAGCGCGGCCCGCACGTCGGCCAGCGCGCTGGGGCGGGCCACCGCGACCGAGGCCACGCCGAACTGGACGGCCTGCTGGGCGAGCAGCGCGGGATTGCCGCCGCCGGCCGCCAGCCCGGCCACCCGGAAGCGGTCCGGATTGCGCCGGATCACGTCGAGGGCCTGGGTGCCGATCGACCCGGTGGAGCCGAGGATGACGACATCACGCGGCCGGGAACTTGCGGAAGCTGCCACGGACCTTATTCTGGCCTACCCGCGCGCGGGGGGCGAACGGTCGCACGAAACCGCCTGCCCCGGGAGGGCCCCCGGTCAACCGTTCACGGCCGGCGCGCCGGCGATGTGCTGCCAGTCCGCCCGCCACTGCGCGTAGCCGGTGCAGCCGGTCCGCGCGCCGCCGCAGTCGGGCACCGGCAGGTGCTCGAATACGATGTTCCGCGCGGTCGGCAGGTCCGCCATGTGGAACGCGGTGCAGTTGGCGGCGGCGGGGCCCCGGCAGGCCGCCGGGCTGGCCGGGGCGCTGACCGTCCACGCCGAGACGCGCTCCTGCACGTAGTTCGACGTCGACCAGGACAGCCACCGGTACATGCAGGCGGTCTGCGGTGCCTGGGACGTCATCATCCAGGACAGCACGCTGCCGACCACCGTCCCCGACCCGGCCGCCGCCGTCGGGGCCGGCACGCCCGCGGCCGGCAGGCCCGCCCGCGACATCTCGACGATCTGGTGGTTGAGAACCGCGCCGAGCACGTCCTGCCCGTCGCCGAGCTGCCCGATGACCGTGGCGTCCTGGGACCAGAAGGTGCCCACGCCGGGGCGGGCCGCGCTGACCGCCTGGGCCGCCGCGGCGAGCTGGGGCTTGGTGAGCTCGAATGGGTCCGTGATGCCCAGGGACGGCCGGGCCGACTTGAGGTACAGCGCCGCCAGCGCGAGCGTGACCGGGGAGTCCGGCACGGTGATCTTCCCGGCATGGCGCGCGGCCGAGGCGGGCGCGAACAGCGAGGCCCAGTCCTGCGGGGCGGGCTTCACCTGGCCGGAGTCGAAGCCGGTGACGTAGGTATCCCAGCTGTACGGCATGCCGTAGACGTTGCCGCCGTACTGCTCGCCCGCCGAGTCGCGGAGCTGGGCGCTGAGCGCGGAGTAGCCGCTGATCCGCTGAGTGTCCAGCGGCTGGAGGGCGTTGACCGCGGCGAGCTGGCCGAGCACCTCCGGTGAGCCGAGCACCCCGTCGTAGTAGGACCGGCCGATGCCGTGGTTGATGTCGTTGACGGCGTCGGCGTCGGTGCTGGCGTTCTTCAGCTCGACCTGGCACCCGGTCCGCTTCTCGAACGGCGTCACCCAGTCGGCCCGGTCGTCCACGTTCCCGGTCTGGACCGGCCCGGGCGGGACGACCAGGTGGAGCACGCCCGCGACGCGGGCGGACGCGGAGGCGGCGGCATGCGGCGTGGCAGCCGCCGAGTGCGGCGTTCCGGTGCTGGTGCCCGAGCATCCGGCCAGCAGGACCACGATCCCGGCCAGGACGGTACCGGCGGCGGCCAGCCGCCGGCGCCCGGTGCAGCCGGGCCGGGCCCCGCGCCAGGCACCCGGCCGCGATCGCGCGATCAGCGCGTTTCCGCTCACGGAACGATGAGCTTATCCGCTCCGGCCGGCTGCGGCTCCTGCACCCGCCCATCCCCGGCAGACCGCCCGTCGTGCCTGATCGCGGGCCGCGGCGGCCAGCCGGGCCGGGTCAGGCCAGGCCGGAGATGAGGCGGGCCATGCTGAAGTCGGCGGCGGTGAGGCCGCCTGCCGAGTGCGTGGACAGGGTGAGCGTCACCTTGTTCCACTGGATCAGGATGTCGGGGTGGTGATTGGCCTCCTCGGCGAGGAACGCCACCGCGCCGGCGAAGAACATCGCGTCCTTGAAGTCCCGTCGCTTGACCGTCCGGGTGATCTGGCCGTTCTCCAGTGCCCAGCCGGGGGAGGCGGAAAGCTCGGCGGTGATCTGGTCGTCTGTCAGAAGCTCCATGTGACCGGCATACCATTCGGACGTGCCTGGATCATCATCGAACCCGCCCAACGAACCGAACCCAACCGACTTCGCCGGCTCGCCGCGCCCGACACCGCTGGTGGCGGTCCATCAGCGGCTCGGCGCGACGCTGACCGGTTTCGCCGGCTGGCTGATGCCACTGCGCTACCGCAGCGAGACCGCCGAGCACCTGGCCGTCCGCCGGGCGGCCGGCCTGTTCGACCTGTCCCACATGGGCGAGATCGTGGTGAGCGGGCCAGACGCGGCCGCCGCCCTCGACCACGCGCTCACCGGGCAGCTGTCCGCGGTGGCGCCTGGCCGCGCCCGGTACACGATGATCTGTGCCGAGGACGGCGGCGTCCTTGATGACCTGGTGGTCTACCGGACCGGCGAGCGGGAGTTCCTCGTCGTCGCGAACGCCTCGAACACGGCGGTGGTGGACGCCGAGCTGCGCCGCAGGTCCGCCGGCTTCGATGCGAGGGTCGACGACCAGACCGCCGGCTACGCGCTGATCGCGATCCAGGGGCCGCAGGCGGCGGGCATTCTCGCCCCGCTGACCGACGTGGACCTCGGCGGCCTGAAATACTACGCCGGCCGCCACGGCCCGGTCGCCGGGCGCCCGGCCTGGCTGGCCCGCACCGGCTACACCGGGGAGGACGGTTTCGAGATCTTCGCCCGCCCGGACGACGCCGAGCCGGTCTGGGACGCGCTGGCCGGCGCCGGGAAAGCGGCCGGTTTGACGCCCGCCGGCCTGGCCGCGCGCGATACGCTCCGGCTCGAGGCCGGCATGCCGCTGTACGGCAACGAGCTCGGCCCGGACGTGACGCCGTATGACGCCGGACTGGGGCGAGTGGTCAAGTTGGAGAAGCCGGGGGGCTTTGTCGGCTCCGCGGCGCTCGCTGAGCGGGCCGAGGCCGGGCCCCGCCGGGTCCTCGCCGGGCTCACGCTCACCACGCGCCGCGTGCCGCGGCACGGTTACCCGGTGCTGGCCGGCGACCGCACCTGCGGGACGGTGACCAGCGGTGCGCCGTCGCCGAGCCTGGGTATGCCGATCGCGATGGCGTACCTCGAACCGGCGGTCACCCGCAACCGCGAAACCGCGCTGGCCGTTGACATCAGGGGCCGCGCGGAGCCCGCTGACCTAACTGACCTGCCTTTTTACAGGAGATCACGAGCATGAGCGTTCCTGCCGAGCTGCGTTACACCGCAGAGCACGAGTGGGTGGCCGTCGACGGCCCGACCGCGACGGTCGGGATTACCGATTTCGCCGCGCGGTCGCTGGGGGATGTGGTCTACGTGTCGCTGCCCGCCGAGGGCGCCGCCGTCGCCGCCGAGGAGCCGTGCGGGGAAGTCGAGTCGACGAAGTCCGTCAGCGACCTGTACTCGCCGGTGGATGGCGAGGTCACCGACGTCAACGTGGACCTGGAAGACGATCCCGGTCTCGTCAATGCCGACCCGTACGGGGCGGGCTGGATGTTCAAGGTCCGGCTGCGCTCGGACGCCGGCGAGGACGACCTGCCGCCGGGCCTGCTGTCACCCGCCGAGTACGAGGAACTCACCAAAGACAGCGACTGAGCACGGGCTGACGACGCCGGGACGGCCCCGGGCAGGTGCCCGTCCCGGCGGGGCGGTCAGCGGCGGCGGCGCCAGACCACCAGGGCGACCACCCCCGCCGCCGCGACGGCCGCCCCGGCGGCCAGCCGCGGGTCGACGGCCCGCGCGCGCTCCAGGAGCCTGCCGGCCCCCCGCCGCGCGACGTTGGCCGGGCTGACCCGGTCGGCAATGGCGTCGATCGTGCGCGCCAGGTCTGCCCTGGCCAGCTCGATCTCCTGGACGCTCGCCCGCTGGGCGACCGCCTTGGACGCCCCGTCCGCACCGGCCATCACGAACTCCTTTCCGCCTGTCCTCCAGAAACCGCGCCGCTCACCGCGGCCCCGATAGTTTCTCAGGTCGGCGGCACAAAGTCCCCGAACCTGCCGTGATCCCCCGGCGCCGGGGATCCACGATGGCCGTGGTGCTTGACCAGGGCGCGCGCTTCCAGCACAGGCTCCGCCTCGGGGACCTGATCCGCCGCACGCCCCGGGTCCCGCGCGGCCCTCCCCGGCGCCCGGGCGCTTCAGGTGAATGACCAGGCGGTCCAGCGGGTGACGGCGATGGCGATGACGGGGCCGCCGGGCCGGGAAGCCCGGTACTGAGGGTAGCGGGCGGTCAGCAGGCAGATGGGGCGCTGGATGTCGGCGGCCCCGGTGAGGATCGCGGCGCAGCCGTCGGCGCGGGCCCACCAGAGCGTCCGCCAGTCGTCGGAGTAGTGGTCGGCCAGCAGGCTGACCTGCGGATTCTCGGCGATGTTGCGGAGCCGCCGCAGGTTCGCGGTCGTCTTGGGCTTGCCGTCGACCGCGGTGTAGATGCGGTCGCCGTCCACGGCGAAGGTGACCGGGACGAGATGGGGGCGCCCGGTGGCCGTGGCGGTGGCCAGCCGGGCCACCCGCGCGCCGGCCAGCCGGCGGCGGGCCTCCCATTCGGAAAGCCTCATGCGCCCCATCGTTCCAGCGGCCGCGCGGCGAGGCGGGACCGATCCGGCCGGCGTCCGCGGCGAGCACGGCCGAGGGCGCCCCTGTTGGCTGAATGGTGGTCCAAATGGTCCTCACTCGTTACTAGACTGCGCAGCGGTGAGCCGGGAAGCCTGGTCGGCAGACACCCCCGGGAGCCCGCCATGGACCGCGTTATCTCGCCTTCGGCACTTTCCTCACACTGGCGCCGTGAGGGCCTGCGCACCAACCTGTGGCTGGTCCCCGCGATCGAGGTCGTCGCGGCGATCGCGCTGTTCGCCGGCACCACCGTGCTGGACCGGGCCGCCTACCGCGGGGCGGTCAGCGTCCCGTCGTGGGTGATCAGCGGCGGCTCCGACGGCGCCCGGCAGATCCTGACCGCCATCGGCGCGGCCGTCATCACGGTCGTCGGGGTGGTGTTCTCGATCATCCTGGTCACCCTGACCCTGGCCTCCACCCAGTTCGGGCCCCGCATGCTGCGGAACTTCATCCGCGACCGGGCCACCCAGCTGACCCTCGGCACGTTCGTGGCCACCTTCGTCTACGCCGTGCTGGTGCTCGTGTCGGTGGGCCCCGGCTCGCACGGCGACTTCGTGCCGCACGTCGGGGTGACCGCGACGCTGGGACTGATGGTGGCCGACCTGGCCATCCTCATCTTTTTCATCGACCACACGGCCGCCTCGATCCAGCTGCCGCGAGTGATCGCGAGCATCGCGCGCGACCTGTCCGCGGCGATCGAGGCGCAGGGCGGCCAGGACGGCGGCCGGGCCGCCGCCCGCGGCCCCTCGCCCGCGGAACTGCTGTCGCTGATGGAGCACGGCGGCGGGGTGGTCCGGGCCCCGGGCAGCGGCTACCTGCAATTCATCCGGCACGGCACCCTGGTCCGGCTGGCCGCCGAGGCGGGCGCCGTGATCAGCCTCGACCACCGGCCGGGCCACTTCATCGTGCAGGGGCACCGGTTCGCCCTGGTCTGGCCGCCCGACGCGGCGACCAGAGTCAGTGCCGCCCTCGGCCGTGCGCACATCACCGGGCCGCACCGCACGCTGACCCAGGACGTGTCGTTCGGCATCGATCAGCTCGTGGAGATCGCCATCCGGGCGCTGTCCCCGGCCGTCAACGACACGTTTACCGCGCTGACGTGCATCGACTGGCTCGGGGACAACCTGTGCAAGATCATCAACCACTGGCACCCGGCGCGCGTCCACCGCGACGCGGGCGGCCGGGTCCGGGTCATCGCGGCCCAGCCCAGCTACGAGCGGCTGGTCCAGCGGGCCTTCGAGAAGATCCGGCAGGCCGCAGGCGGCATGCCGGCGGTGATGATCCGCCAGTTGGAGGCGCTCAGCAAGATCATGGAGGAGACGTCCAGCCTGCGGCAGCGCGAGGTGCTGCTTGACCAGGCCGCCATGATCGGCCTGCTGAGCGAGCGGACGGTGCCCGAGGCGGCCGACCAGGCCGATGTCCGGCACCGCATGGAGGCGGTGTTCGGCATGGCCGCCAGGCTCGCGGGCCGGGAGGACGGCGGCCGCCCCAGCCTGCTGCCCTAGCGTCGCCGCCGCACCCACCGCGTCGGCGTCTCCCGGGAGGTGCCGGGCCGGGGCCGGGCGGCCCGCCAGCGTATGCGGCGCGTTAGGGTGGCGTGAGGGGTGCCGGGAAGCCTGGTCGGCGTGATCTCCCTGTGGAGGAGGGCGCCGCCGGTGACCGGGATCGAGCCATTCGGGCTGGTTGTCCTGGTCATCGGGCTGATCGGGACGGCGGCGGTGCTGTCGAACCGGCTGAGCGAGCGGCTCCGGGTGCCCGCCCCGGCCTTCTTCCTCGTGCTCGCCGCCGCCGCGTCGGATCTGTTCCCGGGCCTCGCCCGGCTCACCGGCCCTACCGTGCAGCGGGTCGTCACCGTGGCGCTCGCGTTCATCCTGTTCGACGGGGGCATGCACATCGGGTGGCGGCGGTTCCGGGTCGCCGCCTACGCGATCGGGTGGCTCGGGGTGGCCGGCACGTTCGTGACGGCCGGGGTCGTCGCGACGTCGGCGCACTACCTGTTCGGGATCGGCTGGCGGCTCGCGCTGCTGCTGGGCACGGCCCTGTCCCCGACGGATCCGGCCGTGGTGTTCTCGGTGCTCGGCCGGCGGGAAGTCGGCGGGCGCACCGGGGTGATGCTGGAAGGCGAGTCGGGAGCCAACGACCCGGTGGGCATCGCGCTGCTGGTGGCGCTGATCGGGGCGAGCGGATCGGCGGCCGGGGCCGCTGCGCACATCGCGCTCATCTTCGCACTGCAGATGGCGGTGGGAGCCGGGGCCGGGATCGCGGGCGGCCGGGTGCTGCTGGAGTTCATGCGCCGGGTGCCGCTGCCGAACGAAGGGCTGTACGCGCTGCGCACGCTGGCGGCGGTGCTGGTCATCTACGGGCTGGCCACCGTGGCGCACGGGTCCGGGTTCCTGGCCGTGTTCGTCGCCGGCATCCTGATCGGCGACGAGCGCGCGCCGTACAAGCGGGAGATCGCGCGCTTCCATTCCTCCCTGGCCAGCCTGGCCGAGGTCGTCGCGTTCATCATGCTCGGGCTCACCGTCCGGCTGCGTGACCTGCCGTACGGTCATGCCTGGACCATCGGGCTGGCCCTGTGGGCGCTGCTCGCCTTCGTGATCCGGCCGCTGTTCGTCGGTGCGGTCACCCTGCCGATCCGGCTGCGCCGCGGGGAACGGCTGTTCCTGCTGTGGACGGGGCTCAAGGGCGCGGTGCCCGTGCTGCTCGGCACGTTCATCGTGGGCTCGGGGATCGCCGGGGCCAGCCGCGCCTATGAGATCATCTTCGTGGTGGTGGCGTTCTCCGTAGTGGTCCAGGGCGGCTTCGTGCCCGAGCTGGCGCGCCGCCTGAACGTCCCGCTGCGCACCATCGACCCCGAGCCGTGGAGCCTGGGCGTGCGCTTCCGCGAGGAACCGGAGGGCGTGCACCGGTTCCGGGTGGCGCGGGGCGCGCCGGCCGCGGGCACCTCGATCGAGGACCTGCCCTGCGGGGACGACGCCTGGATCATCTTCATCATCCGGCGCGGGCGGCTGGTGGCGGCGCGGGCCGGCACCCGGATGGAGGCCGGCGACGAGGTGCTGCTGCTGGCCGATCCCGCGGCGGTCCCGGCACTGAGGAAGCTGTTCAGCGCGCGCCGCAGCGATCATCACGCCCCAGGGGCCCGGGCCGACGCTGACCATACTGGAAGCTGATGGCACGCCCGGCCACACTAGGATGGTGACTGAGCGCGTCCGGGCGGCCGTCCGGGTGGAGGGCATGGTCCAGGGCGTCGGCTTCCGCCCGTTCGTGTACGCACTGGCGTCCGGGCTCGGCCTGGGCGGCCTCGTCGGCAACGATGCCGACGGGGTCTTTGCCGAGGTCGAGGGAACACCCGAGGCGGTCGCCGAGTTCGTGTCCCGGCTGGAACGGGATGCGCCGCCGCTGGCGCGGGTGGATCGGGTGCGGACCCGGACGGTGCCGCCGGACGGCTCGGCCGCCTTCACGATCGCGGCGAGCGAGGGCGGCGGGCCCGGCGGGCCACGCTGGGCCCTGGTGTCGGCGGACACCGCGACGTGCGCGGACTGCCTGCGTGAGCTGGCCGACCGGGCCGACCGGCGGTTCGGCTACCCGTTCATCAACTGCACGAACTGCGGGCCGCGGTTCACGATCGTCCGGGACGTCCCCTACGACCGGGCCCGGACCACGATGGCGCCGTTCACCATGTGCCCGGCGTGCGCGGCGGAATACCGCGACCCGGCCAACCGCCGCTTCCACGCCGAGCCGACCTGCTGCCCGGCGTGCGGGCCCGCGCTGGCCCTGACCGGCCCGGCCGGACCCGCGCTGGCCGGCGACCCGGTGGCCGCGGCCGCGGCGCGGCTGCGGGACGGGCAGATCCTGGCCGTCAAGGGACTCGGCGGCTACCACCTGGCGGTGGACGCGACGTCGGAGAAGGCCGCGGCGGCGCTGCGTGCGGGCAAGCACCGGGAAGAAAAGCCGTTCGCGGTCATGGTGCCGGACATGGCCGCCGCGAGGGAGCTGTGCGAGGTGGACGAGGCGGCGGCCGGCCTGCTGAACAGCGCGCGGCGGCCGATCGTGCTGCTGCCCCGGCGCGCCGGCGCAGCCGTCGCGGAGGCGGTGGCGCCGGGCAACCGGCACCTCGGGCTGATGCTCCCCTACACCCCGCTGCACCATCTGCTGCTCCGCGCGATCCCCGCCCCCATCGTCCTGACCAGCGGTAACGTCTCTGACGAACCCATCGCCTACCGCGACGAGGACGCGCACCGCCGGCTCGGCGGGATCGCGGACGCGTTCCTGGCCCACGACCGGGCCATCCACATCCGGACCGACGACTCGGTGGTCAGGACGTTCCGCGGGACGGGCATGGTGCTACGGCGATCACGCGGCTACGTGCCCGAGCCGGTGACGGTCCGGACCCGGTTCCGGCGGCCCGTGCTGGCCTGCGGGGCCGAGCTGAAGAACACGTTCTGCCTGGCCAAAGGGGACCGGGCCTTCGTCTCGCAGCACATTGGCGACCTGGAGAACGCGGAGACGCTGCGCTCCTTCACCGAGGGCATCGACCATTTCCGCCGGCTGTTCGGCATCGAGCCGCAGGTGGTGGCGTACGACCTGCACCCGGATTACCTCTCCACCAGGTACGCGCTGGATTTGGACGGCGTCGACCTCGTGGGCGTCCAGCATCATCACGCGCACATCGCCTCGTGCCTGGCCGACAACGGCGCGGACGGCCCCGTCATCGGGGTCGCCTTCGACGGGACCGGCTACGGCACGGACGGGACCATCTGGGGCGGTGAGTTCCTGATCGCGGATCTGGCGGGCTTCCGGCGGGCGGGGCACCTCGCGCCGGTGCCGATGCCGGGCGGCGCGGCCGCGATCCGGCAGCCGTGGCGGATGGCCGCGGCGTACCTGGACGCCGCGTGTGTCACCGCGGAACTCGGCGTCATCCGGCGCAACCGGGACCGCTGGGACGATGTGCTGGCGCTGGCGCGCAAGGGCATCAACGCGCCGGCCACCTCCAGCGCCGGGCGGCTGTTCGACGCGGTGGCGGCGCTGATCGGCGTCCACGACACGATCACCTACGAGGGGCAGGCCGCTATCGAGCTGGAACAGCTGGCCGACCCGGCCGAGACTGGCGGGTACCGGGCCGGCCTGGCGGCGCCCGGGTCGTCGCAGGCGCCGTTCGAGGCGGCCGGGCCGGACCTGGTCCGGCAGGCCGCCCGCGACGTGGCCCGCGGCGTCCCGGGCCCGGTCGTCGCGGCGCGCTTCCAGCACGGGATCGTCGCTCTGATCCGCGACGGGTGCGCCGCGATCCGCGACCGGCACGGGCTGGAGGTGGTCGCGCTGTCCGGCGGGGTGTTCCAGAACGTGGCCGTGCTGGGCGGGGCGGTGGCCGCGCTGGAGGCGCACGGCTTCCGGGTGCTTACGCACACCCGGGTGCCGTGCAACGACGGCGGGATCAGCCTCGGGCAGGCGGTGGTCGCGGCGGCGCGCGACCGGCAGTGACCCGGGGCCGTCAGTCCGCTGCCGCGGGGACCGCCAGCCATCCGCCGCCGGGCAGCATGCCGGTCAGCCATTCATACCAGCAGGCCATCCCGGACCCGGTCACCGCGGACAGGCTGATCATCATGGCCTGCGGGCTGACCTGGCCGATGTATTCGCCGAACCGGGCCACGTCGAAGTTCACGTACGGGCTCAGGTCGGTCTTGGTGATGAGGACGAGATCGGCCCGCCGGAACATCTGCGGGTACTTGAGCGGCTTGTCGGTGCCCTCGGTGACGGAGGCGAGCACGACGCGGGCCGTCTCGCCCAGGTCGAACAGGGCCGGGCAGACCAGGTTGCCGACGTTCTCGATCACCACCGCCGACCCGGCGGGCGGGTCCAGCGTGCGGAGCGCCCCGCCCACCATGGCCGCATCGAGATGACAGCCCGCCCCGGTGTTGATCTGGACCACCCGGGAGCCCGCCGCCCGGATCCGGCCGGCGTCCAGCTCGGTCTCCTGATCGCCCTCGACGACGGACAGCGAAAGCTGGCCGGCCAGCTCCTGGCTGGTCCGCTCCAGCAGCGTCGTCTTGCCCGAGCCCGGTGAGCTCATCAGGTTGATGGCCAGCACCCCGCGGTCCCGCAGCCAGCCACGGTTGCGCTCGGCCAGGTCGTCGTTCCGGGCCAGGATCTTCTGCTGCAGGGTCACGGTGCGGCCGTCGCCGTGCGGGTGCTCGTGGCCGTGGTCATGGCCCAGCCCGGCCAGGTCCGGCTCATCCGTGCAGCCGCAGGTCGCGCACATGCTCAGGCCACCTTTACCGAGGTGATGGTGAGTTGCTGGCCGGACAGCACCGTCACGTCCGCGCTGCCGCACGGGCACAGCAGGATCGGCCCGTCGGGGGCGAACTCCTCGCCGCAGGTGCGGCACTCGCACCGGATGCCGGGCTCGGTGATCTGCAGCTGCGCGCCTTCCAGCGTGGTGCCCTCGGTGGCCAGGTCGAAGCAGAAGCGCAGCGAATCGGCCACCACCCCGGACAGCGCCCCGATCTCCAGCCGCACCTCGGCGATCTTCGTGCCGGGCAGCCGCTGGGTCACCACGTCGATCAGCCCCTCCGCGATCGCGAGCTCGTGCATGACGGTCAGCAGATCCGCGGCAGCGGGTCACCGACCAGCAGGTCGACGATCCGCGTGCCGCCGAAGGCGGTTTTCAGCTGGACGATGCCGGGCGGCTCCGCGGTGACCTGGCCGATCACCGACGCGTGCACGCCGAGCGGGTGTGCGCGCAGCGCCGCCAGCGCGCGGTCCGCCTGATCGCCGGGCACAACCGCGACCAGGCGGCCCTCGCACGCCACGTACATGGGGTCGATGCCGAGCAGTTCCGCCGCACCGCGGACCTCCGGCCGGACCGGGATGCCCTCCTCGGCGACCAGCACGCCGACCTCGGCCGACCGGGCGATCTCGTTGAGGATGGTGGCCACGCCGCCGCGGGTGGCGTCACGCATCGCACGGACCGCGGGCACCGCGTCCAGCAGCCCGGCCACCAGCCCGTTCAGCGGGGCGGTGTCGGACTGCACGTCCGCCTCGATGTCCAGCTCGCCGCGGGCCAGCATGATGGTGACCCCGTGGTCGCCGATCGGGCCGGACACGATGATCGCGTCCCCCGGCCGGGCGCGGGCGGTCCCCAGGCTCACGTCGCGGTCCAGCGCGCCGACGCCGGCCGTGTTGATGTAGCAGCCGTCGGCCTTGCCGCGCTGGACGACCTTGGTGTCACCGGTCACCACCTGGATGCCGGCCGCCGCCGCGGCGTCGTGCATGGACGCGGCGATCCGGGTCAGGTCGGCGACCGGGAAGCCCTCCTCCAGGATGAATCCGGCCGACAGGTACAGCGGCCGCGCGCCGCTCACGGCCAGGTCGTTGACCGTACCGTTGATGGCCAGCTCGCCGATGTCGCCGCCGGGGAAGAACAGCGGCGAGACCACGTAGGAGTCCGTGGTGAGCGCGATCCGCGCCCCGCCGACGGCCAGCACCGCCGCGTCCTCCAGCGGCTCCAGCAGCGGGTTGCGGAACGCGTCCAGGAAGATGGCCTCGATCAGGGTCTGCGTCGCCTTGCCGCCGGCGCCGTGCGACATCGTGATGCGTTCCTCGCGGACCTTCGGCCGCCGGCGGCGGGCACGGTCGATCCGGTCGAGGACCTGCTGCTCACGGTCGGGGATGGCGGGCGCCGCGGGCCCGGCATGCTCGTGGTGCTCGTCATGCTCGCGCAGCGCCTTTTCGATCCAGCCGGGCTGCTGGGTCGTCATGGCCGGCCCACCTCCGCGGCCTCCGTGACGCGATGCCGGTTCATCCGCCCGTAGTTGTAGTACGCGGCGCACGCGCCTTCCGGCGAGACCATGCAGGTGCCGATGGGGGTCTCGGGCGTGCAGGCGGTGCCGAACACCTTGCACTCCCACGGCTTGAGGACGCCCTTGAGCACCTCACCGCACTGGCACGCCTTCGGGTCGGCGACCCGCACCCCGGGCACCTTGAACAGCAGCTCGGCGTCGAAGCGGGCGTACTCCTCCCGCACGGCCAGCGCGGAGTGGCTGATGAAGCCGAGGCCGCGCCACTCGAAGTACGGCCGCAGTTCCATCGTCTCGCCGATGACCCGCAGCGCTGTGCTGTTCCCGTCCCAGGGCACCACGCGGGAGTACTGGTTCTGCACCGCCGAGCGCCGCTCGGAGAGCTGGAGCATCAGCATGTAGATGGATTGCAGGATGTCGAGCGGCTCGAACCCGGCGACCACCACCGGCTTGCCGTAGTCGCGGGCGATGAACTCGTAGGGCCGGCAGCCGATCACGGTGGAGACGTGCCCGGGGCCGACGAACCCGTCGAGCCGCAGGTCCGGGGAGTCGAGGATCGCCTTGATGGCCGGGATGATCGTGACGTGGTTGCAGAAGACGGAGAAGTTCGGCAGGTTCTCCGCGGCCGCGCGCATGATCGTCATGGCCGTGGACGGGGCGGTGGTCTCGAAGCCGATGGCCATGAACACCACGCGCTTGCCCGGGTTGGCGCGCGCGATCTTCAGCGAGTCGAGCGGCGAGTAGACCATGCGGATGTCGGTCCCGGCGGCCTTGGCGTCGAAGAACGAGCCGTTGCTGCCGGGCACGCGCATCATGTCGCCGAACGACGTCATGATCACGTCGGGCTGGGCCGCAAGCGCCATGGCGTCGTCCACCCGGCCCATCGGGATCACGCAGACCGGGCAGCCGGGCCCGTGCACCAGGGTGATCGATTCGGGCAGGTAGTCCTCGAGGCCGTGCTTGTAGATGGTGTGCGTGTGGCCGCCGCACACCTCCATCAGCTTGTACTGGCGGCCGGGCTCGCACAGCGCGGCGATCTTCGCCGCGAGGGCGTGCGCCTTGTCCGCGTCGCGGAATTCGTCGACGAACTTCATGACCCGCCCCCTATTCGATCCGTGATTCGGCGAGCGCTTCCAGCTCGTCCGCGTACGCCTGGCCGATCCCCTCCAGGAACTGCAGCGCCGCCGCCGCCTCGGCCTCGTCGATGGTGGACAGGGCGAAGCCGACATGGATCAGCACCCATTCGCCCGGGGTGGGCGGGTCGTCGGCGAGCAGGCCGATGTTGATCACGCGCCGGACGCCGCTCACGTCGACGCGGGCCAGGTCCGGCTGGTCCGGGAGGACCTCGATCACCTCACCCGGTATGCCGAGGCACATGCGATCATCCCCTCATCCATCTGATCGGTCGAAGCTCTGCGCCGGGGCCGGCGCGGTGGGCGGAAGGCGGTCCGGGGGCTGGGTCGCCAGCCGGGTCACGACGCGGACCGCCTCATCGACGGCCGCGGCGACCGGCTCGCTGAGCCCGATCTCCTCATCGACGCTGGCGGGCTCGCACCCGACCACCAGGATCCGGCCGGGCTGCACGCCGAGCATGCCCAGGACGCCGACCACCACGTCCGGCTGCATGCCGTGGGCATCCAGCAGCGGGCGGCCCGGTGGCGGGCCGCCGGGCCCGGCCGCCGGGCCGCCGGCAGCGCCCCGATGGCCCGGCTCGACGTCCAGCACGGTCAGCGCGCCCGGCTCGCCGCCGCGCGGCGCCGCGTCGATGAGGATCGTGGTCTCGTAGCCATCGGCCATGTCATAGGCCAGGTGCATGCCGCTCGTGCCGTAGTCCGCGACCCGCACCCACCCGGGCAGCGGGACGGCGGCCAGGCGCCGGGCGACCTCCACGCCGAAGCCGTCGTCGCCCAGGAAGATGTTGCCGACCCCGGCGACCAGCACCCGGCCGGACGGGCCGGTCACGGCGTCGCTCCCGGGCCGGCCCGGGCCGGCCCGGCGGCGGCCGGGCCGGCCACGGCGTCCACGGTCAGTTCCCACAGCACGTGGTAGATGGTCGTCTGCGCCTCCTGGATGCGGTGCACCGACGCGGACGGCGCGACGAACAGGTAGTCGATGCCGTCCAGCTCGGCCATCTTCCCGCCGTCGTAGCCCGCCAGCCCGATGGTCAGCATCCCCCGCCGGCTGGCCTCCTCGAACGCGCGCAGCAGGTTATCGGAGTTGCCGCTGGTCGACAGGCCGACCGCGATGTCCTTCCGGGTGCCGAAGGCGGCCAGCTGACGCGCGAAGACGACGTCCACGCCGATGTCGTTGCACAGCGCGGTGACCACGGACGTGTCGCTGGCCAGGCCGAACGCCGGCAGCGGCGGGGCGCCGTCGCCGGGGTTGAGGAACAGCGTCGCGAGCTGCTGAGCGTCGGTCGCGCTGCCCCCGTTGCCGAAGGCGAACAGCCGCCCCCCGGCGGCGAACCGGGCCGCGGCGCCGGCGGCGCACCGGGCCAGCCGCTCCGCGTCCCGGGCCCCGACCGCCCGGCGCAGCTCGGCGATCTCGGCAATCTTGGCCACGGTGGACGCGCGAACCTGCTCCAGGACACCCGGGATGTCAGCCGGGCCCGCGTACAGGAACGGGTACAGCGCCTCCATGCCGCCCGCGCCGCGGGTCCCGCGGTCCGGGCCGTCCTGCGACGTCATCGCGTCATCTCCCCACGACGGCGATGGCTTCCCTGGCGTGCACGAGGACCGTGTCGCCCGGCCGGGCGACGACCAGGGCGACGCTGACTTCTTCCTCGCCCTGCCCAGTATCGACCACGGCGAGGCCGCCGGGCAGCAACCGCACCACGGTAACTTCGGCCGCCGTGTCGGAGCAGGTGATGCAGACGTCGCCGGAGCACTCGGGCACCGCGGGCGCGCCGGGCACCGGGCGGCCGGCCTCACCGCGGGCGGCCCCGCTCACGGGATCACCTCCGGGCCGAGCAGGCCCGGTTGCTCGAAAAACACGTGCACCAGCTCCCACAGCAGGTGGTACATGGTCACCTGGCATTCCTTGACGATCCGCGGGTCGGCCGACGCCGCGGTCAGCAGGTGGTCGACGGCCGGGTGGCCGGCCAGCGCGCCGCCGCCGGCGCCAGCCAGCGCGATCGTCAGCATCCCCCGGGCCCGCGCCGCCATAAGCCCGGCCAGCACGCTGCTGTCGTGGCCGTCGGCGCTGAGGCCGAGCGCGATGTCGGCGGGCGCGGCGAGGTAGCGGATCTGGTGCGCGAAGATCTCCGCGATGCCGTCCCGCGCCGCCACCCCGGTGACCGTGGCCACGTCGGTGGTCAGCGAGATCGCCGGCAGCGCGCGCTTGCCGACGATCACCGGGTGCACGAACTCGACCGCCACGTGCTGGGCGTCCGCGCTGGCCCCGCCGGTGCCGAAGACGACCAGCCGGCCGCCCCGATGGAACCGGACCGCCATCGCGTGGCACGCGGCGGCGACCGCGGCCGCCTGGCTGGCCAGCCCGGCCGTGGGCGCGGCCCGCCGCTCGAACAGCGCGGCCGCGCGGCCGGCGCCGGGCCCGCGGCCCGGCTCAGCGGGGTCGGCAGGCCCGGTCATGGCCCGGCGGCCGGCGGGCCGACGTCGATCTCGACGTCCACGGCGTCGCGCAGCTTCAGCGCGCCGAACATCCCCGAGTAGGGCTTGATCCCGAACTGGGTCTGCACGACCGTTCCGGACACCCGGTAGCCGCCCTCGCCCGCCCGGCTGACCTGAAGCCTCAGCGGGCGCGGCTGCCCGTGCAGGGTCAGTGTGCCGTCGATGACACCGCCGCCGTTTCCGTCCGGCTCGAACCGCTCCGCGGTGAACGTCGCCTCGGGGTACCGGCCGGTGTCGAGCTGCTTGCGGGCCGTGGCGGCGATCTCGCGGCGGTCCCGGTCGCTCAGCGGCTTGACGCCGCCGGTCCCCGCGCGCACGATCAGCGACGCCATGTCGATGCGGGCCGCCAGGCGGCTGGGGGCGCGGTCGTCACCGTCCAGGTCGGCGGACCACTGGGTGACCTCGATGGTCAGGTCGTGCCCGGCCTGCGCAGCCAGCCCGCTGCGGTATGTACGCAGCATGAGCTTGCTGCTGTCCGGGCCGAACCGGTGGCGTCCGTCGTTAGCCGCCATGGCAGCACCGTAGGACACATGTGAGGCAACGTCTAGTGATCATTTCAGACACTTCTGGCCAGGTAGCGGAGGGCGGGCCGGATGGGCCAACCCCGGAAATTTTTTTCTCGCGCGAAAGGTGTGACGGTGGGAAACGGACAGCGGGGGACGGGACGGGGACGGGGACGGGGACGGGGACGGGGACGGGACGCGATCGCCGGCAGCACGCTACTGGAGCGGGATCTCGCCGAAGACTTCCTGGATGCGCCGGAGGTCGCGGAGGCGCGGCTCGGTGGCGCCGCCCACCCAGCGGCTCACCGTCTTGACGGAAACGCCGAGCAGCCGGGCGGCGGCCTCCTGGGTGAGCCCCTCGCGGCGCAGCGCGACCGACATCCAGTCGGCGAAGTTGGCGGGCTGGCCGTCCTCGCCGAGGCGTATGAAGGACGAGCCCGGCGCCGACAGGTGAGGCTCGTCAGCGGGCCCGCCGCCCGGGGCCGCCGCGCCGGGCTTGGGCTCGCTGGCCTGCCCGGACGGCGCCGGCTGCAACTCGGAATGCAGGACGTCCACCTCGACGTGCTCGGGGAAGATGCGGAACGCGACCTGGATGGACCCGGACGGGCCGGCCGCGTCGAGCAGGGCGCGGAAGACGGTGTCCTGGACCTGGCGGTTGCCCTCCTCGGTGAGCGGTGACTCGGCCAGGCAGCGGCGGACGAAATCGCGGATATCGGGAATCGACGACGGGCGCGCCGGGAAAACCTGGAAGAGAACCACGACCGGCATGACCTCGATCGGGTCCGCACCGGAACCGTGGAGGGGCTCAGCCACGGATGTCTCCTCAAAAGCCGTACACAGCGCGCCTGGACGCATGGTCCAGGCTGAGGCAAGGCTATTCGATTCGGCCGGTCGCAGAAAGCGGCAGCCGTGGCTGTGCACGCACGGGCACCTGCGGCGCGTAGCCTCACGGAGACCGTGAGCCGGCGCCCGGGCGGACCGGAATGGACAGTTCTGTCCGGTCCGGGAATGGCGACATCTTGTGGCCTAGGTTACACCGGGTCTACCATTGCGATGTCTGCGCACCACAATGGTGTCTGCGCACCACGAAAGCGGGAACTGGATGCCTAACTGCCCGGGTGTATCGGCGCGGCCCGCGGCCCGTAGTGCTGCGGACCTGGCTGGGGGTACCCCGACGGTACGGGATGAGTTAAGCCGGGACCGGCCAGATGCCTGGTAGCCAGATGCGTACCGGCCCGCCGCGCGGGCTGGGGGAGCGGGCGCGCCAGCGACCCGGAGGCCAGCTATCCGTTGAGGAGGTGGCCTCGCGATGGCCACAGACACTCAGGCTAACGACGCAGCGCAGGCCGGAGCGGCCGAGCCGGTGGTGCACATCCTGTGGATGAACGCCGGGCTGAGCTGTGACGGCGACTCGGTCGCGCTGACCGCGGCCACGCAGCCGAGCATCGAGGAGATCGTGCTCGGGGCGCTGCCGGGGCTGCCCAAGATCTCCATGCACTGGCCGCTGATCGACTTCGAGTCCGGTCCCGAGCAGGGCGCGGACAACTTCATCGAGTGGTGGCACAAGGCCGACCGGGGAGAGCTGGACGCCTTCGTCCTCGTGGTGGAGGGCTCGATCCCGAATGAGGCGATCAAGGAGGAAGGCTACTGGTGCGGCTTCGGCAACAACCCGGCCACGGGCCAGCCGATGACGACGAGCGAATGGCTGGACCGGCTGGCGCCCAAGGCGACGGCGGTGGTCGCGGTCGGCACCTGCGCTACCTACGGCGGCATCCACGCCATGGCCGGCAACCCGACCGGTGCCATGGGCGTGCCCGACTACCTGGGCTGGGACTGGCGGTCGAAGGCAGGGCTGCCGATCGTCTGCGTGCCTGGCTGCCCCATCCACCCGGACAACCTGTCCGAGACCATTCTTTACCTCCTGTACCAGGTGGCCGGGCAGGCGCCGATGATCCCGCTGGATGAGGCGCTCCGGCCGACGTGGCTGTTCGGGGCCACCGTGCACGAGGGCTGCGACCGCGCGGGCTACTACGAGCAGGGCGACTTCGCCGCCGAGTACGGATCGGCCAAGTGCCTGGTCAAGCTCGGCTGCTGGGGCCCGGTCGTGAAGTGCAACGTCCCCAAGCGCGGCTGGATCAACGGCGTGGGCGGCTGCCCGAACGTCGGCGGCATCTGCATCGCCTGCACGATGCCGGGCTTCCCGGACAAGTTCATGCCGTTCATGGACGAGCCGCCGGGATCGCGGGTCTCCACCACCGCGACCAGCATGTACGGGACGGTCATCCGGGCGCTGCGCGGCTTCACCGCGAAGACCGCGGACGAGGAGCCGAAGTGGCGCAAGAGGAGCTCGGAGCTGCTGACCGGTTACCAGCAGACCTGGTAAGCGACATGGGGACACGGTCCGGCGCCAAGCCGGCCACGGAGCTGATCGCCGGGCCGGTAACCGGGCCCGCTGTGAGGGGAAGGGAACAGCGATGACAACGGCAGAGGACACCGGCGTCGTAGAGATGTCGTGGGACCCGATCACCAGGATCGTGGGCAGCCTGGGCATCTACACCAAGATCGACTTCAGGCAGAAGCGCGTCGTCGAGTGCCACAGCACGTCGTCCATCTTCCGCGGCTACAGCATCTTCATGAAGGGCAAGGACCCGCGCGACGCGCACTTCATCACCAGCCGCATCTGCGGGATCTGCGGCGACAACCATGCCACGTGCTCGGTCTACAACCAGAACATGGCCTATGGCGTGCGGCCGCCGCACCTGGGCGAATGGATCATCAACCTGGGCGAGTCCGCCGAATACATGTTCGACCACAACATCTACCAGGAGAACCTGGTCGGGGTGGACTTCTGCGCCAAGATGGTCGGCGAGACCAACCCGGGCGTGCTGGAGCTGGCCGATCGCACCGAGGCACCGCACGCGGCCGACCACGGGTACCGGACCATCGGCGACATCATGCGGTCGCTCAACCCCCTGGAGGGCGAGTTCTACCGCGAGGCGCTGCAGGTCAGCCGGTCCACGCGGGAGATGTTCTGCCTGATGGAGGGGCGCCACGTGCACCCGTCCACGCTGTACCCGGGCGGCGTGGGCACGACCGCCACGGTGCAGCTGTTCACCGACTACCTGACCCGGCTGATGCGCTACGTGGAGTTCATGAAGCGTGTCGTGCCGATGCACGACGATCTGTTCGACTTCTTCTACGAGGCGCTGCCGGGCTATGAGGAGGTCGGCCGGCGCCGGGCCGACATGGTGTGCTGGGGCAGCCTGAACGACCCCGAGTTCTGCGACTTCCGGTACCAGAACATGACCAGCTGGGGCCGGAAGATGTTCGTCAGCCCCGGAGTCATCCGGGACGGGCAGCTGCTCACCAACGACCTGGTCGAGATCAACCTGGGGATCCGCATCCTGCTCGGCAGCTCCTACTACGAGGACTGGGAAGACCAGGAGATGTTCGTCACCCGGGACCCGCTGGGGAACCCGGTGGATCGCAGGCACCCGTGGAACCAGCACACGATCCCCCGGCCGGCCAAGCGCGACTTCGGCGGCAGGTACAGCTGGGTCATGTCGCCGCGCTGGTTCGACGGCACCGACCACCTCGCGGCCGACACCGGCGGCGGCCCGATCGCCCGGCTGTGGGCCACCGCCCAGGGCAACCTGGTCGACTTCGGCTACGTCAAGTCCACCGGCAACAGCGTGCTGATCAACCTGCCGCGGACCGCGACCAAGCCCGAGGTCACGTTTGAATGGAAGGTCCCCGCCGACAAGACCGGGGCGCCGCTGTCCAACGCGATCGAGCGTGACCGGGCCCGGACCTACTTCCAGGCCTACTCGGCGGCCTGCGCGCTGCATTTCGTGGAGAAGGCGCTGGCCGAGATCAGGGCCGGCCGGACCAAGACCTGGGAGCCGTTTTCGGTCCCCGACGAGGCGAACAGCTGCGGCTTCACCGAGGCCGTGCGCGGGGTGCTGTCCCACCACATGGTGATCAGGGGCGGGAAGATCGCCAATTACCACCCCTACCCGCCGACCCCGTGGAACGCCAGCGTGCGGGACAGCTTCGGGACGCCCGGCCCGTATGAGGACGCCGTGCAGAACACGCCGATCTTCGAGGAGAACCCGCCGGAGAAGTTCAAGGGCATCGACATCATGCGGGCGGTGCGCAGCTACGACCCGTGCCTGCCGTGCGGCGTGCACATGTACCTGGGCGGCGGCAGGAAGCTGGAGACGGTCCACTCGCCGATGTCGGTCACCCTGTCGACCTGAGCGCGGACGCATCGTGGCTGATGGACCCCACCGAGGGGAACCGATTGACATCCTCCCCCGCCGGAGGGCGGGGGATTCCAGCTACAACGCCGATTGGAGAAGCAGGTGAGGTTCGCGGTTCACGGGCCGGGCTGCCCCGTCGCCTCCCCGCGCAGTCACGGCGTGTCCCGCCGCGATGTTCCGGGCCGCGTTCACGTCAGCGTTGCAGGCGAAAGTGCAGGCAGTGCACACAAAGCGCGCTTGGCTCTGGCGCGACTCCGGGTCCACGTGCCCGCACGCCGAGCACCGCTGGCTTGTGCAGTGCGGCTTTACCTTACCGGTGGACAGGGCTGCGGATACCGTCACGCCCCGGTCGATGCCCACGGCCTTGCCGTTGCCGGGCGCGGGGATCGGCCCGGGCACCGCCGCGAAGGCGACGTGCCACCGCCCGGCCCGGTCCAGGGTCACCCGGCAGGACTTCGCTCCCGGCGTCACCGCGCGGGACCAGCGGAATCGTACCCACCCGGCCTTCGGCACACGCACCTGCCCGACGTGGCGGGACAGCCGGCGCACCGCGCCGGGCTTGACCGCGACAACCCGGAATCCCTCGTTCCGGCCGGCCTTCCGCCACGACGGACGGCCATGCGTGCCGCCGAAGCAGTTCGCCATGGCCTGGGCGAAGTCGCGCAGCGCCTGCTGCTGCACCATCTGGGAGCCGCTGGCCAGCCACGGGTGCTCCGCCCGGGTGGCGGTGAGCTGCCGGCACTGCTCCAGGTAGCCCGGAGCGCTCTTCCCGCCCGGCCGCCAGTGCCGGTGCTGCTCGACCGCCAGGTTCCACAGGAACCGGGCGTAGGCGCAATGGTCCCGCAGCACCACCTCCTGGCCGGGCGACGGGAGCAGGCGATACCGGGACATACGAACACACTAGCGAACACCGCTGGCATTTCCGGGGAGGTGAGGCGGCGTTTCCCCCCCGGCCTGCAGGCCGGGGTCTCCACGCCGCGATCCTCATGACCCGCGTGCAACAGGCCGGCGAGCAGATCGAGGAGAGGCTGGCCGTGCTGGCCGGCCGCGGCCAGGGCGCCGTGGCCGAGGAACTCGTCCGGCTGCTGGTCGGCCTGTACGGAGACGGCCTGGCGCACATCGTCGGCACGCTCCGGGACGGCGGGGAGGCCGGAGCCGGCATGCTGCACCGGCTGACCGAAGACCCGCTGGTCGAGAGCCTGCTCCTGCTGCACGGGCTGCACCCGCTGGACGTCGACGCACGGATCCAGCGGGCGCTGGACCGGGTCCGGCCCTACCTGGGCTCGCACGCCGGCGGCGTGCAGTACGTGGGGGTCACCGGCGGGGTGGCCCGGCTCAAGCTGGAGGGCAACTGCCACGGCTGCCCCTCCTCGACCGTCACGGTGCGGCTGGCCATCGAGGGCGCGGTGCAGGACGCCGCGCCGGAGGTGACCGAGGTCGTGGTGGAGGGCATGACGGACCCGCCCGCGCCCAGCCCGGTGCTGCTGCAGATCGGCCCCCGGCCCGGCGCCGATCCGGCCCCGGCCGGCGGGCACGGCAGCTGGGTCACGCTCGGCGAGATCGGGCCGCCCAGCGCCCGGCCCATCACCACCACCGCGGGCGACCTGCCGATCCTGGTCTGCGCGGTCCGTGGCACGCTGTACGCCTACCGCGACGGCTGCGCGGCCTGCGGCCGGAGCCTGGGCGGCGGCCAGCTCGCGCGCGAGGTGCTCAGCTGCGCATGCGGGGCAGCCTACGACGTCAGCCGGGCCGGGCGGGGGGTGGACGATGCCGCCCTGCACCTGGACCCGCTGCCGCTGGTGACCGACAGCCACGGCGTGCGCGTGGCGGTCCCCGCGGCGGCCCGGTCATGACCCGTCCCACCGGCCTGAGCCGCTTCGTCCCCGGGGCGGCATCCGCTGCCCCGCAGGCGCCACCATCGGATCCTGTGCCACCATCGGGTACGGACGACAGCCGGAGCGAAGCTACGGCCGGCCGCGACCCTGGGCCAGCGGCCCAGGTGAGCGACCGGTTCAACGAGGAGGACCGCAGCGGGCTGACGGGGGGTTCCGGGGGGTCGCCCCCCCGGGCCAGCAGCTGCGAGATGTGCGCGGAGGTGATCCCGGCCGCGCACGCGCACGTGGCCGACCTGGAAAGCTCCTCGCTGCTGTGCACCTGCCGCGCCTGCTATCTGCTGTTCACCCAGGCCCAGGCGGGCCGCGGGCGTTACCGCGCGGTGCCGGACCGGTACCTGCACGACCCGGAGCACCCGCTGTCGGCGGCGGAATGGGAGGACCTGGAGATCCCGGTCGGGCTGGCGTTCTTCCTGCGCAGCTCGCAGCGGGACGAGGTGGCAGGGTTTTACCCCAGCCCGGCGGGCGCCACCGAATGCCGGCTCGACCTGGCGGCGTGGGCCCGGCTCGCGGCGGCGCACCCGCTGCTGCGGGTCATGGCGGCCGACGTGGAGGCGGCCCTGCTCGTCCGCGACGGCGACGGCATCGAGCACTTCGTGGTGCCGGTCGACGCCTGCTACGAGCTGGCCGGGCGGATGCGGCTGTCCTGGCGCGGCTTCGATGGCGGCACCGAGGCCCGGCAGGCCATCGCGGAATTCCTGGCCACGGTGCGGTCCCGGGCGCGGGTGCTGCGCCCGCTCGACCGAGCTGACAGAAAGCCGGCGCGCTGAGATGGCGGACCTGACCTTCGACTGCATCGGCGCCCGGGCGGAACGCTATGCGGTGCTGCCCACCATCTCGCTGACCCTGCGGATCAGCGAGACCAGCGGGCAGCGGATCGACACGATCGCGCTGCGCACCCAGATCCGGATCGAGCCGGCCCGGCGCCGCTACACCCCGGCCGAGGAGGAACGGCTGCACGACGTGTTCGGCGACACAACACGCTGGGCCGACACGCTGAAACCCATGCAGTTCACCAACGTCTCGACGATGGTGACCGGCTTCTCCGGCAGCACCGAGGTGCAGATCCCGGTCAACTTCAGCTACGACCTGGAGGTCAGCTGCGGCCGGTACTTCGCCAGCCTGGAATCGGGTGAGATCCCGCTGCTGCTGCTGTTCAGCGGCAGCATCTTCACAGTCGCGGACGGGCGGTTCCAGGTCCAGCAGGTGCCGTGGAGCAAGGAGGCCGTCTGCCGGCTGCCGGTCAGCGTCTGGCGGGAAGCGGTCGACGTGCACTTCCCCAACAGCGCGTGGATCACGATGAGCAGGCAGACGTTCGACGAGCTGCAGCGGTTCAAGACCCGCCGCGCGCTGCCGACCTGGGACTCGACGGTGCTGGCCCTGCTGGCCGAGGCCGGCCCGGAGGACACATGAACGAGCGGGAGGGGCGCGGTCAACCGCCCCGGACGCGAGCGGAAAACACCGCGCGGGGTGTGGCCGACGCGGTCCTGTACGAGGGGTACCTGCTGTATCCGTACCGCCAGTCGTCGCAGAAGAACCAGGAGCGGTTCCAATTCGGCGTGCTGATGCCGCCCGCATACGCCGCCGTCGACGGCACCGAGCCGTCCGCCTCGCAGACCGAATGCCTGGCCGAATGCGCCGACGGCGCGCGGGCCGAGATCCTGCTGCGGTTCCTGCACGTCCAGGAGCGCCTGGTGCAGGCGCCCGGGGAGGCAGGCTGGCAGGACGTTGGCGCGCTGACCGTGGACGGCACCGAATACACCCGGTTCACCGAGGCCACCGGGCGTGAGGAGCGGGCGGGCCTGGCCGTCGCGGACCTGGCCGGCGCGGGCACCGAGGTGCTGTTCCACGTGGCGGCCGGCGAAACCACCGAGGAGCTGACCGACACAGCCGGCGCGGTCGCCGGGCGGCTGATCCGCCGCTGGGCCGCCCTCTACGGTGCGCTGCGCGTCCAGGCGGAACGGGTGGCCGGACCGTACGGGGCGCTGCGGCTGCGGGTCCGCATCGAGAACCGGACCGAGCCGGGCGGGCGGCTCGCGGCACGCGCAGACGGCCTGCGCTACGCCCTGGTCGCGGCGCACACGCTGATCAGCATCCCCGGCGGCGCGTTCCTCTCGATGACCGACCCGCCGGAGTGGGCGGCCGCGGAGGTGGCCGCGTGCACGAACATCGGCACCTGGCCCGTGCTGGCCGGCCCGGCCGGATGCCGCGACCTGATGCTGTCCTCGCCGGTCATCCTGTACGACCATGCGGAGATCGCGCCGGAGAGCGCGGGCGACCTGTTCGACGCGACGGAGATCGACGAGATCCTCACGTTGCGGACGCTGGCCCTGACCGATGAGGAGAAGCGGGAGGCGCGGGCCACCGACCCGCGGGCCGCCGAGCTGATCGACCGGCTGGACGGGCTGCCCCCGGAAATGATGGAACGGCTGCACGGCGCCATCCGGTACCTGGAGCCCGGCGCGGGCCCGGCGGCGCGAACCCCCGGCCCGCCCGCCGGAGCCGCCACGGCGGGCGGTGCGCCGGGGGCGGCGGTGGGCGCCGGGCCGTTCCCCGGCGGGCCAGCGGCCGACGAGGTGCCGGTGTTCCAGACCCCGGACGCACCCTGGTGGGATCCGGGAGCCGACGCCTCGGTGTCCCCGGAGACGGACCAGGTGGTGATCGCGGGGGTCGCCGTGGCCCGCGGCAGCCAGGTCATCATGCGCCCCGGGGCGCGGCGGGCCGACGCACAGGACCTGTTCCTGATGGGCCGGGAGGCGGTCGTCGAGGCGGTCCTGCACGACGTCGACGGGCAGGTGCACGTGGCCGTCAGCCCGGTCAGCGATCCCGTCGCCGAGCTTCAGCGCAGCCACGGCCGGTTCCTCTATTTCGCCCCCGGCGAACTGGAGCCGGCCGGCCCGCCGGCCCGGGCCCATGAGCACGGGGCAGGCAACCAGCCGGAACACGCGGAACCCGGTTCGCAGAAGGACGGAAGTGATCAGCAGGCTCATTATGGTCCCGGCTGAGGGAGGCTCGCATGGCCAGGCTGTTCTACTCGGCCATCATGTCACTCGACGGCTACGTCGCCGATGCGGACGGCCGCTTCGACTGGGCGGCGCCGGACGAGGAGGTGCACGCGTTCGTCAACGACCTTGAGCGGCCGGTCGGCACCTATCTCTACGGGCGGCGGATGTACGAAACGATGCGTTACTGGGAAACCGCGCATACGGTCGCCGCCCAGCCGCCGGTCGCGCTCGACTTCGCGCGGATCTGGCAGGCAGCCGACAAGGTGGTCTACTCCGGCTCGCTCGGGGCACCGGTCACCGCCCGGACCCGCATCGAGCGGAGCTTCGTCCCGGACCGGGTGCAGAAGCTGAAGGCAGCGGCCGGCCGTGACCTCACCGTCGGCGGTGCGCAGCTCGCGGGGCAGGCCATCGCGGCCGGGCTGGTGGACAAATACCAGCTGTTCGTCGTGCCGGCCGTCGTGGGAGGCGGCACCCGGGCCCTGCCCGGCCAGGTCCGGCTGAACCTGGCGCTGGCCCAGGAGCACAGGTTCGGCAGCGGCGTCATCTACCTCTGCTACCGCCCGGCGTGAGAAGGCGGGTGCGGGCGGGGGGACTCGAACCCCCGTCCCGCAGGGTGCACGAGGATGCATCCGCATACACGGAAACACGTGCTGACCAGCCCGGACAGCCCGGAGGCCGATGACCGCCCGCAGCCGCAAGCCCGTGCTCACCCGCGCTGCAGGCGTCCCGGGTCGCTGACGCCCGCGCCGCCGCCTCGGCTACCGCCGCCCAGCTCCCCCCCGCCGCCGGGCTGGTCATGCGGGAGGCGGTCGCGCTCGGCATCGGCAAGGGCACCTGCAAGTGCTGCTGTCCGTCGTCGCCGAAATCACCGGCGACAATCAGGACACCGCCCCAGGTGGCCACCACCCGGTGCAGGGCTTGCTGGTGCGGGTTCAAGGCAGTGCCCCGTTGCCGGGTCCGCCGGTTCCAGGCCCGGTTTCGGGATCGTAGCGGGAAATGACCCACGGCATGCACCTGAGCCGCTACGCCGAGGCCAGTATCGCCGACCTCGGCCTCACCGTATGACCGAAATACCCCGAAATAACACACCTCTCAGAAAGGACGCACCCTTCGGGGGAACACTCGTCCTGTGCATTGTTTCGCCATGGATAGTGGCCGGTTTGATCATTGGGGCTTTGGGGGTAGGCGCCTTCCTCTTGCTGGCCAGTATGGCTCTGAACAGCATCAGGCAAGGTGAAGCAGGCTGCCGGGTTCGTTAAGACCGGTATCCGGTACCGCTGCTCGGACTGGGCTGACGCCGCACAAGCTGTACCGCGACCTGGAAACCGGCGGCCGGGCCGACCACCGCGCCGGCGAAGGCCTGTCCGCGCGCACCGTCCGGTACATCCACACGATTGTCGGCAGCGCGCTGCGGGACGCCACCGAGGCGGGGCTGCTGCCGGCCAGCCCGGCCGCGCGGGCCAAGCCGCCGACCGCACGGCAGGCACGCGCCCCCGAAATGCACCCGTGGAACGCCGCCCAGCTCGGCGCGTTCCTCGCCTGGTCGAGGGAGCACAGCGAGCTGCACCTCGCCTGGCATGTGCTGGCCATGACCGGGATGCGGCGCGGTGAGCTGCTCGCGCTGCGCCGGCGGGACCTGGATCTGGGCGCCGCCACGATCACCGTCCGCCGCTCGGCCAGGGTGATCAAGGTGAAAGGGCAGCCGGGGCAGATCCTCGAAGGGCCCACCAAGACCGGCAAGCCGCGAGTCGTCGACGTCGATCCGGGCACGGTGGCGGTTCTGCGCGGCTGGAAACGGGACCGCGGCGCGCTCGCGCTGTCTCTGGCCCGCGATGACGCGCTGATCTTCGGCAACCTGGAAGGCAAGATCCGGCACCCGGAGACGTTCAGCAAGATGTTCACCAAGACGGTGGCCCGCTGCCGCCGGGACATCGGTGATGACATGGTGCCGCCGATCCGGCTGCACGACCTGAGGCACGCGCACGCCACGATCCTGCTGTCCGGCGGCGAGCCGGTGTCGACGGTCGGCGAACGGCTCGGCCGCACGTCCGAGATGATCACGCTCACCGTGTACAGCCACTGCCTGCCCGGCGACCAGAGGCGGGCCGCCGCCCGGTTCGCCGCGCTGGTCGCGGAGGCGTGATGGGCACCTCAAGTAGCAAACCAGCAGCAAAGGCCCTAGATGATCAAGGAGATAGGCGGATGACCTGGGAAGACTGGGTGCGGGCGGGGGGATTCGAACCCCCACGGTGTCGCCACCAACAGGACCTAAACCTGTCGCGTATGCCATTTCGCCACGCCCGCGCGGCCGGGCCCCGGCCCGGCGTGCCGGTGACCTTACCCGGCCATCAGTTCCTTCAGCAGGCGATCGACGTGGCCGGTGGCCTTGACGCCGTAATAGGCCTGCGCCACGGTGCCGTCGGCGTCGATCACGAACGTGGACCTGATAACGCCCACGCGCTTCTTCCCGTACAGCATTTTCTCGCCGTAGGCGCCGTACGCCTTCCCGGCCGCGTGATCGGGATCCGACAGCAGCGGGAACGTCAGGTGTTCCTCGTCGCGGAACTTCGCCAGCTTCTCCGGCTTGTCCGGCGAGATGCCCAGCACGGCGGTGCCCGCGCCGGACAGGTCGCCCAGGCGGTCGCGGAAGTCGCACGCCTCTTTGGTGCAGCCCGGGGTCATCGCGGCCGGGTAGAAATACACGATCACGCGCTGGCCGCGGTACGCGGACAGGCTGACCGGGCTGCCGTCCGCATCGGGCAGAGTAAACTCCGGCGCGCTGTCGCCCGGCGCCAGCCGCTGCTCGGTCACGTATGCTCCTTCGGGTCTCATCGGCCGCCTGCTGCCCCCACGTTATCGTCCCGCCGGTCCCGGCACGCCGGCCACGTCCGTCCTGGCCCGTGCCGGGGAGCGCCCCCGCTCAGGCCCGGCCGGGGCCCAGCTCCCCCGCGATGACCGGGACGAGGGCGCGGAACGCGCGGCCGCGGTGGCTGATCGCGTCCTTGGCGTCCGGGGTCATCTCGGCCGTGGTCAGGTCCGCCCCCTCGGGCAGGAAAATCGGATCGTAGCCGAACCCGCCGGTGCCGCGGGGGCTGCCTGCCAGCGTCCCGTCCAGGCGCCCCTCGACGACGTGCTCCCGGCCATCCGGCACGGCCAGCGCAGCGGCGCAGGCGAAGTGCGCGCCGCGGTGCGGGTCCGTGATGTCCGAGAGCTGCGCCAGGACCAGGGCCAGGTTGGCGGCGTCGTCGCCGTGGCGGCCGGACCAGCGGGCGGAAAAGATGCCGGGCATGCCGTTCAGCACGTCGACGCACAGGCCCGAGTCGTCGGCGATCGACGGCAGGCCCGTGAAGGCCGCCAGTGCCCGCGCCTTCAGCAGCGCGTTGTCGGCGAACGTCAGGCCGGTCTCGGGCACGTCCGGTGCCCCGGGGAACTCATCGAGCCCGGCCAGGCTGGCCGGGCTGACCGGGCCCCCGGCCGCGGCCAGGATCCGCCGCAGCTCGGTGAGCTTGTGCGCGTTCCGGGTGGCCAGCACGAGCCGCGCGGGATCCGCCGCATCCGGGCCGATCCGGTCAGAGGGACGTGGAGAGCGCATCGAGCTGCAGCCTGGTCAGCTCACCGCAGCCGGCCGCGGCGAGGTCGAGCAGCCGGGTGAGCTGGCCGCGGCTGAACGGCTCGCGTTCGGCCGTGCCCTGGACCTCGACGAAGTCCCCGGATCCGGTGCAGACCACGTTCATGTCGGTCTCCGCCGCCGAGTCCTCCTCGTAGCACAGGTCGAGCAGCGGCCGGCCGCCGACGATGCCGACGCTGACCGCGGCGACCGAGGTGGGCAGCGGGTCGCCGTGGCAGCGGTGCCGGCCCCGCAGCCAGGCCACCGCGTCGGCGAGCGCGACGTAGCCGCCGGTGATGGCCGCCGTGCGGGTGCCGCCGTCGGCCTGAAGCACGTCGCAGTCGATGACGATCGTGTTCTCGCCGAGTGCCTTGGCGTCCACGCAGGCCCGCAGGGCCCGGCCGACCAGCCGGGAGATCTCATGGGTGCGCCCGCCGACGCGGCCCTTCACTGACTCGCGGTCGCTGCGGGTATTCGTGGCGCGGGGCAGCATCGCGTATTCGGCGGTCACCCAGCCGAGCCCGCTGCCGCGCCGCCACCGTGGCACCTCCTCCTGGACGCTGGCGGCACACAGCACGCGGGTCGCGCCGAACTCCACCAGCACGGAGCCTTCGGCGTGGTCGAGCCAGCGCCGGGTCAGCTTCACCGGGCGCAGATCGGTATCGGAACGTCCATCAGGTCGGGCCATGCCCGCCAGACTATCGGCGACACCGTCTGCGGGTGTACACCGCGACAGTGCCCGGCATCGAGGCGATCGTGGCCGGCGCGGCCGGGCGACCGATCACGGGCGCCCCGGCCCGGGCACCAGGGGACCGTCGCCGGACGGGTCCAGCACGCCCTCCTCCGGCCAGGTGTGGCGGCCGCCGAGCACCTCCTGCGCCGCGGCACATGTGCCGCTGCCGGTACGTTCCCGGCGGCCCGAATCCGGGGTCAGCCGGCCAGCCCGAGCACGCGGGCGGCGTTGCCCTTCATGATCAGCGGGCGGGCTTCTTCCTTGATGTCCAGTGCCGCGAAGTCACGCAGCCAGCGATCTGGACTGACTACCGGAAAGTCCGACCCGAACAGCACCTTCTCCCGCAGCAGCGAGTTCGCCATGCGCACCAGCTGAGGGGGAAAGTACCTCGGCGACCAGCCGGACAGGTCGATGAAGACGTTCGTCTTGTGAGTCGCCATCGCGATAGCCGAGTCGTGCCACGGGATCGATGAGTGCGCCAGGATCACCGTGAGGCCGGGAAAATCGGCGGCAACGTCATCGAGCAGGATGGGATCTGAAACACCCAGCTTGATGCCGCGGCCACCGGGCAAGCCCGCACCGATCCCGGTCTGGCCGGTGTGGAACAAGGCCGGCACCCGCATCTCCTGCAGCGCCTCATACAGCGGGTAGTGGCTGCGGTCATTCGGCTGGAACGCCTGCAGGCTCGGGTGAAACTTGAACCCGCGCACAGCATGCTCCCCGACGAGACGGCGCGCCCGCCGGACCGCGGCCCCGCCGGTCAGCGGGTCGACCGAGCCGAAGGGGATCAGCACGTCCGCGTAGTCCGCGGCAATGTCGGCGATCTCCTCGCTGCTCGGCGCCCGCTGGCCCAGCGCCGTCTCCGCGTCGACCGTGAAGACCACGGCGCCGATGTTGCGCTCGCGGTAGTAGGCCGCGACGTCATGGATGGTGGGGATACGGGGCTGGCCGCCTCGGAAGTAGGACGCGGAAGCGTCCAGCAGCTCCTGGTCAAGCGAGGTCCGGCCGCGGGTATCGGCCTCGACATGGACGTGCACGTCGAGCGCCGCGAGGCTGCCAAGGTCGAGACAGCTGCTCATGGCGGCCACTCCTCCGAGTCAGCAAAGGCCTCCGGTCCGGGGCCGTGCCTGCTATCCGCGGTCACCGCGGATAGCAGGCACGATGAATCACGAGAGCCGCTCGATGACCATCGCCATGCCCTGGCCGCCGCCCACACACATCGTCTCCAGGCCGATGGCCGCGTCGAGGGTCTTCAGGTCGTTCAGCAGGGTGGCAAGGATGCGCACTCCGGTCATCCCGAACGGGTGCCCCAGCGCGATGGCGCCGCCGTGCGGGTTCAGCTTCCCGCTGAACGGGTCCACCCCGATCGCCTCGGCGGAGGGGATCACCTGGGCCGCGAAGGCTTCGTTGATCTCTACGACGTCCACGTCATCGATGGTCAGCCCGGCCCGGCTGAGCGCCTGCTTACTCGACTCGATCGGGCCCAGGCCCATCACCTCGGGGTTCAGCGCGCTGACGCCGGTGGAGATGATGCGGGCGAGCGGCGTGATGCCGAGCTCGTCCGCCCGGGCCCGTGACATGACCACCGCGGCGGCGGCACCATCGTTGAGCGGGCAGGCATTACCGGCGGTGACCCGTCCGCCCTCGCGGAACATCGGCTTGAGAGCGGCCAGCTTCTCCCGCGAGGTGTCCGCCCTTGGCCCGTCGTCGAGGGTCATCGTGGATCCGTTGGCCAGCGGGACGGGAATGATCTCGCCCGCGAAGATCCCGTCCTTGCCGGCCCGGACGGCCCGCTGCTGGCTCTGCAGGGCGTAACGGTCCATCGCCTCACGGGTAATACCGCACTGATCGGCCACGTTCTCGGCCGTCTTGCCCATGCCCATGTACGCCTGCGGGAAGCCCTCGGAGCTTCCCGGCAGCAGCCGGGGGTTCCGCGTGTCCGGCTGGTCGCAGAAGCCCCCGAACGGGGAACGGGTGCTGGACTCCACCCCAGCGCAGACGAACACGTCGCCCTCACCGGCCATGATCGCGTGGAAGGCCATCCGGGTGGCCTGAAGCGAGGAGGCACAGTAGCGGTTCACGGTCGTGCCGGGGGCGTCGAGGCCCGTCAGGACGCTGATGATCCGCGCCATGTTGTGCGACTGCTCGCCGCCGGGCAAGGCACAGCCGCAAATCAGATCGTCAATCTGGCCGCGGTCCAGCTCGGGGATCCGCTTGAGCACCTCATTGACAATGAAGGCGCCGAGATCGTCGGGCCGCTGGTCGATGAGTGATCCTTTGACGGCACGGCCGACCGGCGTCCGGCCGATGGCGGCAATGACGGCTTCTGGCATGATGTCCAGCTCCTCTGGGTGGCCGGCAGGTGGTGCCGGCGCTCAGGCCCGCGCGGCGGGGGCGCCCTGGCGCGGCGGCCGGCCCGGCCGCCGCGCCGCTGACCCAGCGTCCAGGCTGCCGTTGGCGTAACGGGCTGTCAATGCCCGGTGGTGCCGGGACCTCAATCCCTGGTAGTGCCGGGACCTGCGGCTCCGGCAACCGTCACAGGGGCAGCGGGCCGGCCGGGGCGAGATCGAACTCCTGGCCCTGGGCGGCGAGGGAGAGCTTCCCGGTGAACGCCGCGCTCGCTTCGGCGAACGAGCGCCGCTTGTCGTTCCACGGCACCAGGTGGGTGAGCACCAGATGGCGCACGCCGGCCCGCTCCGCGTGCTCACCGGCCTGGCGGCCGGTCAGGTGCAGGCCGCCGGGCAGATCCGCGGCCTCGAGGAAGGACGCCTCGCACAGCAGCAGGTCGGCGCGGCGGGCCAGCTCGGTCAGCGCGTCGCACGGGCCGGTGTCGGCCGAGTAGGCCAGCACCCGGCCGCCGTGCTCCACCCGGAAGCCGAACGTCTCGACCGGATGGTTCATCCGCTCCGCGGTGACCAGGAACGGCCCGATCCGCCGGGTACCCGCGCTCAGCGTGGCAAAGTGGAACACGTCGGTCATGGCGGGGCCGGGATCGGGCTCCAGGCCGTGGGCCAGGGCCATCCGCTCGGCCGCGCGGCCCGGGGCGTAGACCGGGATCGGGGGTTTCGGGCCGCCCGGAGCATACCGGCGGGCGACCCAGTAGGACGCCAGGTCCAGGCAGTGGTCGGCGTGCAGGTGACTCAGGCAGATGGCGTCGATGTCGAACAGCCCGGCGTGCCGTTGCAGCACGCCCAGCGCGCCGTTGCCGAGATCGATGAGCATCCTGAAGCCCTCCGCCTCCAGCAGGTAGCAGGAGGCGGGGCTGTCGGGTCCCGGGAAGCTGCCCGAGCATCCGATGATGGTCAGCCGCACGGACAACCACAATACGGCGGCTCGCGCTCCGCCGGGCCGGGCGGGGCGCCGGCTCAGGCCCAGAGCTGGCCTTCGAGCTTTTCCTCGGCTTCGTCCAGCGTGCCGCCGTAGGCGCCGGTCGACAGGTACTTCCAGCCGCCGTCGGCCACGATGAGCGCGATGTCGGCCCGCTCCCCCGCCCCGGCTGCCTTGGCGGCCATCGCCATCGCGGCGTGCAGCGCGCAGCCGGCCGAGATGCCGGCGAAGATGCCCTCGGTGTTCAGCAGTTCCCGGGTCGCGCTCAGCGCGTCGGCCGAGGCGACCGAGAACCGCGTGGTCAGCAATGACTCGTCGTACAGCTCCGGGACGAAGCCCTCGTCGACGTTGCGCAGGCCGTAGACGAGCTCGCCATACCGGGGCTCGGCGGCGACGACCTTGACGCCGGGCACGTGCTCACGCAGGAAGCGGCCGGTGCCCATCAGCGTGCCGGTGGTGCCCAGGCCGGCCACGAAGTGCGTGATCTCCGGCAGGTCGGCGAGCAGCTCGGGGCCGGTGGTCTCGTAGTGGGCGCGGGCGTTCGCCTCGTTGCCGTACTGGTACAGCATGACCCAGTCCGGATTCTCGGCGGCGAGCTGCTTCGCCACCCGGACGGCCTCGTTCGACCCGCCGGCCGCGGGTGAGTAGATGATCCTCGCGCCGTACATCTCCAGCAGCTGGCGGCGCTCGGCCGAGGTGTTCTCCGGCATCACGACCGTCAGCCGGTACCCGCGCAGTTTGGCCACCATGGCCAGGGAGATCCCGGTGTTGCCCGACGTCGGCTCGAGAACCGTCGAGCCGGGCTGCAGCAACCCGTCCTTTTCGGCCTGCTCGGCCATGTAGAACGCGGCGCGATCCTTCACCGAGCCGGTGGGGTTGCGGTCCTCCAGCTTGGCCCACAGCCGCACCTCGGGCGACGGGGACAGCCGGGGCAGGCCCACCAGTGGGGTCCGGCCGACCGAGTCGAGCAGCGAGTCGTAACGCATGCCAGCTCCGGCGGGCCCGTCAGGCAGCGCCCCCGGCGACGGCCGGCAGCACCGTCACGGTGTCACCGTCCTTGACCGGGGTTTCCAGGCCGCCCAGGAAACGCACGTCTTCGTCGTTGAGGTACACGTTAACGAAACGGCGCAGGCCCGCCTCATCGATCAGGCGGTCCCGCAGCCCGCTGTGGCGGCCGTCGATGTCCTCGATGAGCTGACCCAGCGTGGAGCCTGCGCCCTCCACCTGCTTGGCGCCGTCCGTATAGGTGCGCAGGATCGTCGGGATACGAACCTCGATGGCCATCGAACACTCCATGGTGTGCAGATTCTGGGCGGTCCCGCGCGGGCGCGGGCCGGATCATGGGCGCGCGGCACTGTCCCGCTTCCTAGCGGTCCAACCCGGCGGCTGCCGGGATCATTCCACACAGCGGCGGCGGCCCGGTCAATCCCGCACGGCAGTCGCCCTGCGATCATCTTCATTGCGCGGTGTTCTCAGGTGACCTCGACTGGCTCCTCGGTGACCACATCATCCACGATGCGGTACGAGCGGAACTCGGCCTCGCCGCCGGCGCAGGTGGAGACGAGCACGTAGTGCGCGCCCGGCTCGCTCGCATAGGAGACGTCGGTCCGGGACGGGTAGGCCTCGGTGGCGGTGTGTGAGTGGTAGATGACGACGGGTTCCTCGTCCCGTTCGTCCATCTCCTTCCACACCTGGAACTGCTCCATCGAATCGAACCGGTAGAACGTCGGGGACCGCTCGGCGTTCATCATCGGTATGAACCGCTCCGCGCGGTCGCTGCCGGCCGGGCCGGCGATGACCCCGCATGCCTCGTCCGGGTGGTCGGCGCGGGCATGCGCGACGATCTTGTCGTGAAGCTCGCGGCGGATGGAGAGCATACGGCGAGCCTACCGCGCGGTCACATGAGCGCCTGCACGAGAGATTCCTGCACGCCGCCCAGCCAGGCGTAGACCTCGAAGGCGGCCGACCGGGGATCCAGCGAATCCAGTTCCTGCCACTGCTGCTCGAACTCCTCGGTGACGCCGAGGCGGACGCCCAGCGCGAGCCGGACGTCGTTGAGCGCACGGAGCCAGGATTGCGCCTGCTCCCCGGACAGCTTGACCGAGCCGCCGTCGGCCGGCAGCGTGTCCAGCACGATCCGCGCGCTCTCCTGCTTGGCCGAGCGCAGGCTCTGCTCGGTGAACCGGCGGAACTCACCGGCCGCGTCGGGATCATCCCGGTAGGCGTCGGGCAGCAGCCGGGCCAGCGCCGGATCCTGCGGCGCCTGGGCCGGGTGGCCGATGCCCAGCATCGCCTCCAGCTCCTCCGGGCTGGGAACCCCAGGTCCGCCCGGCCCGCCCGGGCCCCGCGCATCGGCCGGGGGCGGGCTGCCGGGCGGCGGGCCGGGTTCCGCGGCCCCCGGGTCGGTGAGCAGATCGACGATCTGCCCGACCAGGCCGCGCAGCAGGACCGCCTCCGGGCCGTCGAACCGGGCCCGGACGCCGCCGCGGGTCCGCCGGAAAGCATCCATCAGGAAGGCGCCACCAATTCGTGTCTGTGTCGGGCCCGGACGCTAGCACACGTCGCCCAGGGGCCGCCCGGGGGCGCCCGGAACCGGAGCCGGGGGGCTCAGGAGTCCGGGGACACCGTGGCCCACAGGCCGTAGCCGTGCAGCACCTCCACATTGTGCTCCATCGACTCACGGGCCCCGGCGGCCACCACCGCCTTGCCCTTGTGGTGAACATCGAGCATGAGCTTGGTCGCCTTGGGCTTCGGGTAGCCGAACACCGTCTGGAACACGTACGTCACGTAGTCCATCAGGTTGATCGGGTCATTCCAGACGATCGTCAGCCAGGGCTTGTCCGGCCTGGTCCGCTCACCGGACTCTGGCAGCTCCACCTCAGAGGGTGCCGCGCTCACGGGTGCTTACCTCCAGGTCCGTAGTCTTCCACTCGTGACGAATTCGGCGGACAGTATCTCTCCTCCACCTGATGCCCGTCCCGTACCCACGGAGACGGCCGTGCCACCTCACACCGGCGACATGTCCGGGAAACCGGCGCCGCCGGGGCCCGCCGGGCCGGGCACCGCCCTGCTCACCGATCATTACGAGCTGACCATGCTCCAGGGCGCGCTGCACAGCGGGGCGGCCGGGCGCCGCACGATCTTCGAGGTCTTCGCCCGGCACCTGCCGCACGGCCGGAGGTATGGCGTCGTGGCCGGTACGGGAAGGCTGCTCGACGCCCTGGAGCGATTCAGGTTTGACGAAGCTGATCTTGATTTCCTCCGGGCCTCCGACATCGTCGACGACGTCACGCTCCGGTTCCTGGAATCATACCGTTTCACCGGCAGCATCTGGGGTTACGGCGAAGGCGACTGTTACTTTCCCGGGTCGCCGATCCTGGTGGTCGAGGGAACGTTCGCCGAGGCGGTTCTCCTCGAGACGATCTGCCTGTCGGTCCTGAACCACGACTGCGCGATCGCGTCCGCCGCGTCCCGGATGGTGACGGCGGCCGGCGGCCGGCCGCTCATCGAGATGGGATCGCGGCGCGCCCACGAGATGGCCGCGGTGGCCAGCGCCCGGGCCGCCCACCTCGTCGGGTTCGCGTCCACCTCCAACCTGGAGGCGAACCGCAGCTACGGCGTGCCCTCCGCCGGGACCAGCGCGCACGCGTTCACCCTGGTGCACGACAGCGAGCGGCACGCCTTCCGCGCCCAGCTCGACAGCCTCGGCAAGGAGACCACGCTGCTGGTGGACACCTTCGACGTCGACCGGGCGGTGCGGGCCGCGGTCGAGCTGGCCGGCCCGGACCTCGGGGCGATCCGCATCGACAGCGGCGACCTGCCCGTGCTGGCCCGCCACGTGCGGGCCCTGCTCGACGAGCTCGGCGCCACCCACACCCGGATCGTGCTCACCGGCGACCTCGACGAATACTCCATCGCCGCGCTGGCGGCCGCGCCGGTCGACGGCTACGGGGTGGGGACCGCCCTGGTCACCGGGTCCGGCGCACCCACCGCCGGGCTGGTCTACAAGCTGGTCGCGCGGGCGGACCGCGCCGGGCCCGGTGTCCCGCTGCGGCCGATGGCCAAGCTCTCGGTCGGCAAGCCCGGGCGCGGCGGCCGGAAGTGGGCCCTGCGGCACCGCGACGATACCGGGCGGGCGCTGGCCGAGGAGATCCGGCTGTCCCCGCCGGACGCGGGGCGCAGCGACCGGCTGCTGCTCCGGCCGCTGGTCCGGGAGGGGGTCACCGTGGGCCGGGAGCCGCTGGCCGCGGCGCGCGACCGGCACCGCCGGATCCTGGCCGAGCTGCCGCCGCAGGCGTTCCAGCTGTCCCGCGGCGACCCGGCCATCCCCTCCCTCTTCGACGGTCAGGAGTAGGGCCCGGCCCGCATGCCACCCGCCTCTGCCGCTGGGCTTCCGGCAGCCAGCTGGGCCAGGCGCGGAGTATACTCAAAGTATGCCCGATATGACTACCATCAAGGTTTCCGTGGAAACGCGCGACCGGCTCAAGAGGCTCGCCGACGAAGACCACCTCACGCTGGACGCCGAGCTGACCCGGACGCTCGACAAGGCGGAGGACGCCCGGTTCTGGGCTGGCGTACGGGCAGACTACGCACGGTTGCAGGACGACCCCCAGGAGTGGGGCAATTACCTGAACGAACTGGCCGAGTGGGATCACACCGCAGGTGACGGACTGGGCGGGGAGTGAGCGAGCCGCTGCGGCCTGGTGATGTCTGGCTCGCTGATCTGAACCCCGTCATCGGATCGGAGCAGGCGGGCCGCCGGCCGGTCATCGTCGCTTCCGGCCCGCTGCACCTGGCACTGCCGCATGCGGTCGTGTTTGTCGTCCCGGTCATGAGCCGGGACCGTGGACTGCGTCATCAGATTCCGGTTGCCTCGCCGTCGTCGGGCCTGAGCAAGCTCCCCTCCTTTGCCCGGCCCGAAGACGCGCGCGCGGTGGCATACCAGCGCCTCGATCACCGTCTCGGCGCTGTCACCCCCGGTGAGCTGGCCGCGGTCCGGCGCATCCTGCGCGCGTTCCTGGACTTGTAAGGGGAAGTGCCGCAGCTATCGCCGGGCGGCCGGCAACCAGCGATGCGGAGATCACCCCGGACCACGGATCTGGCCGTCCTCCAGGACGAGGAGCGCGTCGCCGATGTCGGGGAGGTTCGGGTTGTGCGTGGCGAGGCGACGCCCCGGGCGCTGCCGCGACGCTGGTGAACGGGCGGAGCAGCACGTCGAGCCGGTCGTGCTGGCGGTGCGGCGGTATCGGGCCCCGCCGGGCCAGCGTGGCCAGGCCGTGCAGCGCGCTCCAGATCACCTCGGCGCAGATCCCGGTGTCCTGATCCCCCGCGGCCGGCGCGACGACCTCGGCAGCATCCCCCGCCGGAGCCGGGTCCGTGCGCTTCTCCGCGTTCCGTTACTCCCGCTGCTGGCCGTAATCCCCGCTTCTGCCAGAGAAGGGAGTAGCGGAACAGGAGGTGACGGTGGTAGCGGGCGCCGGGGAGCAGTCGCAGCGCGGCGACGCGCACCTCATCTCACGTCATGGTGGCGTCCTTCACCGGCTGGCCGGGACCGGAATCCTCGCGGTGCACGGCCCGCAGCGCGCGGTGAGCCACAACGACGCCGTTGCTCTCGCCGGCAGCGCTTCCGGCACGGTACCGTGGCCCTGTGCGGGCCCTCATCGTCGCTGACGTGCAGAACGACTTTTGCGAGGGCGGTTCGCTCGCCGTGCCCGGCGGCACCTTCGTGGCCCGCTCGATCAGCCGAATGCTCGCTACCAGTGAGTATGCACACGTCGTGGCCACCCAGGACCATCACATCGATCCAGGCAGTCATTTCTCTGCCCATCCCGACTACGTGCACACCTGGCCGCCGCACTGCGTCGCGGGCTCGCCGGGCGCGGACTTTCACCCCGATCTGGACACGGCCCGGGTGGAGGCGATCTTCCGCAAGGGCGAGCACGCCGCCGCCTACAGCGGGTTCGAGGGCCGGGACGAGGCCGGCACATCGCTCGCCGACTGGCTGAACCAGCGCGGGGTGACCAGCATCGACGTCGTCGGCATCGCCACCGATCACTGCGTGCGCGCGACCGCGGGGGATGCGGCCCGCGCCGGGTTCGCCACCCGGGTCCTGCTCGGTCTCACCGCGGGCGTCGCGCCCGACAGCACCGCCCGCGCCCTCGCCGAACTCCGCGACGCCGACGTCGAACTCACCGGCACCCCCGTCCTGCTTGCCCAGGAGGCCACCGAATAACCCCATTTGCGATCAAGGGGCAACCAGCTGACCTGCTGCTTTGCGACATTGATCATGGGAAAGTGGGACTTATTCAGCGCGCTCCTAGGCCCCCCGCCGGCGCCCAGGCCCGCCGCCGCAGCCCACGCCGCGCCGTCAAAACTTGTGCAGCGTGTGCCGTTCGAACGGCACACGCTGCACATAAACCCGTCGCTTCCCCCATCGCGGCGGCGGCGCGGCGGGCGGGGCTCAGTTCACGCAGGGGCTGCCCTTGGTGGCGCCGACGGCGCCGCCCTGCGGGCCGGCGGTGGGGATGACGGACGACGGTGAGGGCGACGCCGCCGGGCTGGCCTGGCTGGTGGCCGCGCTGATGGCTGGCGCGCTGGTGGTGTCCGCGCCGATCAGGACCTCGATGTGGCCCGGGGCCACCGAGGCGCTGGCCGCGGGGGTGACGCCGAAGGCCGAGGCGATGCGGCTGGCGTTGGCGGCTTCCCCGGTCCCGTAGAGGATCCCGGTCGTGGTGCTCGAGGCGCCGTTGCCGACCTGCCCGGCCTTGAACCCGGCCTGCACGATGGCGGCCAAGGCACGCGCGGCCAGGCCGGGCGTGCCGCCGCCGTTGAACACGTCCACGGTCGTCGCGGCGGCCGGGGCTGCCGGCGGCTGCGGCCGGCTGCCGGCCGAGGCGGGCGCAGCGGCCGAGGATGGCGCAGCGGGCGCGGCGGGCTTCGGGTAGAAGGTGGACTGCACGATCGTCTTGATGCTGCCCGCGTTGACCACGTTGGCGGACTGCCCGCCGATGGTCGCGTAACCCTGGATCGGCAGCGTGTGGAAGACCAGGTTCCCGCTGGTCAGGTCCTGCATCTGAGACGCGAAGTCGAGCAGGTTCCAGCCCGCGTCGGTGATGACGTACTGCTTGGCCACGGACAGCAGCGCCTGGATCTTGGTCAGGTCGCCGATGACCCCCTCGGTGCGCAACTGCTCCATCACCGCGTCGAGGAACGCCTGCTGGCGGTGGGTACGGTCCAGGTCGCCGTTGGGCAGGCCGTCCCGCTGGCGGACGAACGCCAGGGCCTGCGACGCGTTCAGGTGCTGGTAACCGGCCGGGAAGTCGGCACCGGAGTTGGCGTCCTTGACCGGATGGTTGAGGCAGGCCTGCACGCCGCCGAGCACGTTGGCCAGCTCGTAGAATCCGTCCAGGTTCACCTCGGCGAAATGGTCGATGTGCACGCCGGTGAGCTGCTCAACGGTGTCGACCGCGGCCTTGCGCCCGGCCTCGTTGCCGTCGAAGGCAAGCTGGTTCTGGCTGATGCCCGGGTTCTGCTGCTTCTCCTGCTGCTGCTGGTAGAACATGCTGACGCCGTAGGCCTGGTCGATCTTGCCCTGCTGCTGCGGCCCGACCATGCCGGCGAAGTTGACCCAGTCGTCGCGGGGAATGGAGAACCCGACCGCCTTCTTCCCGCCGGCCGGGATGTGCAGCAGGATCAGCGTGTTGGTGGCGTTGCCGCCGACGCCGTTCGCCACCCCCCGGGCGCTGCCCGCGTGCAGTTGCTTCAGGATGTCACCGGGCAGGATGTTGCCGTTCCAGTCGCGGCGGCTTTCGAGGCCCATCAGGAGAATGTTCTGCGCGCCGACGGACGCACCGCCGGTGATCGCGTGCGAGGAGCCGATGCTATCGACGTCGCGCACCACGAAGTAGGAGAAGCCGCTGACGGCGAGCACGACCGCGGAGAAAAGGCAGGCGAACGCGTACCCGGTGGAACGGGCGAAACCGCGACGCGGGGCGCCCGGGTGCCCCTCAGGCACCGGTTGTCCCACTGGCCGGCTCAGCATTCATGGGCGAAGACTACCGGTACACGCCTGTCATTGATCTGCAACGGCTAACATCTGAGTGCAGATGACCGAGCCACGATGGCACGACACAGATCCGCGCCCGCCGTACAGTGACGGCCCTGGGCCGGATGTTCTGGCACGTCAGCACCCGTTTGGCAACGGGGCGTATCGCTATGATACCAATCCTGTAACACCAGACCCTGCGCCCGTGTCGTTCGGGCAGGACCGCGCGGCGCCGCGGGGCGCTCGCGACGGGCTCTCGCGTCCCGATCCCGAACTCTACATGCCCGAGCCGTACCAGCCCGACGACGACCCCGCGTTCTGCATGGGCGAAGCGGCGGGCCCGCGCCGGCGCGACGCCGGCCGGCCGGACCGGGGGCGCCGCGCCGGAGGCGGGCGCGAGAGCGGCCGATTCGGTTCCGGGCGGGGCGACCAGGCGTACCGCGATCCAGGCCCACGCCGGGACCGCGATCCAGGCCCGCGCCGCGCGGGCGAGCGCGGGCCCGGGACCGGCCCCGACCCGGCCTGGCCCGGGCGGGACCGGCGCGCCGCGGATCAGCCCGACCCCACGTGGCCAGGGCGGCGCGATCGCGATAACGATGCCGACATCGTTACGGCCCGGCCCGCCTGGCGCCCGGCGCGGCCGGACGGGGCGGAGCGGCGTAACCAGGACCGGCGCGAGCCCGGGCGCGATGAGCCGGCCCGGGGCCGGAGCCGGCCCGCGAGGGACCAGCGTGAACCGGACCGGCCGGATCCGCGCCGGCCGGGCCGCGAACAGCGCGGTGCCAGCCCGCCCAGCCCCGGCCGCGGCAGCCCGGACCCGGATGGAACCGGGACGGCCGCCTGGCCGGCGCCGGCCGCGGGCCCGGATGTGGCCGGGCCGTCCTGGCGATGGGGCCAGATGTCGGGTGGCCGCGGGACGCTGGTCGTGATCGCCGTGGCGGTCATCGGCATGGGGGTGACCATCGGGACGCACCGCACCCCCGGCTACCTGCTCGGCGGCTTCATCCTGGCGGGGACGATCATCGCCGGGCTGGCCGTCCGGCCGGGCTCTGGCTATCTGCTCATCCCGGCCCCCGCGCTTGCCTACCTGGTGACCGCGGTGGGGGCCGGGCTGATCCACGAGCACAGCGCCGGGCCGTCCCGATCGGGGCTCACCGTCGGCGTCACGCAGTGGATCGCCGATGGGTTCATCGCGATGGCCGCCGCCACCGCGCTGGCCGGGGTGCTGGCCCTGATCGGCGCGATAGCACGCCGGCGCGCCCGGCCGCCCAGCCTGCCGCCGGAACCCGAGGCGGTGGTCCCGGCCCGGCCGGGGTCGCGGACTGTGTTCCCGTCGGGCCCGGACTCGGCGTCATGGGCGCTGCCGCGGCCGGACCAGCGGACGCCGGAGCCGGGGCCGGAGCCGCCGTCGTGGCCGTGGCCCGAGGAGCCGGTGCCGCACACTCCCGCCGCGACCGGGCTGGAGCCCGCCCCGCGAACCGAGCGGTTCACCCGGCCGCCCGGAGGGCGGCCCCGGCCGGATGATGCCCCCAGGCGGCCCGCCCCCCCGGCCGCGGGGCGGCCGGATCCGCCTTCGCAGCCGCTCCGGCCGCCGTCGTGGCTGGACCATCCGTCGGGGTCGGGGCCGCAGCCGTTCGGAGGCTTACCGGCCTGGTAACCGGCGCGGCGTCGCCCGGCTGGCCGCGCCGGGCTGAGGGAGCTCAGCGCCCGGTCGCGGCCCAGCGGCGGATCGTGTCGATCCGCGCCCGGATCTGGCCGGCCGTCGCCTGCGGCAGCGGCGGGCCGCCGCAGGCCTTCCGCAGGTCCGCGTGGATCACACTGTGCGGCTGGCCGGTGCGGTGATTCCAGGCTCCGACCAGGCCGTTCAGTTCCTTGCGCAGGGCGGCCAGCGTCTCCCGGCTGACCGGCGGCGCGGCGTCCGCGGCGGCCACCCCGGCCGCGCCGGCGCCGGCCGCCGATGCCGCCCCGAAGCCGGCCGGGTCACCGGACCCGCCCGGATGGCGGCCGGCCATCCCGCCGCGGGACCGTACCCGGAGCTGGTCGGCCTGGCGCTGCCGGAGCAGGTGGGCCACCTGCTCCGGCTCCAGCAGCCCAGGCAGCCCCAGGAAGTCCGCTTCCTCCGCGGAACCCGGCGCTGTCGCGGTGCCGAACTCGCCGCCGTCATAGAGCACCCGGTCGAAGTGCGCGGACGCGCGCAGGACCTCGATGGGCGGGGTGAGCAGGACATCGGGGGTGTCCCGGCGGCGCTGGGCCTCGGCCAGCTCCTGGTCTTCGGGGGCCTCGGCGGGGCTGCGGAGGACGTGGTCCCGTTCGGCTTCCAGTTCCGCGGCGAAGGCCAGCAGGACCGGCACCGAAGGCAGAAACACCGACGCGGTCTCGCCGCGGCGCCGGGCGCGCACGAACCGCCCGACGGCCTGCGCGAAGAACAGCGTGGTGCTGACGCTGGTCGCGTAGACGCCGACCGCCAGCCGGGGAATGTCGACGCCTTCGGACACCATGCGGACCGCGACCATCCAGCGGTCATCGGACGCGGCGAACGCGGCGATCTTGCGGCTGGCGGACGGGTCGTCGGACAGCACGACGACCGGGCGCTTGCCGGTGATCCGGCGGAGCAGCGCCGCGTACGCGCGCGCGTCCTCATGGTCGCCCGCGATGACCAGCCCGGCCGCGTCCGCCATCCCGCGGCGCACCTCGGTGAGCCGCTTGTCGGCGGCCTCCAGGACCCGGATGACCCACTCCCCCGCCGGGTCGAGCGCGGTCCGCCAGGCCTGCGCGATCTGCTCCTTGGTCATCGGGGTGCCCAGGGTGGCGGTGATCTCGTCGCCGGCCCGGGTCCGCCAGCTCATCTCGCCCGAGTAGGCGAGGAAGATCACCGGCCGGACGACCCCGTCCTCCAGCGCGCTGGCGTAGCCGTAGACGTAGTCCGGCGAACTGCGCCGGGAGCCGTCCGGCTGCTGGCCGTAGCTGACGAACGGGATCGGGTTTGTGTCGCTGCGGAACGGCGTGCCGGTCAGCGCCAGCCGCCGCCGGGCCGGATCGAACGCCTCCTTGACGGCGTCACCCCAGGACAGCGCGTCCCCCGCGTGATGGATCTCGTCGAAGACGACCAGCATCCGGCGGCCCTCGGTGCGCTGCCTGTGCAACGCGGGGTGCGCTGCCACCTGCGCGTACGTGACCGCTACGCCGGCGAAGTCGGCCGACGCGCGGCCCTGCGAATTGCGGTAGGAGGAATCCAGCGCGATGCCGAAGCCCGCGGCCGCTTCCGCCCACTGGTGCTTGAGGTGCTCGGTGGGGGTGACGACCGTGATGGCGGCGACCTCGCGCCGGGCGAGCAGCTCGGCCGCGATGGTCAGGGCGCAGGCGGTCTTGCCGGCCCCCGGCGTGGCGTTGAGCAGGAAATCGCGCCGCGGCACCCGGAAGTACTCGGCGAACGCCGCCCGCTGCCAGACGCGCAGCGAGCCGAGGAGATCCGGCCGGGCGAAGGCAGGATCGTCCGCGCCGCCTGACGGCAGCGTAAGTTCCTGACTGCTCAACGTTTCTTTAGGCGGGTGTGTCGCCGATCGGGAAGTCCGGCCTCACCGTGCGCGCAACGGCTCACTCGCCGCCCTCGGGGAGCGACTCGTAGATCTCCTTGCACTCCGGGCAGACCGGGAACCGCTTCGGGTCCCGGCTCGGCACCCAGACCTTGCCGCACAGCGCGACCACCGGATCTCCCGTCACCGCGCTCTCGACGATCTTGCTCTTGTCGACATAGTGGGCGAACCGCTCGTGATCACCGTCGCCGTGGGACAGGTCGGGCCGGACGTCGGTTTCGGAGCGGACTCCGCTGCCGGGAAGAACCTCGGTGCTCATGCTCCGAGTCTAGGGCCCGCCCGGACCCCGCGGTCTCGGTTCGGGCCTTCCAGGCCGCTTCGAGGCCGCGCCCAGGCCGGGCCCGGGACTCAGTTGAGCGCGGGATCGTCAGGGAAGGTCGCCGTGAACGCCTTCTCGCCGCCTTGCCGGCGCAGCACCGACGCCCACAGGCCCTCCGGTTCGTCCGCGAACGCGTCGGCGGGCTCGGCCGGGATCACATACCACGCGCCCTCGCCGATCTCGGCCTTCAGCTGGCCGGGTCCCCAGCCGGCGTACCCCGCGTAGACCCGGAGCTGGTCGATGGCAGGTGCGAGCAGGTCGGGCGGCGTGTCGAGATCGACCAGGCCGAGCCGGGAGATGGCCGCGGCGCCGTCCAGGGCGTGCCAGCCGAGCGGCTCGGCGTCGCCGGGGATCAGGCCGATCGCGAGCGCGCTGTTCGGCGCCACCGGGCCGCCCTTGAACACCACCGACGGGCCGGTGACCAGCCCCGACCACGGTTCAAGTACACTCCCAACGGGCACGTCGGTGGGACGGTTCAGGACGACGCCGAGCGTTCCCTCGCCCGGCTCGTCCTCGACCACGAGGACCACGGTGCGGCGGAAGTTCGGGTCGGCGAGCACCGGCGTAGCGACGAGCAGGCGGCCGGTCAGCCTCGCCGTGGCCATTTCGTCCATCTGCCCATCATCAACCCTGGCCCAGGGTTTCGTCTGGCCCCGCCAGGCCGAATCCGGCGCTGTCGCCCGGCCCGGCCGTGGGGGGCGCGGCCGGGGAGGACGCGGGCCCTGGCGATGTAGTCGGCGGTGAGCTGGTCGAGGGTGGCCAGTGCTGCGGTGAGTTCGGGGGGCGCGTTGGGCCGATCCGGTGTCATCAGCGGACCCAGGACGTGGTCGTAGACCTTGGTGTAGAATGGTCAGTTCCGTGCTGCCAGAACCACGGAACTCGGCGGTCCGAGGCGGAGCCTCACTGGGAGGCCACTGAATAACCCCATTTGCGATCAAGGGGCAACCAGCTGACCTGCCGCTTTGCGACATTGATCATGGGAAAGTGGGACTTATTCAGCGCGCTCCTAGCTGCGCCATCGGCGGCGGCGCGGCCGATCGCAGCACCCCGTCGAGGGTAAGGCGGGCGGTGACACCGTTGGCCGCGCTGACCCGGGACACCGGCGGGCTGACCAGGGGTGCCGACGCGCGGTCGGCACCGCGTAATCTGCTGGGATGGTGCGGGAATCCGCAGTGGGCGATGCGACAGATCAGCCGCCGGCCGCCGTCGGCCGCGGTGCGGCCGATAGGCTATCCGGCGAAGCCGGTAGCATCAGCCCGGTGAACGGCAGCCCCCCGCAGATCGACGCGACGCGCCTGCGGGTCGCGATCGCCCGGCTCTCCCGGCGCCTCCGTCATCACCAGCTCGCTGGGCTGACCCCCACCCAGCTCTCGGCGCTGGCCACGGTCGAGCAGGCCGGCCCGCTGCGGCTCGGCGACGTGGCCGCCGCGGAGGGGATCGCGCCGTCTACGCTGACCCGGATCGTGACCGCACTGGAGGAATGCGGATACGTCAAGCGGTGCGCGGTGCCGGGTGACGCGCGGGCCAGCACGCTGGCCATCACGCCGCGGGGGCACGAGGTGCTGGAGCGGATCCGGCAGGAGAGCACGGCCATGCTGGCGCAGAGCCTGGCCCTGCTCGGCCCCGAGCAGATCGAGGTGCTGGCGGATGCTCTCCCCGCGCTTGAGCAGCTCGCAGAGGTCGACCCGCGCGAGGCCCGGGCCCGCTGACCGGCGCGCTGACCCCGCGCCCGGCGGGACCGCCGGCCGCCCCGGCCCCGCGTGCGGCGGGACCGGCGCAGGCGGTATCAGGGCAGGTGGGTGCTGTCCTGTTCGAGGGCGGCCAGGGCTGACGGCATCCAGCCACTGTCCCAGCGGTGCGCCGCCGCGGTCGGTGTCTCGGTGGTATGCGGGATGCCTTCCGCGGTGAGCAGCGAGTCGTAGTCCGCCATGTCGGTCTGGTACAGGCTGTACCCGCCGATCCAGATCCGGTTGCCGGCGGTGAACGCCGCCTTGTGCGCGTCGACGAACGCCTGGGTGAGCCGGTAGTTGGCCTGGAAGCTCGCGTCGGTGCCGTAGTTGGCGGATGAGCTGGGGCCGTACTCGTCGTAACTCGACATGTCCGCGGGGAAGTCCCACGTCGCCGCGAGCGTGAACAGGCCGGGGTGCTTGAGCAGCAGGTCCTGCCCGCCGATCCCGGATTTGGAGAACCCGATCAGCCAGTTCTGCTCGCTGCCCGTGGTGCCCAGGTTCGCCTTGACCCAGGGCACCAGCTCGGTCGTCATGAACGTCTCGTACTGGAGGTTCGGGTCGTCCGGGTTGTCCGCGTACCAGGGCTGGATCGCGAACGACGGCTCGATGATGGTCAGGTTGTACTGGTTCTGCGCGTTGGCCGCCTGAAGCGTGCCCAGGCCGTCGCCGAAGGTGTTGCCCAGGCCGGCCTCGACCGGGAGCACCAACAGGAAGTTGTGCGCGACGCCGGGCGCCGGGTTGGTGGGCTTGAGCACCCGCAGAACCTGCGGCCCGTCCCCGTTGTTGGCCGAGATCATGTCGTAGGACTGGATGCCGCTGGAGTCCGTGCTGAGGGAGTGCACCTCGAACCCGGCGCTGCCGCCGGCCCAGTTGTCGACCGTCCCGGTGCCGTAGGCCATGATCCCGGGCGCGCCGCCGGACAGGCTGCTGTCGTAGGCGGCGATCCTCTCCACGCCATTCTCCAGGAACGACAGCGTCGTGCCCACCACCTCCAGCTTCAGCTGGGTACCCGCCGCGAGCGGGCCGGAGGCGTAGGCGCTGCCGAGCGGTGACCAGTTGGCGCCGTTCCGCAGGAACAGCATCAGCTCCGGGCTGCCGTTGTTCCAGTTGTAGATGCCGACGTACGCGCTCTGCCCGCCGTTCTGGGCCCGCACCGCCGGGCCGATCCACTGCGTGCCGGTCAGCTGCGTGGACGTCACCTCGACCTGGGAGTACTGGTTGCTGCTGTAGACCTCGGCGGTCCGCATGTCGCCGCTGTTGCCGCTGGCGCTCGTGCCCGCGACGGCCTGCGAGGTGATGGCCAGGCCGCCGTCGGTGGTATCGGTCCAGTTCGGCCCGAGCGGCCCGTTGGCCCGGTTGAAGTCGTCCGATCCGCTGGTGGCCGTGGTGGTCGTGCAGGTGACGGCGACGTTGGTGATGTTCGCCGACGAGATCGTCCCCGTGCCGTTCGTCACCGTGCAGCTCTGGCCGGACGGGCTGGTCCGCACCGTCACGCTGTAGGCCACGCCGTTCGCGAGCAGGGTGCGGAAGGTGAACGGGCCGCTCGCGTTCACGCTCAGATCGTCGCCGCCGTTGTTCTGCAGCACCACGCTGCCGGTGAGCCCCGAGGCCGTCCCGCCCACCGAGTACGTGCCGGGGCTGCCGCTGCCTAGGCTGGCGCCCACCCAGTTGTCGGCGGTCGGCGCCTGATACGACATGATGGCGGGCGCGCCGCCGGTCAGGCTGGTGTCGGTGGCCGTGATCCGCTGGACGCCGTTCTCGAAGAACGAGATGGTGGAGCCGACCGCGGTGATCTTGAGCTGGGTGCCGGCCGGCAGCGGGCCGCTGGCGTAGCTGGGGCCGAGTTGCGCCCAGGCGCCGCCGACCAGCCGGAACAGCATCAGCAGCGGGCTGCCGCTGTTCCAGTAGTAGATGCCGACGTACAGGCTCTGGCCGCCGCCTTGCGCCCGTACCGCAGGACCGATCCACTGCCCGCCGCTGATCTGCGTGGACGTGACCTCGATCTGCGAGGACTGATCGCTGGTGTAGTTTTCGGCGGTCCTGATGTCGCCGCTGTTGCCGCCGTTGGTCCCGATCACGACCTGATTGGAGATCGCGAGGCCGCCGACGTTCATGTTGGTCCAGTTCGGCCCGAGCGACCCGTTGGCCCGGTTGAAATCGTCACTGTAGGTGCCGGCCGCGTTGGCTGTGCACGTGACGACGACGCTGGTGACGTTGGCGGACCCCACGGTGCCGGCCCCATTGCCCACGGTGCACGTCTGGCCGGACGGGTTGGTCTTCACCGTCACGCTGTAGGCCGCACCGGACGGCAGCGGCGCGGCGAAAGTGAAGGGGCCGCTGGCGGTGACGCTCAGGTCGTTGCCGCCGTTGTTCTGCAGCACGACCGTGCCGGACAGGCCCGAGACCGTCCCGCCCACCGAATAGGTCGCCACCGCGGCGCACGTGACCGCCACGGTCGTGACGTTCGCCGACCCGACGGTGCCGGATCCGCCGGCGACCGAGCAGGTCTGGCCGGACGGGTTGGTCTTCACCGTCACGCTGTAGGCCGCACCGGACGGCAGCGGCGCGGCGAAAGTGAAGGGGCCGCTGGCGGTGACGCTCAGGTCGTTGCCGCCGTTGTTCTGCAGCACGA